>Ga0209579_10003642_pt1 | contig 11084 bp, 8 predicted proteins | sample Coa_R1_2_FD_187152 | JGI IMG/M metagenome (GOLD analysis project Ga0209579, IMG submission 187152) | Surface soil microbial communities from Centralia Pennsylvania, which are recovering from an underground coalmine fire - Coalmine... | ecosystem: Environmental > Terrestrial > Soil > Unclassified... | reverse complement strand
CACCTGGAACAGCGCTCCCGTCTTGCCGTCCGACGATGCGGTAAGCCGGCCGCCATGGCGCTCGATGATCAAGCGGGAAATGGCCAAACCCAATCCCATGCCGTGCGGCTTTGTGGTGACAAACGGGTCGAACACGCCGTCCAGCTTCTTTGGATCGATTCCCGGTCCGGAATCCTGCACCGCCACGGCAATGGCGTCGCCGCCATGCTGCTGCGTCTTGACCCGCAACACGCGACTTCGATCGGTCGTCGCATCCATGGCCTCGAGAGCATTATGGACCAGGTTGAGAATGACCTGCTGCAATTGGTTGCGATTGCCGTCGACCAGCGGGATCTCGGTCGTCAATTCGGGGATCGTGGCGACGCCATGGTCCTTCAACTCGCCGCGCAACGACTGCAGGACTTCAAGGGTGATCTCGTTGACGTCGATCGGCTGCCGTCCCTGATCGGCGCTTCGGAACAAGGCGCGAATGCCGTCGAGCGCCGCGCTGGCGCGATGGCTGTCGCCGACGATGTCGCTCAGCGTTGCTCGCGCCTCGGCAAGATCGAGCGGCATCTGGCCGAGCAGCGCCAGCGCCGCGCTGCCGTTGGCTGCGATCGCCGTGAGCGGCTGCTTCATTTCATGGGCGATCGAAGCCCCGATCACCTGCAGGTTCATCATTTTATTGTCGCGTTCGCGCTCCAGCAGCATGTTCGAGCGGGCAAGATGCGCTTCGTTCTCCCTTCGCTCGGCGAACAGCGCCGCAAGAACGAAGGCCCCGAGCGTCACCACCAGAATGATGGCTTGCGCCTGCAGGATACGGTCGTCGATCGGCAGGCCGGGGTCGCCGAAATGACCGATGCCGAAGATCGTCGTCCAGACGATCGTGAGCGACGCAATGAACGCACCCGCGGCGGCGAACACCGGCTGACAGCGGGCCGCCAGCCACAGCAACACCGGAAACAGCAGCGCGCCCGGCACCACGGTCTGCCACGGCTGCTCCGGCAGCGAGATGATGATTCCAGTCATTGCGGCCAATACCGCGAGCGCCGCGGTGCCCTCGACGATTTCGTGGCGCGACGGCGGCCTGCGCACCGCGGCGGCGAGCCCGATCACCAACGGTGCAACGGCGACGATGCCGACGGCGTCGGACGCAAACCAATGTCGCCAGATCGTGAGCGTCGGCACGGTCGGGCTATGGAACAGCTTGTAGGCAATAGCGCCACCGATGCCCGAAATGGCAGTCCCAGCGATGGCGGCCACGAGCAGACCGAGGACATGGCGGAGCCGATCCAGGCTGAAATTGGTGCCGAAATAATTTTGAATCAGCGCGGCCGTGATCAGAGCCTCGACAGCGTTACAAATGGCAAAAGCACAAGCGGCCCAGACGTTGCGGTCTCCCGTGAGATTGGCCGCGATCGTCGCAACCGCGGCTCCAGCCGCCACCGGCCATCGCGCCTTCGGCCCCAAAGCGATCAGGACTCCGGAGGAAATGCCGGCCGCCGGCCAAAACACCGCCACGCCGTCGGGTTTCAGAAGCAGACCGAGGCTGAGCTGGGCAGCGAGGAAATAAGCCAGCCCAACTGCCGCGGCGCCGGCGATGCCGCGCAACCATCGTCCGGTCAGATCGTCGACGGTGAGCATATTGCGCGGCTGCCCCATAGGATCTGCTCAACCGGCTCGATGCGAATGATAGCGATCTTTCGTACCGCCGTGAGCCGTCGTCAAAGGCGGGGTGCGAGACGACAAATCCCGGCACCGATTTTCAATCAAGCCGTTGTGACTTTCTTCGATCGGTACGAATATTACAAGTATGCGGCGTGGGTTGTGGCCCAATAGCGAGCGGCGGCGTGCGCGGCACGGTGTGCGGTCAACTGAGCAACGGGGAAATATTTGTGAAAACTGTCGCAATCTGGAAGCTCGGGTGCACTGCTTGCAAGTAAAGCCGTGCGCCCGAATGCCCTTATGGCGATCCGTGCGAGCCGATAAACTCGGCATCAGGGCTTCGAATTCATGGTTATGTCGCGATATTCATGCACTGCGGCGCGCGTTTGAGCATGTCACCGTCTGTCGATTTGCCGCCGCGGCACCGGCAAGCGTTAGGGTGACGTCGAAGATGCGTTGGGCACGCACAATCTTGTCGGCCGTTGCCGTTCTGACGATGGGCGCGATTGCGGCTGGTGCGGCCGAGCCGCGACACGTTCTGCTGCTGCACGCGTTCGGTCATCCCTACTCGCCGTGGAGCGACATGGCGGGCAGCTTTCGCGCCGAGCTCGTCAAAAAATCTCCAGAGCCGATCGATCTCTACGAAGTCTCGCTCGACACCGCGCGCGTTCAAGGCCCGCAGGATGAAGGGCCGTTCGTCGAATATATCCGCGCGCTTCTTGCCGGGCGAAAGCTCGACCTGATCGTGCCGGTCGGCGCTCCAGCAGCGTTCTTCATGCAACGACATCGCAGCGAATTGTTTCCCGCGGCCCCGATGATGATCGTCGGCGCCGACCTGCGACGTATTCCCGGCGCAAAGCTGACCGACAACGATACCGGCGTCCTCCTGGACCTCGACCTTCCCGCTTATCTCAAGAACGTTCTGCAGCTTTTGCCCGAGACGACCGACGTGGCCGTCGTCGTCGGTAATTCTCCCGTCGAGCGGTATTGGACCTCGGAGCTGCACCGCGATTTTCAGCCGTTTACCGATCGCGTGAAGATCGAATGGTTCAACGACCTGACTTTCAACGAAATGCTGGCGCGCGCCGCCAGCATGCCGCAGCACTCGGTGATTTTCTGGTTCCTGCTGTCCGAGGACGCGGCGGGTGTGCCCTACGCGCAGGACCGCGCGCTCGAGCAGCTTCGGGAAGTCTCTGTCGTACCTTTTTTCGCCATGGGCGACTACGAGTTCGGCCGGGGCATCATCGGCGGTCCTTTGATGCAGACCCAGGCGCTGGGCCAGGAGGCGGCCGCAGTAGCGCTGCGCATTCTTAAAGGTGAGACGCCGGGCACCATCGATCCGCCGCCTGTCCTCTTCGGCGCTCCGATGTACGACTGGCGGGAGCTGCGGCGCTGGAACATCAGCGAGAGCCGGCTGCCGTCCGATGCCATCGTGCAATTTCGCGAGCCAAGCGCGTGGGAGCAATACCGCTGGCAGATCGCGCTCATTGCCGCCGTACTGGCCGCCCAGACATTCCTCATCGTCTACGTCCTCATCCAAAATCGCCGCAGGCGCGTCGCCGAAGCCGAAGCCGCCGAGCAACGCCACGAAGTCGCGCATTTGATGCGCGTTTCCGTCCTCGGCGAATTGTCCGGCGCCATCGCGCATGAGATCAACCAGCCGCTCACCGCGATCCTGTCGAACGCGCAAGCGGCGCTGCATTTGTTGGCGTTGAAATCGCCCGATCTCGAAGAGGTGCGCGATGCCATCAACGATATCGTTCACGAGGACAACCGGGCCGGCGACGTCATCGCCAGGTTGCGCACCCTCTTGAAGAAGGGCGAGAGAAAGACCGAGCCGGTCGATCTCAACGAGCTGGTCACCTCGACCATCGCGCTGCTCAACAGCGAGCTGATCAGCCGCCGCATCGAGGTCGAGACCGACCTGGCGAGCCGCCTGCCGGCGACGTTCGGCGATCCGGTCCAGTTGCAGCAGGTGCTGCTCAACTTGTTCATGAACGCGATGGACGCGATGACGTCGACGGCGCAGCCGCAGCGGCGCATCAAAGTTTCCACGCGCGCGCTCGAGGCCGATGCGGTCGAGGTGCGGATCAGGGATCGCGGTCCCGGCATCGCGCCGCAATCGCAGGATCAATTGTTCAAGCCGTTCTACACCTCCAAGACTCACGGCCTTGGGCTGGGGCTGACGATCTGCTCGACCATTGCCCAGGCCCATGGCGGCAAGCTCGGCCTGGTCAATCATCCGGATCGGGGCGCGATCGCGGTGTTGTCGCTGCCGGTGCAGGAATTTTTGGCGGCGGCCAAATGACGGACCAAGGGACGGACGGCATGTTCACGGTCTTCCTGGTCGATGACGACGCCGGCGTGGTGAAGGCGCTGTCGCGGCTGTTGCGCGCCAAAGGCTATGACGTGCGGCCGTTCGCGTCGGCGGAGGAATTTCTCGAGGGCCACGACGCGGCGGTTGCCGGCTGCGCCGTGTTCGATGTCGCGATGCCGGGTCTCGACGGCTTGGCGTTGCAACAGATCTTCACCGCCGGCGGCAAGCAGCGGCCGGTCATTTTCCTCACCGGCAAAGGCGACATCCAGAAGAGCGTGCGCGCGATGAAGGCCGGCGCCGTCGATTTCCTGACCAAGCCGGTGCACGACAAGGATTTATTGGATGCCATTGCCCGCGCCGAAGCGCAGGACGCGAGCGCGCGCCAAGCCGGCACCGAGGTGGCGGCAATCGAGGCCAAGATCGCCACCCTGACGCCGCGGGAACGCGAAGTGCTTACACACGTTATCGCTGGCCGGCTCAACAAACAGATCGCCGGCGATCTGGGCACGGTGGAAAAGACCATCAAGGTGCACCGCGGCCGGATGATGGAGAAGCTCGGCGTGCACACGGTCGTCGATCTGGTGCGGCTCGCCGAAAAAGCCGGCATCGCCGCATACGGCAAATGACGACTGCCGGTTGTACTATCGGGTGTTGTACTATTGGACCATGGCCCAACTCGACGCACGCCGTAATAAATTCAATATAAACGGCATGGCGAAAAATCCCCGGTCGATCGCCATCGTCGACGATGACCCATCAGTGCTGAAAGCCTTGGCCCGCCTCCTGGGCACGCGCTCGTTTGCCACCAAGACCTACATCTCCGCGCCGCAATTTCTCGCCTCGCTGCCGGAAGGGCTGCCGGATTGTCTGATCGCCGATCTGCAAATGCCGGAAATGACCGGCTTGGAGCTTCAGCTCAATCTGGCGCGCCGCGGCGTGCAAATCCCGACCATCATCATCACCGCGCATGATGAAGCCGGCATGCGCGAGCGCTGCAGGTCGGCCGGCGCAATCGCCTATCTGGCAAAGCCGGTCAACGACACCTCGCTGTTCGCGGCCATCGATTCCGCGGGCAAATGATCTGCCGGCTGGACGGCCTGACGTGGACGCCGTTACGGCCGCCAGTACGGCCGCCAATAGGGAAAGCACTGGCCGGATCCACCGAGGTAGTAGCCGTTGGGGCACGCCAGCGGCGCAAAGCAGCGGCCGTCCGGACCGAGGTCAAAACCATCCGGGCACCCGAGCGGCGCCACCACCTGGAGCGGCGGCGGCGCCGGCGGATAAATATAGAATGCCTCGTTGCGCACGCAGTAGCCGTCGGGGCCGCGGTGGAAGTTGAGGCCGCAAAAGTCGCGCACCAGCGTCACGGCAGGCTTTGCCGCCTGCTCCGGCGCGGTCGAGACCGGGAAGGCCTGGACGTTGAATGTCGATAACGACCCCAACACGGTGCAAGCCGATATCATGGCTAACTTGTTTGACATGGGTGCCGTTTCCTTTCTTGGCGCGACTGCTGGCCGTCAAAACCGCCGCAGCCTAGCCGATAGCGGGCAACCCGGCAGCATCGCTCTGGCGTAAAGGCTAACAGCCTCATATTCACCAACGTGACATTGTTGGTGAATTTCCGGCGCCTGCGGCATCGTTACGGTCGCGCGTCATCGCGCCCCGGCCCGCCGTGATATTGCCCGACAGCCGCGGCGGCAGGATCGCTCGTTTCGTATAAAAAATTCGTTGCAAAAAGCGCGCAGCGGCGGCGAGCCAATTCAAACAGCCGTGATATCGACGTCGAAATTTCGGCTTCGCACCCGCCCGCACATCGGGGACCGAAGGCAAGCCGTTCTTGCTGTTGGCAATTTCGATACTGCGACTTTTCGGCAACGAGGATCGGCATTCTAAGCCTTTGCCGCATTGGCATATGGTCAGGGTGTTCGCGGTGTAAAATAATTGCAGCCAGGCGCTCGGGGCGTTGCCAAGGCCATTGCATAGGCCGAGCGACCATAACGGGGGCGACAATGAAGCCAACCGGAGCAGCTACACACTTATGTCTTGAACAACCTGCAACTCTCACTCGCGCCATCAAAACGGGTTTGGTCTTTGGCGCCATCACGCTGGCGGCTGTTGTCTCGATCCCAAAACATGCGCTCGCCGATGAAGGCGGCGTGAGTTTTTGGATTCCCGGTTTCTTCGGCAGCCTCGCGGCCGCCCCCCAGCAACCGGGATGGTCGCTGGCGACCATCAATTATTACACCAACGTATCCGCCGGCGGTAATGTCGCCCTGGCCCGAGAGTTCGAGATCAGAAATCTTCCCTTGAACATTCAGGCGCAGATCAATGCCAGCCTGCATGCCACCGCGGATCTTGGCTTGGTCATCCCGACCTATGTGTTCGCGACGCCGTTTCTGGGCGGCCAGGCATCGGTGAGCATGATTGCAGGCTACGGCGGGTCGAGCGCATCATTGAACGGGACGGTGTCGGGCTCGGTCACGGGACCGCTCGGCAACGCGATCCCGTTCGGTCCGCGGTTCGATGCCATCAACAGCTCGGTAACGGGTTTCACGGATCTCATCCCGCAAGCCGCACTGCGCTGGAACAAGGGCGTCGACAACTACATGGTCTACGCCACGGGAGACATACCGGTCGGCGCCTATAACTCCTCCCGGTTGGCGAATCTGGGCATCGGTCACGGCGCTTTCGACGCCGGCGCCGGCTACACCTATTTCAACCCGCAGACCGGGCATGAGCTTTCCGGCGTGCTCGGCTTCACCGCCAATTTCATCAATCCGGCGACGCAGTATCAGAACGGCGTCGACATGCATTTCGATTGGGGCGCGTCGCAATTTTTGACCAAGCAGGTGCAGGTCGGCCTGGTCGGCTACGCCTACAAGGATATCGGCTGCGACAGCGGCTCCGGCGATCGGGTCGGCTGCTTCCAGTCGCAAGTCTTGGGCGTCGGCCCGCAGTTCGGATACATTTTTCCGATCGGCGGCATGCAGGGCTATCTCAATCTGAAGGCCTACGGCGAATTCGCCGGCTCGGATCGGCCGACCGGCTGGAATGCCTGGGTGACGCTCGTGATCTCGCCGCCGGGAGCTGCGCCACCGGCGACCACGCGGCCCATCATCACCAAATAGCCGCGGGCTTCGATCATCGCGCTTGAGTCGCCCCCACGGCGGCGCGACCTCGCTTCCGCGCGGCACGGATGCTATTGAAAATATGGAACTATTTCGAGCGGCTTGCTCGTTGTGGAGAGCAGGGTCGCGTTCTCGATCCTGATCGCCTTCATCGTCATCGGCATTTTTCTATTCCGCATCCGCGAGCGCTTCGACACGGTCGACTTGCAGGCTCTCGACCGCTTCCGCGGAGAACGGCGATGAGATTCGATGCCCCAGCCGAGCACCGGCTTGGTTTCGGTCAGTCCGCCCATGTCGGCGCAAAAAAGCGCGCGCGGAAATCTGAAAGCGCGTGGTGGGCCCGGGAGGACTCGAACCTCCAACCAAGCGGTTATGAGCGCCCTACCCTGCCCGATAAGTTCAATAAAAATTGGCACTTCTGGCAACGTTTAATAACATTCGTTTGCGTTTGGTTGTGGCGTTCTATTGGTTATCCATTGGTCGGGAGTTCCAGTCCTCCGAGCGGGCCGACGGAGTCTATGTTGAACACGTCTCAGCAACAGAATTCCCTGCTAACAGGGAAATAACCAAATCCGATGTTTGCCATCTGAGGGTTGAAAGCACTTGCCATGTCCAAACATCATGGGGCAGCACCGAGATCATTGACCACTCGATCAACGATCGAGGCCGCAAAGGATGCTTCCTTGTCAATTCCGCGCTCAAGGTGGCGCCACATCAAAGCAAGCTTCGCGCCCTGATTGCTGAACAATTTGGCGAGATCGAGGGATTTTTCGAAAGGTGCATTCGCGCCGCGCAGGCCGACGGAACGGCCCCAAGCGGGGTAGATGCGAATGATACGGCACGCCTGCTGCTCGGAGTGCTCCTTGGCATCCGCGTTCTTGCACGCTCTACGCCGAAACATTCGCTGCTTGAAGCCGTGCTGCGGCCGGCTCTTGCCTTGCTCGATTTGCCTCATCACAAAAGCAAGACGCGATGACCAGCACCCCCGATTATCCTGCCGGCTGCCCATGGCGCGATTTCGCTGAGGTATCGCGGGACCGACCGCAGTATCGTAGAGACAGTCGTGGAAGCGAGATTTTGTGAAGAAGATTAATAATAACAATCTTCCAAAATCTCTCCTAAAGGTCAGAACCGAAGGCGAAGGCCGGCCGTGGGATCGACGGTATTCCGAACCCGCAGCTCCCCGTCACACGCGGGCGATCACCGCGACGGGGCCGCCGCCGGGAGGCCCCTGATGTTCGGCGCCGCCGGATACATAGACGGCGCCGGTCCCAGATAATCCCGCGACCAATCCGCCAACCGCGGCGCGAGCGTGTCGCGTTGAGCCAACATCGGAATCGTCGAGCATGGTGTGGCGGAAACCGCGTACACAGCCATCGGGAGAGGCTTCAGCTTTAGCAAAGATGTTGACTAAGCGGCCATTCCTCTTTGCTGCCTCTGCGCTGAGCCCGACGCTACCAAGCGCTTCCGCCACCGCTGCAAGATCGATTGAGTCGCGCATCACCGAATGGCCGATCACGAATGGGCTGACCGACGCGGCCGAATTGCCCATCACGATCACCACATTGTGCATCAACTCGATGCCGGCGGAGGAAGAGGCGACAGAGGAAAACAAGTTCCAGTCTTTGAGCACCTGATCCTCGTGCACCTCGCCTCTGAGTTCGCCCAGTGCGATGGCGACGCCGAGCGCAGACGCTCCGCGCGAATATCCCATCGACGCATAACCGCTGGTGGTCACGGTCTTGCGCCCGCGGTGTAGCGCGGCTTCGACGCGTTCGCTAGTTAGCAACGGACACTTGATCTGCACGAAATGCACGTCACGCGGGTTGTCGATTCCGGCGTCGCGCATGGCCGAGTGCACCGCCTTGACGGTCTCTTCCATCTGCGCTGCGCGACCAAGCTCTTCTGGGAGGAAATCCCGGGTATGTGCAATGCCGATGCTAAGCCGCTTCCCGATATTCGCACTTCCGCTCGCTGTCTCACCATTAAGGCAGCGGGCGAACACGGTCAGATGCGGAGATAGTACCCCTTCGGTTCCCCCGGACATGACGAAAGCAATCTTGTCCTCGACCGCGCGCGGAGGAAGCTTCAAATGCGGTGAAAGCGCGTCGCACAAAGCAGTAAGCGCATATTCACGGGTGAAATCGTTTACGCCGCCGTTTCCCTCGGTCTTGCCGAGCACCGCAAGAATGGTAGAGGGGACGATTTTGCCTGACCCGATGAGCGCCATCAGGCCGGACACGTCGCCAGGCCCTTTGGTTGCGATGCGGACGACGTCAACTGAGATCCGACGTATGCTCATTCCGCTTCCCCATTCGACCAGAAGATCAACCGCCGTTCGGCAAAGCTGATGGCGTAGAACATCGTAATGCCGGCAAATGCCGCGGCGAAGATCGCCGAAAACAACGTTGCCGTTTCCAGATGCGCCGAGGAAATGATGATCAGATAACCGAGACCTTGTGTTGCACCCACGAACTCACCTACGATGGCACCGATCACCGCGAGCGAAGATGAGATCTTCAGCGCGGAGAAGAGATAAGGCAGGCAGAAGGGAATGCGCAGCTTGCGGAATTCCTGCGCCCGGCTGGCGCCCAGCGTATCGAACAGTTCGCGATATTCGAGATCGGCGGCCTTAAGGCCCTTGACGGTGTTTACCAGCACCGGAAAAAAGCAGATTAGGATCGCCGCCACGATTTTCGACCACCACCCGGTGCCGAGCCAGATCACCAAGAGCGGGGCAATTGCTACGATCGGCGTCGTCTTAATCGCGATCGCAATAGGGAACAAGCCCTCCTCGAGCGTGTGAAAGCGCACGAACAAGGTGGCGATGGCGAAGGCAAGCACGCTGGCAATGAGAAAACCGGCTAACGCTTCGATGAACGTCACCCCGAATTGCACAACGAGTGAGCGGTCGACGGTCGCTAGAATCGCAGTTGGCGCCGGCAACAGATATTCCGGGATGTGACCGATCGTCACGATCGCTTGCCAGCCGACGAGCAGCAGCAATCCGAAGGCCAGCGGCGCGATGGCGCGTGAGATCATCGACCGCTCCTTACCATCGTCCGAATGCGACGGATGATCGCGCCGCTCTCGACGTCTTCGGGTGCGCGCGGCCTCGTGCAGGATACGGCAACGTCTTCGATCATTTGCGCTGGCCTGCTCGACAAAACGATGACGCGGTCCGACATGGTTACGGCCTCCGGAATCGAATGCGTGACCATGAGCACCGTCGTCAACCGCGTTTCCTTGCTCTGCCAGATGCGGATCATTTCATCGTTGAGTACGTCCCGCGTCAGCTCATCCAGGGCGCCGAACGGCTCGTCGAGCAGCAACACGTCAGGATCGCACATCAATGCGCGGGCAAGCGCCGCTCGCTGCTGCATGCCGCCGGATAACTGGTGCGGATAGGCTTGCGCGAATTCGCCCAGACGAACCAGATCCAGCATGCGCAGCGCATTGCGGCGTTCGGCCGAATCGACAGTGTCGCCACCGCGTTGAATCTCGACCGGCAGGAGCACATTATCGAGCGTGGTACGCCATGGCAGCAGCAGCGGCTTCTGGAACATGAAGCCGGTGCGCAAATCGTCATAAGATCGCGCGATCCGCCCGCCGGTCGGTTTCACCAGGCGGGCGATCGCCTTGAGCAACGTCGACTTGCCGCAGCCGCTGGGTCCCAAAAGCGACACGAACTCGCCGCGCCGCACGGTCAAGCTCAAGCTTTCGATCGCGACCACGCTACCGAAGCGTACCTTGAGGTCCTCGATCGCAAGGATGGGTTTGGGCTGGTCGATCGGCGCGGCCTCCAGCCGCTCGGGTAAAACGATTGCATTCATTGTGATGCAGGCTGGACGAACGCCTTGGCGATATCAACCGGCCCTTTTTGAAATCCGGCGGCGAGCAAAAGCTGCTGTGCGGAGTTCCAACCGGCCTGATCCATGTAGCCGACCGGTTTGGTGTCAGGCTTTAACAACGGCACGCTTGCTTTCACCATCGCC
>Ga0209579_10003641_pt1 | contig 11084 bp, 9 predicted proteins | sample Coa_R1_2_FD_187152 | JGI IMG/M metagenome (GOLD analysis project Ga0209579, IMG submission 187152) | Surface soil microbial communities from Centralia Pennsylvania, which are recovering from an underground coalmine fire - Coalmine... | ecosystem: Environmental > Terrestrial > Soil > Unclassified... | reverse complement strand
CGCAGCCGTTGGGGCAGCCGGTGATGCGAATGCTGAGGCGTTCTTCCGCGAGGCCCCAGCGCTGGAGCCGCGCGGCGATCGCGCCGACGATGTCGCCCTGCACCCGCTCCGCTTCGGTCAGCGCCAGGCCGCAGCTCGGCAAGGCCGGGCATGCCAAGGCCCAGCGCTCGACCGGCAGCAGATCCTCGGCGAGGCGCACCCCGTGCTCGCGCAAGATTTCGGTGATCGCGGCGCGCTCGGCCGGGTCGATCTGCGAAAGGATAATGTCCTGGCTCGGCATCAGGATCGGGTCGCAGCCGAAGCGGGTGACGATCTCGCGCAAGGCGGTGCGCAGGCGCAAGGCGCCCTCGTCGACGATGCGGCCGCTGGCGACGGGCACACCGAGATAGAGCCGGCCGTCGCCCTGCTCGTGCCAGCCGAGGTGATCGGGCACCGCGAAGGCGGGCATCGCCCGGCAGGGCGCCAGCTTCTTCCCGAGATCTTCCGACAGGCGCTCGCGGGCCCATTCCTCGCCGCGCTCGGCGATGACGTATTTGAGCCGGGCGTGGCGGCGGTTGCCGCGGTCGCCCCAGTCGCGGTGTAGCCGCACCACCGCGGCGGCCGCGGCCAAGAGGTCGTCGGGCTCGACGAAAGCCACCGCGGTGGCGAGCCGCGGGTAGGTTTCCGGCTTGTTGTGGGTCATGCCGTGGCCGCCGCCGAGGAGGAAATTGTAGCCCCTGAGCTCGCCCCCCTCGAACAGCGCGACGATCGCCAGATCGTTGGTCAAAACGTCGATCGTGTTGTCCTCGGGGACCGCCAGGCCGATCTTGAACTTGCGCGGCAGGTAGCGCTCGCCGTAGAGCGGGTCGGGCGCCTCCTCGGTGACCTTTTCGCCATCGACCCAGATCTCGTGATAGGCGCCGGTGGCCGGCAGAAGCTGCGTCGAGAGCAGGCGCGCATCGGCTTCGAGGCGGCGGTGCGCCGCGTCGCGGATCGGCGCCGGCACGGTGGTGACGGTGCGCACGACATCGCCGCACGCCGCCAGCGTCGTCAACAGCGCCCGGTCGATCGCGGCGATCGCCGCCTTCAGCCCGCGCTTCACGACACCGTGAAACTGGATGCTCTGCCGCGTCGTGATGCGGAGCGAGAAGTTGGCGTAGCGCCCGGCCAGCTCGTCCAGCGCGAGGTACTGCGCGGCGGTGAGGCGGCCGCCCGGGATGCGCACCCGCACCATGAACTGCCAGATCTTCGCGTCGCCCCGCTGCTTGCGCTCGGTCGCGCTGTCGCGGTCGTAGCCCTGGTAGACGCCGTGAAACTTGAGGAGGCTGTAGCCGGCGTTGTCGAATGGCGCGGCGGTGTCGGCGAGGTCGCGCGCGAGGTTGCCGCGCAGCTGCCGGCTCTGCTGCTTGACCGCCTCGGCCTTCGAGAGATCGGCGCTGTTGGCCACGCCGCGCCTCAACCGGCGAGGCCGTTGGCGGTGAAGAGCGCGGCCTGCGTCGGCCGGCGCGCCGCCAGCGGCCCGACAACCCACAAATCCTCTACGTTTTCCGGCGCCCGGGGGGCAAGGCTGAGCCCGGCGTCGCGGCCTGGGCGGGCCGCGATCAGCTGCACGACGCTCCAGCCGTCGGCGGCGAATTGCAGCGCGCGCGCCGCGATCGCCAAACCGTCGCGCCGATGATCGCGCGACAGCGGCTCGGCATAGGAACCGAGCGGCAGCATTTCGGCCACGAGCTCTTCCAGCTCGCGCTCGTAGAGGACGACATTGGCGCTGGTTATCGCCTCGCGCTCCGACGCGCCGAGCTCCGCCGTGCTCGCCTGCTCGATCAGCCAAACCTGGCCCGGCTCAATCGTCGGCGCGGCCTCGGACCGCCGGTGCAAGCTCATCCTCGGGTTCCTCTCGCCAGGCTCAAGTAAATAAGCGACGCTATTCGTCACCGCGCCGGGTCTAGACGTGACAATAAAGATGGATTGAGGGACAAAAAGTGTCAAATAGTAATATTTTACTTTATTATTACTCGCCGAAGACGATCCTGCTGAAAACCGGCGATCGCGGAAAAAGCTGTTCTTTCACTCCTCGCGCTCGGCGGCGCGGCGGTCGCGGAAGGCGCGCGGGTGCAGCCGGTAGGCGGTGATGTGCTTGAGCCGCTCCATCGCGAAGCGCGAGGTGACGTTTTTCATCGGCGCCAGCGCGATCAGGCGCTTGTAGAAGGCGTCGTATTCGGCCATGTCGGCGACCGCGACGCGCAGCATGTAATCGACGTCGCCGGCCATGCGGTAGGCTTCCATCACCTCGGGCAGCTCCGCGATGCCCTGGCTGAAGCGCTCGAGCCAGTCGGGCGTGTGCTCGCCGGCTTCGATGCTGACCATGACCGAGAGCCCGACGCCGACCCGCTCGGGGTCGACCAACGCCACCCGGCGCACGATGATTCCCGCCGCCTCCAACTTCTGGATGCGCTTCCAGCACGGCGTCGCCGAAAGCCCGACGCGCTCCGCCATCTGCGCGATCGACAGCGTCGCGTCCTGCTGCAGGATCTCGAGGAGAAGCCGATCGATCTCGTCCATGCTCGCCTACCTTACCCGGAAATCGCGGGCCTCACCCCCACCCTGCCCTCCCCCGCTTGCGGGGGAGGGTCAGCCCGTCCGCGCCAGCATCCCCTCCCCCGCCGGCAGCATCCCCTCCCCCGCAAGCGGGGGAGGGTTAGGGAGGGGGTGAAGGTGGATTTATCCTGCAACCCCGCGTCACACCGTCGCCAGCGCTCGTTCGAGATCGGCCAGCAGGTCGGCTTCGGCTTCGAGGCCGGCCGAGAGGCGCACCAGCCCGTCGCCGATGCCGAGCGCCTCGCGCTCCTCGGGCTTGAGGCGCGAATGCGTCGTCGTCGCCGGGTGGGTCACGAGGCTTTTCGCGTCGCCCAAATTGTTCGAGATGTCGACCAGGCGCAGCGCGTCGAGGAAGCGGAAGCAGGAATCCTTGTCGCCGGCGATGTCGAACGCGACGAGCGTGCCGCCAGCGCTCATCTGGCGCTGCGCCAGTTCGTATTGCGGATGGCTCGGGAGGCCCGGATAGATCACCCGCGCGATCTTCGGGTGGGCTTCGAGAACGCGCGCGATCGCCAGCGCGGTGCGGCATTGCCGCTCGACCCTGAGCTCCAGCGTCTCCAGCCCCTTCAGGAGCAGCCAGGCGTTGAACGGCGACAGCGATGGGCCGGTGTGCCGGTAGAAGAGGCCGAGATCGTCCTTGACGAATTTCTCGCTGGCGAGGATCGCGCCGCCCAGCGCGCGGCCCTGGCCGTCGATGTGCTTGGTTGCCGAATAGACGACGACGTCGGCGCCGAGCTGCAGCGGCTTCTGCAACAGCGGCGTCGCGAACACGTTGTCGACGACGAGGATGCCGCCGGCGCGGTGCGTCAGGCGCGCCACCGCCTCGATGTCGATCAATTCCATCGCCGGGTTGGAGGGGCTCTCGCAGAACGCCACCGCCGCGCCGCCCGCCAGCGCCTCTTCCCATTGCGCCAGGTCGCGGCCGTCGACCTGCACGCTCTCGATGCCGTAGCGCGGCAGGAGATCGGCGACGATGTAGTGGCAGGAACCGAAGAGCGCCCGGCTCGCGACGATCCGCTGCCCGGCGCGCAGCTTACAGAGGAGCGCCGCGAAGACCGCCGCCATGCCGCTGCCGGTGGCGCGGCAGGCTTCCGCCCCCTCGACGAGGCGCAGCCGCTCCTCGAACATCGTCACGGTCGGGTTGCGGTAGCGCGAATAGACGTAGCGCGAGCCATCGGCCTTGAACGCGGCCTCGGCTTCGGCGGCGCTGCGGTAGACAAAGCCCGAGGTCAGAAAGAGGGCTTCCGAGGTTTCCTCGTACTCGGTGCGCTCGCTGCCGCCGCGCACCAGGAGGGTCGCGGGGGCGAGCTCGCTGGCGAGCTCGGGCGGGAGGATCGGCTTCGGCATGGCGGGCGCTCCATCGGCGACCCGCGCGGCCCGGGGGGCCTCAGCCAACAAAAAACCCCGGTCCGCCGCGGGCCAGGGTTTTTCTCAAACTCCCCGACCTTTTAGCGCAATGTTTAACGTGGCGCGCAAGCCGGTCGGCTCAAATCCCCACGACGCCGATGACCTACCTCGCCCAGGCGCCCGCTGTCAAGTAGCGGCAGGCACGCGCACCGTGAGCAGCTTCAATAGATCGTCCACCACGTAGCTGCTTTCGACGAGTTCGAGGCCCGCCGCGGGCACATGCTGCTCGGTCTGCCGGTCGAAGCCGGCGCCGTATGCCCAGGCGATCCAGGGCTGCCAGAGACGCGAGAGGATGCGCCGCAAGGTGCCGCGCGGCCGGACGTATTCGAGCAGGCGGATGAGGCCGCCGGGCTTCACGACGCGACCCAGCTCGCACAGCGCCGGCACCTGCATCTCGTTGGGCAGCACGCAGAATAGAAAGGTCGCGACGGCGGCATCGAACGAGGCGTTCGGGAAGCCCAGCGCGGTCACGTCCATCTGATAGAGGCGGCCGCCGGCGGCGAGCATCGGGCAGCGCTCGTGCGCTCGGGCAAGCATCGCCGGGCTGGTGTCGATCCCGGATACGGTTGCCGCCGGCGGGTAGAATTCGCAATTGCGGCCGGTCCCGATCCCGGCATCCAACAGGCGCCCGGCCATGCCGCGAAACAGCAATGGGCGCAGCGCGCGATAGCGGCGCCGCTCGAACGGCAAATCCAGCAGATCGTAAAACGGCGCAATGCGCTCGTAGCGGGCGACGTTGGAGGTTTGCATCGCGGCGTCTCCCCGGTTTGCGCGATCGGCGGCGATCCGCGGGGAGACTACCCAAGCGCGCAAGCGGTCCGCTAGTCTCCGCGAAACCATCGCGTCTCCCCGGACTGCGGCGGGATGACGGATTTATCGATAGGTCGCGGCGCCCGGCCTCGGCATCGAGATCGCTCGCCAGATTCGCCGCCCGAGGGGCGCGGCTGCGCGATTTGCGCGCGGCGCGCCGCCCCCAACAGCGCCACCGGCGCGCCGCCCGATTGACCGGGAACGGCGCGGACGGCAGGATCGTTAGGAGATCATTAGTGGAATTGGTGCAAGGCTTAGTCGCCTGGAGGGAAAGGAATCGTCATGAAGACGCTGCTGGCGGCGCTCGCCGCCGTGATGCTGATCGGCGCCGTCGCCACCGCGACGCCGGCGCAGGCCAATTGCTGGTGGAACGGCTACACCTGGCGCTGCTGGTCGCCGGCCTACCACCCCTATTGGCGCCACCACCATCCGTACTGGCGCCACCCTCGCCGCCACTGGTAGCCCCTGGTAGCCGGAGCGCGCTCAGGCGACGAGGCGGTCGAGCCGGTCGCGCATCCGGTACCAGCCGCCAATGATGGGCAGGAACCACGGGTTGCCGGTGTAGAGCGGGTGGCCCGGGAAATCTTCGCTGTCGAACGCGCAGGGCGCGTTGGCGACGCGCGCGATCTTGCGCGCGGTTTGGGTGCCCAGATAGGTCATCATCGCGACCCCGCTGCCATTGCAGCCGAGGCAGTAATGGAGGCCCTCCTCCTCCCCCATATGCGGCAGCGCATCCAGGGTGAAGGCGGTGTTGCCGGTCCAGCTGTGGGTGACGCGCGCGCCCCTCAATTGCGGAAAGCGCTCGGTCATATAGCCGTGGAGCACGCGGGCGCAAAGCCGGGGGTCGGCCGCGGTGAAGCGGGCCCGCCCGCCGAACACCATGCGCGTCCCGTCGGGCGACATCCGGTAGTAGCACAGGACGCGCTTGGTATCGGAAATCGAGCGGCCCCTCGGGATCAGTGACGCCGCCACTTCCGGCGGCAACGGCTCGGTGGCGATGATGTGGCTGGCGATCGGCACGACGCGGCGGCGCAGCGCCGGGGTGAGCGAACCGGTATAGCCGTTGGTGGCGATCACCACGTCGCCGGCCGTCACGTCGCCGCGGCTGGTGGTAAGACGCCAGCCGGCGCCCTCCGCGATGATCCGCTCGACCGCCGCCTCGGCGCACACCGGCACGCCGCGCCGCAAGCACGCGTCGAGAAGGCCCTTATAATACAGCGCCGGGTGCAGGCTCGCCGAGCGCTCGACGACCATGCCGCCGTGGTAATAGTCGCTGGCGATCTCGTCGCGCTGGCGCGCCCGCGGCACCATGTAGGCGCCCGAGGCGGCGTCTTCGTTGAGGGCGCGCAGCCGGCTTTCCTGGTAGGCGTAATGCTTGGGCGTCCAGGCGCCGACAAAGCGCCCGCGCTGGCGCCAGCAGCACTCGATCTCCTCCTCGGCGATCAGCCGCTCGATCAGCGAGAAGGCGTCCGCCGCGTCGGCCAGGAGGTGCTGCGCCCGCTCCGGCGCGACCGCGGCGGCGCGCCCCGAAAAGCTCTTGCCGATATTGACCCCGCCCGACACCGAGCCGCCGTTGCGCGTGCTGGCGCCGATCCCCGGCACGCCGCGCTCCAGCACCACCGCCTCCACCCCGTGCCGCGCCAGTTCCAGCGCCGCCGCCAGCCCGGCATAGCCGCCGCCGACGATCGCGACCCGCGCCGCCGCCGGCACCTCGGCGAACTCGCCGGCGACCGGTCGGTACGCCTCCCACCAGTACGGCTCGGCGACGAAATCGGGGTGAAAGATCTCGGCAGCACGCATCGCCAGCGCTCTCGCAAAACGGCATCCCAGCGATTTGAGCCCGATCGGGCGCCGCGGCGCCAGCGCAATTGCGCCGCAGCGGCGAGTTCCGGCGCCGCGAGGCCGACTTTCTGCTTGTGAGCCTCGGCGGGGAGCGAATTCCGTTGCGGCGCGCCTTCCTCGGACGGAAAGTCTTGCCCGAAGCGACGTCGATCGCGTCGCACACAAACGGGAGGAAGCCATGAAATTATCACGTCGTCACCTCGCCGCGGCGGGCGTGCTCGCGCTCGCGGCCTCGTCCTTGACCCGCGCGGCGGTCGCGCAAACGGCCGATGAAGGGGCGGTGAAGAAGGCCGTCGAGGAATTGCGCGCCGCCTGGATCAAAAAGGACAAGGCGACACTCGACTCGCTCACCGCGGCGCAGCTGAGCTACAGCCACTCCGACGCCCGGCTGCAGAACAAGGCCGAATTCATCGCCGGGGCGATGACGCGAAAGGGCACCGTCAAGTCGCTCGAATGGCCCGAAATGACGGTCCAGATCGTCGGCGACAACGCCGTCGTGCGCCACCTTTGGGTCGCCGAAAGCGAGCTCGACGGCAAGGTCACCAACACCAAGATCGGCGTCATGCAGGTTTGGCAGAAACAGGGCGGCCACTGGAAGCTCCTGGCGCGCTCCTCCTGGAAGTTGCCGCCGCCGGCATAGCTTGAAGCGGGCGGTTCGCTATCGCGGCCCGCCTGCCGCGACATCGATCCGACCCGCACCGGCGCGCGCCACCTCCGGCGCCAGCGCAATAGCGTCCGCGCGCCCCTCCCCGGCCGTCCGGCTTTCCGCGCAGCGTTCCGATAATCCTCCTTGATGTAAGAAATGATATAACATATCGTTAAATTTTATAACATCCCGATGGCGCGAGATCATCGATGCACGGCGGATGCGGTTCGGGCAGGCGCGCAGCCGAGAAGGCGCGCCGATCGCGGCGGGCATCGCCAGCGCAGCGCCCTGGGGCGGCGCCATGCGCGGTTCGCGCCGGCGGCCTCGCCGCGCTTGTTTGCCTGCTGTGGGGGATGCCGGCCGCCGCTGGCGAAAGCGCCGCCGACGCGCCCGCGCAAGGATCCTTGGTGCTCAACGTCGATATTATCGCCAAGGCGCTCGATGCCGCGCGCGCGCAGATCGAGCCGAGCCTCGGCGCCAGCACCTACAAATTCACCCCCGCGGCAATCGCCGACCAGCCGCAGGGCGACAACGCGCCGTTCAACCAGTTGGTTCTGCAGGCCCCGAGCGTCAGCCAGGATTCGTTCGGCCAGCTGCACGTGCGCGGCGACCACGCGAATTTGCAGTACCGCCTCAACGGCGTGCAACTGCCGGAGGGCATCAATGTCTTCGGGCAGGCGCTCGAAACCCGTTTGGCGCAATCGGTGTCATTGATTACCGGCGCGCTGCCGGCGCAATACGGCTTCCGCACCGCCGGCATCATCGACATCCAGACCAAGACCGGCACCCTCGACCCGGGCGGCGCGGTGTCGCTCTACGGCGGCTCGCGCGATTGGCTGCAGCCGAGCTTCGAATACGGCGGACGGGTCGGCCAGGTCGACTACTTCGTGACCGGCGAGTTCCTGCACAATGCGATCGGGGTCGAGAACCCGACCAGCGGTTTCAACGCGATCCACGACAGCACCGACCAGCAGCGCGGCCTTGCCTATCTCTCCGGCATCATCGACCCGACGGCGCGGCTGAGCCTCATCCTCGGCACCTCGCGCAGCCAGTTCCAGATCCCGAACAATCCTGGCCAGACGCCGAGCCTCGGCCTGGTGGTCAATGGCGTCAGCGATTTCGATTCCAGCCAGTTGAACGAAAACCAGCGGCAGATCACGCATTACGGCATCGCCACGTTGCAGGAGACACTTAGTCCGCTCGATTTCCAGCTCTCCCTCTTCAGCCGCTACAGCAGCGTCTACTTCACACCCGATCCGCTCGGCGATCTGCTGTTCAACGGCGTCGCGCAGACCGCCTACCGCCGCGACATCGCGACCGGCACGCAGGGTGACGGCAGCTACCGTTTGTCGGCCGATCACACCTTGCGGGCCGGGTTCTTCGTTCAGGGCGAGCGCGCGATATCGCAGGCCAGTTCGCAGGTGCTGGCGCTCAACCCCGACGGTTCGCAGGCCTCCGACACCCCGCTCTCGCTGGTCGCTTCGAGCGGCAAGACCGGCTGGCTTTACGGCGTCTACTTGCAGGACGAGTGGAAAATCCTGCCGACCGTCACAATCAATTTCGGCGGCCGCTTCGACATCGTCGACGCGTTCACCCACGAAAACCAAATCAGCCCGCGCCTCAACCTGGTGTGGGAGCCGAGCGAGCGGACAACGCTGCATGCCGGCTACGCCCGCTATTTCACGCCGCCGCCGTTCGAGTTGGTCGGACCCGCCGACATCGCGCCGTTCGCCAACACCACGGCGGCGCCGAGCGTCACCACCGACAGCAACGTCAAAGCCGAGCGCGACGACTATTTCGATGTCGGCGCCCAGCAGACCCTGCTACCCGGGCTGAAGGTGGGCGTCGATCTCTACTATCGCCGGGCCACCAACCTGATCGACGAGGGCCAGTTCGGCGCGCCGATCATCCTGACCGCGTTCAACTATGCGCACGGCATCAACCGCGGCGCCGAGCTGACCCTCGCCTACGATGTTGACGATTGGCACTTCTACGGGAATTTCGCGGCGGCGAAGGCGCTCGGCAAGGACATCGTCTCCGGCCAGTTCAACTTCCAGCCGGACGAACTGGCCTTTATTGCCGACCATTACATCCACACCGATCACGACCAGACCTACACCGCCTCGGCCGGGGTTGCCTACACCTATCCGGCGACGAAAACCCGCATTTCGCTCGACCTGCTCTACGGCAGCGGCCTGCGGGCAGGCGGCGGCACCCCCAACGGCAGCAGCCTGCCCGACTATCAGCAGGTCAATCTGAGCCTCGTGCAGAAGATTGCCGCCGGCCGCTTCCAGGGCCTTGAGGCGCGCCTCGACATCGTCAATCTGCTCGACGCGAAGTACGAGATCCGCGACGGCACCGGGGTCGGCGTCGGTGCGCCGCAATTCGGACCGCGCCGCACGGTCCTTGCCGGGCTGACGCAGCGGTTTTAGCAGGAAATTTCGTGTTCCTCATTTGTTCTTGACATCATCATATCATTATGATATTAACATCACGATGCCAATTTCATCCAGCAGGCACATCCATGCACGACATCGCTCTGCCGCCGCATCTGCGGCGCGACCAATATGGGCGCTTTACCAAGGGGCATTCGGGTAATCCCACCGGGCGGCCGGTGGGGCTGCGCAATCGCGCGACGCTCGTCGTCGAGGCGCTGCTCGAGAGCGAGGCGCAGGCCTTGACCCGGAAGGCGCTCGACCTCGCGCTCGAGGGCGACACGACCGCGCTGCGCCTCTGCCTCGACCGTGTCGTCGCGCCGCGCCGCGAGCGGGCCGTCGCGTTCCACATGCCGCAGATCGCCGGCCCGGGCGACCTCGCCAGCGCGATGGCCGCCCTCGCCACCGCGGCGACGCAGGGCCTCATCACCCCGAGCGAGGCGGCGCAGCTGGCGCAGGTCGTCGAGACTTATATCCGCGCGGTCGCGACGAGCGATTTCGATCGCCGGCTGAGCGCCATGGAGGGCACCGCCTTCGAGCGCAATTGAGCCGCCGCCGCGAGCGGGCGCGGCCTGATCTCGCCAAGCAGGATCAGGCGGATCAGGCGCGCCGGGATCAGCCGCGCTGGCGGCGCGGCGCGCGGCTTCAGTTGCGGCCTCAGTTGAAGCGCGGGCTAACCTTCTCGCACAACAGCTGCAGCGATTTCATCACCCGCTCATGCGGGATCTTGGTGCCGCAATTCATCTCGCACAGGATGCCGTCGAGGCCGAGATGCTCCTTCAGGCCCTGGAGCCGGTCGGCCACCCGCTCGGGCGAGCCGACGATGAGCTTCTCCCTGAGCGCATCCTCGTAGCTGATGGTTTGCAGCCGCCGGCCGCGCTCGACCCGCATGTCAGCTTGCTGGACGCCGGAACGGGTCGCCGAATCCTCGAGCCGCTCGCCCAGGTAGCGGTAGAAATACATGATGCTTTCTTCCGGCTCCTCGCGCGCCGCGCGGTCGGTGTCGGCGAGGTATACCGGGGCGCGCAGGAACACCTTGCCCTCGCCCGGATGGCCAGCTTCCTTCCACGCCTGGCGGTAGGCGGTGATGTTGGGCTCAAGCTCCTCGAGGGTTCCGAGCCGCACCGCGACGAAGACGGCATGCCCCTGGCGCGCGATCTGGGGAAAGGTGTCGGCGCTGTTGGCGGCGACGCGGATCTCCGGCCACGGCTTTTGATAAGGCTTCGGGGTCACCTTGACGTTGTCGAAGCTGTAATACTTGCCCTGGTAGGAAAACGACGGCTCGGTCCACGCCCGCTTCAATATTTCCAGGGTCTCGGCAAAGCGTTCGCGGCTCTCGCCATAGGGCACGCCGTTGGCTTCGTAGG
>Ga0209579_10003639_pt1 | contig 11086 bp, 9 predicted proteins | sample Coa_R1_2_FD_187152 | JGI IMG/M metagenome (GOLD analysis project Ga0209579, IMG submission 187152) | Surface soil microbial communities from Centralia Pennsylvania, which are recovering from an underground coalmine fire - Coalmine... | ecosystem: Environmental > Terrestrial > Soil > Unclassified... | reverse complement strand
CTCAGCTGCTTGATAATTCGCTAGTGCGGATTGAACTGTCGCGATCGCATCGCGAGCGCGCGCCTCTGATTCTGATTTCGACCCTGACATGTGCCACGGTACCGCGAACCAGCCCACGGCCCCGAGCGTCACGAGCAGAATCCCGCACGCGATAAGGATTCGTTTAGCGGTCGGTTTCTTTGCCACGGGCGCCGGTTCGCCAAACACATCCGCCACGGGCGAAGTCAGGTCCGCGCCGCAGTAGGGGCACACTTCGCTCCCCGAATTAATCGCCGCATCGCATTCCCGGCAGGTGTACATCGAACGACAATCTTAGCAGGAATGACTCCGTATCTCTTTCAAGCAACCAAGCAATGATTGTCATTCTGAGCGAAGCGAAGAATCCATCTGCCAATCTTTGGCCCCACGGTGCCAACGCGTCGCCGTCGCCCGCGCACAATGCTCATTTGAACTCGTTCTTGTAAACCACGCCTTCCTTCATCACAAACTTCACATTCAGCAACTCATCGATATTCGCGAGCGGATCGCCGGAGACCGCGACCATATCGGCCAGTTTCCCAGGCTCAATCGTTCCGGAGCGGTCGCTCCAACCAAGCATTTCCGCAGCCACCGTCGTCGCCGAGCGAATCGCCTGCATCGGCGTCATTCCGTAATCCACGTAGTAGTGAAATTCGCGCGCCTCATTCAAATCCGGGTCGGTCCACGGAAAACCGCCTGCATCTGTGCCCAGCACGATCTTCACGCCTTTTTTCACGCCGAGCCCGAAGGCTTTCTTCTCGAGTGCGACCATCGGCTCCCAGTTTCCGCCGCGTCCCGGCGCCACGTACGCTCCTACCATCACCGTCGGACACCAGTACGCGCCTTGCTTCACGGCCTGATCGAGCAGCGCCTCCGTGAATCCGTCGCCATGCTCTATCGAATCGACGCCTGCGCGCAGCGACGCCGCGATTCCATCCGATCCAATCGAATGCGCCGCCACTTTGTGCCCCAGCCGGTGCGTCTCCTCGACAATCGCGCGCGCTTCTTCGTCCGTGAAATTTACATGGCTGTGCAACACGCCATCGGGTCCGAAATAATAAGCGCGGTCCGAGTAATACTTGATCCAATCCGCCCCGCGCGAAATCTGCTCGCGCACCGCCAGCCGCGCATTATCCACGCCGTCTACGAACTGCACTCCGTGCGGCACTTCGATTTCCCAGGAATAGCCGAGCAGCGGATACATACCCGTCGGCGTCATCGCCCGCGTCGAAACAAACATATGCGGACCGGGGACTTCGCCGCGATTGATCGCCTTCTTCACGTCCACGTCCGCATACATCGCACCCTCAGTTTCCAGGTCGCGCAACGTCGTGAAGCCGTGATCCAGCGCAATCTTTGCATTGCGGGCAGCGAGAATCGCGCGGTAGGGAATCGATTGCTTCAGAAGCTGTTCGTCGTAGTCAGCGGCGGTCACGTCGCCCTGTAGCAGCACGTGCGTGTGCGCATCGGTGAGTCCCGAAAGCACCGTCGCGTGGGAAAGATCGATCACCTCAACGCCGGCGGGCGCGCTCCCGCCAGGTGTAACGGACGCGATCTTTCCGTCCTCCACCACAATCATCGCGTTCACAATCGGCTGCTCGCTCTTGCCGTCGATCAATCTCCCGGCGCGCACAGCGACCCGTTTCTTGGGTGTCTCCTTCGGCGCTTGCGCGTTTAGCGAAACGCAAAACAACAGCAATCCGATCCCTACCGCAAGGCGACGCGTCATCCAATTCCTCCGGGCCACATTTTTCTTGTACTTTCGAGTGCGACTATAGGCGAACTCGGCGTCACATTACAAGAAGTCACCCGGCACAAAATCGTTCACGTGGCTGGCTCGGCGTACGCCTAAGTGGCACAGGCGCTCTCGTCTGTGCGAATTTGCACATCTCCGATTGCTCATCCTGCAAGGCCGACCGATCGCTCCCGTGCAAATGAAACCCCCGATTCTAGTATCATTCCTCCCCAGAGGCGGCCCAGCGAGATGCCAGCCGATAAATCGCGTCGATTTCCACCCGCGCTCAACTCCGTCGTCGCGCGCTGCTGGCAAACCGCTGCCATACTTCCGGGCTGGAGCCTCACACGCGAACAATTCCAGCGCGCACTCGAACGCAGCACCGCTCGCCGTTTCCCGGATTCTCTCCCAGAGGACCGCATCGTCACCGGATATCTCGAAAGCCTGCATCTAAGCGATCTCGCGCTCGCATGCGCTTGCAGCTCCGGTGACAGCGTTGCCTGGGAATATTTCATCGCGCATTACCGCCCGGAACTCCACCGCGCCGCCCGCATGATCCTCTCGAAATCAGGCGGCAATGATTCGAAAGCGCGCGAGATGGCCGACTCGCTCTATGCTGATCTCTACGGGCTGCGCGAGTCGTCCGACGGCTCGCGCCGTTCGCTTTTCGACTATTTCCACGGCCGCAGCAAACTCTCCACATGGCTGCACGCAATTCTCGCCCAACGCCACATCGATGAAATCCGCCGCACCCAAAAAACGGATTCGCTCGACGCTCTCGGAAACGGCGACTCGGACCCGCGCGAATTGCCCGAGATGAAAACCGCGCCGCCGGACCCGGAACGCGATGCCTACCTCGCGATCATGCAAGCCTGTGTCACCGCAGCGCTTCACGACCTCGCGCCCCGCGATCGCCTGCGCCTTGCGTACTACTATGTGGATGATCTAACGCTCGCTCAAATCGGCAAGCTGCTCGGCGAACATGAAGCTACCGTGTCCCGCAAGCTCGAGCGTACCCGCGCGGACTTAAAGCGTTGCGTCGAGGCTGCGCTCCGCGAAGAGAAAAAGTTAACCGAAGCGCAATTGAAGCTGTGCTTCGAATACGCGCGCCAGCAGTGGCCATTCGATTTGACGCGCGCGTTGTCGGCACGTGATTGACCATGGCCGCAGCCAGGTGAATCGTGCTGTATTTTTGCAAGAATTTCGGCCCGGCCCGTTCTAAAGAAGGAGAATAGCGTCATGCCTTCGCAGGACCACGAAAACGCAATGGACGGCCTGCTTCGGCAAAGTCTTGCCCGCGATTCCAGCGCCATCGGAGACTGCCCCGACGCCGAACTCCTCGCCGCTTATTTCGACCAAGCCCTGGGCGCCGACGAAACCGCCGGATACGAGCTTCATTTCTCCACCTGCCCGCACTGCCGCGAACAACTCGCCGCAATGGCGCGCGCCAGCGCCGAACAGATCGTGCAACCGGATCTCGCGCTTGAACCAGTTCTCGCAAGTGCGCGGCCAGCACAAGCAATTGCCTCGGACGCGCCACGCATCCCGGCACAAGCGAAACCCGTCGTATCCATCGCGCGCTCCGAAACAAAGCTCCCTGAACGCAAATCACCCGACGCCCGCTGGCTCGATCTTCGCTGGCTGATTCCAGTAGCCGCGATGCTCGTACTCGGCACCGTCGTATTCGTGCGATTCGCCTCTCACCAGGCTAACGTCGGTCTCAATAATCAGGTGGCAATGACGAAACCAGTTCAGCCGCCTCAAGGGCAGACCGCGCCCGCGCCGGAAAAGCAGTCCGGCGAAGTGGAAACACCCGGAAAAATCGCACCGAATAATCAATCATCAGCGAGCAATCCCCCTCGTTCGCAACCGGCGGACAAAGCCGCAAGTGCAGCAGCAAATTCCGAATCATTGCGAATGCGACGAAACGAGAGCGCGCCCACTGCCGGTTCCCGGATCGCCACTTCAAGAAATGCTCCTGCGGCGGCGGCGAGACCTTCGCCGGGAGCAGCAGGCCGGGCGTCCGCCCTTCAGTCGCAAAGGAAAGTTGGTGGCGCAATTTCGGGTGGGGCGGCCGGACAATACTCCAATGCAGCGTCCGAGCCGGCCCCCGCAGCGCCAGCTCCAGAATTGAACGCTTCGTTGCCGTCAATCGTGGTTTCCGCAAGTTCAGCCGACGCCGTGAAATCCCCCGCCCCCGCCCCGCCTCCCGCAGCGGAACAAAAATCGCAAGCCTTCGGACTCGCAGGCCGAAGCAATCTCCACAGCTCAACCGCAGAAAAATCTTTAGCAAAAACAAAACAAGCCGAAGAGCGTTACACGGAAACCGTGATTCCCACGCCCGATTCCGGCATTTTCTATCGCATCGCCGGCGGCGGCTTCGTCGAAATTTCCGAGGACGGCGGCGCCACCTGGCAGCGACAGCTCCTGAATCCCTCCGCCGAATTCGCAGCGGGATCCGCCCCCGAACCGCGAATCTGCTGGCTCGTCGGCCGCTCGGGCGTCGTCTTCCTCACCGAAGACGGCAAGAGCTGGCGAAGACTTCCGTCGCCCACATCAGAAGATTTGGTCGTGGTGGTAGCAAAAAGCGCTTCCAACGCCACAGTCACGGCGAATGACAATCGAAGATGGTCAACTGAGGACGCCGGTACAAACTGGCACCTTATCAAATAACTTCCGCAAGATATTCGAGTTCCACCGTTCTAACCAGAGGAGTAGTTTCGCCACAAGGAGACAGCCCATGCATCCGCTTTCTAACAAAAACGTTCGCGCCGCACTCGTCATCACGGCTCTCGCTCTTCTGCCGCTCGTCGGAACTCTCGTGCGAGCCGCAGGTCCGCAAGCGCAAAAAGAAGACGCCGCCCGCAAGCAGCCCGCCATCACAACGGAAAAAGACCAGGTCGATCTCGCCGTCACCGTCTACAACTCCAATATCGCCCTCGTTCGCGACGTTCGCCAGATCCACCTCTCCTCCGGCCTCTTCCCGCTGCACTTCGAAGATGTCGCCGCGTCCATCAATCCCGCCACGGTTCATTTTCGCTCGCTCATCGATCCGTCGAAGCTCAACGTCATCGAACAAAATTACGAATTCGATCTCCTCGATCCCCAAAAACTCCTTCAAAAATACGTCGGCAAGGAAGTCACACTCGTGCGCGCGGAGAAAGATGCCGGTTCCACTCGCTGGGTCGAAACAAAAGCGGTCCTTCTCGCCAATAACAACGGCCCGGTCTGGAAAATCGGCAACGAGATCGTCACCGGCATGTCCGCCGATTCCTATCGCTTCCCCGATCTCCCCGAAAATCTCTACAGCCGACCCACTCTCGTCTGGATGCTAGAAAATCGCGGCGCTGAATCGCAACGCATCGAAGCCTCCTACCTGACGAGTAACATGAATTGGAACGCCGACTACGTTCTCACCGTCGGGCGCGATGAAAAAACCGCCGACCTCGATGGCTGGGTCACGCTCGTCAACAACAGTGGCGTCGCTTACTCCAACGCCAAGCTTCAGCTCGTCGCCGGCCAACTAAATCGCGTCGAGCCACCGATAGCAAGAGCCAAAGCGTATGCGGGGGCGCTGGAATCAAACGCCGCCGCGCCGCAATTCGGTCAGGAAGCATTTTCCGAATATCATCTCTACACGCTCGGCCGCCGCACGTCGATTCAAAACAACGAATCAAAACAAATCAACCTTCTCTCCGGCAGCGGCGTGCCCGTCGAAAAATATCTCCTCGTCGAAGGCCAGCAATACTGGTTCCGCAATCCACAAGGAATCGGCAATCCAATTTCGCAACCGGTAAAAGTTCTTTATCGCTTCAAGAATGACGAAAAGAGCAGCCTCGGCATGCCTCTCCCCGCCGGAACCGTCCGTGTTTATCAAGCCGATTCCAAAGGCGGCATCCAGTTCGTCGGCGAAGACCGCATCGACCACACGCCGAAAGACGAAACCCTCAAAATTCACGTCGGCAACGCCTTCGACGTGGTCTGCGAGCGCAAAGAAACCGACTACAAGAAGATCTCGAGCAACACCATCGAGCTCGAATTCCAGATCACGCTGCGCAATCACAAAGACAGCGCCGTCACCGTCGAAGTCCGCGAACCGATCGGCGGCGATTGGGAAGTGCAGAACTCGAATTTCAAATGGACGAAGCTCGACGCCACCACGCTCGGCTTTTCAATTCCAGTCGAGAAAGACGGAACGGCGACACTCGATTATCGCGTGCGCGTGAAATGGTGAGCAGCTCGCAGGATCTAAGCGAGCGAGGTTCAGCGAAAGAAGCTTTGCGGAGAGGTGTTCAGCGCTTGCAGCAAGTCTGCTTCTGATCGACCAGCACCAATTCGTGCGCGAAAATCCGGTTCGAAGGGAATTGCGTCGAAAGTTCGCTCAGCAGTAAACGAGCTTTCTCGGGCTGGTGCTCCCGCTCATAAGCAAGCGCCAGCATGATCTTCGCAAATGGACTCAAGTAACGCCCGTGCTCGGCGGCGGTCGACATCAGTTCCATTCCCTTTACCTTGTCGCCGTGAACGCCGCCAAACCACAAAAAAGCGCGCTTATAGCTTGGCAATGATCCGATCACGTAATTGGCCATGCCCAGCGCCACGTATGCATCCTGCGACGCAGGATCGATCGAAAGCACCGCATTTGCTTCCGCCTCGCCCTGCTTCATAAAGCTCAGCGCTTGCATCTGTTTTTTCTGTATGAACGCGTCGTAATTCGATTCCATCCCGTCGGCGATCGTTAGAACCAGCAAACCTTGCACGTCGTGCGAGTTCGCCTTCACGCGTTTCTTCGCCATCTCGCGCGATTCATGCACCGCTGCTTCAAATGGCGCGTTGCGATTTTGTGAAGGACTGCCTTCCGCGCCGCCGAGGAACCGCTCGTCGTTCAAAAAGAACTCCGACGACAAAATGCCCTTCGTATCAAACTGTTGATACAGGTAACTCGCGGCTTCCGCCGCTTTCCCCATCGGATCGTCGGGGCGAATTCTTTGATACTCCTTGAAATCCACGCGCGCCCCGTCGAAGTCCAGTTCGTAAAGCTTCTTGAATCCAGTGTCGAGAAACTGTGACGATGTGTCCGCTTCGAGCACCGGCTCATGCTTTGCCGCAGGACCCCCTTGAGCCCCGGCGCGCGCCGCTGGCCACAGCCCAATCGCGAGGCACAGCGCCACACACTGATTCATTCGCAATTTTGACCGGAAGCTCAATTTTCTCCGAACCCGCCCGGCAGAAACCCTCACTGATCCGGCGTTACCCGCGAGTATATTGGAATATGACCATCTGCGGCAGGTTGTATCCATTCGTGGTTCCGAATCTACCATCGTCTAAAGATTCTTCAGAAAAAATTCGGTAATCCGCTCAAAGAGCTGAATCCGCGCCGGCGCGTCGCCGATCGGATGGCCGCGCCCAGGGAAAATCATCAGCGCTGCAGGATAGCGGTTGTTGTCGATCATTTGATTCAGCACCTCGGTTGTGTTCGCGAAGTGCACATTGTCGTCGCCGGTCCCATGCGCAAGCATCAACTCGCCCTTCAGTTTTCCGGAGTCATAGCCGGGAGACGCCTGCCGATATCCTTCCTCGTTTTCCTGCGGCCGTCCCATGTAGCGTTCGGTATAAATCGTGTCGTACAGGCGCCAGTCGCTCACAGGCGCCACCGCCACGCCAGCCTTGAACACATCGGCCGCATTGAACATCGCATCCAGCGTCATGAAACCGCCGTAACTCCAGCCCCAGATTCCAATTCTCGAGCCGTCCACATACGGCAGCGACTTCAGATAATTCACGCCGGTCACCTGATCTTCCAGTTCCACTTTGCCCAGATGGTGGTACACCGGCGTCTCAAACGCATGCCCGCGATTGTAGGAGCCGCGATTATCGAGCGCGAAAACCACAAATCCCTTTTGCGCCATCAAATCCAGCCAGAGTCCCTCCACGTCGCCCCACAGGTTGCGCACCGTCTGCGCCTGCGGGCCGCCGTACACGTAAATCAGAACCGGATATTTGCGCGACGGTTCAAAATTCGCCGGCTTCATCATCATCGCGTAAAGCTTCTTGCCGTCATTCGCCGCCACATTTAAAAACTCGACCGGCGGAAAATGGTATTCCGCAAGCTCGGCCACATTATTTTCTTCGATCGCGGTAATCCGTTTGCCGTCAATCCGGACCAGATCCTGGCGCGGCGGCGTCATCACAGTTGAAAATACGTCAACGAACGCTGAGCTATCCGCCGCAAATGTCGGCTGATGAGTTCCAGCCTCGCGCGTTATCCGCGTCACGCTCTTGTCTCGAAGTGAAACGCGGTACACCTGCGTTTCCACCACATCATCTTTATTGGAAATGAAGAAGACACAGTCGTGCGCCTCGTCCACTTGCGGATGGCTCGCTGTTCCCGGTCCAAACGCGCCGGTGCCATTGATACCCCAGTCGCCGCTCGTCACCTGCTCCAGCTGTTTACCAGCGAGATCGTAAATGTAGTAGTGGCGAAACCCGGTGCGCTCGCTCGACCACAAAAACCGCTTGCCGTCGGAGAAAAAATAAAGATCGTCGCTGAGGTTCACCCAGTATTTGTCCGTCTCGCTCAAAATCGTGCGCGACGCTCCCGTTCCCGCATCCGCAAAAAGCAAATCGAGCTTGTCCTGCGCCCGATTCAATCGCTGAATCGCGATCCGCCGCCCATCGGGCAGCCAGTTAACCCGCGCCAGGTACGCATCCGTGTTCGAACCTGTATCCATCCATTTCGTTTCGCCGCCCGTCACTGGCACCACGCCCACTCGCACGATCGGATTCGCCTCACCCGCCTGCGGAAATCGCGTGTATTGCATCGCACCCGTGACGGAACTCATGTCCATAATCGGATAGCGCGTCACCGGCCGCTCGTCCATTTCGTAATAAGCGATCTTCGTCGAGTCGGGCGACCACCAGTACGCAGTCGAAGCGCTCAGCTCCTCCGGATACACCCAGTCGAGCTTCCCCTTCAGAATTTCTTCGCTTCCGCCGCTGGTCAGCGCTTTTGTCTCGCCGCTCGAGATATTCGCGACCCACAGATTCGAATCGCGCACGAAGCTGATCCATTTCCCATCCGGCGAAAATTTTGGATCCTCCACATCTTTCTCGCCGCTCACAATCGTCTTCGGCTTCATCGTCCCCAGGTCGAGCAACACCAGGCGGCTGCTACCGGCGAACAGAATCGCTTTGCCATCGGACGCCCACATGTAGCTTTCCGCGCTCACCCGACCTAGCCCCGTGGATTGAATCGTCTGCTGCTTTTCAGGTTGCGTCACGGCTTTCATCGCATCCATGCCAACGAGCATCTTGCGCTCGCCGGTCGCACCATCCATCGTCCAAAGTTCCGCCGGCGCGTCCGGCCCAGACCCCTTGCGGACGATATACGAAATGCGCCTGCTGTCCGGCGTCCACTCAATTCCTTCCGTAAGGTGCCCGCTCAAGCTCGGCGCACTGTAAATGCGCTCGACCGTAAGTTCTTTCGCTGGCGATGCGAATGATTGCGCTCGTAGCGGCCCCGCGACGATGAAAACCACAAGCGCAACAAACAACGTGCAGCGAATCTTAGCGTGAAGAAACCGTCTCATTGCGTCTCCTGGAGAAAGCGCAAAAGTTTATCATCCCCGACAGGAAACCAGGAGCTTGAGTCAAATCAGTAATCGAAGGCAGGTGCGAATCTAGGACGTTACTGGGGTACAGGGAAGATACGGCGCGCCGCCCGTTGCCTCGCGCAAACCTTCGACAGGCTAAGCAAGCCGCTCCGTTGAGCCGCGCCGAACCTCTATTCGTAGGTCGCATCTCGAACGATCGAACAAAGAACTTCTGTTACGCTCCCCGCTTCCCGCCAGCGACCAGTAGAACGATTCCTCCCACCAGCGCCAGACCGCCGACTATCGGGGATATGGGAACAGTTTCCTGCGTGTCTTTCGTCGCGTGGATCGGCCCCACGTCGAGAACCTTTTCCCGGTGCGTGTAAGTAAATCCTTGATACGCAAGCGCCAGCACGCCCAGTATCACTAACAGAATTCCCGCAATCGAAGTTGGCTTCATGATTGTGACCCCATGGGTTCGTTGTGATACTTCCGTCGCACGTTAGCTCGGTTTCCTGAGTTCATTCACAAGCTTCCGAGCCTCTCTCATTCTTTCTTTGTAGTACGTGGAACTGATCACCACCTTCTTGTCTCCCACCTGCACGCGTTCTTTGATTCCTTCTTTCGACAAGAACAGCGCCAGCGCGATGTATGTCTTGATTTCCTTTTCGAGAAACTGAACTGCCAGCCGTTTTGCCTCATCCATTTTTCACCTCGAACGCCGTCTATTGAAAATGCGTGAAAGTCGAAGGAAAACCCGGCCACCGGCCGGGCACCTTTTGTTCCGAGCGCTCGTGCCTGCGCGTATGACGCTGATGACCGCCATTCATCATCCACATCACCGACTCGACGGCCTAGATGCGACCCATGATCAGAAGGATGAGGACGATCACCAGCACCAGTCCGATTCCCCCCGATGGGGCGTAGCCCCATTCTCGGCTGTGAGACCACCTGGGCAGTACACCGAGAATTGCCATCACCAGAATCACGATCAAGATTGTTCCCAACATCGTTGCCTCCTTTTCCCGGCGCTTGCTTGCACCGGGCTCTGCTAAGATTCGGTTTCCTCGCTATTCCGCTAATTCGCGTACACGGAGATCGCGATTCGATCCTGCGGGTAGCGCCGGTTGTAGAGGTAATACCCGTCGTCGGCGTAGGTAATATACACATCATCGTTGTCGTACCAGTTCGCCGACCAGTACTCCGGCCACGGGTCCACGGCGCTGAACCAGAAACCGCCATACTGAAATCGCGGATCCCCACCGACAATCACCACTGGATAGGTGTAAATGCGAAACGCGTGTTCCGCACCGAAATAGCCGCGATAACGATCCTCGGGAATTCGGTAACCGTTGTAGCCGCCCCGTTCATGCCAGTCGCGGTGCTCGGACTTCCAGTTATGCGCGCGGTGGTCCGTCCACGCTGCACGCTGTTCGCCTTCCTGTCTGTGCTGCTCTTGCTCTGATTGACGGGCAGCGTGCTGTTCGTTCTGTCCCTGCCGTGGCTGTTGCTGTTCCTGCTGACCTTTCACTTGGTGCTCGTGCTGCTGCTCCTGCCTTGAGGACTTGGCCTGTTCCTGCTGTTTCTGTTGTTGCTCTTGCTGACCCTTCACTTGCTGCTCGTGCTGCTGCTCCTGCCTTGAGGACTTGGCCTGCTCTTGCTCTTTCTGTTGTTGCTCTTGCTGACCCTTCACTTGCTGCTCGTGCTGCTGCTCCTGCCTTGAGGACTTGGCCTGCTCTTGCTC
>Ga0209579_10003638_pt1 | contig 11086 bp, 12 predicted proteins | sample Coa_R1_2_FD_187152 | JGI IMG/M metagenome (GOLD analysis project Ga0209579, IMG submission 187152) | Surface soil microbial communities from Centralia Pennsylvania, which are recovering from an underground coalmine fire - Coalmine... | ecosystem: Environmental > Terrestrial > Soil >... | reverse complement strand
CACCAATCGGATCGTCTGGCATTACGGCCGCTTTCGAGCCCCGGGCACCGGGCTCGACCAGCTCAAGACTCCTGACGGAATGGACTTCGTCCCCCTCGGCCGACAAGAGAAGCCCCTCTGGCAACTCGTTCATCATCCCTGACCCGCACGGCCGGCATCGGGTTCGCGGTCCTCGTCTTGGCCCTTGCTGCGGCGAGCTCGAGCGAGGCCAGCCGAACGGGCCCGTGTCGGGGTGGAGCACCGACCGAGTGGAAGCACGTGATCTGGGTCTGGATGGAGAACGAGAGCTATCAGTCGATCGTCGGCAGCCGATCGGCTCCGTACATCACCCAACTCGCGAATGCCTGCGGCCTGGCGACCAACTACCGAGCTGTTTCGCACCCCTCTCTTCCGAACTATCTGGCTGCGACGTCGGGCGGAACTTGGGGCGTAGCCGACGACGCACCGCCGTCCGACCATCCGATCTCGCGCGCGAGCATCTTCAGCCAGCTCGCCGCAGCCGGTGCGAGCTGGCGGAGTTACGAAGAGAGCATGCCGTCCGACTGCGACCTCTCGAGCTCGGGTGAGTACGCGGTCAAGCACAACCCGGCGGCCTATTACACGGGCATTCGGGTGGACTGCCGGCGGTGGGACGTTCCCTTCACCGCTTTCGAGCGTGACCTGGAACGGAATGCACTGCCGTCGTTCGCGTTCGTGACTCCCAACCTTTGCGACGACATGCACGACTGTCCGGTCGCGGCCGGCGACGGCTGGCTCCATCGCTGGATACCGAGGGTCATCAACAGCCCGCCCTATCGATCCGGTTCGACGGCGATCTTCATCACCTTCGACGAGGGCACGAGCGCTACCAACCAGGTGGCTACCGTCGTTGTCAGCCCCACGACGACTCCAGAGACGAAATCGTCGCTCCGCTTCGATCACTATTCGCTGCTCAAGACGACCGAGCAACTACTTGGGATCGACGAGTATCTGGGTCGCGCACGCAGCGCGTTGAGCATGCGGCGCGCCTTCCATCTCTGACGGTCGAGGCCGTCGCACTAGGGCTGGTCGCTGTGCCGTCGGTGCCGAGCAGTTTGCCGATGTCTCCTCCCCAGAGGGGCGTCAGCCCGAGTACTCGAGCAGGAGCGGGATGTCATGCACGTAGTCGCGGGTGCGGAACCCTTGCGAGTACACGACGTGTGCGAGGCCGTCGGGGCTGTACGGAAGGACGAGGCTGCTGTGGGCGACCGAGTAGTTCTTCCCCTTCACCTTCTCCGCGGGCGCGAGCGGCACGCCGGCGGCGCGCTCGGCCGCCATGATCTGGTGCTCGCTCCCGGTGAGGCCGACGAAAGAGCGGCTGAAATGGTTCAGCCACGCGCGAAGCACTCGCGGCGTGTCCCGCCGAGGATCGACCGTCACGAACACGACGTCCACCCGGCTCCGGATCCTCGGTGACTGGGCACGAAGGGCAGCGCCGAGGTCGGACATCGTCGTAGGGCAAGCGTCGGGACAGTGCGTGTAGCCGAAGTAGAGGAAGGTCAGCTTCCCTTTGGTGGCGGCGGCGAACCTGAAAGGCCGCCCGGCTGTGTCCGTAAGGACGAAGTGCGGCCTCCGCGGTAGCGGCTGCGGCACGAGGCCGTGCAGCGCGTCTGCGCTCCGGGTTGCCGCCGGGTGCGACGTTGCATGTCCGCCGCAGCCGGCAAAGAGGAGGATCGCGCCGCCGAGCGCCGCGGCCGCAACCGCCCTCACGCGGACGCGCTACCCGACGTCGACCTCACCCTTCATGTCGTCGTGAACGGTGCAGATGTACTTGTACTTACCGGCGCGGGTGAACGTGATCTTGTAGCCCTCGATCAGCGGCGGGCCGAAGGAGTTGGCGAACACGCCGGAGTTGTGGAAGCCGGCGCCGTTCCAACGTGTGGATGCGACGACCTTGAACTTCGGCGCGTTGCTCGAACCGCCACCGCCTCCCTTCGGCGCCGGCTCGCCGGGGCTGTTGGCCGGGGCGAGCGCCTTCGGATTGAGATGCACGCTGCCGTCCTTCGCGACGGTGCGGATGTCGTCGTTCGACTTGTCGGAGTTGAACGTGATCGAGTGGGGTCCGATCAGGTACCACGTCACCGAGCCGCCGACCGGGATGCTGACCTTCGACGGTCCGAACTCGGTGATCTCGGCTTCCTGTACAGAATTCGAGCCCGATCCGGCGAGAACCGGATTCTGGCCGGGGAGGGTCACCGGGATCGGCGGCTTGCCCCTGCGGAGGGCGGTCAGTGCCGGCTGCAGCTTGGCCTCGGTCTGCTGGAGCACCTTCTGCCCGGCGGCGAACTGCGCGCTCGGGCTCGGGACCGAGGTCGAGGAGGGGACGACCACGATCTTGCCTGTCATTCCTTCGCGGTGGAGCAAGCACATGAAGCGATACGTTCCCGGCGCGATCGAGCTGGAGAGATGCACGGTGAACTTCGCGTTCGAGTCGAGCCAGCCGCTGTTGTAGTACGACTCCTTGCCAGTGAAGTCGGGCTGCGACCGCTTCGGGCACGCGGCCTTCGCCGGCGGGGAGCCGCTGTCGACGAAGCACGGGTTCGCGCCCGACTGGATCGCGTCGCCGGGCCCCTGCGGCAAGAGCTGCGGGACCGCCGCGTCCAGCTTCAGGAACGACTTCGGCGGCGTCCCCTGCTGCTGCTTCGGCGTCAGCTTGTCGAATGCCGCGACGACGTTGTTCGTGAGCGAGCCGAGCGTGACCGTGTGCGGCTCGCCGTTGCCGACCTCGTGGAAGGTCACCGTGTCGCCCGGGTGGACGCGAACGGTGTTCGGGTAATAGGCGAGGAACGCCTCGTTCGCCTTCGGGTTGTGCCCGTCGACATCGATCGTGAACGACTGCGCGCCGCCCGACTTCCCTCCATAGGCCGGTAGCACCAGCACGCCCGCGACGACAAGCATCGCGAGCGCAGAAACCTGTACCCATCTCATTCCGATGATGGCCCGCACGACTCCCTCCCGGATCGGTGCCCTCAGATGTCCGCGGGAGCATTGCACGGTCGTCGAGAGGGTTCAATATCCCACTCGGTCGAACCCGACATTGCATCAGAGACCGCCGCGAAGATGCAGGGGCGACGGTAGCCGGTCGGTGAGGCCGGTGACACTCCTGAATGGCATGCAAGTCCAGGCGAGCGCCGAAGCTGTGATTAGCAGGGACTTTGCAGTGGGCGCGGCTGGGATCGAACCAGCGACCCCTCGCGTGTGAACTGGACGCGGCGTTCGCCAGCTGTCGCTAGGCGTGAACGGTTGGCTCAACCATGCGGCTGACGCCGTTGAAGCCATGCCGTAGTCTGCCGCCACTCGCCGCCGCTACCTCGCACGAATCTCGCACACCTGCGCACGAGAAGCACTTGAGGGGTCGAACATGTGTACGCTACTTCGAGGCTCGCGCAGGTTCCATCTTCATCCAAAGCTTCTGCTTTGTTGGTAGATGGATCTTGCATAACGACGACTCGCAAATGAGACGAGAGGTCGCTCAGACGGCTTCCAGTGAGCAGCTGACCGGACGCGGGATGGTTCGGAAGTGCCAATCGTAGAATCCTTGCCAGTGGGAGCGGCTGGGATTGAACTCCGCGATTACTTGCGTGCGAACCGCGCTCGGCAGTCGCCGGTAGCTGCCGCGAGTGCCTCCTCTTCGATGTCTGACTGTGGCGCGTTTTGCCTAGACACGTGCGATCCGGGAGGCCGGTTCGCCAGGGGCGGGTGCTGGTCAGCCGGCTCGGGCCGCAACATTTGGGGTGGACGCAGTCCGATGCTGCGCGAGTTCCGCGACGGAGCGCTCAACCCGGGACGTCGCATCTGATCGGCACGCAGAAGGCTCATCGTCGTCTTGCTCGCAATCGGCAGGCGAAGTTCGCCGCAAGTGCCGGGAGAACGTCGCCGTCCGAGGCAGGCTAAGAGCCGTGGAACCGCGTACTCAGCCGTAGCCCAGAACGCTATCGGGGCGCACGAACTCGTTATTGGTTGGGCGAGGGCGAGTAGATAACGCCTCGATGAGTCCGGACCGCTTAAGGTTCCGTGCGGGCTATTAGCCGAGCGACCGACACAATGGTTCTATGTCAGGGACCGTAGTCGTCCTCTCTGCATCGCCCGACATGCCGCACGCGCTCGAGATACCGCCTGGCGCGACGGTCATCGCGGCGGACGGGGGCGCCGACCACGCCCGCCAGCTTGGGCTTCGGGTTGATCTACTGGTTGGTGATCTCGACTCCGTGTCTGAGAAGACGCTTGCCGAGTGCGAACGTGTCGAGCGGCACCCGGTCGACAAGGAGGCAACCGACCTTGAGCTCGCGCTTTCAGCCGCGCTTGAACTTGAGCCTGAGCGGATCATTGTGCTCGGTGGCTCAGCTGGACGCCTTGACCATCTCTTTGCCGGCATTCTCCTCCTCGCGAGCGACCGATACGCGGGATCGAGGGTCGATGCGCAGTTCGGTGAGGCGACTGTGCACGTGATTCGCGGCAAGCGACGTCTTTCAGGAGAGATCGGAGATCTCATTTCCTTGTTTGCCGTTCATGGGTCTGCGATGGGCGTCCGAACCGAAGGCCTCGTCTACCGGCTATCCGGTCAAACGCTCGAACCGGGAACGAGCCGAGGGGTCTCAAATGTCTTCGCCGAGACACACGTTGTGATCGCCGTGGAGCGCGGAGTTGTCGTTGCGGTGCGGCCTAACGGCATCGTGACGGTAGAAAGCTCTGATCGACTACGCCCGTAGCCGGGACCGCCGTCTTCAGGAGTCCGCGAGCGTGCATCCAATTTCCGAAGAGCTCCCAGGACTTGCTGCTCAGGCAGCCGACGCCGTGTGGGCCGGAGAGCAGCTCGAGTGTCGCCGGCATCGCGCGGCCGAGGAACTTTCCGGGCGAAGCGGTCACTTTGGCCATGATCGTCAAGGCCTGGGCAGGGTGTGAACGAGCAGACGATGTGCCTGCGAGGAAAGCAGCGACGAACTTTCGCACGTCGCTTCGATACGTCGGATCCGCGCGCAGCCGGTCTTTGTTTGCGACAAGCACGAGCTCGTCATAGCTCGGGACGCCTGCTCGATCAACCGGGATGATCGTCGGCTGAAGCCCACGAAGCTGGAGCTGGATGCCTTCGACGTTGCGGTAGACGCCGAGTACAGCAGAGACACGGCGAGCAAGAAGCGCAGGGAGAAGGCTGTAACCGACCGTGACGACCTTCACGTCCTTACGCGTCAGTCCGCCCGATGCGAGCATCGTGTCGAGTATCGCGTAGTCTGACGGAACACCCGTGATGCCTATCTTGGCTCCCTTGAGGTCGCGGACCGAGCGAATCGTCGGCTCGATTGCGATCAGCGAGTTGAGCGGGCGAGGCACCACAGCTGCGACCGCAACGACGGGCAGCTTCTTCGAAGCTGCAAGGAACACCTCCTGCTCGTAGCTGACGGCGAGATCGCTGCGGCCGACACCGACGAGCTTAAGCGGCGTCGTTGGATCGGACGGAACATGGATCGTGACGTCAAGCCCTGCCTTCGCGAAAAGGCCGGTGTCGCGGGCGTAATAGAGGCCGACATGGTCGGGATTGGGCGTCCAGTCGAGCATGAGCGACAGCGTGTGCCTGCTGTTCGCTGGAGCTGTTGGCGCCCATATGAGCAGCGCGAGCAACGGGACCAGGGCGATGCGCCTATTCACGAGTTCCTTCCATGTGCCAAGGGATGAGAAGCTGTTGGGCGAGCGTGACAAGAGCGTAAAGGCATAGCGCGAGAGCGCTGAGAATGAAGACGGCTGCGAGGATCCGGGCCGTGTCGAGCGCCGGCTGTGCCTGCAGGACGACGAAGCCGAGCCCGGCGGACGATCCCGCCCATTCGCCGAAGACTGCCCCAACCGCCGCGTATGTAGCGGCGACGCGTGCTCCCGAGAAGATCGCGGGGAGCGCAGTTGGAAACTCGACGCGTCGGAACGTAGCAATCCGTCCAGCGTGCAGCGAACGCATTAGAAGGAGAAGCTGCGCATCCGCAGATCGGAAACCGTCGACGGCGTTGACGACGATCGGGAAAAAGCAGACGACGGCCACGACGACGAGCTTTGGTTCTATCCCGTAACCGAGCAGGATCGCCAAGATCGGTGCCAGCAAGACGGTGGGGACCGCCTGCGAAAGTACAAGCAAGGGCAGCAGCGCTCTTCGGACAGCGCTTGAGAAGTGCAGGAGGACGGCAATCGCTAGCCCACACGCGAACGCGAGCAGGTACCCCGCGACCATCTCGCGGACGGTGACGAGGGTCGCGCTTCCGAGCAGGTCTGCGTCGTCGCGCAGTGATGCGGCGACGGCCGCCGGGCTCGGCACAAGATAGCTCGGGATGTGATCGAGTCGGACGGTGAGCTCCCAGAGTGCGACCGCGCCGCTGAGCAGCGCGAACGGAGGCCATAGGCTGGCCACGGCTCGGTGACGACTGCGACTCTGGGCTGGCGGTGTCATCGCACTCCCTTCGCCGGCATAACCCGGATCAGGTTCGACGGGTTTGCGCTAGGAAGCGCTCTCTCAGCCCCTCCTCGGGGGCTCCCCGGCATCACGGAGACCCTACATGGGCGATGTTGGGAAGCGCACCCTCTCTCAGCTCTCGGCGGGCGTCGCCCAGGGGAGAGTCAGGTGACCCGAGCGGCGATCTACACGGCCTTCCGGACGGCCGTTGTCGCCCCTTGGCCTACCGGACGATTGTCGTAGCGGCATGATGATGGGGCTGACGCTGTGTGTGAATGCCGGGTCGGAGCGGTGTAGTCACCCGTCTGAAGGCGCGGCAGTTGTGACCGAGCCCTCCGATGACGCTGCCGATCTCTTGAAGCTGATCGGCCGACTGGGCTGTTTGCGATGTCGGCCGCCTGCTGAAGGACGAAGCCGCGTATTCCGGCAGAGAAGCCAGCGGCGCGGCCTCGAGCTGGACTGGGATCCCTGCGCTGCGGACGCGCGGACCGACTGAGCCTCATGTATCGCGCGTGAGTTTCGGTGGGCACGCGCGCCGATGCTCGCGAGCCATGCCAGCAGTTCACCGAAGTCCTGGCTTTATTGGTCGTTGCAGCTCGAGCTCGCGGCCCGTGGATCGTCTCACCGCACGGGGGCCGCGTTGCCGACTTCTTCAACGCCAGGGGCCGGTTAGATAGGAGCGGAACATGGCAACGGCCAGCGGCCGGCGAAGTTCGAACAGGCTGCCGAAATCTCTCGGGCTAGATCACACTCACGTTTGACTTCGGCGGTTCCAAACATTAGATTATTTCCTCTCACTCTACGACAGTACCTTTCGCACAGTAAAAACTTGAGTCGTCTCTTGTTGTGCACGACATCCACGCTCAGCTCGTCGCCGAAACCGATGACTCTGAGGTCAGACCTGGCTGGCCGCCGGGGTCAGATGCTCAGGGTAAACGACACGTCGAGACGCCAACTGCGTCGATGGATCTCACGATAGGGCGCTCGCCATGGCGGGCGAGGGCCCGTAGGTGGCCGCGCGTATGCCCCTGTTAGCCGGTGCGGCGAAAGTCGATATCACGCCGCTGAAGCCGGTTCCGCTCGCTGGGATGGTGGCGATCCGCGACTTTGCTGGCGGGCCGCCGGATCACCAGGGTTACGTAGGCCGCACAGGTGACTCGCATGGCATCGAGTATCCGGTCAACGCCCGTGTTGTCGTATTTAGCGAGAGTGACACAACGGCCGTCCTTGTTGCTCTCGATCTCTGCATTGTTACCGCTTCTTTCACACAACGAGTCAGGTCAGCCTGTCAGGATCGATGGGGTCTCGACCCGTGCTCGGTAATTGTGACGGCATCGCACAGTCATGCAGGCCCTGACTACCTTGGTTTTTGGGAAGAATGCGATCCCGACATTGAAGGATACGTTCTAGAGCTGACGCTCTCAGCCATAGGGCAAGCACTGGCCTGTCGCGAACCGGTCCGCGTCGGCAATGGCGGTGACATGCTAGGCGAGCTTGTCATCAATCGTCGCGATCCAGCCCGCCCGGTAGATCCGCGCATCTCGATCCTACGCGCCGAGAGTGAGTCTGGACGGACCGTCGCTATTATCTACATTTACGCGTGCCACCCGATCGTCATTGGTTCGCACAACCGCCGGATCTCGTCTGATTTCCCGGGGTACGCGTCCGAGCTAATCGAGACCACTTTCGGCGGCGGGGCCGTTGCCCTCTTTCTAAACGGAGCCGCCGGAAACATTAACCCCGTAGCCTTCCCGTACAGCGAGCGTCGGAATATCAGTAGCGTCGTTGGGAAAGAGGCGGAGCTTCTACGGACACACGCTGAAGCCGAACGGTTCGGCCGCGTCTTGGGCGGTCGCGTCGTGAGTGCCGCCGCCAAGACGCCATGCCGTCGAGGTCATGACGTGAAGTGCTTACGCGCGTCGGTACCAGCGCCGCTCAAGACTGGCGCCGACCTGGATAAGTACTTTCACCACTGGTCGATCCGTGCCACGGCGCCCGAGCGGCTCCGCATCGCTAACCGAAAGGCCATCGAGACAGAGGTGATGGCGCTGCGTATCGCAGACACCATTTTACTCTTCCTGCCCGGAGAACCTTTCGTTGAGATCGCCTTTGCTCTCGAAAACGTCGAAGTTGATCAGGAGACGGCACTTCGAGTCATAGGTTATGCAAACGACTACCCGGGCTATGTGCTGCGGAAGGAGGACTACGCGGAGAATAGATATGAAACAGTAGCCACCTGCTTGGCGGAAGCCGGATCGGAGATGGTGATGACCGTAGCTTGCAAGATCCGCGATCGCCTTCTTGCCGAGATAGGTTGAAGCGGCACTCACAGCCTGCATTAGGAGCAACTATGCGCATCGGTATCGCCGGCCACTGCTTTCAAGGCTTCGCGCCAGAGGAGTTGCTGGAGCTTTTGAGTAACAGGTGGTGCGTCTCCGCACTTGACTACTGGCCCTGGAATGGCGGAGATCTCGATGTAGAGGAGTACGTATATTTGGCCGAGAAGCATGGTGTGGAGATCTTTGTCGTCAACTTGCCCAGCAGTGTCGGTCGACTGTGTGATCCTGGGTCTGAGGCGGCCGCGCGGCGCGAATTGCTCAACTCCATAGACCTAGCGCGGGAGCTCGGGGCACCGTTTGTGCAGTTCTACACGGGAGTTCCGGCGCGACCGGACTTCTACAACACTGTAAAGCTGCTTTGCGCCCAGCTTGCACCGATCGTCGAGAAGGCGGAACACGCGGCAGTCACGCTGGTGATCGAGAACAACTTGGATCAGCGAGGAGAGGACACCTATCGACTGAATCCCTCTCGATCTCCGGAGCTTCTCTTGGCAACGATCGAAGCGCTAGGGTCATCACGGCTGAAAGTTTGTTACGACCCATGCAATTTCTACACGGTAGGCATAGAGGGCTTCCCGTATGCATACGACTTGCTTAGACCGCACGTTGTAAATGTGCACGTAAAGGACTGTCGCCGCTTCGTCAAAGTTTGGCATGAGGATCTGCCGTACGCGGAACATCTGCTTATCGATTCGTCCGAGGGGGCGTTTCTACCCACTGACGTTGGACTAGGTGCAGTTAACTGGCGTGGCATTCTTGAGCGTCTCGGTAAGGACGGATACGAAGGATGGCTGACTCTTGATCCGTTCACCGTGCCGGAGAAAGCGGTCGAATGGTGCGATAGAAGCTTGGCGTTTATGAAGGAGGTCATCGCTGAAGGAGCGGGCCTTGAAAGAGGTCCTGACGGTGGAGACGCGCGTCTCTAGGAGGAGTGAGTGACTATCGAAGCGGGCGCCTCTAGAGTCGATATCACGCCGCGAACGGCAGTTCCGCTTGCTGGCTACCAGCGTGTGAAGGTTCTGCCCGGTGGCCCCAAAGATCACGTCGGATACGTAGGGAGAACCGGACTCTCAACGGGCGTCCACGATCCGCTATTCGCAAGAGCTTTGGTTCTTCAAGACGGTCTGGGGGCGTTGGTAGCACTGGTGGCCCTCGACGTTTGTATCGTGACCAGTGAACTTACGGAACGGGTCCGGGCCGAGGCGTTGAGCCGATGGGATATTGACCCACAGTCGATCCTCATCTTTGCGTCACATACGCATGGCGGACCGGACTATTGTGGGTATTGGGAGAGCTTCGACGATGCCCTAGAGAGGGATGTCGAAATGGGCGCTCTCGCCGCGATCGAGAGTGCTTTTGCCTCGAAAAGGCCGGCTGCTTTCGGTTGGTCGCGAGGCGAATTGAGTACGCCTATAGTGAATAGGAGACACGCCGACCGGCCGACCGATCCGACGGTGACGGTGTTAAAGGTCGAAGACGACTCCGGGACATGCCTTGCGGTTGGGTTTTCGTATGCTTGTCACCCAATCGTCGTCGGCCCTCAGGATTCCGAAGTCACGGCGGACTATCCAGGTCAGACGGCCGCGATGATTGAGCGAGAGCTAGCGCCTGAGTGCGTAGCGCTGTTCTTGCCGGGTGCAGGCGGAAACATTAATCCTGTGGCTTTTCCCTACGAAGATCGTGAAGACATCAGCAAACGCGCCAAACGCCTCATGCTGGATGGGCGGGAGGTTAGCTTTCGGAGCCACGCAGAGGCGAAGCGATTAGGCCTCGCGCTCGGCGGCGAAGTCCTCCGTGTGGCGATGATGATGGAAACACAGCCATGCGTGAGGCTGGGTACATGGCGCCAAGTTGTCGATGTCTCACTAAAGGAATCTACGGAGTTGGAGACGTTTCTCATTCACGACGCGATCAGCGATCGGTTTGCTGAGCGACTGCGTGGGCGAAGGGCGCTCCAAACCGAAGTTCAGGCCTGCAGGCTAGGCGATCTTGTGCTTGTCGGTCTCCCAGGAGAACCTTTTGTTGAAATCGGTATCGCCCTCCAGGAGATTCCTGCGGACTCGGGCGCAACAGTGCGCGCTCTGGGATACACCAACGACTATCCAGGGTATGTCATGAGAGCGGACGATTATCGGGAGAATCGATACGAGACGCTCGCCACTCCTCTCGACGTGGACGGCGCCGGGGCGATAATCAAGGCTGCCTACTCCGTACGCGACATGGCGCTGTCCGGCTCGTTCAAAGCGCCCGCCGTTCACCCGGAAACGCGAGAGTAGAATGCGCCTCGCAATCGAGAGAG
>Ga0209579_10003636_pt1 | contig 11086 bp, 7 predicted proteins | sample Coa_R1_2_FD_187152 | JGI IMG/M metagenome (GOLD analysis project Ga0209579, IMG submission 187152) | Surface soil microbial communities from Centralia Pennsylvania, which are recovering from an underground coalmine fire - Coalmine... | ecosystem: Environmental > Terrestrial > Soil > Unclassified... | reverse complement strand
GCGGCGCGATCCTCGGCGCCGAGCAAGGACGTGTTGCGGATGACTTCGGCCATGGTGCTGCTGGCGAAATCGCCGGACGGCATCATGCCATCGCCGAGGAAGCTCGCGATATCTTTCTCCGACCAGATATCGTCGCCATGCCGCAGTCCGACCGGCGTGATATTCGGGACCCAGCCGGTGCCGTCCGGCGTTGGTCCGCCGGCGAAACGCTCGCTGTCGACGATGCCGCCCAACATGTTGCGGGGGCTATGGCATTCGGCGCAGTGACCCGGCCCATTCACCAGATAGGCCCCGCGGTTCCACTGCGCCGATTTCGATGGATCGGGCACGAATGGTCCGCCATGCAGAAACAACAGTTTCCAGCCGCCGATGAGCCAACGCTCGTTGAAAGGAAACTTCAGGTCGTGGCGGCGCGCCTTGCCCGGCACCGGCGGCAAGGTTTTGAGATAAGCAAACAAATCGCGGACATCGTTGAGCTGCATGTGCTGATAGGAGGTATAGGGAAACGCCGGATAGAGATTGGTGCCCTGCTCCGAGGTGCCCTTCCACAGCGCAGTAACGAAATTCGCTTCGCTCCAGCTGCCGATGCCGTCCTTGGGGTCTGGCGAGATGTTCGGCACGTAGAAAGTGCCAAATGGCGAAACAAGCGCCAATCCGCCGCCGAGCCGCGTCCGGTCGACTTTATCGGGATCCTTATTGGGCACAGCGTGGCACGATACGCAGCCGCCGATATTGAACATCGTTCGGCCGTTGTCGAGGTTGGGCGTGTAGGGGGCCAGAGCCGAAGCCGGAACGAGAGCCGGCAGGGTGAGAATCCAGAACGCCCCGAGCGCGACAACAACGGCAATCGCTCCCCAGGCGACACCGCGGCTGCCTCGGGTCATGCGACCCGCGGCTCCGGTTCAGCCTGCTCCTCAGCATCCGGCGGATCGACCAGGCTCGCCAGCACCGTCGGATCGGCAGCGGTGAACACAGTCATCGCCTCGACACGTCCGCGAATTTCGACGTGCTGCGGGGTCAGCGCGTCGACCGCGATGCCTGCGGTTTTGCAGACCTCTTCGGAAACGACGACCCGGCATTCCAGGCTCTTGGTCATGTCTTGCAGCCGCGCCGCAACGTTCACCGCGTCTCCGACCGCGGTGAACACGGTGTGATCGCGAAAACCGATGTCGCCGATGATGACGTCGCCGCCGTGGATGCCGATGCCGAACTGGATCGGCTCGGGCAGTTCGGCGGCAAACTGGTGGTTCATATATTCGACATTGGCGGCAACGCTGGCCGCGGCGGCCATGGCTTGGCGACAGGCAGTGGGCGGATCGACGTCCAGTCCGAACAGAGCGAGCATGCCGTCGCCAATGAACTGGTTGGGCCGTCCGCCGGCATCGAGCACCGCTTGCGAAGCCGCGCCGAGGAAACGATTGATCAGGAATACGATGTCGAACGGCAGACGCGATTCGGCGAGCTTGGTCGAACCGCGCATGTCGACGAACAGGCTGACAATATAACGCTCCTCGCCGATACTGATGCGCCGGCGGCTGCGAACAAAGTCAGCGCCGATATGCGCCGGCAGCACGGGAATGACGGCGACGTCCGTGTTGGGCCGCAGCTGGCACGCCAGCCGGATCGCCGGATCGGTGCGCGCGCCGACGCGCGTGAGCACAAAAGCCTCGCGACCGGACGGCCGCGGCAGCGCGCCCCGATCGCTAACGACGCGAATGCGGCAGGTGGAGCATCGCGCCCGCCCGCCGCATACGCTGGCATGCGGAACTTTGAAGCGCAGGCTGGTTTCGAGGACGCTCAGGCCCTTCGGCACGCGCACCTGCCGGTCGGGATAGGAGACGGTAATCATGCCGCGCCGGCCTTCTCGCAATGTGCGCAACCCGCGCGCAGCAAACACCAGACCGATGAGGCCGAGATAGCCGATCGGAAGATAAAATAGAGCGATGTCGTCGAGAAATGTACGCTGCGCAGGAGGGATAGGATCGATATGGCCGGCGCGCCATTGCGGGTCCTTGGCGAGCGCGATGACCTCGCGCCCGCCTTGATAGACGCCGAGCATCGCCAGTGGCGGAAGCAGGACCGCTACCGCGAGCAAAAATGGCGCCGCCCACTTGAAAAACGGCTTCAGCCGCAGCCAGAAATAAAGCCCGATACAGCCGTGGGTCCAGGCCACGGTAAGAAGGACGTATTGCACCGGGATCATGAACGGGCGCGCGACCCAATAGCCGAGCAATACCGTCGCATAGTTTGGTGGACCACGCCCGTACAGAGGTCCCCCGAGTCGCGCGCCTGCCAAATGAAGAGCGATCAAAAGCGGAATACTTAACCCCAATGCGAGTTGGGTGAGTTCGGCGGCGGTATAGCGAAAATGTCGGCGCTGATAGAGCGCCCACAGCCCCAGCCCGGCATGCGTCGCCGCCGCGGCATAAAGGGTGAAATTGACGATCGGAAACCGCCAAAACAAAATGTGGTAAGTCAGCCACGCCTCCATCAGGCCGTAGGAGAAGTTGCCAAGCGCGTGACTGAAGAAATGCGAGAAGATATAGGAAAACATGACGAGGCCGCAGGCGAGACGCACCTGCCGCACGCCGATGCCGTGCAGCCAATTTGAAATTCCAATTGTCTGACCTACGTCAGCCTTGCGCACGTCAATGATGGCGGGTGCCTGTAGCGCCATGCGCAATCAGTTCTGTTGAGGAAATAATGGAAGGTTTATCCGCTCAGCGCCGCAACTCGCCACCATATTAGAGTTGAACGGCAATCTGCCGCAATGGCCCAAGCCGTGAATAGCAAAAGGGGCGGCGCGACCCCACCGACGGCCGTCTCGGCAGACGAGTGATGGCGTTCAGCTCTTTCTCACCCGGAACACCTGATGGCATGAGTTGCAGTCCTTGCCGATCGTCTGAAAGCTTGCCTTGAGGCCGGCGACATCCTTGGTCGAGGCCTGCGCCGCTTTCACGTCCGCGGCAAACTTGGCGATGGCCGCCTTGAAGTCGTCCGGTCTGTCCCAGATCGCGGGTCCCGCCGTCGTATCGTCGCCGGTTTTCGAGCAGTCGGGGAACAATGTCGGCAGCGCAGCTGCGTCGTCGGCGAAGGCGGCGAAGATCTGCTGCACCTTGGCGGGATCGAACGGGGCGTCGCCCTTGATCATGGCGGAGCCGTCCTTCGCCATGGCGCCGCTGTGCTTCATCATCGTCTGGCGCTTGGTGATAACGTCTTGGCAGCTCTGTGCGGCAGCAGCGGTCAGGCCGAGCATGAGAATGGCGAATACGACGAGAAGCTTACGAATCATCGCGCGGACTCCTCCGGCAGTGGACGTCGCCCCCGACGTACCGGACTTCGCGGCGCAGTCCGGACTTGCCGCGATAAACACCGAGACGTTGGCATTATTCCGCTGCGAGCGACAAGAGCGGCTATTCCGCCGGCTGCGGTGAGCTTTGCCGTGTTTTGCCGCGCCGGGGTCCGAGCTGGGCGACATAACGGGCGATGACATAGAACACCGGCGTGAAGATCAGCCCGAACGCCGTGACCCCGATCATGCCGAAAAACACCGCAGTGCCGAGCGCTTGGCGCAATTCCGCGCCGGCGCCGATCGCCCAGACCAGCGGGGTCACGCCGAGAATGAAGGCAAACGACGTCATCAGGATCGGCCGCAAGCGCAGCCGCGTTGCCTCGACGGCGGCCTCCCAGCGATTGCGCCCCCGGTCCTCCAATTGACGGGCGAACTCGACGATCAGAATCGCATTCTTCGCCGCAAGGCCTATCAAAACCACGAAGCCGACCTGAGTGAGAATGTTGTTGTCGAGGCCGCGCAGAATGACGCCGGCAATGGCGGCGACGAGGCACATCGGCACGATCATGATCACGGCAAGCGGCAAGGTCAGGCTCTCATATTGCGCGGCCAGCACCAAAAAGACGAAGACCACCGCCAGGCCGAACGCGAACATCGCCGTGCTGCCGGCCCTGATTTGCTGAAAGGCGAGCGTGGTCCACTCGGTGGCAAATCCCTGCGGCAGAGTGTCGGCGGCGAGCTCGTCCATGATCGCGATCGCCTGGCCCTGCGAATAGCCGGGCGCGGCGGCGCCGTCGATCTCGGCTGTGGGATAGAGGTTGTAGCGCGGCACGCGGTAAGGACCGGCGATGTCGTCCACCGTGGTGAACGAGCCGAGCGGAACCGTATCGCCGTTGGAATTGCGCACCCTGATTTTCAGGACATCGCCGACATGCTGGCGATCCTGGTCGCGCGCCTGCGCCATGACACGGAAGGTGCGGCCGAACAGATTGAAGTCGTTGACGTAAGACGAGCCGATATAAACCTGCAGCGCGTTGAATACGTCCTGTACGTTAACGCCGAGAAGCTGCGCCTTGACGCGGTCGATATTCAAATAGACCTGCGGCGTCGAGGTTTCGAACAGCGAGAACGCCTGGGCGATGCCGGGCGTCCGCACCGCGCGCAGCACTAGTCCTTCGGTGGCTTCGCGCAACGCCTCGGACCCTTGTCCGCCGCGGTCCTCCACCATCATGCGAAAGCCGCCGGCGGTGCCGATGCCCAAGACCGGCGGCGGCAGCACCGCGATGATGAAAGCATCCTGGATCACCGACAGCCGGCGATTGAGCTCAGCCTGGATGGCGGCTGCCGATTCGCGCGGATCGTGGCCGCGCTTGGTATAGTCGTCGAGCACCAGAAACAGCGCGCCGGAATTGGGCGCGTTGGTGAAGGTCGCGCCGGAAAAGCCGACGATATTCACGGCGTGCACCACCCCGGGCACGCCCAATGCGATATTGAGCGCCCGTTGCTGGACCGTGTCGGTGCGATCGAGCGAGGCGCCCGGCGGCAGCTGAACGACGACGATGATGTAGCCGCGGTCGACCTGCGGGATGAACCCAACCGGCGTGGTGCGAAAAGCGTTCAAGCCGAGCGCGACGACGACGAGATAGATACCGGCCATGATGACGACGCGCCGAACCGTACGCGATGCCAGCCAGGAAATTCCGAACCCGATCTTGTCGAAGCCGCTATTGAAATAGCCGAACAGTTGGTGAATCGCGCGCTCCCACCAAGCGTCACGGTGGCTACTATCGTGCGGCTTGAGCAACAGCGCGCACATCGCCGGCGACAGCGTCAGCGAGACGATCAGCGAAATGACCGTGGCGCCGGTAATGGTCAGCGCGAATTGGCGGTAGAATTGGCCGGAAATGCCGGTGATGAAGATCGACGGCACGAACACTGCGCACAGCACCAGCGCGATCGCGATCAGCGCCGACCCGACCTCGTCCATGCTCTTGCGCGCCGCTTCGCGCGGCGCCAGGCCGGAAGCGATATTGCGTTCGACGTTCTCAACGACGACGATGGCATCATCGACCACGATGCCGATGGCAAGGACGAGGCCGAACAGCGACAGATTGTTGAGCGTGAAGCCAAACACTGCCATGAAGAAAAAGCTGCCGATCAGCGAGACGGGAATTGCCACAAGCGGAATAATGGCGGCACGCCATGTCTGCAGGAACAGAATCACCACCAGCACGACGAGCACGATGGCCTCGCCGATGGTGTCGATCACCGCATTGACCGACTGCTGAATGAATTGCGTCGGGTTGTAGACGATGGCGTATTTGACGCCGGGCGGGAACCGCTTCGCCAATATCGCCATCAGGTCGGTGACGCCTCGGGCGGTGGCGAGCGCATTGGAGCCGGGCCGCTGAAAAATGGCGAGCGCGACCGCGGGATCGTGATCGAGGTACGAATTCGACGAATAATCGAGCGCGGCGAGCTGGATATCGGCAACGTCGCGCAGCCGCACCACGGCGCCGGGCGTCTGTTTTATCACGATGGCGCCGAACTCCGCGGGCGTGTCGAGCCGGCCGAGCGTCTGCACCGCGACTTGAAATGCGCCGGGATGCGCCACCGGGGGCTGGTTGAGCACGCCGGAGGCGACCTGGATATTCTGCCCCTGCAGCGCATTGGTCACGTCGGTAGCGGTCAGGCCGAGCGATTGCAAGCGATCGGGATCGAGCCAGATCCGCATCGAATAATCGCGGCTGCCGAACACCGTGATCGAGCCGACGCCGTCAACGCGGGTGAGCGGATCGGTCACTTCAAGCGTGGCGTAGTTCGATATGAACAAAGCGTCGCGCGATTTGTCGGGCGAATAAAGATGCACGACCATCATCAAATCGGGCGAGGACTTGGTGACGGTGACGCCGATATTGCGCACGTCGGCCGGCAGCCGCGGCTGCGCGATGGCGACGCGGTTCTGCACCTGCACCTGGGCGATGTCGAGATTGGTGCCGAGGTCGAAAGTGACCTGGATCGAGAAGCGGCCGTCCGCCGTCGAGTTCGACGACATGTAGAGCATGTTCTCGACGCCGTTGATCTGCTCCTCCATCGGCGTGACCACCGTGGAGGCGACGACTTGAGCGCTGGCGCCGGGATATTGTCCCGTGACATTGATGATCGGCGGCGCGATCTCGGGATATTGCGCGATCGGCAGCCGCGAGAACGCCACCCCGCCGAGAATAACGAAGACGATCGAAACCACGGCGGCGAAGATCGGCCGGTCGATGAAGAAGTGCGAGATCCGCATCTACGACACGTTCATTGTTAGCGTTTCCCGGACGCGATGAGCGCGAAGCAGTGCAACGCGGATCTGGGATCGTCACAAACTCTGAGCTTTCGAAGGTCCCGGTTCTGCAGCGCACCTCTTCGTGACGCGCTGCGCCCGGGACACGATGAAAGGCAGACTAATTTTCGTCGCACTCGCCCTCACCCGGCTTTGGCCTGGTCGCCGGCCTTGGCCGGCGCGGCGGGATTGCTCTGTTCCTCCGCCTTCACCTTGATCCCCGGCCGGGCATGCATCAGCCCATTGACGATCACGAGATCGGTCGCAAGCAAGCCGTCCTTGATGACACGCAAGCCATCGTCGAGCTGGCCGGGCGTCACGTATTTCTGCCGCACGACGCCGGTGTCGTCGACGACCAGAACGTATTTTCGCGCTTGTTCGGAACCGATCGCCGCGTCGGGAATGAGCAGCGCAGTATAGGGCGGCGAACCGGGAACGCGGATGCGGCCGAACATGCCGGGGGTGAACAGGCCGTTCGGATTGGCGAATATCGCGCGGCCGCGGATCGTGCCTGACGACGTGCTGATGACGTTGTCGACGAAATCGATCTTGCCGGTATGGTCGAAATTCTTCTCGTCGATCAATTTGAGCGAAACCGGCACGCCGGTGTCGACGCCGCCTTGGCTCTGATCCGCACCTGGTGGATCTGCTTTTTGATCGGGTTGTGGACCGGATTTCTGATCGGCTTGCCTGCTGATTTGCTTGTCGGCCTGCGCACTCGACTGTGGATCGGTTTTGCTCGATTGCTGATCGGCCGTCTGATCGGATTTTCGAGTTCGCGCAAACCGCTCGTAGCGGAGATATGACTGCTCGTCGAAAGTAAATTCGAAGCGGATCGGATCGACCGAAACGATGGTGGCCAGCAGCGTGGTATTGCCGCCGGTGCCGCCGGTGACGAGATTGCCGACCGAGACGCGGCGGTCGCCGATGCGCCCGTCGATCGGCGCGCGCAGCTCGCTGTATTGGTCGAGGTCGAGCTCGGCGGAATGCACCATCGCCTCCTGCGCGGCCACGGAAGCTTCCGCCACGTTCTTGGCTTGGGTGCGCTGGTCGTAGGTCTGTTCGGTAATGGTCTTGTTCTGCAGGAGCGCCTGGCCGCGTTGCAGGTCGGCCTCGGCGAAGGCGAGATTGGCGCGCGCCTGAGCGAGGTTGGCGCGCATCTGTGCCAGCGCGATCTCGAACGGCCGGCGATCCACGGTGAAGAGAAGATCGCCCTTCTTCACCATCTGCCCGTCCGTGAAATGGATCGCCGAAAGGTAACCGGACAGCCGCGAGCGGATTTCGACTGAGTCCAGCGCGAGGAAGCGGCCGACATACTCGTCGTAATCGACGACCGTGCGCTGCACCGGTTTGGACACGGTAACGGTCGGCGGCGCCTCGGCCGCGCTTTGCTGCTGAGCGCGGCTGCAGCCGGCCAATGTAACCATTAGCGCAGCGGTCGCCGGCAACAGGATGCCAAGACGCCCCGCAGTAACGAAATTCATGGGTCTTTCCTCAACCGTCTCGGCATCATAGGCCGCGGTCGCTGTCAATCACACGCGATGGATGGTCGCCGCGCGAGAGTGCCGGTTCTTCCTTAATCCCGGCCGGCTCCCCATATTTGCGGCCAATCCCGACATTCACCAAGTCCCGGAACGACGCCGGGCTAGCACTCTGATATACCATGACAATCATTCCCCTCGCCGACGCCGCCCGGGGCTTCCGGAGCGCCACTGCGCCAGAACCGGTTCCGGCCGACGATCAGGCGCTTCTCGATGCCTATTCGCGCGCCGTCATCGACGTGGTCGACCGGGTCGGCCCCGCCGTGGTGCGGCTTGCCGTTCAGTCCGGGCAATCCCGCGGCGGCACCGGCTCGGGCGTCATTGTGGCGCCGGACGGTCTCATCCTGACCAACAGCCACGTCGCGGGTCATAGCCCCACCGGCACCGCCGCGCGCATCGAGGTGACGACCGCCGACGGTCAGGATTTACACGCCCGCCTGGTTGGCGACGATCCCGACACCGATCTTGCGCTCATTCGCGTCGACGAGGCGATGACGCTGCCGGCGGCGCCGCTCGGCGACTCCAAGCGCCTCAAACGTGGCCAACTCGTGATCGCCATCGGCAATCCGCTCGGCTTCGAATCGACGGTGACGACCGGCGTGGTCTCCGCACTCGGCCGTAGCTTGCGTTCGCGCAACGGCCGCCTGATCGACGACGTCATCCAGACCGACGCCGCGCTCAATCCCGGCAATTCCGGCGGCCCCTTGGTGTCGTCGCGCGGCGAAGTGGTCGGCATCAACACCGCTGTGATCATGGGCGCGCAGGGCATCTGCTTTGCGGTCGCCGCCAATACGGCAAGCTTCGTGCTCGGCGAACTGATTCGCCACGGCCGGGTGCGCCGCGCCTTCATCGGCATCGCCGCGCAGCAGACCGCGATCCCGGCCCGCCGGCGCCGCGCCACGGGTCTCACGCAAGACGGCGCGGTCATGATCGGCACGGTCGAGCCGGACAGCGCGGCGGCGCGCGCCGGCCTCAAACCCGGCGACATTATTCTCAGCCTCGATGGCGAGACGATCGCCGGCGCCGACGATCTGGTGCGCGCGCTCACCGGCGAAAAAATCGGCCGTAGCGTCGCCCTCGATGTGCTGCGCGGGATGGAGCGGCTGACGCTCGCGGTGGCGCCGCAGGAACGGCCGCGCAGCTAACGCATGATCACGAAAAGTGGGTACCGGTTTTCGGAAAAGATCATGCTCAATCAAAATGCCAGAGTCTTATCGGTTCTCTCTCCATCGGAACCGATAAGGCTCCAGGTAATCAACTTCGCGCCGGCGCGGCAACAGCGGCGATAGCAAGCACGATCCATGCGGCGATCAGAATAAAGCCGCCGGACGGCGCGGCAAACGGAAACAGGCGGTGGCCGCTGAAAGCGCGGAGCGCGATGTCGCCGGAAAACAAGGTCGCGCCAAGCAACCAGGCGGCAAGAACCACAAGCGCCAACGGCCGCCATAGCAGGCCCTGCTGCAGGAGCGCCGCGCCGCCGAGCACGGCGGCGGCGTGGAACAGCAGCATATTAGCGGCGCCCTCGAGGCCGGCCCCCGGCGCGACGTGCGCACCGGCAGCCGCCAGCACGATGCCCGCCGCGCCCATCAGGCCGGCGAGCGCGATCAAGATCGTCAGAGCCATCGATCGGCGTCCTTGCGCGCCGATCACGCCGGCACTTCGCCCTTGAGCATCAGGCGGTAGAGAAAGCGGCGCTCGTTCATGTCGTAGTCGGGATTGGCCTGGTGCATGACGCTGCGATTGTCCCACAGCACCCAATCGCCGTGCCGCCATTGATGGCGATATTCGTATTTCTTCTGCGTCGCGTGCGCCATCAGTTCGTCGATCAGCTTGAGCGCATCGTCGTCGGCCATGCCGACGATGGACTCCATGCGCACCGGATTGAGGTAGAGGGCCTTGCGCCCGTTCTCGGGATGCGTGCGCACCAAGGGATGCACGCCGGGCGGCGGCAATTGTGCCCGGCTTTCCTCATTGAGGCCGGAGAGTTCGCGGGGGCTGTATTTGCTCTGATAGACGTGCACCGCCTTGAGCCCATCGATGCGCCGCTTGGTGTCGGCGGCCAGATCGTCATAGGCGTCGTGCATATTGACGTATTGAGTGTCGCCGCCGCGCGACGGCAGGTCGACCGCGAACAACGTCGTCGCCTTGGGCGGAGCCGGATGATTGGAATGGTCGGTGTGGAAGGTCTCGCCCGGGATCATGCGTTTGCCGTTCACGATCACGTCGTTGGAGACGTAATAGACGGCGGGGTGGCCGGGGACGTGCTGCTCTTTCTTGTCGTGGATTTGCAGCTCGCCGAACAATTGCGCGGCGGCCTTGAATTCGGGCGGATCGAAGTGCTGGTCGCGCATGACCAGCACGTGATGCTCGACGAAGGCCCGGTTCAGCGCGGCACGGGTTTCCGCATCGACCGGCTCGGTGAAATCAAGCCCGACGACTTCGGCGCCGGTGTGCCCCGTCAACGGCGTAATGGTGAAGGTCGTCATTCCCGTTTCCTCCGCACTGCTGTTTTGCCGAAACGCTATCGCCGGCCGCAGGCCGGATCAAGCCGTGGATTCGTTGATTGCCCACCCGCGACTGGCCGACGGTGATGGCGCTGGACCGCGCTTTTGCAGAGTTAATCTAAACGGCAGCACCGTGGCGAACAATGGCCGCCGGCGTCCCGCTTCCGAAGTTCGCATTGCGAACGGCGATAGTTACCGTGTTATCGGCACGAGAACAACAAACAACAAATAACAACCAAACAATCGCCGTATTTGCCGATCGACAACGCGGCGAGAATTGGGCGCGTTGTCGCAGTAAACAAATACTTGCCATGCAAAATCGGGCAGCACGAAAACCCGCAGCGATGCTATGACGCCGCGCGTGCCCGGTACTGACACCGGGCGCGCCTGTCCGCTCAGCCTCGCCAAGCTTGCTGTTTGG
>Ga0209579_10003634_pt1 | contig 11088 bp, 12 predicted proteins | sample Coa_R1_2_FD_187152 | JGI IMG/M metagenome (GOLD analysis project Ga0209579, IMG submission 187152) | Surface soil microbial communities from Centralia Pennsylvania, which are recovering from an underground coalmine fire - Coalmine... | ecosystem: Environmental > Terrestrial > Soil >... | reverse complement strand
CGCAACAGCCGCGCGGTCCGCGATGTCGACGGATCGTCGTGGCGGCAGGCGAGCGCGGCCTGATAGAGCCGTGAAATCGAATCAGTCATGGCCCATCAGAATAGCGCGATCTTGTCGCTATTGTGTTAATTCCGCCCGATAGGCCCCATGGGTAGGGGCATGACTAGGGGCATGGCTAGGGGTCATTCGCCCTGCGCCAGGAGGCTCGCATTGCCGCCCGCGGCCGCTGTGTTGACCGTGATTGTCTGCTCCGAGGCGAAGCGGCGGAGGTAGTTCGGGCCGCCGGCCTTTGGCCCGGTGCCGGACAGGTGGGTGCCGCCGAACGGCTGGGTGCCGACCACGGCGCCGATCATGCTGCGATTGACGTAGACGTTGCCACTGGCGAGGCGGGCGGCGATGCGGTCGGCGGTCAGGTCGATCCGCGAATGAATGCCCAGTGTGAGAGCGGTGCCGTTGCCGGCGATGTCGTCGAGCAGCGCATCGAGCGCGTCGGCGCGCCAGCGCACCACGTGCAGCACCGGGCCGAACACTTCTTCCTTCAAGTCGCGGGCGCGGTCGAGCTCGATCACCGTCGGGCCGACATAGGTGCCGCCTGCGGGAAGCGTGGCGTCGCGGCTGGAGCGGAAGCGCAGTGCGCCGGCGCGCTCCTTCTCGGCGATCCAGCGATCGAGTTTTTGTTTGGCCTCGGCATCGATCACCGGCCCCACATGGGTCGATATTTTACGCGGGTCGCCGATTTTCAGCTCGCGCGCGGCGCCGATCAGCATATCGAGCATGCGCTCGGCGACATCGTCCTGCAGGCACAACAGCCGCAGCGCCGAGCAGCGCTGGCCGGCGGAGCGGAATGCGGACGTGACGACGTCGTCGGTCACCTGTTCGGGCAGCGCCGTGGCATCGACGATCATGGCATTGATGCCGCCGGTCTCGGCGATCAGCGGCACGATTGCGCCGTCTTTCCCGGCGAGCGCGCGGTTGATGGCGCGGCCGGTCTCGGTGGAGCCGGTGAAGGCGACGCCGGCGACGCGCGGGTCGGCCACGAGACTCGCACCAATGGCGCCGTCGCCGGGAATAAGATGCAGCGCGCTCGGCGGCACGCCAGCGCCGTGCAACAGCGCAACGGCAAGCGCCGCGATCAGCGGCGTCTGCTCGGCCGGCTTGGCGACGACGGTATTGCCGGTGACGAGCGCGGCGGTGACCTGGCCGAGGAAGATCGCCAGCGGGAAATTCCACGGGCTGATGCAGACGAACACGCCGCGGCCGCGATAGCGCAATTCGTTGCTCTCGCCGGTCGGACCCGGCATCGGCCGCGGCGCAAGCGCGATCCGCGCCTGCGCCGCGTAATAGCGGCAGTAATCGACTGCCTCGCGCAATTCAGCGAGCGCATCGTCGAGCGTCTTGCCGCCTTCGCTTTGCAACAGCGCGATCAACCGGCCGCGATTGACCTCGAGCCGGTCGGCGGCGCGTTCGAGCGCGGCGGCGCGCTCATCGACCGGAGTCGCCGCCCAGGCCGGGAACCCGGCCGCGGCCGCGGCAACAGCCGAAATGACGATGGCGTCGTCAGCCTCGCGGACGACACCTATCGTCCGTCCGTCGATCGGCGAAATCACGGCACGTTCGCGTCCCGGCAACGCGATGCCGTCAATCAACGGCGCGGCGCTATCCGATGCACGGACACCGGCACGCACCTCGTCGCGCAAGGCGTCGAGGCTCGCGCGATCACCGAACTCGACGCCTGCCGCGCCGTGCCGTTCCGGCAAGTAAATGTCGCGCGGCAGCGGGATTCTACTGTTGCGCGCCGTCTGAGGGCCGGCGATCCAGCTTTGCGGCCGGCGCAGGATCTCCGCGATCGGCACGCTTGGATCGGCGGCAACCGATACGAACGAGGAGTTGGCGCCGTTCTCCAAGAGCCGCCGCACCAGATAGGCGAGCAGATCGCGGTGACCGCCGACCGGCGCATAGACGCGGCAGGCCACGTCCGGCAGTTCGGCGAGCAGCGCCTCGTAGAGCGCCTCGCCCATGCCGTAGAGCCGCTGAAATTCAAAACCCGCGACGCCGCCGGCATCCTCGATGACGCTGGCGACGGTCAGCGCGTTATGGGTGGCGAACTGCGGGAAGAGTCGATCGCGCGCGGCGAGCAGGCGTTTCACGCATGCCATGTAGCAAAGGTCAGTCATCGCCTTGCGCGTGAATACCGGATAATCGGCAAGCCCGCGCTCCTGCGCGCGCTTGATCTCGGTGTCCCAGTACGCGCCCTTGACCAGGCGGACCGTCAGCCGGCGCCGCGATGCGGCGGCGATCTCCTCGATCCAATCGATGACCGTGAGCGCGCGCTTCTGATAGGCCTGCACCGCAAGGCCGAAGCCGTCCCAGCCGGCGAGCGAAGCGTCGCCCAGCACGGCGGCGATGATGTCGAGCGACAGCTCGAGCCGGTCGGCCTCCTCGGCATCGACGGTGAATTGCAGATCGCCGTCGCGCGCCATCTGCGCGAGCGCGACGAGCCGCGGCACGAGCTCCTTAAGCACGCGCTCGCGCGAGATCGCTTCGTAGCGTGGATGCAACGCCGAGAGTTTTACGGAAATTCCGGGCCGCTGCGGCAACGCCGCGTTGCCGGCTTGCGCGCCGATCGCCGCGATCGCGCCGGCATAGGCGTCGAAATACTTTTCGGCGTCGGCCGCGGTGCGCGCGCCCTCGCCGAGCATGTCGAACGAATAGCGGAACTCGGCGTGACCGCGGGCGCGGTGCAGCGCCTCATCGATGGTTTGTCCGAGCACGAAATGCGAGCCCAAAAGCCGCATCGCCTGCCGCGTCGCCGCACGCACCGTGGGCAGCCCGAGCCGCCGCACGATGCTGTCGAGAATGGTCTCCGGCGTCTCGCCGGGATGAATGACGCGGGCGGCGATGCCGAGCGTCCAGGCCGAGGCCGAGACCAGAAGGGCTGCCGATTTCACGTCGCCGTCGCGCCAGCGGCCGGCGGCGAGCTTGTCCTCGATCAACCGGTCGGCGGTCGCGGCGTCGGGCACGCGCAACAGCGCCTCGGCCAGCACCATGAGCGCCAGCCCTTCCTTGGTCGAGAGCGAATAGGCATGCAGAAATTCTTCGACGCCGCCGAGCCCACCCGCCTTGGCGCGGATGGCTTCGACCAGTCTCTTGCCGCGGGCATCGATGCGAGCTTCGGCGGCTGCGTCGCGAGAAACGTCGGCAAGCAATCCCGCCGCCAAGTCTTCGTCGGCGGGTGCGAACGGCGCCCGAAAAGCCGAAAAGCCAGGAAGAGCCCTGGTCATCGCGCACTCCATCCCGGTAGGCGTCACCGTATCAATATGGTGTGCCTGCTGGACCGGTGCGGATGATAACGCCAAACCGACGATCGCGGATGTCGAGCCGGCAAGTCTAAGCGGACCGCGCCAGAAGGGCCTCCAGGCGATCGATAGTTTGCGTCCAGCCGATCTCCATGCCTTGGAGATGGCCGACGCCGGCCTCCGCCACCGCGACGGCGCGGCTGTGCATCGTCATCGTGGTCTTGCCGTTCTGTTCGACGAACGTAATCGTGGTCAGCTGTTCGAGCAGAGGCTTGCTGGCCGCATCGGTCGCGACGCTGCTGAACACCAGCCGCTCCGGCGTCACCAGTTCGCGTATCACGCCGTGCATCGGATAGATGGTCCCATCCGGTCCCCGCATGTGGATTCGCAGTGCGCCTCCGACATGCGCATCGAATTCGCAGACCGGGGTGGTGAAGCCATGCGGGCCCCACCATTGCGCCAAGTGCTGCGGATCGGTCCACGCCTTGAACACCAGCGCGCGCGGCGCGGCGAACACGCGGGTGATTGTCACTTCACGTTCGGCAAAGACTTTTGTCTGGGCGGCGGCGGTCATGCACGTCTCCGGTTGGGGCGCGACAAATTTTCGTCAGGCGATCATTCGGCCGCGATGGTCGCGGGTTCACCCTCCGCGAGCGCCTTGAGCTTGGCGAGGCCTTCTTCGAACAGACCACCGCACATCTTGTCGCAATCCACGAACAGGCCCATCACTTTCGCCATGTAGGGCTGTCTGCCCTGCATGGCCCAAGTAACTTTGGTACCAGTAACGTTCGTGCCGGCGCCGATCCGATCGAGCGTGAACTCGACCGTGTTGTGCGCCTTGAACGGCCGGACCATGTCTAACAGCAGCACAACTTTCGACGACGGCACCGACTCGGTGATGGCGATCTGGCCGGCGCCGACCTGACGGTTGCCGTCCCATGCATAAACCGCGCCCTTGCCGCGAGGAGCGCCGCTATGGGTGCGCTTCATGTTCGGATCTTTCTCGAACGGCGACCAAGCCGACTGGGAGCGCAGATCGTCGATCATCGGGAATATTTTTTCCGGTGGCGCGGCAATCGACACCGAACGGCGAACCATGAACGTGTCCGGTTTTGACGCGGCGTAAGCCAGCACGGCGGCAACCGCCACGGCGATGACAATGAGAATTGTGACGATCATTGCTTCCTCCATGAATTCGCTGCGCTTGATGCAGCAGGACCGCGCCTAGCCGGCTCGCGCCCGCCTAAGCGTTTCCAGATCGAACTTTTTCATACTCATGATGGCGATCATCATGCGGTCGAGGCTGGCGGCTTCGGCGCCGATCAGCATCTTCGGCAATTCGGACGGCACGACTTGCCAGGACAGGCCGAACTTGTCCTTCAGCCAGCCGCATTGGCCTTCCTTCCCGCCTTCCGACAGCTTGCTCCAGAAATAATCGATCTCGTCCTGCGACTCGCACATCACCTGGAACGACACCGCCTCGTTGAATTTGAAATGCGGGCCGCCGTTGAGCGCGGTGAAGGTCAGCCCTTCGATCTCGAACGCGACGACCATGACCGAGCCGGGCTCCTTGCCGTGCACGTCCTGCCCGGCTTTGCCGTAGCGGCTGATCTCTTTGATCGCGGAATTCTTGAACACCGAGATGTAGAATTTCGCGGCGTCTTCGGCCTGGGTGTCGAACCACAGGCAAGGGCTGAGCTTCTGTTTGATCGTCGCCATGTTCACTCCACGCTGGAAAACGATTGCACAATCCGGCGCTATTTCGCTTCCGCCAGATAGGCTGTGAGCCGCTCGAACGTGCCGCCCCAGCCGCCTCGCATGCCGTCGTGCGCGGCATCGAAAGTTTTCTGCTCTTCTGCCGTCGCGTCGAGCGGCGACCAGCGCAGCGTCAGCCCGGTCTGGCCTTTGAGCGGCTCGTCGAAGGTGACGGTGGTGAGCAATTTGAGCGGCCAGGTCGGGCTCAAGGGATGCCGCGTCAGGCCACCGGCCTCGTCGGAAAACGAGTGCTCCCACACCAGGCGTTCCGGCGCGACGATTTCGCGATAGACGAACTTGGCCCAAATGACGCGGCCTGTCGGATCGCGCATGGCGCCGTGATAGGTGCCGCCGACGCGGAAATCCATTTTCGAGGCGACAATGACGGAGCCGGTCGGGCCGAACCAATGTTTCATGTGTTCGGGGTCGGCGAACGCCTTCCAGACCAGTTCGCGCGGCGCATCGAACACGCGCGAGATGACGAAGTCGGTACTTTTCGTTGCGACGGTCATTTTCAACTCCACCTTTTGCCGAGTTGCGCGCCGGGTTGCGCTTACTTTTTTTCGACCAGGATCATCCAGCCGACGCCGAACTTGTCGGCAAGCATGCCGAAACGTGAGGCGAAGAACGTTTCCGCCAGCGGCATCTGCACCTGACCGCCCTCGGCCAGCGCGTTGAACTGGCGCTCGCCTTCGGCGGCGTCGGGCGCGGTGATGGTCAGCGCAAAACCTTGGAAATTCGGCTGACCGAGACAGCGGCCATCGGACATCAGCAGTTGCGTATCGCCGACGTGCACGGCGGCGTGCATGACCTTGTCGTGGCTGCCGGGCGAGATCATCGACTGGTCCGGCGCGTCCTTGAAACGCATCAGCATGTCGACCTTGGCGCCCAGCACCTTCTTGTAGAACTCCAGCGCCTCGTCGCAGCGGCCGTCGAAGAACAGATACGGTTGAACTTGCATGACTCTCTCCTGAGGTTACGAACTCGAGTCCGGTCGTTTGTTAGGTTTGGCTCAAGGACGGATGGCGGAACGGCGTTCCGACATCCGCCACAAAAATTTTTCGGCACATTTTTTCGGCGTCATGCCGGCTGGCTCTCCTTGATCAGGCGGTCGAGATGCAGGCGGATATGGGCGGCTTCCGCCGTCGTGTGGGCGAGCGCGATCGCCTGGTCGAAGGCGACCCGGGCCTCGTTGGCGCGGCCGAGCTGCATCAAGAGCCCGCCCTTTACGCCGAAAAAATGGAAATAGCCGGCGAGCGGTTCCGCAAGCGGCTCGATCATCGCCAAGGCCGCGGCCGGCCCCTGCACTTTGTTCACGGCGACGGCACGGTTGAGCGTCACCACCGGCGACGGCTGCAGCCGTTCCAGCGTGGCGTAAAGCTGATCGATCTCCGACCAGTCGGTATCTTTGGAACTTGTCGCGTGAGCATGCACGCCGGCAATCGCGGCCTGGATCTGATAGGGCCCCGGGCGGCGATGGCGGACCGCCTTGTCGATCAGCGCAAAACCCTCGGCGATCAGGTCGCGGTCCCACAGCCGGCGGTCCTGATCGTCCAACAATACGATGGCGCCGTCGGCGTCGAGCCGCGCCGCCGCGCGCGCATGCTGGAGCAGAAGGAGCGCGGTGAGGCCCAAGATTTCCGGCTCGCCGGGAAACAGCGTGAGCAACAGCCGCGCCAGCCGGATCGCTTCTTCACACAGCGGCGTGCGCACATGCACCGAGCCGCCGCTTGCCGAATAGCCTTCGTTGAACACCAGATAGATCATGGCGGCGACGGCGCCGAGACGCTCCGCGCGCTCGACCGCGCCCGGCGTCTCGAACGGCACGTCGGCGCGCGCCACGCGGCTTTTGGCGCGCGTGATGCGCTGCTCCATGGCGGCCTCGCTGACCAGGAAGGCGCGCGCGATCTCCTTGACCGACAATCCGGACACGACGCGCAACGCCAGCGCGATCTGCTGCACCGCCGGCAAATCAGGGTGGCAGCAGATGAAGAGGAGCCGCAACAGGTCGTCGCGGTAGTGGGAACTGTCGAGCCGCTCGGCGATGTCCGACTCGGCATCCTCCAGATCGGAGATCGCATCATCCGCCGGCAGCGGCGCGCTCTTGCTGCGGCGGCGCACGTCGTCGAGCGCGACGTTGCGGCCGACCAGGATGAGCCAGGCGACCGGGTCGCGCGGTGGGCCGTTCACCGGCCAGTTCTTCAGCGCCCGCAAACACGCTTCCTGAAACGCCTCTTCGGCCTGATCGAGATCGCGGAAATAACGCAGCAACGCGCCGATCGCCTGCGGGCGCGCTGAGCGCAGCACCGGATCGATCCAGCCGAAAGTGGTCACGATGCGATGCCCTTGGGCGCGAACAATTTGACCGGACGGATTTCGAACACCACCTTTTCGTCGCGGCCGATCTCTTTCGCCGTCTCGATGGCCTCATCGAGCGAATCGCAATCGATCAGATAGAAGCCGAGCAGCGCTTCCTTGGTTTCGGCAAACGGGCCGTCGAGAACGACCGGCTCGCCGCCCATCCGCACCGTCGTCGCCGCGGTGGTCGGCATCAGCCGGACCGCCGGGCCGAGCTTGCCCTTGGCGGCCAGCTTTTCCGTCACCTTGTGGCGCTTGGCGAGCACTGCCTCGTCCTCCTCCTTGCTCCAGGAGTTGGCCACGGCCTCGTCGTGGCAGCACAGGAACGCATACAGCATGGTCAAATCCTTCTTCGCACCCCTCAAGGACGAACGACTATGCCTCATCCCGACAGGGCTTTCGAAAATTTCGCGCGGCTCCTTGCAGTGCGACTATGCCATTGAGTCGACATAAGTTTCGAGGCGCGCCAAGCTTTGCAGCCAGGCTTCTCGTTGCCGGCAAGCAACCGGCGGACGCCGCGTCCTTCGCGCCAATGTTCCATGTGTCATAGCTCTTTGCGCCATCGCCCTCACAGACGCGGCCCATAGCGCGCGGAATTGTGCCGTGATCGTTTGGACGAAATCCGCAACCATAAGAAAGTATCCGTGTCTGATGTCCGCCATGACCTGGCAGTAGACTTGGCAGTAGAGCAGCGCGTCGAACATTGTCCTTCTCCCCTTATTACTGCTCAAGGACGAATGACCACGCGCCGCTCCGACAGGTCCGCTGACAAAAAACCGTGCGAGGTTCCCTATCGCTGCGCCGCGACATAGTCGGCGAGGCGCGCCATGGTCTGCGTCAGGCCCTTGTCGGCGCCGTACTCCTTGATCACCCGGTCGCGCTCGGCCGCCGACGGGAAATCGCCGCGCCAAGTGATGCGGGTGCGGCGCCCGCCCAGATCCTCGAAGATCACGGTTTGGCGGAATTGCACCGGCTCGACGTCCTCGCCGCCGCCGTGGCGGTAGACGATGCGCTCAGGCGGCACAATCTCATCGAAGGTGATGCGGTTCTGATAATCGCGGCCGTCGGGGCCGTGCATGACAAAACGCCAGACGCCGCCCGGACGGAACTCGAAGCGCGACGTGGTGGTGGTGAAGCCGTTCGGCCCCCACCACTGCGCCAGGTGCTTGGCATCGGTCCAGACCGAAAACACCAGATCGCGTGGCGCGTCGAACTCGCGGATGCCGATGATCGAGCGCGGATCTTGATCGAGATCGAGGCTACTTTTTACGGCCATGTTTTTTACCCTTGGCTTTCGGCGGCTTGGCTTGCAGCGCTTTCAGATAGACGTCGAGGCGATCGAGGCTTTCCTCGAAGAACCGGCGATAATTCTCGAGCCAGTCGTCGATGTCTTTGAGCGCCTTCGGCTCGATACGGCACGGGCGAAATTGCGCTTCACGGCTGCGCGTGATCAGGCCGGCGCGTTCCAGCACCTTGAGATGCTTGGAGACCGCCGGCAGGCTCATGGCGAACGGTTTTGCCAGTTCCATGACGGAAGTCTCGCCGAGCGCCAGGCGGGCCAGGATGGCGCGGCGGGTCGGATCGGCGAGCGCAGAGAAGGAAGCGTCGAGGTTCATGAACCATCCGGTTAAATAACCGAATGGTTTAATACAGAACACGGCCGCTCACGTCAAGCCAAATGCGATTGCTTTAGGCCGAGCGCCGCGCGCCCTGCGCCACCGGAACCCGTGGGCCTGCGAACACAGCGGCGTCGGGCGCGGGCGTCCCCGCGGCCGGGCGGAGCGTTTCCGCGAAACGGTCGGCGAGCTGGTTGAGCGTGTCGCTGGTGGCGTTCTCGCGCACGAAGACGCCGCCATAGACCGCGGGCGGCGGCGGCAGCGGCCCGTCGTCCCACGCTTCGAGCCCGGCCGGGATGCGGCTCCTCGGCACCAGCATGACGCCGACGCCGGCGGTGACGGCGCTGCGCAGCGACTCGGCATTGGTGCCGCGGAACACCAGTTCGCCGGCCATGTCGGCCTTGGCCAGCGTCGCTAAGGCGACGCGATGGCACATGCAGCGATCCTTGTAGCCGATCAGCGGGATCGGGGCCGAGAGATCGAGCGTCGTGGTTTTGCCGCGCACCCAGGCGAGCTCTTCGGGCCAATAATGGCGCGCGGTACCGTCGGGCTCATCGGGAACCAGCGCCACCACGATATCGAGCTCGTCCTGCTTGAGGTATTGCAACAGGCGGCGCTGGCCGGCGCCCTGCACGGCAAAGCGCAGGTTCGGCCAGCGCGCGCGGGTCGTGGCCAGCATCGCGGCGAGCTCTTCGCCCATGCAATCCTTGCGCACGCCGATGCGCACGAGCTGCGCCGTCGCGTTGGGGCTGGCGATCTGCACGATGTGATCGTTGACCGACAACAGGCGGCGGGCGGACTCGATGACATGCTGGCCCATCGGCGTGAGCGCGACGCCGGGCGCGCTCTTGTCGAACAGCTCGATGCCGAGCAGCGATTGCAGGCGCCTGATCTGCGCGCTGATCGCCGGCTGAGTCATGCCCTGGGCCTTGGCGGCGCGGGTGAAACTGCGCTGCTCGACAACCAGGACAAACGTGCGCAAGAGATCGGTCGGAATATTCGTCATGCGCGTTCACTTCTCAAATCCGCCGTCGCCCCCCGGCCTGCGGACCGTCTCCGGCAAGCCGCCGGGGTCGCCCGCAGGTTGATAGTCTCACCTTTTCAGCCGCTATGCGACCGGAAATCCGGGTCATCGCTGGCAACGCTTTATTCGTCATGATTGGCCCGCCGCGGCGCTAGACTGCCGTGGTTTGAGGCTGGAACCCCGCCAGGAACCACCATGTCGTTCGCCCGCGTCTATCTTCGCGTGCTTGGCCTGCTCAGTGCCGACGCCCCGCTCGCGGTGACCTTGGCGGCCGCGAATATCGCGCTCGCCGCGGCGCAATTCGTCGAGCCGGTGCTGTTCGGCCGCATCGTCGATGCGCTCTCCGGCGCGCTGCCAGCCGGCATCCGGCCCGCGGCCCTGGCGTTGGCGCCGCTGCTCGGCGCTTGGGTCGCCTTCGGGCTGTTCATCATCGTCGCCGGCACGGTCATCGCATGGTTCGCCGATCGGCTGGCGCACCAGCGCCGCAACCTGGTGCTGGCGGATTATTTCGAGCACGTGCTGCAGCTGCCGCTCGCCTATCACACCGGCGAGCATTCCGGCCGGCAGATGAAGATCATGCTCTCAGGCACCGACACGCTGTGGTGGCTGTGGGTGTCGTTCTTCCGCGAGCATTTTGCCGCCTTCGTGTTCATCGCGCTCTTGCTGCCGGCGACGCTCTTCCTCAACTGGCGGCTGGCGCTGCCGCTCTTGGCGCTATGCATAGGCTTCACCGCCTTGACCGTACTGGTCATGCAGCGGGCCTACGCCATGCAGCGCACGGTCGAGCAGCACTATTCGGACCTTGCCGAGACCGCCGCCGACGCGCTCGGCAACGTCGCGCTGGTGCAGAGCTACGCGCGCGTCGAGATCGAAGTATCCTTGCTGCGCAGCCTGGTGGACTCGCTATTGCGGGCGCAGATGCCGGTGCTGTCGTGGTGGGCGGTGGCGAACGTTTTGACGCGCGCCGGCACCACGCTCACGCTGCTGGTGATCCTCCTGGTCGGGACCTATCTCAAGCTCGTTGGGCTTGCGACGGTCG
>Ga0209579_10003633_pt1 | contig 11094 bp, 8 predicted proteins | sample Coa_R1_2_FD_187152 | JGI IMG/M metagenome (GOLD analysis project Ga0209579, IMG submission 187152) | Surface soil microbial communities from Centralia Pennsylvania, which are recovering from an underground coalmine fire - Coalmine... | ecosystem: Environmental > Terrestrial > Soil > Unclassified... | reverse complement strand
GAGTATAGAAAAAATTGTTATTCATTTGCGGTTGAATATGCTAAGAAAAACCCCCAGCCTGGTTATAAATTCGAGCCAAAAAATTTAGGCGACAGTGTGAATAGTGAAGTTTCCGAATATTATCCGACCATTACCATTGATGGCAGTAAATTAATTTTTACTCGACGGGTTAACAACCGTAATGAAGATTTTTATGAATCAGACTGGGATAAAGATCATTGGAAAAAGGCAAAAAGTTTGCCGGGCAACATCAACACCAATATGAATGAAGGCGCACAAAATGTTTCACAGGATGGACAATTATTGATTTTCACTGGATGCAATTTTCCCGAAGGTTTGGGCAGTTGTGATCTGTATATTTCTTATTTCACAAACGACGGTTGGAGCGCGCCGGAAAACCTTGGAAATAGAGTGAATACGGAATTCTGGGAATCGGCGCCGTCACTTTCTCCCGACAAACGAGACCTCTATTTTGCAAGTCGCAGACCTGGTGGTTATGGAGGCGGAGACATTTATGTAACGCATCTCATGCAAAACGGACGATGGAGCGATCCTGAAAATTTGGGTCCCGAAATTAATACGGCCGGAGATGAAGGAACGCCTTTTATACATGCGGACAACCAAACCCTGTATTTCACATCTAACGGTCATCCAGGTTATGGTGGCGATGATTTATTTGTATCCAGAAAAGATGCAAAGGGAAATTGGACCAGGCCTGTAAATCTTGGTTACCCGATCAATACTATAGAAAACGAAGGAAGCCTTGTCATTGAGGCGAACGGGAAAACGGCATATTATGCGAGTGACCGCGCCGATACCCGTGGCGGATTGGATCTTTATTCCTTTGAGTTACGCGAAGACATACGGCCTATACGCACATTGTGGGTTAAAGGAAAAGTGTTTGACAGTAAAACGCGTAAAGGTTTGCCATCGGCAGTTGAATTAACTGATCTGGGAACAAAACAATTAATTAGCAAAGTACAGACCGATGAAACCGGTAATTATTTAATTACACTTCCGGTCGGCAAAGATTACGCGTTTATTGTAAATCGAAGAGGATATCTTTTCTTTTCTGATAATTTTCCGCTCAGTCAAAAACAACCCGACTCGGTGTACAATATTGATATCCCGTTGCAGCCCATCGAAATCAACGCGACAATTATTTTGAAAAATATTTTCTTTACCCTCGGGAGATACGATTTGAGACCTCAGTCTCAAATCGAACTGGATAAAGTTGTTCAGTTGATGAAAGAAAATCCAACGTTGAAAATTGAGATCAGCGGGCACACGGACAATATCGGAAGACCTGCTGATAATTTAATATTGTCTCAATACCGGGCTAAGGCAGTAGTGACTTATCTTTCGTCAAAAGGGATCGACATATCAAGATTATCTTCCCAGGGTTTTGGAGAAACAAAGCCGGTTACAGATAATAAAACTGAAGCTGGACGCGCGCAAAATAGAAGGACGGAGTTGAAAGTCATGGGCCAATAGAAAATAATTGCCGGAAAGTTCATCTTGAATGGTCCAATAATTCATTTCAAAAAAAACGGCAAATCGCGTTAATGATCCTGATGGCTTTCGGATCGGGCAGCCTCTTTATCAAAGCCCAAAATGATGAAACTGCTCTACGTGATATCACTTTTGAGAAACAAAATTTGTCTCATATTATGCTCCTGCTTTATCTTTGCACATGGCAAGAATAATTAACCCACCGGCAACAAATATCTCAAAAAAGTTTTTTGGCGAAGGATTGACGTTTGACGATGTTTTACTATTACCCGCATTTTCGCAAATACTTCCGCGGGAGGTGCATATCAAAACAAGGCTTACCAAACAGATCAGTTTGAATATTCCTCTTATTTCTGCAGCGATGGATACTGTAACGGAAGCGACTTTGGCGATAGCTTTGGCCCGGGAAGGCGGGATTGGAATCCTTCACAAAAACATGACCATCGAAAAGCAGGTTGAGCAGGTAAGAAAAGTAAAACGCAGTGAAAGCGGATTGATCATAGACCCGATAACATTAAATGCTGAAGCCACGATCGGAGATGCCTTGCGGCTAATGAAAGAAAATAAAATTGGCGGAATTCCCATCATAGATAAGAATCAAAAATTAGTCGGCATCCTCACCAACCGCGATCTGCGTTTTGAAGATGACAAACACCGCAAAGTGAAAGAAGTCATGACTAAAGAGAATCTTATCACCGCGCCGGAAGGTACCGATCTGAGAAAAGCAGAAAAAATCCTAAGGCAATATAAGATTGAAAAACTTCCGGTAGTAAATAAATCCGGAAAATTGATTGGACTGATTACTTACCGGGACATTTTACAATTGACCAGCGTTCCCAATGCCATAAAAGACGTTTACGGCAGGTTGTTGGTTGGTGCTGCTTTAGGAATTACGCTTGATTTGCTTGATCGGGCAGCTGCCTTACAGCAAATCGGTGTAGATGTTGTTTGTCTGGATAGTGCGCATGGTCACAGCAGAGGAGTAATTCATTCTCTGAAGAAATTAAAATCGAATTTTCCCAAATTGCAGGTCATTGCAGGAAATATTGGAACAGCAGCCGGTGCAAAAGCCCTGGCTGAAGCCGGAGCGGATGCGGTGAAGGTCGGCATCGGACCCGGTTCGATATGTACAACAAGAATTGTGGCCGGAGCAGGTGTTCCGCAAATCACAGCCATTATGGAAGCCGCGTCCGTATTAAATGCTGCCGGGATTCCACTAATTGCGGACGGTGGTATCCGGTATACCGGTGACATGGTGAAAGCGTTGGCGGCAGGCGCCGATTCGGTGATGATGGGAAGTGTTTTTGCGGGCGTTGAAGAAAGTCCCGGCGAAACAATTATTTATGACGGAAGAAAATTTAAACAATACCGTGGCATGGGTTCCATCAGCGCAATGGCAGAGGGCAGCAGCGACAGGTATTTTCAGGATGTTGAAGATGGAATAAAAAAATTAGTTCCTGAAGGCATTGAAGGCCGTGTTGCATTCAAAGGAAACTTGAACGAAGTAGTGACGCAATATACCGGTGGTTTGCGTGCTGGGATGGGTTATTGCGGAGCAAAAGATATTAATGAATTAAAGCAGGCGACCTTTATCAAAATTACAAACGCCGGGATGCAGGAAAGCCACGCGCACGATATTGAAATAACAAGAGAAGCTCCGAATTATAGCAGACAGTGATTTGAAATAAGTAAGGTGAAAGCTGTTCGGATTGTTTATTTTCGGACATACGTCTCTGTTGACATAAACCACTGTAATGCGCCTTAATTCGGGTAATTCATTACTGACTTTTTTGTAGGCAGCCGCGCATTTGCCTGACACCGCCTCTTCCTCCCTTTCGGTACCCATGGATGCTGGTCCAGAGTCATGGACTTCGAATGAGGTGTCGCGATTTGAAAAATGAAGTACATTATTGCAATTCATGCATTAATTCATCAACTGCTTTTCTGCTCATTACTTTTATATTTTCATCATATTGGTCAAGAAAATCGTTTTCGGTTTTTCGCACGGAGTGCAGATACTTAACATTTAAGTTTTTGTTTTCATCAGGAATTGTTATTGTTCCATTCTTAATTAAGGCACTCCCATTATCCGTCACTTTATAGGCAACAACCAGGTCTTTATGCTGTGGAGTAAATGCTTGTTCATACCAGCTAAATGCGTAAAGTATTACCCACACCAAATGATCCCGCTCAAATAAGGCAAAAGTGTTCGGCACACTGTCTATCGATAACTGAATGGAAGCATTATTTAATTTTTGTCTCAATCCTTTGGAGCCGGCATACGTTTTAATAGCAGCCGAACATAAGCTGACAGGAACTTTTGGATTAAGCACACAGGTAAGGTAATAGTCGCACTTCCAATAAAACAATAAAGGCAAAAGGTTTTTGGAAGTCTTCTCTGTAGTTGAAACTGGTTGATCAGGTAAAACCAGGGAGGATGTTATGGACAAATAATCCGGTTTTGCTTTTGTTTTCGTGTTGGTATTATTTATTTCTGAATAATGTTCGCTTGTCCATTTGTTCATTTTTTTGGGAGTAAGACATCCGGAAATATAAAATACTGTAAGGAAAGCAACAGGTAGCAATTTTTTCATAAAAAAGGTTTTTGTTTGGTGTTGCTCACAAGGTATCAATTTATCTTCTCCCCGCGCTTTGCATGAAATAAATTATTTTTACCAAAATTTCTATTGAAGAAAATCAAACCCATCTACTTATCAATCCTGTCAGGATTATTTTTGTTTGCATCCTGGCCAGTTTCCCCGCTTACATTTATTATCTTTTTTGCCTTTGTTCCTTTATTATTTGCAGAAGCACAAATAAAAAACAGATCGCAATTCTTTTGGCTGACTTACCTCGCGTTATTCGTTTGGAATATTGGTACAACATGGTGGGTGCTCAATTCAACAGTTATCGGAGGTGTTTTAGCGATCGTACTAAACCCTTTACTGATGTGCATTCCCTGGATGGGTTTTTATAACATCAAGAAAAGATTCGGTACAACGATCGGTTTTATTTCCCTGGTTATTTTCTGGCTTACATTTGAATGGATCCATCTTAACTGGGAATTGAGTTGGCCCTGGCTCACGCTCGGAAACGTTTTTGCAACGCATCCCGGTTGGGTGCAATGGTACGAATATACCGGAACGAGTGGCGGAACATTATGGGTCTTGCTGATTAATATTTCAGTTTTTCAATTGGTGCAAAAAGGTCAAAACTCAAAAGGCGAAACGCGGCATCAATTGCTCCCCATTCAACATTTGATCTGGTTGCTTGCAGATATAATCCTTCCATTTTTTGTTTCTTATCTGATTATTGAAAGTTTTAAATTTCCAAATTCGCATACCCGGCTTCAATCGAAAAATATCGTCCTCGTTCAACCCAATGTAGACCCGTGGGATGAAAAATTTGCTGCAGGAAAAGAAGAAAGCGAGTTGAGAAAATTAATTCAGCTCAGTGATTCACAAATTGATTCAAATACCGCGTTGGTTATTTGGCCGGAAACAGCAGTTCCGGTTCCTGTAAATGAAGATTCAATGAAAACAAATTATTTCATTCAACCAGTCTGGTATTTTTTAAAAAATCACCCGAAAATAAATTTGCTAACGGGTATAGAAGGGTTTCGCGTTTACGACGAACAACACAAAACACCTAACTCAGAAAAAATTCCCAATACTAAAAAATATTTTGAAGAGTACAATAGTGCTGTATTGATGGATAGTCATAATTTCCAGGCCTATCATAAATCCAAACTGGTTCCTGGCGCTGAAACGCTTCCATTTTTTTTAAAATTTATGGGTAGCTGGTTTGAAGAATTTGGTGGTACAGCGGGTGGTTATGTTAAACAGGGGGAACGGACGGTTTTTAAAACGTACAACAATACGTACAACATTGCTCCGGCAGTTTGTTACGAAAGTATTTATGGGGAATTTATGTCGAAGTATATTCACCATGGCGCGAATCTGATCGGAATCATTACCAATGACGGATGGTGGCGGAATACAAGCGGCTATAAACAGCATGAAAATTATGCAAGACTGCGTGCCATTGAAAGCCGTTGCTGGATAGCCCGAAGTGCAAACACCGGAATTAGCTGTTTTATTAATCCTGACGGAGAAGTAATTAACCCACAGGCATATAATTCGGTTGCATCCATTAAATTAGATGTTCCCCTATCAAAAGCCGGAGAAACATTTTATGTAAAAAACGGAGATATTATTTCCAAACTTGCTATGATATTTGCCATTCTTCTTGTATTTTGGGATATTATTGTCATCATTAAGAGCAAGCGAAGTCGTGGATAAAATCATTTATTACGAATCTTCTCCGGTTTTTTATCGAATAGAAGGGGATGGTTTTCCGGTGATTCTCATTCACGGTTTTGCAGAAGACGGAACAATATGGCAAAATCAAATTGCTCACCTCGCAAAAAGTTATAAACTCGTTATTCCAGATCTGCCCGGAAGTAGTCATTCCTTTTTTAATGCTAAATTAGCAACGGTCGAAGATTTTGCAGATTGCATCCAACGTATTGTGGATGAAGAAAAGATCGCTACCTGCGTTATAATAGGACATAGTTTAGGCGGATACGTTACGCTGGCTTTTGCAGAAAAATATCCTAAGAAATTAAATGGACTGGGGTTATTTCATTCCACCGTTTATGGTGACAACGAAGAAAAGAAAGCGGCACGTAAAAAAGGGATTGAATTTATTAAGAGGTATGGTGCAGCGGAATTTATTAAACAATCTGTTCCCAAATTGTTTGCGGAGGATTTCAACAAAAAACATCCTGAAATTGTAAATGAATTAATTGATAGATATAACAACTTTAACCCTGGTTCACTCGTATCCTATTATGACGCTATGATGAAAAGACCTGATCGCACCCGTTTGTTGAAAAGTTTTAAGAAACCGGTTTTATTTATTGCAGGTGAAAAGGACAATGCGGTTCCAATCGAACACAGCCTTCAGCAAAGCTATTTACCGGAAATATGTTATTTTCATGTGCTCGTTGACACAGCCCATATGGGAATGTTCGAAACCATGAACCTTAGCAATGAAATAATAAGTGATTTCTTAGAACAGGCAATTCAGTAACATCCAGATTTGGGGGTTTTATCAGTACGCTTTATGAAGAATAGTTTGATCATATTTACGGGGTTATTATTTGTTTCGCCCAAAATTTTCTCCCAAGCACAAAGCTGTCCGGTCAATATCAATTTTGCACTGGATAATCTTACTCACTGGGAAGCATACACAGGCAATAATGCAAACGGCAATGAGGATCAAACCAGGCTGTATTATGATTCCACCAAAACCGCTCCCGGCGGTACCATTAATGTAAAGGCCATCGCTGAATTTAATCTTCCGTCGGTAACAGGCATTCAGGTAATAACCGCGCAGGGTAATGATATTTTCGGCGGGTTTCAAAAAATACCAACTATCAATGGCTATTCCTATAATTATTCCATATTGTTGGGATCAACTTCAATCACCCATTCAATGGGAGGGGCAAATGCAGGCGGATATGTAAGGGGCGTGAGTTATCAAATTGCTGTTCCGGCAACACCGGCGGGTCAGCCATATACGATGACCTACGCGTACGCAATGGTTTTAGAAAATGGAAGGCATGCCTCGGACGATCAGCCGTTATTTTCAGCAACCTTGACATTGGCCAATGGCAAAATCATTTCCTGCGCTTCACCAAAGTATTTTTTGCCTACAACAGGCGCAATAAATAACGGTAATGCCATATTGGATTCCGCAGCTGCCAAAGCCGAAGGGTTCACCGTGAGTCAGCAATTATCTCCAAATACTGACCCAAATGGACCTCAGGGTACGACTTTGCACCTGCAGGATGTATGGACAAAAGGATGGAACGAAGTCACCTTTGATTTGTCGCCTTATCGTGGACAAACAGTCACCTTGACATTTGAGACGGATAATTGCGTTCCGGGGGGACACTTTGCTTATTCGTATGTTGCGTTGAGAAATACCTGTGCAGGGTTAAACATAAGCGGGCCGTTGCTTGCTTGCAGCAATACTGATTTTATCTATTCAGTTCCAGCTCTTTCCGGAGCAACTTATAATTGGACAGTACCTGGCGACTGGACAATAAATTCAGGAAGCGGGACAAACATTATCAATGTTTCTACCGGGACAACTGGTGGTGCAGTAATAGCGAATGAGGTTAACAGTTGCGCAAATCTTAAAGACACCATCCAGGTTAGCAATACCCCTCCAACAATTCCGGGCAACGTAACCAACGACGCTACAGTCTGTGCGCTCAGCAACGGCAATACCCTCTTGCTAAATGGGAAAAGAGGAAATGTGATCAGCTGGATATCTTCTACCAATGGAACGACCTGGATCCCAATTTCCGATACTACTTCAAGTTTTACTTATCAAAATTTAAATATCACGACTGTTTTTAAAGCGCTTGTACAAAACGGGACGACCTGCAGCATCGATACAAGCTCCGCCGCCACTATTTCCGTGGATCAGAAAACGGTCGGTGGTGTCCTGGATCCGGCAAATGCTGACTTTTGCGCCGAACAAACAGTCGCGGATGTTTTAAGGCTGAGTAATTTTAATGGTCATGTAACCAACTGGCAGTCTTCTACAGACAGCATCAACTGGCAGAATTTTTCGCCAGTTAATAATGATTCTACCTATAATGTACTTGGGTTAACTTCGACGACTTACTTTCGATCCATCGTGCAAAATGGAGTCTGCCCGGCAGATACAAGTGCTGTTGCAAGTGTAAAATTATTTACCACTCCTTTTCCGCAATCGGCTTTTGATCCTGCCGATACAACTATTTGTTACGGCACATCCGCACCTTTGAATGCTGCCATTACCATTGGTACGAATTATACCTGGATAAAAACGGATTCTTTGCAGAACCCCGGAAGCGGAGTTATCCCATCTCCGCCCTTTACGCTCACTGCGATGGCACTCCCTTCAGGAACAACCAATTATGTATTGAGTATTGAAAATAATGGTTGCCCCAATTTTTTGCTTGATACTTTTCACATAAACGTTATTCCGCAAATAATTGTAAATGCAGGCAATGATACTTCAGTGGTGGTGGGAGAACCGTTACAATTACACGCGACATCAAATGATACAACGGAAGATATTTTTACGTGGACACCGTCGACCGATTTAAGTAGTCCCAATATTTCGAGCCCGGTCGGAATATACGGATCAAACGTGGACACAATAACATACATTGTAAAAGCCACGGATGCTTACGGATGTATCGGTGAAAATAAAATTTCCGTTCGTGTGTTTAAAACCTTGCCTGATATTTTTGTTCCGAATGCATTCACGCCCGGCAAGGGAATCAATAATATTTTCAGGCCGATACCAGTAGGAATTTCTTCTTTAAATTATTTCAGGGTGTATAACCGGTGGGGACAACTGGTCTATGAGACTGAAAGGACCGAACAGGGCTGGGATGGTACTGTCGGTGGTAAACCACAGGATGCGGGAACCTTTGTGTGGATGGTTCAGGGAATTGACTATACAGGCAGAACAATTACCAAAAAGGGTACGATGGTGCTGATAAGATAACTTTTTAGGGAATGATTGAATTGCTGCAAGATACCTTTTGCATTTTCACTAATTTTAAGGGATGAACAAAATCATATTGATCACCGGCGCCACCTCCGGGTTTGGAAAAGCCTCCGCTCATAAATTTGCTGCTAATAATTGCGACCTTATCATCACGGGAAGAAGAAAAGAGAAATTGGATCAGCTGAAAATTGAACTGGAAAAGAAATATGGTGTAAAAATATTACCGCTGTTGTTTGATGTGCAAAACCGGGACGGGGTTTTTTCTGCAATTGAAAATCTTCCTGAAGAATGGAAAAAAATTGATGTCCTGATCAACAATGCTGGTCTGGCTCTTGGCAGGGATTTTTTTGAAGAGGCCGATATTGATGATTGGGAAACAATGCTCGACACCAATGTAAAAGGGTTGCTGTATGTTTCAAAGGCAGTGTTGCCTTTTATGATAAATCAAAAAAAAGGACATATCATCAATATGGGATCTGTTGCCGCAAAAGTGGCTTATGAAAAGGGAAATGTCTATTGCGCATCAAAAGCTGCGGTTGAAACCATTTCTGAAACGATGCGCATAGATTTATTGAGGCATGGCATAAAAGTAACGGCAATTCATCCAGGTGCTGCTGAAACTGAATTTTCCGATGTTCGGTTTAAAGGAAATAAAGAACTTGCTAAGAAAGTGTATGAGGGTTATGAACCATTGCACGCTGAAGATATCGCAAACACAATATTTTACTGCACCACACTACCGCCCCATGTTTGCATCAACGACCTCGTGATTACATGTGTTGCACAGGCTGACTCCATTTATTTTCATAAGATAGTCGGTTAAACCGGATGGAATTTCTCCATTTTTTGCTGAAAGAAAAAGGAAATCTTGCTATTGGAAATTCGCTGTTAAATTGATTCTTGCGCTTGCAAAGAATTTCATTGTTCGTAATGCTTTGATAATGAATGGAAAATCGGGGCAAGAAACGCATGAACGTGATTCAACAATTGGGGACAAAAACTGGTAATTTTCATTTAACGCGGTACGATAATTGTGCCTCTATTGCAAATTCCATCTTCATTGCTTACTTTTAAAATATTATCGCCAGTCCGTCATCCTATAAAAGAGTATCCATGCCCTTAAAATTATGTAGATTCATTCTAGTATTGTGTATTTCCTGCACCAGTTTTGATCTGCTTGCACAGGATGTAATCAAGCAGGAGGGTTGTGACATTAGCCCCTTTCGCTCCGAAATTGACAGCCTCAAAAATGTTTTTTCTTCACAGGGATATATCGTTTTGCGTGAAGCTTCTATGGCAATGCAAAGCGAATATGAAATGCCTATCGTTGTGCCCATGAACCAGGGAAGTTTGTACCAGTTTGTTTTTATAGGTGATCCGTCTTCCAAATTATATGAAGTGAGGATGTACGACTGGAATGAAAAACAAGTCGTATACAAGAAAAATCAATGGGGAGATGTGGACGGAAATATAATCAGCTACTCGTATGTTCCGCAGTTTTCGGAATACCACATGATAAAACCGGTTCAGGTTAACAAAACCAAAAAACAATTGTGCGGTTATGTGTTATTGTTGAAAAAAGTGAAATAGCTGCGACATCCGTTGATTTCGGAATTCGAATGATCGCTTTTCGGATCTTCCGGTAATTGCCGGTGCAAAACATCACTTTGGGAAATACATTTTATAATCAACACTTACTTTTCCCTTCGAGATATCGTCTAATTTACTTTTAAGTAATTTTCTTTTTAACGGTTGCAGGTAATCAATAAATAATTTTCCTTCGATGTGATCATATTCGTGAAGTATTACGCGCGCTGTAATTCCATTAAATGTTTTTGTGTGTGGTTCAAAATTTTCGTCAACATAGGCTAATGTAACTTCTTCATTTCTCCAGACATCCTCCCTGATTTTGGGAATGCTTAAACAGCCTTCATTATAACTCCATTCCTCTCCATTTAATTTTTGAACGTGAGCATTAATAAAAACCTGTTTAATGCCTGGCTC
>Ga0209579_10003631_pt1 | contig 11098 bp, 9 predicted proteins | sample Coa_R1_2_FD_187152 | JGI IMG/M metagenome (GOLD analysis project Ga0209579, IMG submission 187152) | Surface soil microbial communities from Centralia Pennsylvania, which are recovering from an underground coalmine fire - Coalmine... | ecosystem: Environmental > Terrestrial > Soil > Unclassified... | reverse complement strand
TTTGACAAGAAGGCTTCTCAAAATTCTGATCTGGAACGAGCGACCATTGTGCGTGCACAAGGCGCGAGTGAAGATGAGAATTTTGAGAAAAAGCCGACGCAGTTAAAAACCAATTTTTCAGACACGTTGTGTATACATTCCAATACTTTTATTTTATTCTTCAAACTCCTGGCAAACTTGAATCAGTAAACATTTTTAAGTTCCTTGGTTATAAAATTGTACCCTGCTATTTTAGAATAAATGACTTTATTCGAGGATAAGCCATGCATTGCAGAACCCGGCACATTCTTTTATCAGTTTCTTTGCTCTTCATCTCAGGCATCCATGCTGAAGACAGCTCTCTGCCTGCGTATCAAGTCGTAGCAAATCAAGCGACGCTTCCCATTCTCACCCCTGCTTTGGAAGACAGGAAAGTGGAAAAACTCATTTTGAACAATGGTCTGCATGTGTATCTGATCTCCGATCCCGGCACGGAGCAGTCTGCTGCGGGCATCGCTGTGGAGAGCGGTTCCTGGGATGATCCGAAGGAATATCCTGGAATGGCCCACTTCTTGGAACATATGCTATTCATGGGCACGGGGGCCTACCCACAAGAATTCGAATATATGCAATTCATTTTCGATCATGGTGGAAAAGTCAATGCGTATACCGCTTCTGACAGAACCGTATATATGTTCTCTGTCAATAATGACGCTTTTGAGCCGACGTTTGATCGCTTTTCTCATTTTTTCATCGATCCTCTTTTAGCGCAGCATTGCATCGCACGAGAATTACATGCTGTCGATCAAGAACATTCTAAAAATATCGAACATGACGGTTGGCGCCAATACATGATCTTTAAAGAAACGGGAAATCCCCTACACCCTAATTCTGGATTTTCAACGGGAAATGCGAAGACCCTTTCCGGGATTCCTCAAGAAGCCTTGAAGCGCTGGTATGAATCGCATTACAGTGCAAACCGTATGCATTTAACGGTGCAGACACCCTTGCCTCTCGATAAGATGAAAGACCTCGCCATCGCTGCGTTTTCCCAGGTGAGGAGTTTTGCTGTCGCCCAAAAACAGATTCCCAGTGAATTCACCTCGTCTCGTCAACGGGGACACATGTTTTTTATCAAGCCCGTCAAAGAGATCAAACAGCTCAGTTTGAGTTGGGAGGTCTCTTCGGAATTCGCACGCGATATCGATAGGCAGGCGCCCGAGTTGATCGCTTATGCCCTAAACCGCGAAGGCGAAGAAAGCCTGATTCATTTATTAAAAGAAGAAAAAATTGCAGAAGGAATGCATGCCAGCTGCGATCGCTTTAGCAAAGACGCAGTGCTGTTCACTATTGACATCGGACTCACCGACAAGGGTTTGTCGCATATCGATCAAACCGTCCAGCATGTCTTTGAAGCCCTTGCACGTCTCAAAGAAGAAGGGTACCCTCGCTATCTCTTTGAGGAAATGCAGACCATTTCTACTCTCAATTATCAATATCAATCGCGCGATGATGCTTTTAAAACGATCATAGACATCGTCTCCGCGATGCCTTATGAAGATCTTGCGACATTTCCGCAAAAGACGAACATCCCCTCTCAGTTCGATCCGGCATTTCTTTCGGATTTTCTCGAAACTCTTAAGTCAAGCACATGCCTCTACAGTGTTCTAGCCGATCCGGAGAAAACAAGAGTATTTCCCAATAAGAAAGAGAAATGGATGAACGCCGAATACGCCATTAAAAAAATCTCCTCCCCTTCTCTTACAGCCTGGGATAACGTTTCGCTGCATCCTCATATCCAGCTACCGTCGCCCAACCCTTATCTTCCCACCAATATCGCCCTTATCGACACGCCTCTTTCTGTTCATGATACGCAATCCCCTCTCCTTTTACGCAACGATGAGAAGGGCAAGGTCTATTACATTCAAGATACCCGTTACAAGGTTCCGGAGGTCTCTTGCATTTTCACCTTTAAATCCCCTCTGATCGATAACTCCTCGCGCTCTCAGGTCCTTTTAGATCTGTATACACACGCTCTGAAAGAAAAGCTCTCCCCCTCCTTTTCGTATGCGGCAGCTGCAGGTCTTCGCGGCTCGCTTGGTCCAGATCGTCTCTCCTTGAAATTGATCATTGAAGGTTTTAACGATAAGGCACCGTTATTGATGCAAACAATTTTTCAGGAGATGCAAAAAATAAAATGTACACGGGAAGAATTTGACGTCTACAAAACTTCATTCGCAGAAGATTATCACAATACCTCTAAAGAACTCCCTGTGATGCAAGCGATCCATCAACTCAACAATCTGATCCAAAACATGCCCACAAATGCAGAAAAAGCAGAAGGGATACAAACGATTTCTTATGAGGAGTTCAACGAATTTGCTTCCCTGCTCTTCAAGTGCGCTTATACCCAAGCATTGCTGTATGGCAATATCAGCGAAGAGGGCGCGCGCGCTTTGGATCTTGCATTCTCCTCGCATTTCAACGCAGGGGCCTATCCAGTTGAAAAACACCCCAGGGAACAGATTTTGCTTCTCTCCGACCTAAATCGTCCGCGTAAAATCTCTCAATCCACCGAGCGCCAAGGCAATGGCGTTTTACTCCTCTTGCAAGAAGGCCCCTTTTCTTTTGAGAAAAGAGGCATCCAGCAAATTCTAGGCACCGCTCTTCAAGATGGTTTCTTTGATACTCTGCGCACCAAACAACAGACAGCCTATTTTGCAAAAGCCTGGAATAGCGAAGAACAGCGTCAGCTGCTGCAATATTTTGCTGTTCAGTCCAGTACACATTCCGCTTCGGATCTTTTGGCACGCTTCGAGTTGTTCTTAGAAGAATATGATAAGAATCTGAATGAGCGCGTATCCAAGCAGCGTTTCGAATCCCTTCGCGAGAATCTGATCACCCTGATCGCTATGCCGCCAGAAAATATGTCGCTGATGGCCATGCAGCTGAATAAATTTGCTTTTGACTATGAAGATTTCCTTTGGGTCGATAAAAGAATTGAGAGCTTGAAAGAATTGCAATACGAGAACTTTTGCCAAGTAGCGCATTCCCTTCTTTCCCGCAGCAATTCTCGGCGTCTTGCTGTATTGATGGAAGGCGTACTCCCGCCAGAAAATGATTTCCGCTATGAACAGATCTCAAAAGAAGAAGTAGAGCGCATGGGCACATTTGTCAGCATCAAATAGCGGGCACGGCATACCCAAACAACCTGAAGAATCGGGAATTTGGCAAGGAGGCGCCCCAGATTTTTCGTCCCGCGCGAGCGGCAGTGCTAATAGACACGGCGCAAGTGAGGGACGAAAAATCTGGGGCGAAGCCGACAACGCCAAAAACCGATTCTTCAGGTAGTTTGGGTATAACAACGTATACAACAGGTCTACGGAAAGGATGAAACATTCGCTAAGAAATAAACTTCTTACTTTTCTTCCTTTATGTCTGATCATTGCCGCCATGCTCATCATCTATTTTACTCATCTTAGGCATCAGATCACTTTTCAGAACATTAAAGAGCATTATGAAATATGGAAAGCACTTGCCAATGAACATCCTGTTTTGTCTGCTTTAATGTTCATCGGTGCCCTGGCGCTCTCTATTTGTTTTGTGCTTCCTAATACGCTTCTGCTTGGGATTTTAGCGGGTTTTCTTTTTCCCTTGCCTCTTGCCATTCTTTATATCAGCCTGGGAGAAACATTGGGATCCTACTTGTTTTATGAAGCTGTGGGCCTCGCACTCATCCCGCCTTTACATAAAAATAGAAAATCCTGGTTCTGGAAATTGGAAAAGAAGGTACAAGCCAATCAGGTCAGCTATCTTTTATTCTTTCGCTGCACCCATTGCATTCCCTTTTTCCTTCTCAATAGCGCGGCTGCCTGCTTTGAAATTAAACGATGGACATTTCTCTGGACGTCGTACATCGGTATCCTTCCCCCAGCCTACATTATTGCTCAAGGAGGAGCAGGGCTGGATACATTTTTTGCGACCAATGACCATTTTTCTTTAGGAGCCATTTTCAATGGCAAGGTCAAATTCGCCCTGTTCTTCTTAGGAATTTTAGCATTGTTTCCCATCCTCTGGAAAATCTTTAGGAAAAAGAAATAAGAGACTGTCCATAAACTAAGCTTCTGTCGATTTTGGGATTCTTTTGAGCCGAGTTTTCGATTCCTTTTGCGGGGGTTGTATCAAACTCCGTATGCTACCCCCGCAAAAGGAATCGAAAATAGGCCAAAATAATCCCCAAAATTGACGAAGCCTTAGTTTGTGGACAGTCTCTAAGTCAAAGAGGAAATTGCAATTTCCTCCGAATACTAGAGTTTTGTATTAGGCCAGTGAGGCATTAAGAAAAGCCGTTCAAAAAAATCGATTGAATTTAAGAGAAGGATCTCAGAAAATGTTTTTGAACCTTTGAGTTCTAATCGAGCCGACTTATGTAAAAGGGGTGTCTTTCATCATATAGCTCGGCAAAAGTTTACAGAAAATACATCATTTAAATGAGATGGCAAAATGATAAGAGTTTTTTATCCATTGATAGCGTTATTCATCTTTTTCAGTTCGATTCATGCCTCAGCAAATGAGATCGACGACTTTAATGTTAAAAACTATATTTACGACGACGAAGGAAATGCAGTATTCGTCAAAGTTTACATCAAATTTTCAAATCAAGATTGGAGCAACTCTTCTTCACAGCAAGATAATTTACCACATCTTCTGAATCGAATGACGCAAGATGATCAAAGAGGAAGTTACCTAGTCGTTCCAATTAAGAAGAAGAAATACAAGGATGAAGATGATGATGACGATGATGATGAAAGCGTTTGGGAATGTCCCTATTGTTACACGATAAATGAGTCCTATCGCAATACGTGCAAGAACAAGAAATGCGTCCTTTATCGATAATATTTACGTTTCGTAAAAAAAACGTTAGAATTCTGTCTCATCTGCTATGCAGATTAATTCTAACGTTTTTTCTAGAAAAACTTCCCCTTCATATGCCCGTGTTAGTTCTTTATGAAGCTCAGCGTATTTTTTTTGCAAAAAGAGAGTTTCCAGATCTGAGAAATCTGCACGAAATCCTAGCCCAATATTGAAAAAAAATTTCCCGGATACAGCAGTGTGCATCCCCCCAATAAAGAAACTCTCAAGAGCGGCTAATTCTGCTTCTAAACTTCTTAAACGATCAGATGAGGGTTTTTCCAATGTAAAACCGAGCCTCCCGATAGAGGTAAGAAGAGTTACCATTTTCCGAAAAAGTTCTGCATTTTTCTCTCCATATCCTAAACAAATACCCAGAAGATCTTCCCTTGAGTAAAATTTTTCTTTAAATTTTTGATCATGCAAAAGGAGATTAAATAAAAATTCTTTGTCCTTTATGGAGCGATCGAGTTTCATAAATTTATGAAAATATCGATCGAAAAGAGGAAGCATTAAATGCTTATTGAATACGGAAATTTGCGCAAAGTGAAGTTCCTCGTCCTCTTCAAAGACATCGAAAAAAATATTTTTTCCACAAAACCAATGTTCGTATTTTTTCCAGATTTCCAGTCCCTTATGAAAAAGGGCATCTCTATTATCAATTCCCGCAAAAAAGAGTTCCATTCTGTCACGAGGCTGAATGCGAGAAGAATCGATAAGAATTTTTGGCCTCATATAGGAATAAAAACTCATTGGCTTTCCTCCCAATAGAGTGTAACCTATAGCATCTTCCTGGATCAAACATCGAAAAAAAAACTCCAAGAGAAAACGTTCATCGCAGGACAGCGAAGAAAGAAATTTTTTTATATGCATTTGCCTTGTGGTAATTTCTTTATGTCGAGAACTAAAAGTGCATCCAAAAATGATGAGTAAAAAAAGAAAACAGAAGAACTGCCTGATTAAACAGAACGTTTGCACACGGTAATGCATAGATAATACCTAATACCAACCTTGCGCTGCCCGATTGTGATATGATACATCACAGCATAAACAAACTCAATATTGAGAGCCTAGTTAAATTTATCTCTTGTTTTTTTAAGTTTGCTTTGCGACGCGAGAAGGGATCCACGCAGTGGGAATTCTAGCGCGAAAAGCAGCCCGACGAATTCAGCTCGCAAAAAGAATCGAAAATCGGCTCAAAAGAACCCGCAAATCGGCTGAAATTTATTAGTGAGATAGGTTCAGCTGCTGCGTAGGATCTGGATACCAAAGATCTTTCCAAAGCCTTTCACAATGGCTTGGGAACAATAAATGAATCCATAAAGAAACCTGCCCCAGATGCGACGTACTCTTTCATACCACAATACCTCTGGACCTCTGCGGGTATTATCGAGGTGGTCGAAGAGCTCTTGCTTGGATGTCACGCGGCGTATGCGGTAATTGAGTTGGTTATTGTCATAGACCTTGAAAGAGTGTAGGGAGAGCGCTTCGATTTCTTTATTTTCATGATTGACCTCGAAAAGTTCAATCGACACATTGGGATCATCGACATTCCAAAACAGATGTTTTTCACCGGCTTTATGACAAAAATCTCCCTCAGTGCGATAAATGGAAACAGAAAGGGGAGTTTGACGAGGAGAAGAGCGCATTTTTTTAGCAAATTGCTCAGCTGTTTCCGCATCTACACTAGGATCGCCCCAAAAATACGCAGAGCAGATTTTGTCGACGTGATCTGGAATTAAACGTTGTAGATATGTTCCGGCAAGACTAAATCCTGCTGTTTCCGCTTGAGTTCCAGGAGGTAAAAAAGAAGGATCGTTCATCAGGCGATCCAATTGCGGCTTGGCAGCCTTGGATCCTGCTTCGCCAATTTTCTTCAAGGCATCTTCTAACCAGGTATCTACAGCGTTGATACGGGAAATAGCCATTTGCGTAGAGCGAAATACGATCAACGGCTTGAGAGTGGAGTCCCGCGCTAAGGGTTTCAGCGCGCAAGCCAAAAGACCGCCTGCGATAATGACTTTATGGACGGTATAAAAATCCAGATTTCCATCTGATCCACTCGCAGGGACGATCTCCTTTTCTACGAGTTCTCGATTGACGGTCGCTTTGCAAAAACGTTCGATAAACGCCAGATGGCTCAAGTCTGCGGCATCCGAGAACAGCAATTGCTTTTCCCTGTCCATCAGAAGAGGATCGTGTATGTACCATGCCCTCTTTTCTGTAGGTGTTCCATAGATGTCCATGGGATTGATATATTTGCCGAGAATGCCTCTAAATGGCTGGGACCGCTTTAATTTTTCCTGGATTTCGCTGCGCGTCAACTGCTTGATCTTGGTCCCCGGAGCGCATAAGCGCTTGATATCTCGCGTCATCACCTGAGCGGACCCGATAGAAAAAAGCCTCACGTGTTTTTCGAGCAGGGGTTTGCCTTGGGACTCCGCTATTTTTGGATCAAATTGATAGCGTCGGCAAATCCATAAAAATTTATCCATTCCAATGGTATCGATAAGAGAATGCAGAAAGACACGCCATGTCTTTTGATTCAGTTGTTTTTGTCTCTCGGGGGCTGAAAGGTTTCTTCCAAAAGCGCCATCAGTATTTATAATAATCGGGCTCAGTGGATTTGTATTTTGCGTCTTTAACGCAACTTCTTCGAATCCTCTTAAAGAGATCGGCGCAGTCATAAACTCACTATTTTTTTAAAAATATTCCGAAAGTGTTTGAAAAATTGGAATTTGGCAAGGCGGCTGCGCAAATTTTTTTGTCTGGAGCGAGCGACCATTGTGCGTGCACAAGGCGCGAGCGAAGACAAAAAATTTGCTGCAAAGCCAACAAAGCCAGATTCCTATTTTTCAAACACTTTCGGAATAACAGCAAGTATACGCATTATTTAAAAAAAAGTGAAGTTCATTATGAGTTAATAATAAACATTTTAATCCAACTTCATATTATGATAAACCGTATCGACATCATCGAGGTTTTCAAGATAATCGATTAGATCCAAATTGAGCTTCTGCGCTTCTTCATCGCATGCGACATAGGTTTTGGGAATCATTTGCAGTTCTGCTTCTTCGCAAGGGACGCCCATCGATTCAATTTTTTCCTTCACTTGAAACAGCTGATCGGGAGCTGTCGTAATAAAGTAAGAATCGTCCGCTATTTCAAAATCCTCAGCTCCTGCTTCTGTAGCTGCAAGAAATAAAGCATCTTCTTGAGCGCTTTTCTTGAACACCTGAATGATCCCTTTGCGATCAAAATTAAAAGACACGGAACCTGGGCTTGCGATGGTTCCTCCTTTTTTATTCGTGGCAATACGAATTTCAGAGGCTGCGCGGTTCTTATTGTCCGTCAGAATCTCAGCGAGAATGCCTACCCCGCCATATCCATAGAGCTCGTAGAGGACCTCGGAAAAATCCGCCTGGTCTGCGCTTGTGGCCTTTTTGATATTGCGCTCGATATTTTCATTGGGAAGGTTAGCCTCGCGCGCTTTTTGAATGGCGATGCGTAATTTAGTATTGGATTTAGGATCAGATCCCCCCTGTTTGACCGCACTGATAATCTCTTTGGTCACTCGAGAAAATAGTTTTCCCTTTATCGCGTCCGCTTTTCCTTTGCGGTGCTTAATATTTGCCCATTTACTATGCCCAGCCATCTTATGTTATCTCATAGTGAAAAATAGATTTAAATTCTGCTTTTCAAATTCTCTTGCCTTTTCGTAATCGGCAAAACATTTTTCGCGTTGTTTAAATTCTCCGTGATGGATTCTGCAACGTCCCTTTTTTCTTTTAAGTGGGGGTAACACGCTATGTAGCATCTCATGATACACAATATAAGAGATAAAGTAAGGGGGAAAACGCGGATGATCGAGTAGGCGATGGACTTTAATCAGTCGGCTTTCAAACACGTAAAGACCCAGTATGCGATGCGATTTGACTTTCCGCTCAGGTTGCCCAAACCAGGTGATCGATAAATCGAGCTGATCATCAAAATAGAGACTGTTGAGCCTATCGTAAACGGACTGCAGATCATAATGTTCGCCGCGCGCGCACGGTTCCGGGGGCTTTCTTTTAGGCGTTTTTTTGCGACGGAAAAAAGAAAAGAAACTCATAACACTTTTTGCATAAAAAATTTTCCGAGGTACCCATCTTCCTCTTTAATAAATTTTTTGTGGAAACCGAATTCCACAAATCCCAAACGCTCATACAGTTTTTTCGCAGGATTTCCTTCATAAACTTCGAGGTGCAGGATCTCGATGTGGAATTTCATTTTAGCCAGTTTCATCAACTCTTCTATGAGCGCTTTGCCAATTCCTTTTCCCCGCATATCTTTTCGTACGATAATAGAAAAAAGGCAGGTATGGGCTAATTTTCTAAAAGGCTGAATGTACAAATTGGCAATGGCGCAAGGGATGTCGTCCCATTCCGCTGTCAGGCATGCATGCAGGCGGGAATAACTGATCCAAATCCGCACAGCATCATCGATCTCGCGTGCGTCATACATAGGAAACCAGCGCAGAATAGACGGCTCTGTCAACCATTCTGTCAGATAGGGAGCATCTTCGTGTGATGCAAAACGAAAAGTAAGGTGTGTAGAACTCATAAATTTTTAGAGGCTTAAAGCCTGTTAAAGATAGGATTCGTAAAGAATGCGTGCATGGTATTCTCCTTTGTCTTTGACAAATTTATCCTGGCGGGCAAATTCATGAAAGTCTTGTTTGTGCAAAAGATGAATGAAAGGATTTTTGTCAAAGACCTCGATATGCATCATCTCTAAATGAAAATAGTTTTTAGCTAGATGTTTGAGATTCTTGAGAAGAGATGTCCCAATTCCCTGATGCTGATATTTGGGATCGACAACCATTTTAAAAAGACAATGGTGCGACACTTTGCGATAAGGCATGAGAAAAAGCGTTGCAATGCCACAAATAGTGGCGCCTTTATCCAGCGTCGCTGTCAGACTCGAGCTATAACGGCTAAAGCCAATCCAGCATTGTATAGCATCTTCGATCTCTTTTTCTTCAGCGACGGGAAACCAGCGCTGGACTTGTGGATCGTAGAGCCATTCCCGTAAAGCAGGAGCATCGGTGAGATAGCTATAGCGGATGTCCAAACCCGCTATTTCTTCGGGTGTCTGCGATTGCATCTTAACCAAATTCCTTCAAATACGCATTGATAAAATCATCGATCTCTCCATCCATCACCGCATGAATATTCCCTACTTCATACTTTGTTCGTGTATCTTTGACAAGAGTGTAGGGTTGAAAAACATAATTGCGGATTTGGCTGCCCCAAGCGATTTCTTTCTTTTCTCCGGACAATTCTTTTAACTTGGTCTCTCTTTCCAACAATTCTTTTTCATAGAGCTTTGCGCGAAGCATTTTCATACAGGTTTCGCGGTTGCTGATCTGAGAGCGTTCGCTTTGGCAAGATACGATAATCCCTGTGGAAAGGTGAGTGATTCGGACAGCCGAGTCCGTTTTATTGACATGCTGGCCGCCGGCGCCGGACGCGCGATAAGTATCCACCCGGAGTTGCTCAGGCTTGATCTCGACGGCAATGGCATCGTCGATCTCTGGAGTGATATCTACAGAAGCAAAACTGGTATGGCGTCTAGCATTGGAATCAAAAGGAGAAATGCGAACAAGGCGATGCACGCCGCGCTCTGCCTTGCAATAGCCATAGGCGAACATACCGCCGATTTTCATCGTAATGCTTTTGATGCCGGCCACATCCCCTTCTGAGCATTCGAGGATATCCATCGTCCAGCCTCTTTTTGCCGCAAACCGCTGGTACATGCGGGCAAGCATATTGGCCCAATCGCATGCCTCGGTGCCGCCGGCTCCTGCATTAATGCTCAAATAGCAATTCTTAGCATCGAGCTCGCCAGAAAGCATTTTTCTAATTTCGAGCTCTGCTAGCTTTTTTTCGACTGCGTTCAGTTCCTCTAAGAGCTGATCAAAAAATTCCGGATCTTTTCCCTCGGAAGCTTCCGGCAAGAGTTCTTTCACATTATCAAAGCGCTGCTTCAATTCCTTATAAGGAATCACCCACGCTTTAATCTCATTGGAATCGCTAATGATCTTTTGGGCGGCTGCGTTGTCTTCCCAAAAACTGGGAGACTCCATTCTCATGTCTAGTTCGTGTAAATGCTTTTCCTTTTCACCCAAGTCAAAGATACCTCCACATGTGCAGGAGGCGATTGTGTA
>Ga0209579_10003630_pt1 | contig 11099 bp, 8 predicted proteins | sample Coa_R1_2_FD_187152 | JGI IMG/M metagenome (GOLD analysis project Ga0209579, IMG submission 187152) | Surface soil microbial communities from Centralia Pennsylvania, which are recovering from an underground coalmine fire - Coalmine... | ecosystem: Environmental > Terrestrial > Soil > Unclassified... | reverse complement strand
TCCGAATGGCGCTTCGCGCAAAATCTTTTCTTCGCCTCCTGAGACATCGCGAGCAGTGCAGTCAAACCATAGCATCGCTATGCTATAGTTTTGCGCTCGATGGCAAATTCCAAAAACAAAGCAGCAAAGAAAGAAGCGCGCGCTAGCAAAGCGCCGAAGTCGAATCGCGCGGCAAAGCCTTCGGCGCGTGCGTCAAAGCGCTCATCGCGCAACAGCCCATTCGGCCGCGGCCCGAATCCCGAACGCGTGAAAGCGATTCTGCATGGCCTGGACGAGGCGTATCCGGCAGCCACCTGCGCATTGAAGCACGACAACCCTTTTCAACTCCTGATCTCCACGATTCTTTCGGCCCAGAGCACCGACGTGCGCGTGAACATGGTCACCCCGGGGCTCTTCAAGAAATATCCGACTCCAGCCGCGCTCGCGTATGCGAATCCGAAAGACATTGAAGAGGAAATCCGCTCGACCGGTTTTTACCGCAACAAAACCAAATCGATCCTGGGCGCCAGCAAGAAGATTGTCGAGGAATTTGGCGGCGAAGTGCCGCGCACGATGGAGCAGATCCTCGAGCTTCCGGGCGTCGCGCGGAAGACCGCGAACGTCGTGCTCGGGACTGGATTCGGAATTGCGTCGGGAGTTGTGGTCGATACGCACGTGCAGCGGCTTTCGCAGCGGCTGGATTTAACGAAACATACGGACCCGAAGAAGATTGAGACCGACTTGATGAAAGTGATTCCGGAAGATCGCTGGATTCTTTTTTCCCATCAACTGATCTGGCATGGGCGTCGGATTTGCAAGGCGCGCAAGCCGCTGTGCATCGAGTGCAATCTGGAGAAGATCTGCTACTCGAAAGATAAGACGATTTAGCGTCTCGAACAGGCCGAAAGGTTCAAACCTTGCCTCGCGGCCCGGATCAAAAATTCGTTTATTCCGAGATTCTTCAGCCTCCTTTTACCGCCTATTAGAAATTTGAAAAAATAAGAAAATAAAGCGCTTGTTCGAACATTTAATCGCGGAACCGTGGATTAAATCGCTGACATTGGAGACACCAGCCTAGATGCTGGTGCTGACTATGGTATAATGACCCGATTATGGAGACTGCGCGCAAAATTACCGTGGAAGTTCCGAAAGATTTGCTTGAAAAGGCGCAGCAGGCTAGCGGGGCCGGGATTACTCAAACCGTTCGCACCGGGCTGCAGCTTGTGGCGGCTTCGCACGCTTACGCTCGGCTTCGGGAGCTGCGGGGAAAAGTTCGGTTTTCGCAGACTACGGACGAGCTTAAAGCTGACCGGTGATCGCGGCTGATACGAGCACGTGGGTTGCGTTCCTCGAAGGCGTCGCCGGCGACGACACGGAACAGCTTGACCGAGCGCTCGAAGAACGCCAGGTGGTGATGGTGCCAGCGGTTCTCACCGAATTACTGAGCGATCCTGAGCTCCCGCCGGAGGTTTCCGAAACACTTCTGCAAATACCCCAGATCGAGATTCGACCGGCATTCTGGCAGCGTGCTGGGATGTTGCGGGCGCAGGTTCTATCAAAGCGGCTGAGGGCGCGCCTTGGTGATGCATTGATTGCGCAGACTTGTATCGATGCGCGCATTGTATTGCTTACGCGAGATCGAGACTTTCGGGCGTTTGTGGAATCTGCGAAGCTGGATCTTCTCCTTGCAAGGCCTTGAAGTTCGCAGAAAGGCGCAAGGCCCACGACGAGGAAGGCGTCGTCGTGGCTACCAAAGAAGCGGATTTTAACTGGTGCTTGCGAGATTGGTGTTGCGAGGCTGAAGGCTTTTTATCATGGCTATCAGATCGAGAGCCAGGCGAGCCTTGTCAATGCATCCGTCCGCGCCGGAATCAATGGCACTCTTCTCGAATTGCGTGGCGTCGTGGTGGCTCATCATCAAAATTCTTACGTGAGGGATTTCCTGCCGGATTCGGCGTGCGGCTTCAAGCCCGCTTCCCTCGGGCATGCTGATATCCAGAAGAATCAGATCGGGATGCAGTTCGCTGGCCTTCTGGAGAGCCTGCGCGGCGTCGGTGGCTTCACCACAAATCTCCCAACCAGCCTCCTTCGAAAGGATATCTGCCACTCCGCGGCGAACCAGATGATGGTCATCTGCAATGAGGATTCGCATTTATTGTTGGAAAGTCCCGAAGATTAATCGGGATTTGCTCGAGCGTTGTTCATGCAATCTGCGTCTTGTGCTCTTCGGTTGCCGCTTCTTTCTTCGACACCGGAATCGTGACCCGGAACAATGTCCCTTTTCCACTCGATTCGATGGTCATTTCGCCATTGAACTGGCGGGCTCGTTCGCGCATCCCCCGGATTCCAAAGCCCGCTCCCCGCAATTGAATATCGGCGAGCTTTTCGCGCGAGATTCCTTTGCCTTCGTCCCGCACTTCGAGCACGACTTGCTCCGGCGTTCGAGAAATCTCGATGGTGGCCCGTTTACTGCCTGAATGGCGATGAATATTTGTAAGACTTTCCTGCACCAGCCGAAAAATCGCAAGCTCCATTTCGCGGGGAAGCCTTCCAAACCCTTCGGAAATCTTAAAGGCAATCTCAAGGCCGCTGCGCTCTGTCAATCCGCGGACATACCAAGATATAGCAGACCGCAGCCCTTCTTCATCCAACAGAGGCGGATGGAGCAGATAAGAGTTTGTCCGAATTTCGCTGGTCAACTGATGAACCAATTCGCGCGTTTCTTCCGCAGATTCGGCAAGTTCAGGAGCTTCGTCCTGTGCCTTGCGGATCAACGTGGACAAATTCATGGCGAGGACAGTAAGCAATTGGCCGGCGCTATCGTGCAATTCGCGCGCGATATGCCGGCGCTCTTCGTCCTGAATGCGCAACATTTGCCATGAAAGCTCGCGAAGCTGTTCGGACTGGCGCATCACGTCGGCATTGCGCAACTCCAACTCCCTGGTGCGCGCGCGTACTTCGGAGTCCAATCTCTCCGAGAGAGCGCGTAAGCGATTTTCGCTTTCACGCAACGCCTGCTCAGCGCGTTTGCGATCCGTGATATCTCTGGCTACCTTGGACGCACCGGTCACGTTGCCATTCAGATCCTTTACCGGCGAGATCGTGAGCGAAATATCAACAAGCGTGCGGTCTTTGCGAATCCTGACAGTCTCGAAATGGTCTATCCGCTCGCCCCGCCTGAGACGGGCGAGAATTTCCGTCTCTTCATTTCGACGATCGGCTGGGATGATGAGCGTGATGTGCTGGCCAATCGCCTCTTCTGCCGAATACCCAAACAGCCGCTCAGCTCCTCTGTTCCAACTGGTGATGACGCCGTTCAGATTTTTGCTGATGATAGCGTCATCCGAGGAATCCACGATGGCAGCCAGGAGGCCTGTGGTGCGCTCGGCCCGTTTGCGAACTGTAACATCTCGCGAGATAGCCAGCTGAACCACTTGCCCGTCGGGCTGACGGAGCGGCACGGCACGCGTGTCCATCTGCCGACGACCGCCTAATAAAGTTGAGATTTCAAACTCGAGCGAACCTTTCTCGCCGCGGCAGACTTTCTCATTGAACGCGCGAAACCGCTCTCGATCCTCCGGCACGATCAGATCGTACACATTCTGTCCCACCACCGCATCAAGGGAGGACGCGCCGACCATGGCGAGCCCGGCTGCGTTGATGTGAAGTATTTTCCCGTCGGAACTGACCAGTTTTACACATTCTGGCGATGTCTCGACAATTTCGCGGAAACGCTCTTCGCTCTGCCGAAGGGCCTCGGCACCACGCTGACGCTCGAGAGCAAAGACTAACTGGCGAGAGATGGTGAGGCCAAGTTCAATATCACTTTCTGAAAACACATGGGGGTTATTGAAATAGGCCATGAATTTCCCGATGAGCTTTCCGTTGGAAACGAGGGGGACAAATGCCAGGGCAGCGATGCCCTCGGCCTTGACGGCGGCTTTGAGAGTTGGTTCCAGTTCGGAGGCTTCGACGTCGTTGATCGCAATCGGCTGAGGGTTCCTCTCACCCTGATGCCACGGCGAATGTCCCGCAGTAGCTGCACGGTAGCCGGCGGACAAGCCGCACCAGCTGACGAACTGAAGCCTGCCAAGCTCGTCGAATAACAAGATAGACGCACGGTCACATTCCAGCGCGCCCAAAATTGCTTCAGTCGCTGCGCTGAAGGTCTCATCGGCCGAGGTGGCCCGGTGGAGATGATCGGCGAGATGAAAGAGCGCCTTCTGATGGCGCGCCACATCGGCGAGCGCCATTTCCGCTCTTTTTCGCTCCGTGATGTCTTCAATCACACAGACAAAATAGTTAAGCCGGTTATCGGACTCGCGGACGGCGCTAGTGGTTTGGTTCACCCAGACGGAAGACCCGTCTTTGCGGATGAGGCGTTTCTCGGTGGAGTACTGATCGAGTTCACCCGCAGCGACTTTCTCGGACTGGCCGAGCTCGACTTTGAGATCTGCTGGATGGGTGATCTCCCGCATGGTGAGCTTCCGCAAGATTTCCTGGGAGTAGCCCACGATTTCGCAGAGCTTTGGATTCACGCGAAGGAAGTGTCCGTGTTTCGAGGTGTGGGCAATCCCTACCGCCGCTTGTTCGAAAGTCAACCGGTAACGCTCTTCACTTTCGCGCAGCGCCTTTTCAAAAGTTTGACTGCGCTGGAGGATTTCCTGCATGTCGACGTTGGGTGCGGCAGCCTCGGAAACGAGATCGCCGAAAAATAGCTGCCCCTTTCGCACTTTGTCGATGCCTTGAAGCAAATCCTGCGAAATGGCAGTTTTTACAACATACCCGCGCGCGCCGGCATTAAAAGCCTGCCGCATCATCTCGGTGGAAGTGTGCTGGCTGAGAATCAGGATGTCGATAGCGGGAAGAGTGCGCCGGATTTCGCGCGTGGCTTCGAGACCATTGAGCCTCGGCATGCTGATGTCCATGACGATAAGATCAGGACTAAGACGCTGGGCTTGTTCGATGGCATCCCGGCCATCGATCGATTCGCCGCAGACTTCGAAATCAGGGCGCGTTTCCAAGAGCGAGCGAACGCCTCTGCGCACCAGTTCGTGATCGTCGGCGACGAGAATTCGCACCTAGAAAAGCCTCCGAATCCTTGCGCGGTGTTCTTGAGTGAGTCGAGCGGTCCGCATGCAGTGTGACATGGTCACCTTAAATTCGAGAATGTGACATACAGAGAAGGCTGTAGGAACAGGAGAGGCAACACAATATTATCTATTGTCGGGTGGCGGCACCTATGCCGTAAAGCGCGGGTTAGAACGAACTCAGGCTGGTGCGAACGCTGCAACGGAATCGCAAAGTGCCATATAATCGAAGCGCACTTCATGTCGGGGCGTAGCGCAGCCTGGTAGCGCGCCTGCCTTGGGCGCAGGAGGTCTGGAGTTCAAATCTCCACGCCCCGACCACGTAACTTCGCAAATCAGAAACGGTCCGAATCCTCGTTCGGTGCCTCCCCAGCTCGATCGCGACACTACCAGCTTGCCCACGCACTTCCGCTAAAACCTGTCCCGAACGCCGGTGGTATTGAGAAGTGGCGCTGGCGATTATCGGCGGCTTCGAATTTCGGATGTTCCACCATCTGGAATTGCTTGACATTCCACGACTAAGCGGGTATCTCTGCTGCAATTTCGGCCGAGTTGTCGGGGGTTGTTCGGAGGTCCAGAAGTGACACGTTGGGGCTCCGCATCGCAAATCTCGTTGGAGGGTGGATACATGAACTTAATACGGGTGTATCTCCTCATGGCTGTCGTAGCCGTGGGGATGGCCTTACCTGCCGCCGCTCAAGGGCAGGATAAGCAAGCGACACCGCCGCTCGTTCAGCTGCTTCAGTCGAAGGGGATTCTTTCTTCGGATGAAGCGGCTCAGCTGAGTCAAGCTGGGAGCGCAGAAGAGGCGAACGCGCGGCTGGCGAATTTGCTGGTAGCAAAGGGTCTGATCAGTCGAGACGATTACGATCATACGGTGGGGGCCACCGAGCCTGTAAGCGACCAGGCTTCAGGGGGCCACTACACGAACGCATTGCTTCATGTTGCGAAGGATTCCACGCCGCCACCAGCCACTTCCGACCCCTTCACATTCGGGGCGCCGGCGGAGGGGGGAATCATTCCAGCGGTAGCGCCCGTTCGGCTTCTGCCGATTGATGCTCCGAAACCAACCGGGATCGGCGACCTCAAGCTCGGAAGCGGCGCGACGTTGACGCCATTCGGGTTCATCAAGGCAACGATGATTTATGATTCGACCAACAGCGGGGGCACCACGTTCGGCAACAATGACTTCCCCCTTCCGTTGCTGTTGGGGGATACCGGGCCGGATAGCGGATCCCAAGTGCACGGCAAAGCGCGCAGTACGCGGTTCGGCTCAAACTTTTACTGGCCAATGCCCAACCGTGACCTGGTGATGACGGGCAGAATCGAGATGGACTTTGAAGGCGACTACACCGTCGTCAACAACCGCAACGTCAGCTCCCTTCGTTCCTCGCAAGTGAGCCTTCGACAAGCGTGGGTTCGAATGGATACGCACATCGGCGGCCACCCGGTCTTCGCCGAGTTCGGGCAAGACTGGACTTTGCTGGCGTCTTCCACGATGCCCGATATCATCGAAACAACACAGCTGATGGCCTTCTTCGGGAATATCTATGAGCGGCTTCCGCAGATCAAGGGAGGCATTCAGATACTCCACAAGGGGGACTTTAAAGTTCAAGCGGAAGCTGCGGTCCTGTTGTCCGCTTTCGGCGATGCAAACCTGGCCGCGACGCCTCCGGGAATATCGGTGCCCGCGAGCAGCGTAGCGGAGCAGCTGAACGAACGCTTCGGCGCGCGGATTGGCTCTGACAGCGGCCAGCCAGCCGTCGAAGGCCGCGTCGTGTTCGAATATCCGATCTTTCATTCTCCCGGTGTGGCGCCCGCCCAGCTAATCTTCAGCGGACATCACGCGACGGGATCGGAGATCGTGCTGCATGGAACGTTGGCAACTGCCGGATCGCAAACCGACGTGCTCATACCGGGGCTCACGGCATGCGCCACTCCCGATCCAGTGACGGGAGAGTGCACGGTTGCACAGTTCTTCCCGCAAGGTTTCCGGTTCAACATTCCGCAGAACATCTGGACTGCTGAGTTCCAATTGCCGACACCGGTGGTCACCGTAGTGGGCAAATACTTCCATGGCGGTGATACGCGGTTCTTCTTCGGCAACCTGAACTCTACCTTCGCCGACACACTAGGCCAGAAGGTGATCGCAAACGGAATCGCCGATTCGGGTGACAATATTCCGTTCGTTAACATCGACGGTTCAGCAGTCTTCGCTCAGTTAAGACCGGTTCGCGATCAGGGCGGCTTCCTACAGGTAAGCTTCCCGCTCTCGCGAATCTTCCATGCCGATCCGGAGGGCCATAATTCGGGCTGGACCTATTCCCTTACGGGAGGCTTGGACCGGACGAAGGCAGAGGACGTAGCCCGGACCGGCGCCAACGGCCTGCAGCGAACCGATTACGTTGCTTCGACCTTGCGGTACAAGATCAACAAGTGGGCATCGATCGTGAACGAAACCACGTGGTACGACACGACGACGGTGAACGAAGTGAAGAAACTTTACCGCGGCGTAGACGCGCGCACGGCTCACGATTGGCGCAACGAGTTCGGAACGATCGTCACGTTCTGAGCTGAACCTAATTTAACCTGCGGCCCGCGGAGCCGCCATCCGGCGGCTCCGCAGTTCTTTTGTAGCGGGGTCCGTCGGCCTTGAATCTCTCGAATCAAGCTGGCATAAGCCGCGCTGTACCGTTCAAAAAGGAGGCTCACCATGGCCACGCAAGGGGACGAGTTGAGAATGGAACGGCAGGCGGAATACAGCCTGCCGCTCGTCATAACGGCGTCGTCCGTCGGAACGATGATCGAATGGTACGACTTTTACATCTTTGGAAGCTTGGCGGCCATTCTGTCTCCCAAGTTCTATCCGCCGGGTAACGACACATTCGCCTACTTCGCCTACCTGGCGACCTTTGCGGTTGGATTTCTGGTGCGGCCTTTCGGCGCCATTTTCTTCGGGCGGATCGGCGATCTGATTGGCAGGAAGTATGCATTCCTTGTAACCCTGTCTGTGATGGGTCTGTCTACCGCGGTGATCGGTTTATTGCCGACGTACAAGACCGCCGGATGGTTTGCGCCGATCACATTGATTGGAATCCGCGTGCTGCAAGGGCTGGCGCTGGGCGGCGAGTACGGCGGAGCGGCAGTGTATGTGGGCGAGCACTCCCCGGATGGAAAGCGCGGCTTCTATACCAGTTTCATCCAGATCACGGCGACTCTCGGGTTGTTCGTATCCATTCTGGTGATCATGGCCACACGGAGCGCGATGAGTCCCGAAGCGTTTTCCGATTGGGGCTGGCGCGTTCCATTTCTGATCTCGATTTTTTTGGTGGCGATATCTCTCTACATCCGCCTGAAGCTGAAAGAGTCACCGATTTTCGCATCCATCAAGACCGCAGGAAAAACTTCGATCCAGCCATTGAAGGACGCCTTCACAAAATGGCCGAACTTGAAGCAGGTGCTCATTACTTTGTTCGGGGCTACCGCCGGGCAAGGCGTGGTGTGGTACACGGGGCAGTTCTATGCCCTCTTCTACATGCAGTCGATCTTGAAAATGAACACGCGGACCGTGAACATCATTATCTCGATTGCGTTGCTGCTCAGCATGCCGTTCTTCACCGTTTTTGGAGCGCTCTCAGACAAAATCGGACGAAAGAAAATCATGATGGCGGGCTGCCTGCTCGGTGTTCTGACATATATCCCCATTTACCATGCGATGCAGAGCGCGGCGGGAAACAACGTGGTGGCTCTGAAATCGGCGCGCAATAAAGTGACGGGTGCAATTAGCCTGACGCCCATGACCGTGGATCCCGCCACTGGCGCGCAAGTCCCGGCAAAAGAGGCCCCGAGTCCCAATCAGCCCATGTTGGTGTTTCTCGTATTCATTCAGGTAATCTTTGTGTGCATGGTCTACGGTCCGATCGCGGCGTTTCTCGTGGAGTCGTTCCCTGCCAAGGTGCGCTACACCTCTCTTTCGTTGCCCTATCACATCGGTAATGGGGTGTTCGGAGGATTGCTGCCGCTCATTGGACTTTCCTTATGCGCGGCCACCGGAAATATTTACGCCGGACTCTACTACCCGATGATCGTGGCCGGAATCACGTTTATCGTGGGGAGCCTGCTGCTGAAGGAGACGTACGGCGTAAAGATTTGGGACGAGGTAGCCGGTGGGCAACCGGCACGATCGCCCGCAGATTGAATCTGTTTTTCCGTAAACCGACGATTCGTTGCCGCCAGGGAGTTCGATTCGGGGGACGGTTGACTGGCGAGTACGAAATGTCGCTATTTTTTAGCTATGTAATTCGGGGTGCGACCGCATTCCGCACTTAATAGGAGGATTGCGATGTCGAAGAAGCGAGGCCGTGGAATTTCTCGGCGAGAATTCGTCAAACTGGCGGGCACTGGTGCCCTGGCAGCAGGCGCGGGACCAGCTTTTCTTTTTCCGGAGCGCGCCCAGGCTCAACAGAAGACGCTGAAGATTCTGCAGTGGAGCCACTTCGTGCCCGCCTATGACACCTGGTTCAATGGCACGTTCACGAAAGAATGGGGACAGAAGAACAATACCAACGTGGTAGTGGACAACATCAATCTCGTCGATCTGGGAACTCGTGCCGCATCGGAAGTATCGGCGAAGAAGGGCCACGATCTTTTCATGTTCCTCTCTCCACCCGCGGCCTACGAAAACGTGACCATCGATATGTCGCACGTGTACCAGGAAGTGGAGAAAAAGCACGGGAAGAAAATTGAGCTCGCGCACAAGTCCACTTACAACCCAAAAACGAAAAGATATTTTGCCTTTTCCGACGCCTACACCCCCGATCCCGGAAACTGGCACAAGGATTGGTGGACGGAAGCTGGCTATCCCAACGGTCCCGACACGTACGAGGATTTGCGCGTGGGCGGAAAAAAGATTCGCGACAAGAGTGGCCACCCTTGCGGCGTCGGACTCGCGCAGGAACTCGACACGAGCATGGCCATGCGCGCCATTCTGTGGTCGTTTGGCGGCGCCGAGCAAGATGAAGCGGGCAACGTCACCATCAATTCGAAAGAAACCATCGAGGCGCTCAAGTACGTGAAGGCGCTGTTTCAGGAGACGGAGACGCCCGAGGTGTTCACCTGGACGCCGCCTTCAAATAACCAAGCGATGCTGGCAGGCCGCGTTTCTTTCGTGATGAACGCCATCTCCATCACGCGCCAGGCGGAACGCGAACACCTTCCCATCGACTCGAAGATCATGATCAGCCCGGCGCTTAAGGGCCCCGTGCGCCGCATTGCCGCTGAGCACGTGATGAACTGTTACGTCATCTGGGATTTCGCGGACAACAAGGAAGGCGCGCAACAGTTCCTGGTGGATTATATGGATCACTTCCACGATGGCTTCGAGGCCGGTCAATTCTACAATTTCCCGTGCTTCCCCACCCTCGTACCCGATCTGAAGAAAGAAATTTCCAACGACCCGCGGGCCAATCCCACCGACAAATACAAAGTGCTCGGAAATGTCCTCGACTGGGCCACCAACGTGGGCTATCCGGGTTATGCTACTGCTGCGATTGATGAGGCTTTCAAAACGTGGGTGATCCCCACGATGTTTGCCAAGGTGGCGCGCGGCGATGAATCGCCCGAAGATGCGGTGAAGGCGGCCGAAGCGGAATACAAACGCATCTTTGCTCGATGGAACAAATGAGGCAGGCTACTATGACAGCTGTTTGGGGGCTCGATGGCCGTCGTTCAGATCAGGAATCTGACCAAGGTATTTAAGGCAGGAACACCGGGAGCAGTTAACAACATCAATCTGGAAACAAAGGAGGGCGAGTTCCTCGTCCTCCTCGGCCCGTCGGGTTCCGGAAAAACCACGCTGTTGCGCATGATCGCGGGCCTCGAAGCGCCTACCTCCGGCGAAATTCTTATTGGCGGCAGTGTCGTTAATAATCTCACGCCACGCGAGCGCGGGATCGCGATGGTGTTCCAGAGCTATGCGCTTTACCCTCACCTGAGCGTTCGTGAGAATATCGCCTTCCCTCTCAAGGCGCA
>Ga0209579_10003628_pt1 | contig 11106 bp, 7 predicted proteins | sample Coa_R1_2_FD_187152 | JGI IMG/M metagenome (GOLD analysis project Ga0209579, IMG submission 187152) | Surface soil microbial communities from Centralia Pennsylvania, which are recovering from an underground coalmine fire - Coalmine... | ecosystem: Environmental > Terrestrial > Soil > Unclassified... | reverse complement strand
AATCTTCTGGGATTCGAAGAACGAGACGTTCTCCGAGAACAAGCCATGAACGCTGCTACAGCGCTCCCTTCTTCATCTGCTGGACCGCATAGTCACAAGCCCGCGCCGTCAGAGCCATGTAGGTTAGCGACGGATTCACGCAAGACGACGAGACCATAGCGCCGCCGTCGGTGATGAACAAATTTTTGATGTCGTGAGCCTGATTGAAAGAATTCAGCACGGAAGTTTTCGGATCACGTCCCATGCGCGCGGTACCCATTTCGTGGATGGTGAATCCCGGCGGCTCTTCCGTTGAGAAGGGCTCAATATCATGAGCTCCGGCCGCAGCCAGCATCTCTGCGGCTGAGATCGCCATGTCGCGACGTAAAGCGCGCTCGTTTTCGCTCCAGGCACAGTGGATCTTCAGGTTGGGGATACCCCAGATGTCGACCGTTTCCTTATCGAGCTCGACAAAATTATTGTGGTTGGGCAGACACTCTCCGAAGCCGTAGAAAGTGAACCGCCAGGGGCCGGGCCGGCTCAAAGATTTCTTGAATTCGGGCCCAAATCCTGTTTGCATGATGCCCCGCGCCCACCCCTCACGGCTCCCAGAGCCCTGAAAAGCGTAGCCACGAAGAAAATCGGGATGGCGGCTCTTCACATTGCGAAAGCGCGGCATGTAGATCCCATTCGGCCTGCGGCCGACAATCACCTGATCCTCAAAACCGGGGATGGTGGCGTCGGCGCCACCGGCTTTGACGTGATCCATCAGGTTGTGGCCGAGTTCGCCGCTTGAATTTGCGAGGCCACCGGGGAATTCCCCCGTCGAAGAGTTGAAAAGAATTCGTACGGATTCGAGCGCCGAGGCGCATAGGAAGACCACCTTCGCGCGAAATTCGATGGTCGCGCGTGTTTTGCCGTCAATGACGCGGACTCCCGTAGCCCTCCGCGTTTTCGAATCAAAGCTCACGCTATGAACCACGCTGAAGGGTCGCAAAGTCATCCGGCCGGTTTTCTCGGCGGCCGGCAAAGTCGCATTCACGCTGCTGAAATAGGATCGCGTGATGCACCCTCGTTCGCATGGACCGCAATAATGGCAGGCGGCGCGGCCACGATGATTTTGTGTCAGGATGGCAGCACGGCCAATCGTGAGCACGCGCTCTCCGCCGAAATGTTTGGCTACCTTTTCGCGTACGAACTTCTCCGCGCAGTTAAGTTCCATGGGTGGAAGAAACTTGCTGTCGGGCAATTGGGGAAGCCCCAAAGCCTCGCCGGAAATTCCAACGAAGTCTTCGACGTAGTCGTACCAGGGCTCGATGTCGGCGTAACGAATGGGCCAATCGACGCCAATGCCGTCGCGGAGGTTTGCCTCGAAATCGAGATCGCTCCAGCGATAGCTCTGGCGTCCCCACATGATGGATCGGCCACCGACCTGGCGGCCCCGAATCCAGCGAAAAGGCTTGTCAGGAGCGGTGGTGTAAGGGTGCTCTGTGTCCTTGACGAAGAATTTCGAGGACCATTCATCGCAGGCGTAGCAGGTGCGCTGAATGGGTTGATCTTTGAGTTGGAAGCGGCGGTCTCCCATACCGCGAAACTTCATGTCCCACGCAGGAACGTGCTCAACGTAATCCTGCTCGGGAACGATCGGGCGGCCAGCCTCGAGGACAAGTGTTTTCAGTCCTTTTTCTGTGAGCTCTTTGGCGGCCCATCCCCCGGTCATGCCGGAACCAACCACGATGGCATCGAAGGTTGTGGATTCGCTCACTTTTTCGAAGTCTCCTCATCCAATGAAGAAGCAGCACAGCCCTGATAGCGGCCGGGGATGATTTCGAAGTGGAGCTCGTCAGTAGCGCCTGCTTCTGAGGTGTAGTACGCCGTCAGGGTCAGGCGGCGGAGGATGGCATAAAAGTCAGTGTCAATATCGGAGTCGGGATCGAAAAAGTGGTAGTCGCGACTTTTTCTCATGCGCGCAACCATGCTGTCTCCGAGATCGATCAGGATATCGCCTTGCTGCTGCAGAGAACAGTCGATGAAATCTTTGGCGAATAATGCCTGCGAGCGGGAGTCGACCTTGGCCAGGCCGTCCAGAAACACGTTCCGCTGTACCTCGTCGTACCACTCGGTCAGGATGAGATCGATGAAGGCACTTGCGCCAGCGTCCATAGCGCCTGGAGTATCGGTGCGAGGCAGGATGAGCTCCGCCATCGCCTTCACGGTTGCGTCCTGATGCGGGTTGAGGGTGCGGAGCGAGGGCTGATTGTCGAGCAGCGCACGCGCTTCGGCGGCCACTGCCAGCATTTTGCTGGGAGCAAGGTGCAAAATAGCTCCGGTCGCGAGCAGGCGCAAAACGTCGCGTCTCTCCATAAGTAAGGATTTCCCCAGAACAAAGTCTCTATGTTACCTAATCCAGGATTCTAGTCGATCAGGGTGACCTAGGATCGAAGGAAAATCGCAATCTGCCGCTCGGACGCCTTGATCCCGGCTGCATCTAACTCGACATGCTCGCGGAATCGGGCTTCCATTTACAATGACCCGGGCGGGTCAAATTGCGAGAATTGGGGTGGAAGACCGGTAGCTCCGGCCAACTCCGCGACGAAGTGCGTGCGGGCCGTTCCGCGCCGGATGGCATAATTTTGATTTGACCCTTATGCGCTCAAAGCTCGTTGTCAGGTTCGCCGCGATAGCGGTTCTTGTCCCGGTCGTAGCCGGGGCGGCGAATGCGCAAGGCACGACCCTGATCACCTTGGATCAGGCCATTGAACTGGCGCTGGCGCACAATCACTCTCTCAAAGCCAGTCGAACGCAAATTCAGCAGAACCAGGCCCTGGAAATTACTGCCAACTTGCGGCCGAACCCATCCCTTGGCGCGGATACGCAGTTCATTCCGTTCTTCAGTCCGCAGGACTTTTCCGGAGAGAATCTGGATCAGACGCAGCAGTTCGACATCGGGCTGAGCTATCTTTTCGAGCGCGGCCATAAACGACAGCATCGTCTGCTGGCGGCGCGAGATGCTACGGCCGTGACTCGCGCTCAGGTCGCGGATGCGGAAAGGACCTTGGCATTCAATGTAGGCCAGCAGTTCGTCGGCGTGCTGCTGGCGGAGTCGACGCTGAAGTTTGCCGAACAAGATCTGAGCGGCTTCCAGCAAACTGTTGACATCAGCGAAGCGCAATTCAAAGCCGGATACATCGGCGAGGGCGACTTCCTCAAGATCAAACTGCAGCTTCTGCAATTTCAGACCGATGTGTCGTCGGCACGTCTGGCGAAGGTGCAGGCATTAGTGGGGCTTCGGCAGTTCCTGGGATACGATGCTGTTCCTGCGGACTTTGATGTCATCGGCGAGTTAGCTTACCAGCCTGTCCATGCAAAACTCGAGGACTTGCAGGTCGAGGCGCTCCGCGAACGTCCTGACTTCAAAGCGGCTCAACTCAGCATCAAAGCGGCGCAGAGCCAGATCGATTTGGCAAAGGCAAACGGCAAAGTCGATGTGAACGGAACCTATGATTTCACCCACGTGTCGGGCGAGAATGCGGCATCGATTTTTGCGAGCTTCGATTTGCCCATTTTCAACCGGAATCAAGGGGAGATCGCGCGCACGAAATATGTGCTCACGCAGGCCCAGGAGCAGCAACAATCGGCGAGCGATACCGTGCTGTCAGATGTCGAGAATGCGTATGAAGCGGTGAAGAGCAATGATGAAGTGGTACAACTTTACACCTCGGGATACCTGAAGCAGGCGCAGGATTCGCGAGATATCAGCGAGTATGCCTACAAGCGCGGAGCAGCCAGTCTGCTCGACTTTCTGGACGCCGAGCGCAGCTACCGGGCAACGCAGCTGGCTTATCGCCAGGCCCTGGCCTCTTATATGACCGCACTTGAACAATTGAAAGAAGCTCTGGGAACGAGGAACCTGCCATGAACGCGAACCGGACAAGAAGGATTCGACAGAACTGTGTAGTTCTGGCCGCGATGGGTTGCCTGACGTTCCTCGGCTGTGAAGGATCTGGGCCGCCGCCCTCCGCAAACGCGAAGAGTTCCGGAAATGCGGAATTATTCACGATTCCCCAGGAGCAGATGTCGCACGTGCAGGTTATCAAGGTCGTACCCACTACTCTTACGAGGAGTCTGCGGCTGACCGGAGCAGTGGCCTATAACGGATTCCGGACGATTCCGGTGATCTCGCAGGTAAGCGGCCCCGTCAATCGAATCGTGGTCGTGCCGGGCCAACATGTGCATGGAGGCGAAGCGATGCTGTATGCAGCCAGCCCGGATTATTCGCAAACGCGGACGAACTATCTAAAGGCTAGAGATGCATATGCCCTGGCGCAGAAGGCTTACGCGCGCGCCAAGGATCTCTACGATCACAAGGCAATTGCTGAGCAGGTACTGGAGCAGGCGCAATCGGCGGAGACGCAAGCCGGGGGCGATCTTGCCGCGGCGATGGCAGCCTTGAAAGTGCTGGGGATTACTGATCCCGATGCGCTGGTGCAAGCTCCGCCAACCTTTGAAGTTCCTGTGAAAGCGACCATCAATGGCGAAGTGGTGGAACAGGACGTCGCTGCCGGCCAACTGTTACAAGGTGGAGCGACGCAGTGCTTCATGATTTCTGACACAAGCACGGTTTGGGTGCTGGTGAACGTGTATCAGAAGGATTTGCCGTATGTGCACGTTGGCGACTCGGTCACCATCCAGACTGATGCATACCCGCAGACTTTTCATGGACGAATTGCCTACGTCGCAGCGTCGCTTGATCCAAGTACCCGCACGCTGCAAGCGCGCATCGAGACGAACAATCCTGGCGAGAAACTGAAGAAAGACATGTACGTCGTGGCCACGGTGAATGCGGGAACCATCAAGAATGCGATCGCGCTTCCGGACGCAGCAATCCTGCGAGACAGTGAAAACCAGCCGTTCGTCTATGCGGCCACATCCGCCAACCAATTTGGCAGGCGCTCGGTGACATTGGGGGAGAGCGTGAACGGGCAGACGGAAGTGACCAGCGGTGTGAATGCTGGTGATCAGGTCATCGGGGACGGAAGCCTGTTCCTGCAATTTGCGAATTCGCTGCAGCGCTGATCAGTCGCGCCGGCAAAGAGATCTCTATCGATAGAGGAAAGCGCTGACGGCATCGGAATGATCCATCGCATCGTCCAGGCGGCATTACGGCAACGGTTTCTTGTGCTGATGCTGACCGCATTTATCACGGTCGGCGGCATTCTCTCCTTTCAGCGAATGCCGGTCGATGCCTACCCCGATCTCTCCCCGCCGCAAGTGGAAATCATCACGCAATGGCCTGGCCACGCGGCTGAGGAAGTAGAGCGCTTAGTATCGCTTCCGATTGAACTGGAGATGAATGGCGTCCCGCACATGCAGGTGATGCGATCCATTTCCCTCTACGGACTCTCGGACATCATTCTGACGTTCGAAGAAAGTACCGACGACTATTTCGCACGGCAAGTCGTGTTCGAACGGTTGGCGCAGGCGAATATTCCCACGGGCGTCAGTCCCACGTTGGCGCCTCTGTTCAGCCCCAGCGGGCTTGTGTACCGGTATGTTCTGGAAAGTCCCGATCGCAGCCCTCAAGAACTGAAGACGATTGAAGACTGGGTGGTGGAGCGCGCCTACCGCTCGGTACACGGCGTTGCTGACGACTCGGGTTTCGGCGGCACGGTCATGCAATATCAGGTATTGCTCGATCCCGCCAAGATTTACGGATATCACCTGACGGTTCCGCAGGTCACCACCGCGCTATCCGCAAACAATGCGAACGCAGGTGGCGGATTCTATTCGCAAGGGGGGCAGTTCTATTACGTCCGCGGGATCGGCTTGGTCCGCAACACCGACGACATCGGGAACATCGTCGTGGGCGCAAACAAAGGCGTGCCGATTCGAGTGCGCGACATCGGGGAAGTCACGATCGGGCATGCGCCGAGACTGGGAGAATTCGGCTTCCAGAAAAATGACGATTCCGTAGAAGGCGTCATCCTTATGCTCCGCGGCGAGCAGACCCAAAACGTGTTGAAGGGTGTTGAGGCCCAGACCGAGCATCTGAACCGGGACATTCTGCCACCGGACGTGAAGATCCGTCCTTATTACGACCGCAGCGACCTGGTGGACCTGACCACCGACACGGTGGAGGCCAATCTTCTTCGCGGCATGGTGCTGGTGCTGGTCGTGCTGATCTTTTTCCTGGTCAGCTTTCGAGCGGCGGTTATTGTCGCTCTAACGATTCCTCTCTCGCTGCTGTTCGCGTTCATCGTGCTGCACGCGCACGATGTGGCTGCGAATCTGCTGTCCATCGGCGCGATTGATTTCGGGATCGTCATCGACGGCACGGTGGTGATGATCGAGAATATCTACCGCGAATTGGCATTGCGAGAAGGGCAAGAATACAAACTGAACGATGTCATCCTGGCAGCTGCCAAAGATGTGGACCGCCCGATCTTCTATTCGGTTGCGGTTATTCTGGCAGGGTACTTACCCATCTATGCGTTGAGTGGGCCGGCGGGAAAGTTGTTCCACCCCATGGCCGAAACGATGTCGTTCGCGCTGGTTGGCGCGTTGATCTTGACCCTGACTCTCATTCCAGTGCTGGCTTCGTACTGGTTCCGGGGGGGCGTGCGAGAGCGGCCCAACCGCTGGTTCGAATGGATGAAGAGCAAGTACGCAGTGCAATTGGACTGGGCCCTCGATCGTCCGAAGACGACGATCGTGATTGCGACTCTGATCTTCGGCGCGACGCTTCTGCTGGTTCCGTTCATCGGCGGGGAATTTATGCCGCACCTCGATGAAGGCGCGCTGTGGGTGCGGGCGACCATGCCGTACACGATCTCGTTTGAAGAGGCGAGCAAAATCGCGCCGCAGATCCGAGACATTCTGATGTCGTATCCGCAAGTAACTGTAATCGGGTCGGAACTGGGGCGGCCGGATGACGGCACCGATCCGACCGGGTTCTTCAATTGCGAGTTCTATGTCGGGCTGAAACCGTACAAAGACAAAGCATGGCACGGTGAAGTCAGCGACAAGAAGGAATTGATTGCGTCCATCGACAAGAAGCTCTCGGCATTTCCGGGGATCATTTTCAATTACACGCAGCCTGCCGAAGATGCGGTGGATGAGGCTCTCACCGGATTGAAGAGTTCGCTGGCCGTCAAGATCTACGGAGAGGACCTGAACATTCTTCAGGACAAGGCGGTGCAGATCAAGAACACGCTGGAGAAAGTGCCCGGCTTTACGGATCTCACCGTCGTTCGAGAGTTAGGACAGCCGAGCTTGCTGGTGGATGTCGACCGGGACCGAATCGCACGGTATGGAATCAATGTTGCCGATGTGGAAGCTGTAATTTCGGCTGCGGTGGGCGGGCAGGCGGTCACGCAGGTCATTCAGGGAGAAAAACTTTTCGATCTCGTCGTCCGCATGCAACCGCAATTCCGCAGTAGCGCACACGAGATCGGCAATCTGCTGGTAGGCACTCCCGACGGGCAGCAAATTCCGTTGAGCCAGCTCGCCAAAATCAGCCAGGGAAATGGCGCGTCCTTTATTTATCGCGAGAACAATTCGCGGTACATCGGAGTCCAGTACAGCATCGAAGGCCGCGACTTGGAGCGCGCCGTGCGAGACGGACAGTCCGCCGTGAAAAAAGCCATCACCCTGCCCCAAGGATACTGGATGGATTGGGGCGGTGAGTACAGCCTGTTCCTGGAAGCGAAGTCACAGATGTATTTCATCGGTCCGCTGGCGGTCGTACTCATTTTCATGATCCTGTTTGCGCTATACGGCAACTTCAAATTCCCGGTGACGATCGCGCTCGGGGTGATCATGACGGAACCAGTGGGAGCGCTGGTCGCGCTCAAGTTGACGCATACGCCGTTCAGCGTATCGTCGGTGCTGGGCCTTCTTGCTCTGCTCGGCGTGTCCGTGGAGACGGCAGTCATTCTGGTTTCGTACATAAACAAATTGCGCCAAGAAGGAATGGATATTCGCCACGCCACACGAGAGGCTTCCCTGTTAAGGTTGCGTCCCATCATGATGACGGCCTTGGTAGCGTGCCTTGGATTGCTGCCGGCCGCGCTCTCCACCGGAATCGGTTCCGACACCCAAAAGCCATTTGCGATCGTGATTGTGGCAGGATTGATCTCACGCCTGTTTATCGGATTCTTCGTCAATCCGGTGCTGTACGAGATGGTCGCGCGCGACGGTGACGTTCTGCAGATCTGATCTCTTTACTTGTACATCCGATGAATCTACACTTCGCGGACGGATTGGCAAGCGACGCTTAGTTTTTTGATGGTATCCTGACAGCATGAATCATCTCGACGTCCTTCGCGAAAAAATTGCCAGTCTCCGCGCTGAGATCGCGCAGCTTCAAGAATTGAACGACCGATATCGGCTTCGAGATCGAAATGAGACACAGGACCAAGTTGCCCACGGTGAAAGGCATGAGCGGTTACTGGCCATCCAGCAGGAGCTTGCCCAACTTGCCGGCCTTGGCCGTCGGGTTCTTTCAGTGGAACAGATGAAGGAACAGCACCGCACCGGTTCGTACCTCGCCAAGAAGGTCTCGTAGCTCTTCGCATTGGGAGTCGCGATTTTCCAGTCGGAAACAGGCCATGCGCTCGACCGTTTTTGCCTCAGGATGAAGCTTCGTCCCGTTCTTCTCGCGAAACCTCTCCTTTGAGTACAATCGTCGTTAAGTGCTCGGAAGAGAGAATACCGGTAGGAGATTACAGGTAGAAAACTGCGTCGGAATTCGCAGAGGGTGCGAAGACATTGAAAATGATGGTAGGCCCGAATGGATTCGAACCATCGACCTCTTCCGTGTCAAGGAAGCGCTCTGGACCAACTGAGCTACGGGCCTACATCGAACAGCGGTGTCCTTAATTCTAACGGGCAGCGGGCGATTCCGGCAAACTCTGCCGACGCAATTGCGCGGCAACTTCTCGCCGTCGGATTTCAAATTAAGAAGATGCGGCTAGTGCGGACACGCGCGCCGCCGTACGCCGCATCAGGGCTGCAGCCTTGATGCGATTGCAAAAAGCCTCAAAATCCGGATGCGGTCCTTGCCAGCGCAACTCGTCGATCGAATCGAAGACTGGCGCGTCAAAACGCAAGGTCGCCAACTGGCGAAAGAGCAACGCGTCATTCCATGAACCAAACAGGGATTCAGCCAGCGGACGTGCCCTGCGGATTGCCGCGTTCCAATCGTGCCAGTCTTTCGGGATATTTTCCAAGTGTGGATAGCGGGAAAAAACCGCACCCGCAGCCTTCTCTCCCCAGCCTTGCACTCCGGGATAGCCGTCGGCACTATCGCCGACGACCGCCAGATAATCCGGAATCGAAGAAGGTTTCACGCCAAATTTGGATTCGACACCGGCTTCATCGCGCAGAAGATTTCTGCGGCGATCCAACTGCACGATTCGCGTCCCAGATACACATTGGCTGAGATCTTTGTCCGGCGTGCAGATGAGAATGCGTTCGACACTGGCATCCTGTGAAGCCTTCGCAGCGGCAGAGGCGAGAGCGTCGTCGGCCTCGAAGTAGGTCATGGGCCAGACTTTCACGCCCATCGCTTCGAGCCCCTGTTCCAGGAGCGGAAACTGCGAGAGCAATTCCTCTGGCACGCCTTCACTTGTTTTGTACCCGGGATACAAATCGTTGCGGAAGGACTCGACCACGTGATCGGTTGCCACGCCAAGGTGGCTCGCGCCACTCTCAATCATCGACAGCACAGAACCGAGGACGCCGCGAACGGCTCCGATTTCCTGCCCGCTTGCGTCTCTCGAAGATGGAACGGCAAAGAAGTAGCGAAACAGTTCGTAAGTCCCGTCGATCAGGTAAACATCCACTCGGCCCTCCGCCAAGATGTTAACCGATCGGGCAGACTACGCATGGTCCATCGCCATAAAAAGACTATTCAGCGACTCAGCCAGAGTTGCGCTAGCCACCGAAGTCATGGGTAATTTTGCGACGCGACGGCGTCGTATTGCGGAGGATCTTTCATCCGTGTCTCTCAGCGAAATAAGTGCGCGCTCGAGCGGATAGGCTGCTGGAAATCGTCGGAAGCCGGTTCTAACTCGATCCTGCAGCCAGAGGCAGCCAGACTTGGAATCGAGTGTCTCCGGGTTTCGAACGAACCTGAATGTTGCCGCGATGCTTCTTGATGATTCTCTGAACCGCATCGAGACCGAGGCCCGTTCCTTCTCCGACACCCTTCGTCGTGAAGAAGGGCTCAAAGATATGTGGCTCGACTTCCGGCGAGATCCCCGGGCCATTGTCCGCGATCTCGACGACAACGCAGTCATCTTCGCGATAGGTGCGAACCCGCAATTCCCCTTTCCCATTCATCGCGTCGATTGCATTGTCGATCAGATTCGTCCAGACCTGATTCAGTTCGCTGCCAAAGGAATTCACCAGCAGGGGCACAGGCTGATAGTCGCGGTGGACAGTAACTCCGCGCTTGAGTTTGTGATTGAGGATGGTAAGAGTATTTTCAAGCGTCTTGACGATGTCCACGTTCTGGACTGGAGACTGATCCATAAACGTGTATTCCTTAATCGCCTTCACGAGATCGGAAATACGCGATGTGCTGCTTTCGATTTCATTCAAAAGTCCGACAATTTCCAGCGATGTGGATATCCGTACGAGCGCGGCGCGAGCGGTATCGGCATCAAGCGTTGCGAAGAGTTGCTCGAGCGCGGCCGGATTGAAGTTGCGGCGAGCGAGGTCGGCTGAAAGTTGCCAGAGATCTTCCTGTCCGTGGCTGCGCAATAAGGAATCGATCTTGTCCTCAAGATCGCTGGCGGTAAGCGGGTCGGGCGGTGGTGCGTCAATCTGCGTGAGCGAGCCTTCCAGCTTTTCGATTTCTGCTCTGTGCGCGGCAGTGAGTTCACGCCGGCCGAGTTCGTGGCTAGCGTCGCGCACCCGCTTTATCATGTCGCGAAGTTGGCTGGTGGCGCGGCGAGCTGCCGAAGCTGGATTGTTCAATTCGTGCGCCAGTCCCGCGGAAAGCTTGCCCAGAGCCGCCAGGCGATCGCGCTGCTGTTCAAAGCGCGTTATTTCGCGGATGCGGTCTGACATCTTGCCCACGAGCCGCGTGGTGAGTTCCGGCATTTTTTGAACCAGCTCGGG
>Ga0209579_10003625_pt1 | contig 11110 bp, 9 predicted proteins | sample Coa_R1_2_FD_187152 | JGI IMG/M metagenome (GOLD analysis project Ga0209579, IMG submission 187152) | Surface soil microbial communities from Centralia Pennsylvania, which are recovering from an underground coalmine fire - Coalmine... | ecosystem: Environmental > Terrestrial > Soil > Unclassified... | reverse complement strand
TGCCCGCGTTTCGCTCAACCAGGCTCTCCAGCAGCGCCCCGAGGATATGCGCCTGTTGCGCATGATCGTGCGCAGCCACATGGCTCAGAAGCGGCCCGAGGCGGCTTTAAAGGTGGTGCAGGATTACTCCGCCGCTCATCCCAAGTCCGCCCGCGTGCAGGAGCTGCTCGCCGAGGTGTCGCTCGCCAACGGCCAGAAGCCGCAGGCGCGAGCCGCTCTGCTGGCAGCCAAGGCGGCCGATCCGAACTTCACCGCGGCCGACATGGGCCTGGCCCAGTTGGACATCGCTGAAGGCCACGAGAAAGAGGCAACCGCCACTCTGTCCGCTCTGCTGCAGCGAAACGACAAGAACATCGCCGCCCGTATGCTGCTCGCGGCCATCAAAGAGAAAGACGGCAACCCCACCGCCGCCATGGAAGAATACAAGAAAATTCTCGAAATCCAGCCATCTAATATTCTGGTCTTAAATAATTTAGCTTACGATCTCGCCGAGTACGGCAATCAGCAGGATGAAGCCCTGAAATACGCCCAGAAGGCCACCGAACTGGCCCCCGACGCCCCGGCGGTCGAGAATACCATGGGCTGGATTCTGTACCACAAAGGCCTCTACAGCATGGCGCTCCCCTATCTGGAAAAGGCCGCCGACAAAGAACCCAACGCCCGTCGCAAAATTCACGTGGCGATGGCCTATCTCAAAATGGGTGACCGCGAGCGCGGCCAACAAAACCTGGTAGCCGCCATGAAAATGGATCCCAGTCTGCCGGAAATCCGGACGGCGCAGCAGATGCTGGACGCCATGCAGGGCGGGCGTTAAGGGCTACACCAGTTCGACCCGAATCTCACGGCCCACAACCGCAGCCGCCTTCTGGAGGGTGCTTAGCGTTACACCGTAGTTGGAAGGATCAAGAAGCCTGTCGAGGGCGGCGCGGCTGGTTCGCATCCGCTTGGCCATTTCAGTTTTGGAAAGACCTTTTTCCTGCATGGCCACTTCCACCTGACGGGCGACAACACGCTTGATAGCGGTTCCGCTGACTTCCTGGTACAGGCCTTCTTCGCGAAGCCAGCTATCGAAGGATGAGCCGATATTTTTCTTGTTCACGCGCCTTCTCCCTTCATGCGCCGGATCGCCAGATCAATTTCCCGGCCGGGCGTTTTCTGGGTTTTCTTAATGAAGCCATGCAACAGCACCATGCATTGTCGATCCACGCAAAATAATACGCGGGCAATGCCACCATGCCGCAGGCCGCTACGCACTTCCCAAATGTCCCGCCCAAGGGAGCGAACCAGCGGCATACCAATGGGCCAGGAGAATTCAACGTCCTTGATGTCTTCGCCAATAGTACGCCGGTCATCGGCATCCAGGCTCTTCAGCCATTCCCGTACCGGTTCGCGGCCCCGGTCGGAGCGATAAAACCGGGCGGGCAGACGTTTACGCCATAACGCCTCATTAATTGTATCTATTTTGGTACGATCGATCAAGGGCTTTTGTGACCTGCCCCGGCGTTCCCTTTGTTGAGGCTTAGTTCGCTTCGCCGAAGCAGCGCTCTACTTCAGGTATCAGCTTGGCGGCGAACGCCACGCCCTGCTGCGGTGTCGCGGGGGTATCGGGCAGCACAATGCGCACCAGGGAGCCGGCCGTCTGGCCGCTCAGAAGCGCGTCTTTGGCCAGCAGCACCTTGCCCATGTATTCGCTGGCAATGATGCGCTGCTTGGATTGGTACCAGTAAAACACCAGCATGCGCTGGCCGGCGTTTTGGATTGAGTACTGGTTGATCTCGACTAGCGCGCCGTTCACCGGCACCATCGCCGAGTCGTGCTTCCAAATCTCCCAGCCCGATCCGGGCAGACAGTGTTTGGGGGAGTGCATGCTTTCCCCGGCCCGCTGCTGCGCATAGTAGGCGATGAACAGCCCCAGCTTGGTGCCCTGCTTTTCGTACATCCGGGAAACATAGCTGGTAAGCTGCAGCCGCTTGAGAATGGATTCGCCCAGCGGCTCATCACTGGTCCATTTCCAGCCGTCCACTTCCTTGCCGATCGTGTCCAGCGGCTGGACGAGCGAGCCGGGCTTGCGGCGCTCGCTCAATGCATAGCCGGCCAGAGTCGCCGAGAGCATCAACACCACCGCCACATAGCGAAACGTCAGTCTCTTCATGCTTTCCTCCCGCTCGAGCCGCGCAGCAGCCGGTCGAGGCCCTTCGCCATCCCGTAAAGGATCGCAAATCCGCCAATGAAAACCAGCCAACCGGAAAACAGGTGATAGAAGCCGAGCGCAAACTCTTCATGATAGTCCGCAATGACGGCCGTGCCCGTCACGCGCAGCACGTTCACTGCGATCGAAAGCGGAATCGATAGGGCAAACAAAATCACTCGCGCGCTTACCTTTTCGCATACCAGGAATCCCAGCAGCAGGCTCGCCACCATCAGCGCCGAGAGCGAATTCAATCCACTGCAGGCCTCTTCGACGCCTAGCGAAATATTGGCCAGGTGAATCACGTTGCCGTCGCGGTAAATCGCCACGCCAAGAACCTGCGCCAGATTGGTCGCGACATTGGAAGCGAACAGTTGCAGCGGCGCTGCAATCGCGTTGTAGAGGATCACCGGCAGCGGCACCATGGTCGCCATCAGTAGCAGCGGAAAGGCCAGCGTCCGCAGGCGCGCCAGTCCCCAGAAAGTCCAAACCAGCCCGGCCAGCAGAATCACAAACGACATGCGCGGCAGGAAGAATTCGGCGCCCAGCTTTCCCATGATGTAGAGGAAACAGGCGCAGGCAACCATCCACAAGCCGCGATTTTCCGCCACCGCCGGCTGGGCCAAAGTGAGGCTGCGGCGGGTCCAGGCGATGTAGAGGGCAAGAGGCGGAATCAACAATCCCTGGGAAAGGCTGGGATCGGTCCACCAATCCTCGGCCATGTCGGCCAGAACCTGTCCGTACAGAACGGCAATCAGTGCGGCAATGGTAAGTGCCTGCAACCAATAAAGACCCCACTTCCGAAACGACGTGGAGTGCTTAGCTTTAGTTAGCAGGGCGGAAGTGGCTGTTCCCATGAAGTGGCGTATCCCATGAAGTGGCTGGTGCCATGTAGTTCGTATGCCGAGACTTGCATTTCAAGCGCCATCGTCCTGGCGAACCTGACTACCCCTGACTACCCTTGATTCTGCTATACAACTGTAACTCGCGAATGCCGAAGAGTAACAGGTTAGCGAAAAACATTCGCATAATGTGCAAAAAATTGGTTCAATGGTCCGGTCCCGAATCGACACAAACCTCATTGATCTCATTACAAGCCTTTTGGCGGACAAATTGCCAGTGTAACAACGTTCGAATGCTAATTCCCTTTGTTTTCGGTAGTCACGAGCGCATGAAAGATTTGGAACGACGGGTCGGATCGATCGCCCGCTCGGGTTTGCCGGTATTGATTGAAGGCGCGACCGGAACCGGCAAGGAGGCGCTGGCTGAGCTGCTGCACGAACTTAGCGGCCTGCGGGGTGGCGTCACCCGGGTTCTGTGCCGCAAATCGGGTCCATTGTCCGTTCCCGGGGTTTCGATGATGGACGCCCCGCGCGACCTCAGCGATATTTATCGCGACACGCCCGGCACCATCTTTTTGAAAAACGTCCACCTGCTCTCGCCCAGCGCACAGGAACAATTGATGGAGGCGCTCGATTATGAGGCGGTTTCCCGCGATGCCGCCCGCACCCCGGCCACCCGCCTGGTATCGAGCGCAACCGAGCCGCTGGCACCGCTGGTCAAGAAGCGCGAGTTGAGCGCGGCCCTGTATCATAGGCTATCGGTATACCGGATTAGTTTACCTCCGCTGCGTGAGCGGCGGGAGGACATTCCGGAGATATTCGCCCATATGGTGCGGCAAGCCGCCAATGGCAGCGCCGCGTCGCCCCCCGTCACCCCCCGGCTCCTGGACGCTTTGCTGGCTTACGACTGGCCGGGCAATTTTCGCGAATTGCAAAACATCGCCCGGACTTACGTGATCGTGGCCCATGACGAAGAAGCCATCACGGAGCTCAACCATCGGACGCGCCTCGAGCCCCGGCCGATGCCGCCGAGCGAGAATCGTTCACTCAAAGAACTGGTGCGGGGAGCCTCCCAGAAACTGGAGTCCGAGATTATTCTAGAGGCGCTGGCAAAACATCACTGGAACCGCCGCCGCGCGGCTCTAGCCCTGCAAATCAGTTATCGCTCCCTGCTGTACAAGATGAAGAGCTGTAATCTCCGGATCGAGCCGCAGACTGCCCCGGAGGGAAGGTGAGAAACATGATTTCTTTTGACCGCACCCGCTGCGGCATCGCGACGACACTCGGACGGACGGCCGTTGCGCTGCTCTTCGCAGTGGCGCCGGTGCGGCTCGCGGCGCAGCAGACATCGCCGTTGCTGGGCGACAATCCTTTTTCCAACCCGCGTGGTGGATTTCAGCTTTACAGCATCACCGGATTCGTAGGCTGGCAGTCGGTATTTACCCCACAGGACGGCTATGTTCTGCCCAATTCCCAGAGCGTGGGCGGCGATGAATCCTACGGCGGCTCGGCCGGCGTGGGCTGGTCGAAACGAGGAAAGAACGGCAGCATCTCCATTGGCTACATGGCGAGCTATCTGGGACAGGTGCACCACTCCGACCTGAATGCCCTCAATCATTTCCTCAACTTGAACGCCACCCGGCAGCTCGGTCGAAAATGGACTTTTGGTTTTTCCGCCAATTCCGGACTTAGCACTTACACCCAAATGCTGTTTAGCCCTATTCAAAGCGGCAATATCGTGGGGGCAGCAGGGCCGGGAGACCTGCCGGGTGCAGTGCTCACCGGGCAGTCCACCAACCCTGGACTGAATCAGCAGCTCAACGGCGCTCCCGGAATCAGTTCGCCGGCGCAGACGCTGTTCTTCGGCAACCGCGTGTTTGTTACCTCCGCTTCGGCGTCACTGAGCTACGCCCACTCCCAAAGATTGAATTACAGCTTGTCGGTCACCGGTTCGCGCTCCCAGCATCTGGACGATGGCGAAGTGCAGGACTCGTTTTTAGTTGCCAAGGCCATCCAGGCCGGCGCGAGCGCCAGCGTGTCTTATTCATTGTCGCCGCGCACCCAGGTCGGCGTGAATGTATCGAGCACCCGCGGGTTCTCGCAAATTCAGAACTCCACAGCCACCAACGCTTCGGGCTTTATCGGCCGCACGCTGGGACGGCGTTGGACGGTGCAGGTGCATGCCGGCGTCGGATTCGTTAATACGCTGCATTCTTCGGCGAACAACACCAACCCCGGCACCACCCCGGTTTATGGCGCCAGCATGGGCTACCAGACATTTGCGCACACGTTCATGGCTTCAGGCGACCGCTCGGTGAGCCAGAGCTACGGACTGGCCACGGCGGACACGACCAACATCAATGCGTCCTGGCGCTGGTGGCGTCCGGGACGCAGTTGGGGACTTACTAGTAGCTTTCTACGGGAGCAGTTTCGCCAGAGCGCCTACGGCAATTCCAACGCCTGGCGCGCCATGGCCGGCATGACCCGGCGTATGGGTGGACACACGGTATTAGAGACGTCTTATACCTACGGAACTTTTACCAGTAGTTCATTGCCGACGGCATATCAGTCGGCGCAGCATGGCGTCCGCCTGTCGGTGATGTTCAGCCCGCAATCGCAGGAGAGGCATTGAAGACCATAAAAATGCCCAGGACCTATAGACGATGATCCGGATCTTCAACCAGTACGTATCGCCGAAAAGCGTGCTCCTCATGTTCATTGAGGGTGGGCTGATCGCGCTCGCCCTGCTGTGCGGGGTGCGCCTGCGGTTCTGGAACAGTCCGGATGAGATGGAAGCGCTGCTGCATTTTCCCGAGATCGCCGAGCAGGTGCTGGTCGTCATCATCACTTTTCAGCTGTGTTTCTATTACAGCGATCTGTACAACCTGAATGTGCTGCGCGGGCGCACCGAGCAGCTCATCTGCCTGGGGCAATCGCTGGGCAGCGCCTGCCTGCTGCTGGGCGCGCTCTACTATATGTTCCCGTCCCTGCTGATCGGCCGCGGCACTTTTCTGATCAGCGTCATGCTGGTCGGCGCGTTTGTGACCATCAACCGGGTTGTGCTGGACCGCGCCTGGCAGATCGCCGCGCCCAAACAAAACATCGCGATTTTAGGAACCCATGAATTGGCGCTGAACGTGGCTCGCGAGCTTACCGCTCGCGACGACCTCAACGTCAGCCTGGTCGGATTCATCGAAGCCAAGCCGGGCGATTCCGGCACTACCCGGATGCTGTTCGGCCATCAGATTATCGGCGCGGCCGAAGAGTTGGAGCGGCTGGCTCCGGAGCACCGCATCGCGCGCATCATCGTCGCCATGGAAGACCGCCGCGGACGCATGCCGGTGCGCGAACTGGTGCGCCTGCGCGTCCAAGGTGTTCGCGTCGAGGATGCCCACACAACCATGTCGTCGCTTACCGGGCGCGTCTGGCTCGAGAGCATTCATCCCAGTTGGTTCGTTTTTTCGGAAGGCTTTCGCCGCTCGCCGCTTAATCTGGCGGTGAAACGCGCACTCGATCTCAGCGTTGGCATCATGGGCCTGGTGTTTACCCTGCCCCTGATGGCGCTGGTGGCGCTAGCGGTGAAACTCGATTCCAAGGGGCCTGTCATTTTCCGCCAGGAACGCGTTGGTCTCGGCGGAAGAACTTTCAAGGTGCTGAAATTCCGCTCGATGCGTGTAGACGCTGAAGTCGCCAACGGCGCGCAATGGGCCACCCAGGACGACCCGCGGACTACCCGTGTCGGCAAATTCATTCGCAAATTCCGACTCGACGAGCTGCCGCAGTTTCTCAACGTGGTTCGCGGCGAGATGAGTTTCGTCGGGCCTCGCCCGGAACGGCCGGTCTTCGTCGATCAGCTCCGCAGGGATATTTCCTACTACGACGAACGCCATTCGGTGCGCCCCGGTGTTACCGGCTGGGCGCAAGTGCAATACCAGTACGGCGCGACCGTCGAAGACGCGTACCGCAAGCTGGAATACGACTTGTTCTATCTCAAGAACATGTCCATTTTCTTCGATTGCGTTATTGCTCTAAAAACGATACGTATCGTCTTCACGGGGCTCGGCGGCCGATGAGCGCACCAGGTGTTTAGCGCTGCTCTCTCAGGAAGCTCAGCGCCTACAGGAGTCAAACAAAAATTATGAAACGTTTAGGGAAGAAATTCGGTTCAAGGGTAACGGGTCTCGCGTTGGTGCTGACACTCTGCGGTTGCGGGCTGACGAGAGAGGCGAAAGAGGCCAAGTTCCTCGCGCTGGGCAAACAGCAGTACGCCAAGAAAGATTACGCCAGAGCCGTCATTGAGTTCAAGAATGCCACGCGCATTGCCCCTAACGATGCGGAGGCTTATTACCAATTGGGCCTGGCCTACGCCGGCAGCGAAGACCCGCGCGCCGCTTATGCTTCGTTTAAAAAGGCAACCGATCTGAACCCGAAACACGCCGACGCGCAGTTGAAGCTGGCGTCATTAATGCTGTCAACCGGCAATAAGGAACTGCGTGAAGAGGCTGAAAAACGGGTGCGAACTGTAGTGGACTCGACGCCAACCTCCGCAGAGGCGCTGAATCTGCTGGCCTTCTCGGAACTGAGTTTAGGAAAACAAGAAGACGCTGTCGGCTATCTGCAGCAAGCCCTCAGCAAGTTTCCCGCCAGTTTAAGTTCCTCGGTAATGCTCATGCGAATTAAGTTGAACCAGGGAGATACGGCGGGCGCCGAAGAAATCCTGAAGACCTGCGTCGCGAATGCGCCTCAATCCGCGGAGGCGGCCGTAGCGCTCGGCCGGCTCTACCTGGTAACAAAGAAATTCGACCAAGCGGAACGGCAGATACGCCGCGCCCTCGAAATTGATCCCAAGTTCGGTCCGGCGTTGAAAGACCTAGGGATGCTCCAGTTCCAACAGGGCCGGAATTCCGAGGCTGAGCAGACCTTCAAACGGCTTTCCGAACTACCAGAAAAAGCCTTCCGGCCGGTGCACGCGTTGTTTCTGGCCGAGACCGGTCAGCGTGACGCCGCCCTGCAGGAATTTGAGCATCTAGCCGCGCAGAATCCTTCGGACCGCGAAGCACGGACCCGCCTCATCACCGCCTATCTGGAGGCGGGAAGGAATGCGGACGCGAAGAAAATCCTGGACAACGCGCTCGATAAAAACCGGAAGGACGGCGAGGCTCTCGTCCAGCGAGCTGCCTTGCTCACCCGCGACGGCAAATACGCCGAAGCGCAGAATGATCTGAGTCAGTTGCTCCGCTTTAGTCCTGATTTGGCGCAAGCCCACGTGGCGTTAGCCGCGCTGCATGCGGCTCGCGGCGAGACTCTGAGCGAGCGCCAGGAACTCACCGAAGCTCTCAGGCTCAATCCCGCACTTTTGCCGGTCCGGCTCCATTTGGCGCGAGTGCTGATTGCCTCCAAGGCCGCTACCGCGGCGCTTGATACTTTGGACAAGGCATTCGATGATCAGAAGCGGATCCTGGGCTTCATCGTGCAGCGCAACTGGGCCTTACTCGCGCTGGGCCGGAATAAGGAACTGCGCCAGGAAGTGGACCGCGGATTGACTGCCGCTCGTCATCCCGATCTACTTGCTCAGGACGCATTCCTGAAGATCGCAGACAAGAACTACCCCGCCGCGAAAGCTTTGCTCGACGAGTCTTTGAAGCAGAATCCAGAGAATCTGCCTGCTCTTGAGATTCTGGTACGTCTCTATGCCGCTCAAAAAAATCCCTCGGGACCGATCGAAAAGATCCGGGCCCTCGCGGATCAGCGGCCCAAGTCCGCCATGTTGCATGGCATTCTGGGGAACCTCCTCGCTGCCAGCGGCAAACAGGAAGAAGCACGCACCGCCTACATGCAAGCCAAACAAGCCGACCCGCGCGACACGGGCGCCAGTTTGGCGCTTGCCAAACTCGACCTGGCCCAGCGCAAGTTCGATTCAGCCCGCCAGGAATTAGCCCCACTCCAGACCAGCGATCCCCAGAATCCGCACGTGTGGAACAATCAGGGTCTGCTGGAAGCGGCGCAGAAGGATTATCCGAAAGCGCTCGATAATTTCCGCAAGGCTTTGGATCTCGACTCGAAAAATGTGACCGCCCTGAACAACCTGGCCTATCTAATGGCGACCCATCCCAACCAGGCGGAGGAGGCGCTGAAGTACGCCCAAAAAGCCAAGGAGCTGGCGCCGGACCGGTCCGATGTCGACGACACATTAGGTTGGGTGCTGTACAACCGGGGTGTCTACCAGTCCGCTTTGCAGCATCTGGAAAGCGCGGTCAAGATGAATCCCGATCCCGCCATCCGCTATCACCTGGCGATGACCTACGCCAAGGTGGGGGACAAGCGCGCCCCCAAAATGCTCGCCGACGCTTTGAAAGCAGCCCCCGAGCTGCCCGAAGCCCAGATGGCGAATCAGTTGCTAACCGAGACAGCTCACCGCGGCAAATAGAAATCGCCTGAGCTAAGCCGGGCGCACACTGCATTCGGATTTTGCGCGTCCCGGCTTACTTTTCCTCTGCCTGAGTTGCCTAGCAGCGTTTACCCCAAGCGCCTATCCAGTTTTTGCTCAAGAAGTACAAATTACCTAGGAAAAACGTCGCGCTCGCCTCCAAGGGAGGTGCGCGATTGATTTCTAAAAATCAACAAGATCTTATATTTAGCGCCCTTAGCACCGTCCGGCATTTCACGTGCTGTACTTCCCAACTCAAAAGTGAAAAAGGTGGATAGCGTTGATCGTTACCTAACAAAAATCATCAAAAATCAGTTGACCAATGCGGGATTTTCAGGTTTTCTCCCTAATGCTAAAGTTCTATCCAGAGTGAACACGCTGGTGACCAACACATCAATCTGCCCGATCGCTGCCGAAACCTGTCAATCCACCATGGCGGCGAGCAAGGGTGCGGAATCCGCCCATGGCGGCCACCGCAAAATCGCATTCACGCTCGCACCAATGGCCCGAGCTTCACACGACTTTTAGGAGGAATTAATGATTAAGACGATCAATGCACCCTGGTTTCGATTTTTCCTGGCAACCTCCGCTTTGGCTTCCGCAGCGTGGGCCCAGTCCTACGCGTACGTGGCAAACTCCAAAGGGAATAACGTCACGGTCTTTGACCGTGCGACCGGTAGGGCCACAGCGTTGATAACCGTTGCTGGCAGTCCGACCGGCGTCGCGGTGGCCCCGGGAGGCGCCAGTGTCTATGTTACTGCCGAGGCGTCAAACCACGTTGTGGTGATCAACGCGGCAACGAACACCGTTAGCGCCACGATCCCGGTTGGCTCCTTGCCAACTAGAGTTGCTGTTAGTCCGAACGGGGCTTTGGCTTATGTTTCGAACCAAAGCGGCAATAGCGTATCCGTCATACAGACTAGTACGCACACAGTCGTTGCTACCGTTCCGGTTGGCTCTAGGCCGGCTGGTATCGCGTTTACGCCGGATGGATCCCATGCCATGGTAGCTAATATTTTCTCCTCGACGGTATCGGTGATTAGCACCGCTACCCATAGCGTTACGGCAACGTGGCATACCGCGAGCGGACCAAACGGAGTGGTCATCAACCCTGCGGGGACGTTGGCCTACGTGGCTAATCAGAATGCGAATGTTGTCACGGTACATAACGTTTCGACTGGCGCCATCGTGTCAACGTTAACTGGCTTCGTGTATCCCAATGCCGTTGCGATATCTCCTGACGGAAATCATTTGTACGTCACCAACGCGAACGCGGCATCGCTCTCCGTGATCAATACATCGACTCATGCCGTTACCGCCAAAATCCCACTTGGCCCATTGCCTACTTCTTTGGCGCTGTCGAGAGACGGCTCAACTCTTTATTCGACCAATAGCTTGGGTTATTCGCTAACGGTCATCAATACCGCGACAAACACCGCGGTTACGATGCCGAGAATTGGTATCGTTCCAGTATCGGTAGGGTTGTAGTAAGTTTGAGAACTTGTTTCGGGGCGGGAGGTGCCATCACCTCCCTATTCTGTGGCCTGCATCTCCCTGCTTTTAACCTGGAATGCGGGCCAAGATGGCTTTTGACATTTTCCTCACATTCTTTCATCGGATTACACGACAAGATTCCTTGATTTCAATCCCAGA
>Ga0209579_10003619_pt1 | contig 11122 bp, 6 predicted proteins | sample Coa_R1_2_FD_187152 | JGI IMG/M metagenome (GOLD analysis project Ga0209579, IMG submission 187152) | Surface soil microbial communities from Centralia Pennsylvania, which are recovering from an underground coalmine fire - Coalmine... | ecosystem: Environmental > Terrestrial > Soil > Unclassified... | reverse complement strand
GAGGGTGCCAATCCCTCGAGCAAAGTTCGCCTCGGGACTGCGCTGGTTCTGCCGTATTTCTCTTTTGGCGCGCCGCCGCCCGGCGAAGCCGGTCGATCGATGTTTGTCACATCGGCTGATTTTCCGCTCGCCACGCGCACCGCCTTGCGCTTCTATGCGACCAAGTCGCTCGGGTTCGACGACGTGTATCTGGTGGGCGACTCGGCCGCGCCGCCGGTCGGCGCATTCAGCGCTGGAAACCGCAGCCAACACAATCGTCCGCACTACATCGAACTCGTGTCGGCGCTTGCAGCCCTCGACTTTTTCGAACAGGCGGCTGGTCCTGGCCCTGCGACCGCGCAGTATTTCGGCGCGGCGCGCGAGCGACCTGACCTCGTCGACTGGCAGGCATTGCCTGTGACGCGCACTGCGCCACAGATTCGTGATCGACAAGAAAGAGTGCGGCTCAGGCTCGCGGCGATGACGACGTTCGCGTACACGCTGGCCACACTCGGTCAGGAGGCGATTGCTACCGACCACGCGACGACGCAGCTGCAGCCTTGGTATCGCGACCGGTTTCCCGATCGGAAGGAGGCATCGGACCGAGGCCTGCGGGCTGCCGCGAGTCAAGACGCTATCGTCGCTTGCACAGCGGTCGGCCGCCGCTTCCTTGCGTGGATGCACGGCCTGGCCACCGACCAGAGCCTGAAGCTTGTCGATCTCTCGCTCGTGATCGACAAGGAGGGAAAGCTCAAGGCATGGAACCAGAGTCCCGCCAGTCTCGGCAAGCTCGTGCTCTCGCCGTCGTCACGCGGAGATACATTCGCGAATTTCATCGAGGACGACTTGAACAAGCTGCGCGACGCTGATGCGACACGACCCGCGAGTGATCGCTTTCTCGAGCTGTTCTATTCAGCGTCGGAGCAGTTCTGCCGCCGCAACTACCGGATTGAGCAGGCGAAGGGATAGAGCATGCCGACGCATTTATATCTGCCGAATCTGACCAGCAACATCGGCATGCCGGAGGAATCCGGCCGCTGGCATGGCTACGAATCGCGGATTCTGACGGCCATCGCCGACGGCGTTCTGCCGGACGACGACGTCAGCAGCAAGAGCGTCAGTTCCATCCCCGACGTGTGGGCAAGGCCCCTCTTGTTCGCCTCGGTGCTCGGTCAACGCAGCGATCGGCGGCCCGCGAAATCGTCCGAGGCTCCCGGACAGCCGCTGTCGCTTCGAAGCCGCCTGTTGCGGGAATGGCGTGGCCTGCTGAGCCTGCTTGCTCTCCGGCGCATCCATAACTACGACGTCGAGATCGTTCGCGTGCCCTTGGACGAGGGTGGTGGACTCATCGCGGGCGCGCTGAAGCGGCTGAGCCCAAAGCCGGTTCCTCTTGAACAGCAGTGTTCATATCGCTGGGACGACGTATTCATCATTCGTTATCGCGGCGTTCCTGTCGGCGGATTCAGTCCGGCTACGCTCGTATACACCGGCGCCGGCTACTCCTCGGCCCCTGAGCTGAAGGGAGATCCGCGCATCGATCCGCAAACCGGACTTCTCTATCCGCCGGCGGACGAGGATCTGAAGGCGGTGGGTCACTGGCTTGGGCTTCTGGATCGATCAAAGCTGTGGATTCAGGGCAACGAGTCGCCGGAAGGCGCCAAGCTCATCAGCGTTCTCGTCGATGAATGGCTCGATGAGTTGCGCCGCGATTTCGATCTCGCGACGCACGATCGTATCGAGAGCGCGAGCGTCGAGGCCGGCGACGAGGTGTGGGCACCCAAAGACGCGCTCGAACCGTACAGCCTGTATCAGGATCTGGCGCGGCCTCTCATGGGGCGGGACGCCGGCGGTTCCGAGGTTGGCCTCGCAGCCGGCCGGCTTCTCACTGGCACGAAAGAAGCCATCGTCATCACGAAATCGCTTCTGGCGAGCAACGCGACACTCTACGGCAATCATCGGCCAAAGAGTCTGGGCAGCGATGCTGGCGCGCTGCTTGCCAAGCACTTCGATTCGGCGCGAGGGACGACGCTGGGCACGGTCGGGCTGCCGGCTGGAGTCGAATGGATTCGTCCAGACAAGCTGTTCTTGACCGACACGCTGGTGTGCGCCGCGGGTCAGGCGCCTTTCCTGCACGAGAGTCTCAAGCCGTTCAATCCCGATCTGCGGTTTGTGTTGCCGCTTCGCCCTGAGATTCTCGACTTCTTCTCGCCTCGCGACATCCTCGAGCGCCTCCGGCCGCAGTTCCTCGAGCGATCGGCTGGTGTTGTCACGTTCCGTCTGACGATCGAGGCCGGCCAACGCTCGGAAATCATCGAGCGGACCTACAAGAAATCCAACCGCGAGTCAGGCGACGGAGAGCTGGTGGAACTGCCTGTGCCAGTCGTCGATATTTTTCCGCGGTGTCTCGACCGCCACTGGCGGCGGTACTGGATGATTCACGATCGCGCAGACGTTGTGAACATTCAGCCGATCGTCAAGGCGAAAGATCCGCGCCTGAACGAGCGCCTTCACTCGCGCGACGTACACCGTGTGAGGATCGTCGCGACGACGGCCGAGGCTCGCGACCTTGAAAAGGCGCCGGCCATTCTGCCGTTTCCGGAAGCGCTTTCCGTCCAGGCGTCGCGAGGCGGCATGTTTGGCCTCGTCCTGCTCGGCGGCACAGCGCCGGCTGCGTCTCTCGCAGGCCAATGGAAAATCGGCGTGGACTTCGGGACGTCGAACACCAACGTATTTCGTAAGGACTCAGACGAGGCGCCCGAGCGATGGGTCATTGACGGAGCACGTCTCGTTCAACCCATCACGGCGGCCGCCGCAGAGCAACGGCGCTCAGTTCTTCAGGACTGTTTCGTGCCAAATCGATCGCTCAGATTTCCGGTTCCGACCGCCATCCGATTCTTCGATGAGGGAAGGCGAGACGGAGACGCACTGCTGGATTTCAACATTCCATTTCCTGACCAGTCCACGGTGCGTTTTGAACCGGGAGTACATACAGATATCAAGTGGGACACGGAGGACCGAAAAACTCAGCCCTTCCTCGAGACACTGCTGCTGCTTCTGCTGGCGCAGGCGGCTGACAGTCACGTGAGTTCGGTCGAGTTCCTCTACTCCTATCCCAAGGCTCTTTCCGGCCACACGCTGAACACATTTCGAGAGGAATGGAAGCTGGTGTTCGGCAAACTCCTCACGACCGCTTCGAGCCAGTTGACGTCGCTGAGGACGGGGCCGTCCACGCCAGACCGACTCACTCGTAAGGAACCCAAAAAGCCGTCGGAGACCGAAGGCATTGCGGCAGGCGAGTTCTTTGCCGGCGAGAACAGGCCCGACGATGAGAGGGCCGACAAGGAGCACGGTGCAATTTGTCTGGATGTTGGGGGCGGAACAACGGATATCAGCATCTGGCACAGACATGCCATCGTCTGCGATGCGTCAATCCTGATGGCGGGAGGCGCCGTTGCCGGCTTGATTGCCATCAGGCCGACACTCATCGAATGTCTCTTCTCGCCTGAGACGGCCCGCGCCCTCGATGAAGTCAGGACCAACCGGAAGGCGTTTGCGGCACGGCTCAATCTGGCGTTGTTAAAGGAAGAAGATCGACTCTGCGACATGCTGGTCACACACGATCGGCATTCCGACGTGCTCTGGTTGAAGCGATTCCTCGTCCTGCAGTTCGGTGCGATCGCGGCCTATGCGGCCACGCTCATTGCCGCAGCAGATCGTGAGGCCGATGGTGCCTTGGCCAGGGATCTGAAGACAGCCGGAATCAAGCTGCATTGGGGCGGCAACGCTGCGAAGCTCATCAACTGGATCGACTTCGGCCGGTTCGATCCGGAGGGAAGCGCCGCGCGCATACTCAACGGCGTCTTCGCCAATCGATTGAGGGACTTCGGAATCGTCGTCGCGCTCGAAGACGTCAGACAGTGCCAGTCTCCTGGCCACAAGAGCGAGGTCGCCGGTGGGCTTGTGGTGATGGCCGACAGATCTCGTAAGAAGCCCCTGGTGGAGACTCGGAATACCGAAGATGTCGGCATCGTTTCCGGTGGCGCTGATGAGGACGACGAAGGAATTGTCTCAGGCGAGGATCTTGAGCTGTCCGGTGGGATCTCTGTCAAGGCAACCGACAAGATCAGCCAGGCACAGCTATTCAACGGTGGTGCGACAACGCTGGAGCGGACGACGCTGGTCTCCCTGAAGCGCCTGATCGAGTTGGTCAACAAGCTGGGAACAAGCGTCAGCCTTCTCAATAGCGAGTCTCGGTTAGATTTCGATCACCACGGCCCCCGGATTGCGACAAGGCTTCGCAGCGATCTGAGCAGTACCGCTGGACTCGAAGCAGGGAAGAGACAGCTCGAGCCGCCGTTTGTAATGGAAGTCCGTCAGTTGATGCAACGGCTTCGCGAGGAGGCGTGAGACAGTGCGCCTCGGGATCGATCTGGGAACCACGTTCTCTTGCGCCGCTTGGGTTGATGACGCGGGTGGCGTGCGGATCATTCCCGGTCAGGACGGCAGCCCGACGACGCCGTCGGTCGTCTGGTTCGACGGCCGGCGCGCGGTCGTGGGGCATCGCGCCAACGCGCTGAAGTCCGTGATGCCGCACCAGATCCGCGAGCTCTTCAAGCGCGACATGGGAAAGCCCGTCATGCGGCCGGCGGGTCTGTATTCCGCGGACGACGCAGCGGCGCTCGACATTGCGGAGTACCAATTTGACGGCTACTCCTACGGGGCCGCGGGCATATCGGCGCTGGTCCTCAGAAAAATCAAGCTGGACGCGATTCGGTTCTTTCGGCAGCAGGGACGAATCGATCCGTCGATTGATGAGCGTCAGTTGACGCTCGACGCGGTCATCAGTGTGCCGGCGCATTTCGGCGATCTGGCTCGTCGCGACACAGAGCTGGCCGGACATGCCGCCGGACTTAACGTGATCAGGACGATCAATGAGCCCACCGCAGCCGCACTTGCGTACGGCGTGGCCCGCACAGAGGGCCGGCGCCGCGTGTTGGTCTTCGATCTCGGCGGCGGCACGTTTGATCTCACGGTCCTGCAGATGGAGGGCGAGCGAGATCGCGTGCTGACCTCGCTCGGATACGTCGAACTCGGCGGCCACGACTGGGATGACCTCATCTACGGCCACTTGTCTGAGAGCTATCGGCGCCGGACCGGACGTGAAGTGCCCGCGCGCCGCGAGATGGACGTACGGGAAATGGCGATTCGGGCAAAACACGACCTCTCCGAGAAGGACAGCACCGTCGTTCGCATGTCCTTCGATTCCGGAGATGTCGAGGTGCGGCTCGAACGTAGCTCAATCGACGGGCATGAGGCCGAGGATGACGATCAATTCGTTTTCGAAGCGCGAGCCACTCCGCTGCTGGCGCGCATACGCGCGCTGTGCCAGCGCGTGCTCGAAAGTGTGCTCGTCCCATCGCCGCTTGGTGACCGACCGGCGACGTGGTCTGACATCGATGAAATCGTGTTGGTCGGAGGTTCTTGCCGGATGCCCATGGTCCGCACGCTCGTCGAACGACTGTCTCGGCGTTCTGTACGCACGGCGATCGAGGGCTTCGATCTCGACACGTCGGTGGCCGCCGGCGCCGCGCTGTGCTCATCGACGCGGGGCGAACGCATGCAGGACGTCATGTCGCACACAATCAGCGTTCGGCTTCGCGGACCTGATCGCGACTACCTGCGTCCGCTCATTCGCAAAGACACGCCGCTGCCGAGGGAAATCCATGAGGAATACGAGGCGGGCGCCAACGCCTATGTCGAGCTGTTCGAGGGCGAAAGTACTGTACCCGACGAGTGCGTCCGGCGCGGAAAACTGGAGCTTCGCTCAGCAGGTCCTGTCGGCTTGTGGCTTCGCGCCGATCAGAGCGGCATCCTGAGGGTTGAAGTCGAAGATGCGTCTCGAGATCGCAAACGCATGGAGATCGAGCACGAACTCTACGCTCACGACGAGCGGGCCAAGCAACTGAAGGAACGGATCCAGCGCGTCGAGCTCGACGGCTGAGCGAGTCAGATAACAGGCAGCGTCGCCATGAATGGCCAACTTCCGTCCAGCGACCGTGATCGGCTTCCCACGCGTTCTGAACGGGTGGCGTCGGGTCGAGATCGTCTCGATGATTTGATCTGGGCCTGGACGCAGGCAGGTGGACTCACCGAGTTGCCAGCTGATTACTTCTCTGCGCCGGCGGAGCACTGGCACAGCGTCGAGTCGGACGATCCCTTTCGAGTTCTCCTCCTTGACCCAGCATCGCCGGATGTTGCGCAGCCAATCGTCGATCGCCATGCGGCTCTGCTTCGCGGAGGCTGGGAGGAAAAGATTGGGAACCTGGAGACCGGCAACCGGGATGCGATCGTGCGTCGTTATGGCGGTGTCGACCACAGCCCGACGCGCGTGCGAGCGCACGGCGCCGCCGTCTCTCGCGCCTACGAGCAGCTGAAAACCGTCGAGCTTCGCCGAGCCGAGATCGCCCGCCGGACGCGCGTCGCCGACGACCGGCGTGAGGCGGCAGTGCTGCAGGTGCTCGTGCCGCTGCTCGCTGACGGAGAGCTCAACGGCCGCGAAGTCGAGCACTTGTATCAGGCATGCGCGGTCATTGCGAAAGACGACGTCGCACGGATCGTTCTGCGGCGACTGGAGTCGGACGGATTTCGACCAGAGAGCGTCGCCGCTGCGGCGCAGCCATCCGATCAGCTGCTTACTGGCGCGCCGTGGCGGACGGATGCTGTCAAGGCGGCTGCGGTGGTTGCCGCACCCGAGGCGGCAGCATTGGCTGCGGTGGAGGGCCCTCGCAGAAGTCGAGCGGTGCCGGCTCTCATAGCCATCGGTGTGGCTGGCTTCATCGGCTACCAACTCCTCCGAACCGCGCCGGCATCGAATCCAGTTCAGCCGCCGGTGCCCGAGCCGCCCGCGATCACGGTGACCACGAATCCGCCCGACTGCACCGTTCTGCTCGACGGTGTGGTGTTGGGAAAGACAAATTCCATTGGCCAGGCGGTCGTGAAAGCGGTCGTCCCAGGAACCCACCGCCTCGGCATCCAGCACCCTGGATATGTAAGCGTGACCCGAAGCATACAGATGCAGCATGAGGCGCTCGCAGTCGACGTCACACTCGCCGCCGAGCCCGTAAGTTCTAACTCAGACGTCGGCAATCAGACTGGGACGCCCTCGGCGGTTACTGAAGATCCAGGCTCGAGACCGACGGATGGCGGCACATCGACACCTCGCGCAGACTCTGGTCCGGTGGCAGCCCCAGCCGGCGGAACGCCTGTCGGCGCGAGCCAAGGACCGGTGCAGATGTCAAATGGCGGCGCGACGAAAGTGGCGGGTGAGGGGGCGTCGACGCAGGCGCAGAACGCCGGCTTGATGGGGTCAGGTACTGCTGGAGCGCAGGCGACTGGTAGCGGATCGACGGCGCCAGGGAGCTCGGGCCCTCTTCAAGGGTCCGGCGGCGCGGCCGGAACTACATACGCTGCGCCTGGGGCATCAGGAACGTCAGGGGATCGGACGTCGCTCGGAACGACAGGCCGTTCGACGGCCGGTTCTGGATCGGACGCGGCAATTACCGGCGGCGACGGCAAGACAGGCGACTCCGTTGGTCGAATCAACTCCGGCGCGACACCGAAACGCGCCGATGTTTCGAAAGACTTGCCGGTGATGCACGACCATGGGGGCCTCTGGCACAGCTTCGTTTTTTCCCGTCTTTACTTGGCCGCGGATCGGTTGATCTTTCTTTCGCAGTCTTCGGCCGGGGACAGTTTTGTCGCATCGTGGGCGGATGTTTCCCAACCCATCCAGGTGTTCCTGAGCAGTCTCCATACTCCAGGGTTCACTGACCAACCGGCGATGCAAGTGAAGGTGAAGCTGAGAGACGAAAACGGCCGGGAGCGCGGCTCGCGAAATTTCAACTTCTTCTCCAATTCGGCGAAGGTCATCCAGACAACTAGTTCGGGACAATACGTGCAGTGTCCCGATTGCACTCGTGTGTCCGCCGATTACGTGAGGCAAGTCGCGATCGCTCGTGATTCAGGCATTCGGTACGTGCTCTCGCACGCAGCCGGCGCGGCGCCAATGCTCGATGGACGAAGCTTCTTCGGGTCCAGTGCCGATTCCTCTGGCGACCATGGACTCCAGATCAACTTCACCCAGGTGGGCTTGCAGGTGACCGCCGACATCGACGGCGCCAACAACAAGGATCAATCGCGGATAACCGGCGCACTAACTGGAACGCTGGCAAACGACATGTTGACTTTCACGATCACGATCAACCAAATCGTCAACGGAGCGCCCTGCCAGATCACTTGGAGCGGGCGAGCCAACGTGAGCCAAGACGCTTTGAACGGCGGTTACGCGGGTCCCAAAGGATGTGGCCCGGCCGCCAAGGACGGCCGATTCGTGTTGGTTGGGTGGGGACGCTGGCGATAGACAGGTGCCCTTACTGTCAGTTCCGTCGCCGTTGTCGCTCTTGTCCCCGCCGATTCGCTGCAGAACGCTGGTTAGGAGCGAACCCGATATATGTCATGGGTCATAGAACGTATATGTGCTAGCCTCCGCCGGCTCCGATAGACGAACTAGGACGGCCTTGCGGGAACGCGCGGGGGAACTCGACAAGAGAGGCAGGAAGATGGCAAACCAGGATGGAAGCCAGGTCATCATCGCAGTCAGCCCCAAGAACGTCGGCGTCGCGATCATTCTCACCGTTCTTTTCGGGCCTTTGGGCATGTTCTATTCGACCATCGCCGGTGGAGCGATCATGCTCGTGATGACGCTGATCATCGGGTTCGTCACGCTTGGCTTTGGTCTCATTCTGACTTGGCCCGTCTGTGTCGTCTGGGCAGCCATGGCAGCGAGTTCCTACAACAAGACGCTGATGGCTAAGGCCCAGGCCAGGTGAAACTCGTGCCTGCCGAGACCGCCGTCTTTCGCGTCACGCACCAGTACGAATACTCGAAGACCCGCACGATGGAGATGTTCGGTTGGAGGCGCGATCAGCGAGTCGAGATCCGCCAGAAAGGCGACGCGTTGGGCCGGCTACCGCTTGCCGTCCACGACTTCCGAATTGTGACACTGCGAGTCGCCGGCTGCGTCGAGTTGCATTTCAGTCGCAGCCACGACGTGCCCAATCTCGAAGAGCTCAAGGCCATCGAGGCCGAATACAACTCGGTGCCTTCTCCAACTGAGCCGCGGCTTGGTCCCGCCATCACCGCCGGTGTCGTCGCGGCCGTCGCCACCGCCGGAAGCATCGCGGCGTTCGCCACGGGTGGCGCGTCGTCGCGGACGCTTCTCGGATTGGGGATCGCCGTCTCGGCTTCAGCGTTGGCGGCCGCGGCTGTCTGGTTCACAAGGGTTCATCGAGAGCGCCGCCGGGTGGCAGACACGATTCGCCTCAACTTGAGACGGCGGATGGCGCTGATTCAGCGGGTCGACAGTCTTCGACTGCTGACGACCAGTCAGCCCCTCGTGCCGTCAAGACGCTTCGATTGATCCCGCCTGTGACAGAATACGTCTGAGAGCGGGTCCGTATTCGACGTGAGTGCGGTCGCCGTCTTGCCGCGCACCGCCATGCAACGCCGCCTTCACACCCTTGGCCTCTCCGACATCGCGTCGAAACTCGACGCCGGCGAGCGCCTGTCGTTCGACGATGGCGTGCGGTTGTCGAAGTGCGAGGATCTGCACGCGCTCGGATTTCTGGCCAACCGCGAGCGCGAACGGCGCCATGGCGCGCGCACGTACTACAACTTCAATCTGCGGCTCGAGCCGACCAATGTCTGCGTCGCCAGTTGTTTGTTCTGCTCGTTCGCGCGGCTCAAGCCCGGCGACGCGGGCGCGTACACGATGTCGCTCGACCAGGTGTTCGATAAACTGCGACGCCGCGCCAACCAGCCGCTCACTGAGGTGCACATCGTCAACGGACTAAACCCGGATTTGCCGTTTTCGTACTACACCGATCTGCTGCGCGGACTGAAGGCGATTCGGCCGGACGTGCACTTGAAGTGCTTCACGGCCGTCGAGATCGCGTTTTTCTCCGACACGTACGGCATGACCGACGAGCAGGTGCTGCGCGAGTTGATGGCGGCGGGACTCAACTCGCTGCCGGGCGGCGGCGCGGAGGTGTTCTCAGAGCGCGTCCGGAAGAAGATCTGTCACGACAAAGCGGATGCGGATCGGTATCTCTCGATTCACCGCACGGCACATCGGCTCGGCCTGCGATCGAACGTGACGCTGCTCTACGGCCACATCGAAACCGCGGAAGAGCGTGTCGATCACATGATCCGGGCGCGCGAGTTGCAGGACGAGACCGGCGGACTGCAGGCGTTCATCCCGCTCGCGTTTCATCCCGACAACAATCAGATGCGCAAGTTGCCGGCGCCGTCGGCGAGCGATTCGCTGCGCGTGCACGCGATCGCGCGGCTGATGTGCGACAACATTCCGCATGTGAAGGCGTTCTGGATTGCGACCGGCGTCGACGTGGCGCAGATGGCGCTGTGGTACGGCGTCGACGATCTCGACGGCACCGTCCAGGAAGAGAAGATCTACCACATGGCCGGCGCCCGCACGCCCGAGACCCTGACGACGGACGACATCAAGTCGCTGATTCGCGCGGCCGGACGAGAGCCGGTGGAAAGGGACACGTTGTACAACGTCATCAAACAATCGTCCCGCGAATCGATGATCGGCGATCGGTAATTGATGAACGAAGAATCGTCGATTTGAAATCGACGATCAAACGGCAATCGGCAATCGGCAATCGGCAATCGGCAATCGACAACCGATAATCGACAATCGGGCAATCGACAATCGCAGCAGTCGGGGAATCGGCCGAGCGCCTCTCGTTGGGGCCGATTGACAATCACCGATTCTCGATTCTTCGTTCATCGATTCCCGATTTCCGGTCATCGATTCCTCCTGTGGTATCCTGGTCCTGTCAACTCCTGCACCGGCGATAGCCGGGGGCCTTTGGGCCCGACAGGTTTTGACCTTTTTCATCTGTAGAGATTGTGATTTATTTCACAAGCTTCAGAGAGACGAGGCGCCTACGGCCCCGCGCGAGGAGAGCGAGTCCGCGAGCGCCGGAGCGCGAGCGAGTGGGGGTGGGGCCCCACGAGCGGTGAATAGGCGCCTGCGGCCCCGCGCGAGGAGAGCGAGTCC
>Ga0209579_10003618_pt1 | contig 11123 bp, 8 predicted proteins | sample Coa_R1_2_FD_187152 | JGI IMG/M metagenome (GOLD analysis project Ga0209579, IMG submission 187152) | Surface soil microbial communities from Centralia Pennsylvania, which are recovering from an underground coalmine fire - Coalmine... | ecosystem: Environmental > Terrestrial > Soil > Unclassified... | reverse complement strand
GACGATGTCGTCCGCTGCTCGCAATCCCGTGTCGCCGGCCGAGGTGCTGGGGGGGAACCTTCTCCCCCATAGCCGCGAAACCGAAATGGCGCTCCTGGGCGCCATGATCTTCGACAACAACGTCATCGGCGACGTCCTCGAGGTCGTCAACGCGAGGGACATGTTCGCGTTCCCCGCGCATCAGGTGGTCTTCGAGGCCATCCTCCGGCTCCACCTCGAGCGCAAACCCATCGACCTGGTCGTCCTCCGGGACGACCTGGCCCGGGAGCGGCGCCTCGAATCGGTCGGCGGTGCGGACTACCTGATGGCCCTGGTCGAGGGCGTCCCCAACGCCGCCAACGCCGTCGAGTACGCCCAGACCATCCACGAGAAGTTCGTCCTCCGCAACATCATCGAAACGTGCCAGAAGATCATCCATACGGCGACGCAGGTCACCGAAAACGTCGACCAGGTCCGCGACGAGGCCGAAAAGGCGCTCTTCCAGGCGCTCGGCAAGGGCGAGAAGGCCAGCGTGCGGACGATGACCGACATCCTTCACGAGACCTTCCAGCAGATCCAGGACATCCACGACCGGAAGAGCCGGCTGCTGGGGATTTCGACGGGCTTCTACGAGATCGACGATCTCCTTTCGGGGCTGCAGCCCGGCCAGCTCTACGTCGTCGCCGGCCGTCCGTCGATGGGCAAGACGAGCTTCGCGCTCAACATCCTGGAAAACGTCGCTCTGCGGGAGCAGAAGCCGGTCCTGCTCTTCTCGCTGGAAATGGCGTCCCAGCAGATCGCCCAGGGCATGCTCTGCTCCCACGCCCGCATCGATTCCAGCCTGCTCCGCTCGGGCCGCGTCACGGAAGAGGAATTCCAGAAGCTGGTCATGGCCGCGGGCGCCTTCCATGAGGCGAAGATCTTCATCGACGACTCGGCCGACCTCTCGGCCCTCGAGCTGCGGACCCGCGCCCGCCGGATGAAGGCCCGCGAGAACATCGAGCTGATCGTCGTCGACTACCTGCAGAAGATGCACGCGAAGCAGGGGAACAAGGCCCCTGAATCGCGCCAGCTGGAAATCTCGATGATTTCCTCGAACCTGAAATCGCTCGCGAAGGAGCTCAACGTCCCGGTGATCGCGCTGGCCCAGCTCAACCGCGCCGCCGAAGGCCGCGAGGACCGAAAGCCCATGCTCTCCGACCTGCGCGAGTCGGGCGCCATCGAGCAGGACGCCGACGCCGTCATGGCGCTCTACCGCGAAGAGTATTACAAGCCCGACACCGAGAAGAAGGGCGTCGCCGAGGTGCTGCTCCTCAAGAACCGCACCGGCCCCGTCGGCAACGTCGACATGGCCTTCATCAAGCAGTACACCCGCTTCGAGAATCTGGCCGCGTCCCGGCCCCAGTAGGAGTCGTTTCGTGCCCCGACCTTCCGGTTCGTGATGCCGTGAAACAGCTCGCCCTCGTCCTGTCGATCCTGGCGACGATCGGCGTGTGCATCGCCGACATCCTGCTGCTCAGCGTGCCGGCCTTCCGCAACGGCTGGTGGACGCTGACCTTCTTTGCCTTCCCGGCCGCGCTCCTGGCCCTGGCCTGGGGCGGAGAGGGCCTGAAGGGCCTCAAGATCGGCGCCTGGCTCTTCTTCCTGGCCGTGCTCGGCGGCTGGATCGCGATCCGCACCGTGCCGAAGATCGGCGGCACGCCGAGCGTCGCGGTCGGGGACCTCGCTCCGAACTTCATGCTGAAGGACCAGGACGGCAAGGACGTGAGACTGAGCGATCTGACGGACCAGGGCCGGGTGGTCCTGATCTTCTTCCGCGGACGGTATTGTCTGGCCTGCCGGGCGGCGCTGCGGGGGCTGCTGCCGAAGCTCGAGGATTTCAGGAACTCCAGGGTGGCGGTCGTCGCGGTGGGGCCGATGAGCTCGGAAGAGGCGAAAGCCTTCGACCTGCCGTTCCCGGTCCTGTCGGATCCCGATCTCGAGGCGACCAAGAAGTACGGCCTGGTCCATGAGAAGGGGCTGATGAACCGGGACGTGCCGCGGCCCACGACGCTGCTGATCGACAAGGAACGGAAGATCCGCTGGATGCGCGCGGAGACGAGCGTCCGCATCCGCCCGGATCCCGAGGAAATCTTCGAGCAGCTGAAGCACTAGCCCCTTCCCCCTCCCATGAACGAGCTCATCGACATCGGGATCAATCTCGCCCATAAGAGCTACCACTCCGATCGCGCCGCCGTGATCCGCCGCGCCCAGGAGGCCGGGGTGGGGCGCCTGGGCATCACCGGCACGAGCGTGGCCTCGACGCGCAACGCGATCGATCTGGCGCGGGCGCATCCGGGATTGATGTTCGCCACCGCCGGAATCCATCCCCACGAAGCGAGCACCGCGTCGGCCGCCGCGCTGGCGGAACTGGCCGGCCTGGCCCGCGCGCCGGAGGTGAAGTCGATGGGGGAATGCGGCCTCGATTTCGACCGCGATTTCTCGCCCCGGCCCGCCCAGGAGGCGGCCTTCGAGGCCCAGCTGGAGATGGCGGCCTCGAACGGGCTTCCCGTCTTCCTGCACGAGCGGGCCGCCCACGAGCGATTTCTCGCCATCGTCTCGCGCTTCCGGCCCCGGCTGAGCCGGGCGGTCGTCCACTGCTTCACCGGCACCGCGGCCGAACTGGAGGCGTATCTGGCGCTCGACCTCCACATCGGAATCACGGGCTGGATTTGCGACGAGCGCCGCGGGAAGGGGCTCCGGACGCTGGTCGGACGGATTCCCGCCGACCGTCTCATGATCGAGACCGACGGGCCCTACCTGACTCCGCCGGCGGCGAAGGCACCGGGGCGGCGCAACGAGCCGGCGTTCCTGACCTACGTCCTGGAGGAAGTGGCGCGCTCGGCCGGCCGGCCCGCGACCCAGGTCGCCGGCGAGACGACCCGGACCGCGACGCACTTCTTCGGCCTCTGATCAGGGGGGCCAGGGCTTGCCGCCCCTGACGTCGGACCGGGTCCGCGCCACCCGCCGCGTCCCGTAGCTCCGCCTCGATCGGGAGCCCGGGCTCCCGGGTCCACGTCTTGGCCGGATCGCCCGCCCGGAAGCTGACGAGTCCCAAGAGCGCTCCCTCGCCGTCCCGAGAGGAGTCCAAGGCCTCCGGGCCTCCCCGTCGAGCCGCGCCACCTGAGCCGCCCCCGGCCTCCTGGGCGTATCGTACAGGAGCGACTTGATGAGATCCTTCCCGATGCCCCTGACCCTGCTCCTGGCCGCGGGGATGCTCTCTCCGGCGCCCGCCCAGGAGAAAGGGAAGCCCCGGGAGGAGAACCCGAGGGAATTCGAAGAGAAGGTCGTCCCGCTGATCGCCAAGTTCTGCATCAAGTGCCACGGGCCCGAGAAGAAAAAAGGCGACTTGGACCTGACGGACTTCAAGGCGGCGGACCAGGTGCTCGCCCGGATCGAGATCTGGCAGAAAGCGGTCGAGCGGCTCAACGCCTTCGAGATGCCCCCGGAAAAGAGCCCCCAGCCGAGCTTCGAGGAGAAGGGGCTGATCAACCGGTGGTTCGGACGGCTCGCCAAGGGCAAGCTCGATTGCAATCAGCTCGCGACCGACCGGACGCAACGCTTCTACAAGGGCTACGCCATGAGCCGCCGGCTCAACCGGACGGAGTACATGAACTCGGTCCGCGACCTCTTCGGCATCGACCTCCAGGCCGGGCGGACCTTGCCGGCCGACGGATCAGCGGGCGAGGGGTTTGACAACAATGGCGACGCGCTGTTCACGTCGCCGATCCTGATCGAGAAGTACATGGATGCGGCGGACCTGGTGCTGAGCACGCTGCTGCCGGACGGGAAGACGGCGATCACGCCGGATCTCGAGGCCGCCCGACGGCGCCTGCTGCCCGCTCCCGCGGAGGAGGGGAGGGCCGCTGCGGCGAGGATCGTGCGCACGGTGGCCGGCCGGGCCTTCCGCCGTCCCGTCGGGGAGGCGGAAGCGGAACGCTACGTGTCCATGTTCGACCGGGCATCGGGGCGGGGCGACCCGTTCGAAGCCGCGCTGCGGCTGGCCCTGAAAGGGGTCCTGCTGTCGCCGCACTTTCTCTTCCTGGTCGAGCCCGAGCCCGCGGAGGGCGGCGTCTACCGGCTGGGTCCGTACGCGCTCGCGCAGCGCGTGTCGTATTTTCTCTGGTCGTCGCTGCCGGACGATGAACTGCTGAAGGCCGCCGGGGACGGGAGCCTGCTGACGCCCGCCGGGCTGACGGCGGAGGTCCGCCGCATGCTCCGCGACCCTCGCTCGAAGGCGCTGGGGGAGAGCTTCGCCTGCCAGTGGCTGGAGCTGGAGCCGCTGGGGAAGACCGTGCGGCCGGATGCGAAGAAGTTCCCCGAATTCGACGACGAACTGGCCGAGCTGATGAAAGCCGAGGTGATCCACGCCTTCCACGACATCGTCCGCGACGATCGGAGCCTGCTGGAGTTGATCGACCACGACTCGACCTGGCTGAACGATCGGCTGGCGTCGCTCTACGGGATCAAGGGCGTGAACGGCCCCGAGCTGAGGCGCGTGCCGCTAGAGGACCGAAACCGGGGCGGCGTCGTCGGCATGGCGGCCGTCCTGACGGTGAGCTCCTATCCCCTCCGGACGAGCCCGGTGATCCGGGGCAAATGGATCCTCGAATCGCTCTTGGGAAACAAGGTCCCTCCCCCGCCGCCCGACGCCGGGAGTCTTCCGGAGAACGCCTCGGAAGGGAGGAAGCTGTCGTTCCGGGAACGCCTGGAGAGGCACCGGACGAAGGCCGAATGCGCCTCCTGCCACCAGAAGATGGATCCGCTCGGGTTCGGCCTGGAGAACTTCGATCCCATCGGACGCTGGCGGACGCTCGACGACGGCGAGCCCGTGGACTCGGTGGGCCAGCTTCCGACGGGAGAGAAGTTCACGAGTCCCGAGCAGCTGAAAAAGGTCCTGATGGGCCGCAAGGACGAGGTCGTCACCCATCTGACCCGGAAGCTGCTGGGCTACGCGCTGGGCCGGGCGCTCAACGGCTTCGACAAGTGCGTGGTGGATGACGCGCTCAAGGCGCTGGCGGCGGCGGACTACCATTCTTCCGCGCTGATCGAAACGATCGTGCTCAGCTATCCGTTCCAACATCGATACGCGAAAAAGTAGGGATGACGCATGGCGCTTGAGCTGTCGAGACGGACGTTCCTGAGGGGCGCGGGGGTCGCGCTCGGCCTGCCGCTGCTGGAGGGGATGGCGCCCGCTCGGGCGTTCGGCCCGGCGCCGGCCGCCCCGCCCGTGCGCATGTCCTGCATCTACTTTCCGAACGGGATGTGGGAGAAGGACTGGATCCCGGCGAAGGCGGGCGCGGACTACGAGCTCCCCTTCGCCCTCCAGCCGCTCGCGCCGCACCGGGACGACGTCCTCGTCCTCACGGGCCTCGACAAGAAGCACAGCCACCAGGGGGACGGCCACTACGCCAAGACCGCGAACTTTCTCACCGGCCTCCCCGTCTTCAAGACGACGGGGAAGGACCTCAGCGTCGGCCAGGCGTCGGTCGACCAGTACTGCGCGGGTCGGATCGGCCACCTAACCCCGCTTCCGTCCCTCGAGCTCGGCATCGATCCGGTGATCTCGGGGATCGACAGCAACGTCGGCTTCACGAGGCTTTACGGCTCCCACATCTCCTGGCGCTCCGCGTCGACGCCGGTGGCGCGTGAGATCAACGCGCGCCTGGCGTGGCAGCGGCTCTTCGGCATGCACCGGGCGGTCGCGGCCGATCCGGCGGCCGCGCGCCGGCAGGAGGACGACCGGAAGCTGCTCGACCTCGTGCTCGAGGACGCCCAAGCCGTTCGCGGCCGCCTCGGCCGCGACGACCAGACCAAGTTTGACGAATACCTCGACTCGATCCGGGGCGTGGAGAAGCGGATCGAGTTCTTCTCGAAGCCGGATCCCCGGGACTGGAAGGCGCCGGAGCCCGGCGACGATGCGCCGCCCGCCGGCGCGCCCGGCGACCACAAGGCCCACGTCCGCCTCATGCTCGACCTGATCACGCTGGCCTTCCAGACCGACACGACGCGGATCAACACGTTCATGTTCGCCAACGACGTCTCGCAGAAGAATTTCGCCGGGCTGGTCGAGGGAGCGAAGGGCGCCCACCACGAGTTCAGCCACCACGAGAACAAGAAGGAGAAGTTCGAGCCCTATTCGAAGATCGTGCGCTGGCACGTCGAGCAGCTGGCCTATCTCCTCGACCGGATGAAGGCGGTGAAGGAGGGGGATCGCACGCTGCTGGACAACAGCATGGTGATGTTCGGGTCGAGCTTCTCCGACGGCAACCGCCATGATCCGGCGGGCCTCCCGATCCTGCTCGCCGGCCGCGGGGGCGGGACGATCGTGAGCGGCCGCCACCTCGCGTTCCCGAAGGGCACGCCGCTCTGCAACCTGTACGGGGCGATGCTGGAACGGATGGGCACGGCGGTCCAGAGGTTCGGGGACAGCACGGAGTCGATGACGCTGGACGGCTGAGGCGCCGCCGGAAATCTTTGCACCCCCCGTCGATCTTGGCTAATCTCGCCTTCATGCCGCGGTCTTTCGTCGCCGACAAGGCGAAGCATTTCACCGAGAGCGTCATCCGGGAGATGACCCGGCTGGCCGCGAAGTACGGCGCGATCAACCTGTCCCAGGGATACCCCGACTTCCCCGCGCCGGAGGCGATCAAGGAGGCCGCGCGCCGGGCGATCACGGCCGACATCAACCAGTACGCGATCACCTGGGGCGCCAAGGAGCTCCGCGACGCGCTCTGCCGGAAATACGCCAAGTACAACGGGATCCAGGCGGACCCCGAGAAGAACGTCACCGTCACCTGCGGTGCCACCGAGGCGATGATGTCGACGATGTGCGCCATCATCAATCCCGGCGACGAGGTCGTGATTTTCGAGCCCTTCTACGAGAACTACGGCCCCGACGTGCTCCTGTCGGGCGCGACCCCGCGCTTCGTCCCGCTCCGCGAGCCGGACTGGTCCTTCGACGAGAAGGAGCTCGCCAGGGCCTTCAATAAGAAGACGAAGGCGATCATCATCAACACGCCGAACAACCCGACCGGCAAGGTGTTCTCGAGGGCCGAGCTGGAGCTGATCGCGCGCCTTTGCCGGAAGTGGAACACCCTGGCGGTCACCGACGAGGTCTACGAGCACATTCTCTACGAGGGCCAGCACGTCTCGATCGCGACGCTCGACGGGATGGCCGAGCGGACGATCACGACGTCGTCGCTCTCCAAGACCTTCTGCATCACGGGCTGGAGGCTCGGGTATTCCATCGCGCCGGAGAAGATCGCGCCCGCCATCCGGAAGATGCACGACTTCATGACGGTCGGCGCGCCGCACCCGCTCCAGGTCGCCGCGGCGACGCTGATGGACCATTCCGACGGGCTCTTCGAGAATCTCTCGAAGGAGTATCTCGAGCGTCGGGAGCTCTTCTACCCGGTCCTCGTCGAGACGGGCATGAAGCCGATCGCCAAGCCCGCCGGGGCCTACTATGTCATGTGCGACATCTCGGGATTCGGGTTCAGGACGGACACCGAGTTTTCCCGCTGGCTGACCGAGTTCGGCGGCGTCGCGACCGTCCCGGGAAGCTCCTTCTACCGCGATCCCAAGCGCGGCTACGACAAGGTCCGCTTCGCGTTCTGCAAGAAGCTCGACACGCTGCGCGCCGCGGCGGAGAGGCTGCGTCGTCTGCCGCCGGTCCCCGCGAGGAAGAAGAAGTGAAGCGCGATTTCTCCCAGCTCTCCACCGAGCGGCGAAATCCCCGCACCCTGCGCATCGACGCGCTCTCCGTCCCGGAGATCCTCGACACGCTCAACCGGGAGGATGCGACGATCGCCGCCGCGGTGGCGACGGAGAAGGTGAAGATCGCGCGTGCCGTGACCCTGCTCGTCGACCGCGTGAAGAAGGGCGGTCGGATGATCTTCGTGGGGGCGGGGACCAGCGGGCGCCTGGGCATGCTCGAGGCGGCCGAGATTCCGCCCACCTTCGACACCCCTCCCACGCTCGTCCAAGCCGTGATGGCGGGAGGCCCCGAGTGCGTCTGGGCGTCCCGGGAGGGGGCGGAGGACGATGCCGCCGACGGCGCCGCCCAGATGCGGATCCGGGCGGTGCGATCGCTCGACGCCGTGATCGGGATCAGCGCGAGCGGCGTGACCCCGTTCGTGACGGGCGCCTTGGGGGAAGCGCGGAAGAGAGGCGGCGCCCGGATCCTCGTCAGCTGCAACCGCCGGGGCGTTCCGCGCGACGCCGCGGACGTGCACATCGCGGTGATCGTCGGCCCCGAGGTCATCACGGGCTCCACCCGGCTTCGGGCCGGCACGGCCACCAAGTTGGTGCTCAACATGCTGACCGTGGCGACGATGGTCCGCCTTGGAAAGGTCTACGAGAACCTCATGGTGGACCTGCAGACGCGTTCCGACAAGCTGGTCGCGCGGGCGAAGCGGATCGTGTCGACGTTGGGCGGCATCCCGGAGGCGGACGCGACCAAAGCCCTTCGAGCGGCCGGCGGCAGCGCGAAGGTCGCCATCGTCATGCTCCGGCGCCGCCTGTCGCGGGAACGCGCGGAGACGCTGCTCCGGGAGTACGACGGGATGCTCCGGGGCGCCCTCGAGTCATGATCGCCGTGGGCATGATGTCCGGGACCTCGGCCGACGGGGTCTCGGTGGCGGCGATCCGCGTCGGTCGGCCCCTGAAGGTCCTGGCCTACCGGACCTTCCCGTATCCGCGCGCGCTTCGAGAACGGGTGCTCGAGGCCGGCGAGCTCCGGACGCCGGAGCTGTCGGAGCTCCACGGCGACCTGGGCCGCTTTTTCGCGCGCTGCGCGACGACGTTCATCGGAAAGGGGCGGCCCGACGTGATCGGCTCGCACGGTCAGACGGTGTGGCACGAGCCGGGGAAGCACACGCTTCAGATCGGCGAGGCGGCCCACATCGCGGAGGCCACGCGCGTTCCGACCGTCTGCGACTTCCGGCCGGCGGACATCGCGGCCGGCGGGCAGGGGGCGCCCCTCGTCCCGTATTTCGACCGCTACCTGTTTGGCGTCCGCAACGCCGCGACGCTCAATCTCGGCGGGATCGCGAACGTGACGGTGCTTTCGAAGGTTCCGGCCGGCTTCGACACCGGTCCGGGCAACTGCCTCATCGACGAGGCGATACGGATCGCGTACGGGCGCCCGTTCGACGCCGGCGGCCGCGTGGCCGCGACGGGCAAGATCGACCGGGCGCTCTTGGCCCGGCTGGACGATCCGTGGCTGCGCCGCCCGCCTCCGAAGTCGACGGGGCGCGAGCGGTTCAGCCGTGAATTCCTCCTCGAGCGCTGCGGCGCCGCGCTCAAGCGCAAGCCGGCCGACGTGATCGCGACGCTCACGCTGTTCACCGCCAAGTCGGTGGGGGAGGCGATCGGTCGATTCGTCAAGCGGCCGCTGCAGGAGGTGATCGTCTCGGGCGGCGGGATGCTCAACCGGACGCTGATGGCGCAGCTGGAATGGACGCTCTGGCCCGCGGTGCCGAGGCCCATCACCGTCTACGGGATTCCGCCGCTGGCCAAGGAGCCCGCGGCCTTCGCGCTGCTGGCCGCCGAGACCCTCCGGGGCCGGCAGGGCAACCTGCCGTCGGTGACCGGCGCCCGCCGGCCGGTCGTGCTGGGGAAGATCCTGCCATGACCGCTCAGCAGCACGTCGCCCGGATGACCCTTCGCGAGAAGTGCGCCCAGATGGTCTTCTTCGAGCACCGATTCGGCGAGGACGATCCCGAACGCACGTCGCACCTGGTTCGCAAGGACGGCGCGGGCGGCCTCCTGATGGTCGGGGGCTCGAAGTTCGATCTGCCGTCGTTCGTGAACTGGGCGCAGAAGGTCGCGAAGGTTCCGGTGCTCGTGGTGGGCGACTATGAGGACGGCGCGGGACCGCAGGTGGCGGGGGCCACGGCGTATCCGTCCGCGGCCGCGATCGCCTCCACCGGCTCCCCCGAATTTGCGCAGACGAAGGGCCGCCACATCGGTCTGGAGGCGCGAGCGTTGGGGGCGCGGATGGTCCTGGGGCCGGCCGCGTCGGATCCGCTCGCGAGGCCTTCGATGGACGGATTCCACTATTCGAAGATGGCGGTCTGCCTGAAGGGCTTTCCCGGGCCGGGCGTCGAGGAGCTGGCGGCCGACGCCGACGGCATCCTCGCGGGCCCCGGGATTGCCGCGGAGGTCGACGACGAGCAGCCCGCCTGCCTGTCGAGGGCGGTGATTCAGGGGACGCTGCGGCGCGAATACCGCTTCGAAGGCCTGGTCTTCATGAACGCCTTCGCATCGCTGGGAAGCGGGCCCGGCATTTTCGAACGGGCGGCCAATGCGGGGGTCGACGTGTTCCTGTCCCCGCCGGATCCGGCGGCGGCGATGGACCTGCTGGAGGCCGGCGCCCGCGAGGGACGGATCGCGGAGGCGACGATCGACCGGGCGGCGACGCGGCTGCTCCTGCGCAAGGAACGCCTGGGATTGTTCGCCGATCGAATGGTGGAGGTCGTTCACGTGGAGCAGGTCGTGGGAGCCCCCGCCCATGCCGCGGCGGCGCTCCGAATGGCGCAGGCCGCGGGGCCGCCTCCAGGATGACTAGCGCGGAGGCAGCGAGGTCGGCGGCACGAGCCGAAACGCGGGCGTCTCGCCGCCGCGTAGGATGTACTTGCAGATCTTGGCGCGGTCGATCGCCATGCCCAGCGCGCGGCGGACGCGGACGTCGTCCAGCGGCTTCTTCCTCGTGTTGAACACGTAGAAGTAGCAGCCGTTGTAGGGGTTCACGAGGTGGTCCGGGCGCTCGACGTCGATCACCGGCAGGGGGATCCGGAAGAGCCAGTGACACTGGCCGGTCTCGTAGTACTTGAAGGCCGTCTCGGCGTTCTCGATGCCCAGGAAGATGAATTTCGCCAGCTTGACGGATCCCGCGTCGCGGTACGACGGGTTTTTCTCGAACACCTTTCTCTGCTTGAGCGTCCATTCCGTCATGCGATAGGGGCCGTTCACGACCGCGTGTTGCGGCTCCATGAACTTCGCCCCGTACTTCTCGACGGTCGCGCGATGGACGGGGAAGTAGATGTTCATGCACAGGAGCTGGAGGAAATACGGCGTGCGACGGACCAGCTTCACCTCCA
>Ga0209579_10003612_pt1 | contig 11134 bp, 7 predicted proteins | sample Coa_R1_2_FD_187152 | JGI IMG/M metagenome (GOLD analysis project Ga0209579, IMG submission 187152) | Surface soil microbial communities from Centralia Pennsylvania, which are recovering from an underground coalmine fire - Coalmine... | ecosystem: Environmental > Terrestrial > Soil > Unclassified... | reverse complement strand
GTGGACTCCCGGACCGCCCGGCGGAACCCGGTGCCCGAGTTGCGTCGCCGGGCTTCGGAGGGATCCTCGACGGGAGTCTCGACGACCGCGTCGGGATGCGGAGCATCTCCCTCTTCGGGGACGAACTTCTGGCCGTCGACGGCCACCTCCGGGAGGTCGGCGTCGGAGACGATTTCCTCGTACTGGGTATCGTTGGGGTTGGGGATGGTAATCGTATTGGTGCACTGAGGGCAGCGGGCCTTCTTGCCGCCCAGGCCGGCGGGAACCTTGATGGTGTGCCCGCAGCCGAAACACCGCGCCGAAATGATGTCCGACATATCCCGTCGATTCCCGCCCGGCAATTCCCCAGCTGGCCGACTGAACCATGCCGTCGGGGATGCAAAACTTCATCCCGATCGGCGCGGCCGGGATTGTAGCACATCGGGGGCCCCGATGGCACGCAAACCGTATTCATCGATCGGACGGACCGTGCCGCCCTCCCCAGAAGTCCCTCGGCGACCCCGGGCCCCCGGGGCAGGCAGGACGCGGGAGGAGCGCGGGGCCGCGTGGGCCCCGAAGAGGATTGCGGAAGTCCGGAGCGGGGCTCATACTGGAGCTCCGATGAGCCGGCTCCACCGGATTCTGGGCTGTGCCGTTCTTCTTCTCGGCGGCTGCCTCGGGGCCGTCACCAACGAGTCCGCGCCGTCGCGGCCCTCGGAGTGGGAAGAGCTGCACCTGTCCTACTCCCAGCGGCAGCAACGATGGCGCTGGCGGGAAAGTATGACCGTCGACCAGCCTCCGGAGGACGCCCTTCGGGTCATGGCCACCGTCGAGAGCGTCAGCGTCCCCTTCCCGCCTCCCGCCTCCGACTCCGGCGAAAGCGCCACCGTGACCTTCACCCTTCATCCGGGCTTGCTGACCTGTTTTCCGAAGTGCCGGCGGGTCGTGCTGCGCTTCGACCCCCACGTGAACCCGTTCATGGAAGGGGCCAAGCACCTGTTGGTCTTCCTTCCGGACGGGCGTTTCTGGGGCGGCACGAGTTTCCACTTCTGATCTGGGGCGGGGTGGAAGGCGCCGCGACGGATGGTGGACGCGACCGGGATCGAACCGGCAACCTCATCATTGCGAACGATGCGCTCTCCCAATTGAGCTACGCGCCCATCATCCGCCGCGGCAGGGAGTGAGATTAAACCACAGGGACATCCGAAGGTCAATCATCCCATCGGGCCGTCCCGCACCCGACCGATGGAAGACCGGTCCGAGACCTCCCGGCGGATTCACCGAAGGCGGGAGGGAGGAAGGGCGATCGGCGCCGGGAACCCCGGCCCACCCTGTCCGCGCTCCCGGAGCGGTCGGGACGGCCTCCCGGGACTCCCGGCCCCAGGGGCCCTGGAAAAAAGTCTCCTCTCTACTCTGGCAAATCCGGAAGGCCCATGCTATCTTCTCGGCCAAGATGAAGACGAAAGTGACCGGAACGGTCGTCGAGATCCTCGGCGACGAGATGACCCGCATCCTCTGGGAGTGGATCAAGGACAAGCTCCTGGCTCCGTTCCTCGACCTCACGCTCGAAACCTACGATCTCGGCATCCAGAATCGCGACGCCACCGACGACAAGGTGACGATCGATTCCGCCAAGGCCATCCAGAAGCACAAAGTGGGCATCAAGTGTGCCACCATCACGCCGGATGAAGCCCGCGTGAAGGAGTTCAAGCTGAAGAAGATGTGGAAGTCCCCCAACGGGACCATCCGCAACATCCTGGGCGGGACCATCTTCCGCGCTCCCATCGTCTGCAAGAACATCCCCAAGCTCGTTCCCGCCTGGACCAAGCCCATCGTCGTCGCCCGTCACGCTCACGCCGACCAGTACAAGGCCCAGGATGTCCGCACCGAAGGGCCCGGCATCCTCAAGCTCGTGTTCGAGGGCAAGGACGGCAGGAAGCAGGAGTGGCCGATCAACGAGTTCACCGGCCCCGGCATCGGCCTGGGGATGTTCAACACGGACGAATCGATCGTGGAGTTCGCCCGGTCCGTGTTCCAGTACGCCCTCATGGTCGGCTTCCCGGTCTACCTGTCGACCAAGAACACGATCCTCAAGGTCTATGACGGACGCTTCAAGGACCTCTTCCAGCAGACCTTCGACAAGGAGTTCGCAACGACGTTCAAGGAGAAGGGGCTGACCTACGAGCACCGCCTGATCGACGACATGGTCGCGCAGGTGCTGAAGTGGGAAGGCGGCATCCTCTGGGCGTGCAAGAATTACGACGGAGACGTGCAGTCGGACACGGTGGCCCAGGGCTTCGGGTCGCTCGGCCTGATGACGAGCGTGCTCCTCTGCCCCGACGGCGTGACGATGGAGGCCGAGGCGGCGCATGGCACCGTGACCAAGCACTACCGCGACTACCAGGCCGGGAAGGTCACCAGCACGAATCCCATCGCGTCGATCTTCGCGTGGACCCGCGGCCTTGCCCATCGGGCGAAGCTCGACCACACGCCGGACGTCGCCCGCTTCGCGACGGCGCTCGAGGAGGTCTGCGTGGCGACCGTCGAGAGCGGCAAGATGACCAAGGATCTGGCGCGCTCGCTGCACAGCGAGCTCGAGCCGCCCAAGGACAGCTGGCTGGCCACCGAGCCGTTCCTCGACGTGCTGGCCGCGAACCTGAAGAAAAAGCTTCAGCAATAGCGGGGAATTCCGGCGAGTTCCGTGTCGTCACTAGAGGGAGGCGGAGGGCCGCTTTCCGCCCCGCAGCGTTCGATCGCATTTGCGCAATCCGGCCGTGCCCGGTAAAATTGACGGGTTCGCCTAAGGAGCATTGATGAGCGTTCAGGAGCCCGACGGAGAGCAGAAGACCGAGGAGGAGATCGGCGGCGTCGACCGCGACCCGCAGGAGACCTCCGAATGGATCGAGGCGTTCGAGCAGCTCCGGATCTACCACGGCGAGGAACGCGCGCGGTACATCGTCCGCCAGCTCCACCGGAACGCGCTGCAGAACGCCGTCGAGCTTCCCGAACTCGTCCAGACGCCGTACGTCAACTCCATCCCGGTCGACGAGCAGCCGGAGTATCCCGGCGACCTGGTGATCGAGAAGAAGATCCGCGCGATCATCCGCTGGAACGCCGCGGTCATGGTCCACCGCGCGTACAACCGGCACCTCGAGCTGGGCGGCCATATTGCGACCTACGCCTCCGCGGCGACGCTTTACGAGGTGGGATTCAACCACTTCTTCAGGAGCCGAGAGAACGGCCAGCCCGGCGATTCCATCTACTTCCAGGGGCACGCGTCGCCGGGCATGTACGCCCGCGCGTTTCTGGAAGGGTATCTCACCGAGGAGAACCTCGAAAATTTCCGCCAGGAGACCGGCGGCAAAGGCCTCTCGTCCTATCCGCATCCCTGGCTCATGCCCAAGATGTGGGAGTATCCCACGGTGTCGATGGGCATCGGACCTCTGAACGCGATCTACTCGGCCCGCTTCAACCGGTATCTGCTGAACCGACAGATCAAGGACACGAGCGGGTCACGGGTCTGGGCCTTCCTCGGCGACGGCGAGTGCGATGAGCCCGAGTCGCTGGGCGCCCTGTCGATCGCGGCCCGCGAGGGTCTCGACAACCTGGTCTTCGTCGTGAACTGCAACCTCCAGCGCCTCGACGGTCCGGTGCGTGGAAACTTCAAGATCATCCAGGAACTGGAGGCCGTCTTCCGCGGCGCGGGCTGGAACGTCATCAAGGTCGTCTGGGGCGCCGACTGGGATCCGCTCATCGAATCGGACGACAGCGGCCTCCTCGTGAAGCGGATGGGAGAGACCTGCGACGGCGAATACCAGAAGTACGTGGTCGAGCCCGGCTCCTACACGCGCGAACATTTCTTCGGGAAGTACCCTGAAACCGCGAAGCTGGTCGAAGGGCTCAGCGACGAGCAGATCCGGAATCTGAGGCGCGGCGGCCATGATCCGGAAAAGGTCTATGCGGCGTACCATTGGGCGACCACCCGGGCGAACGGGAAGCCGACCGCGATTTTGGCCAAGACCGTGAAGGGGTGGGCCACCGGCGACATGTCCGAGGGGAAGAACGCCGCGCACCAGATCAAGAACTTCAAGGAGACGCAGATCCGGAAGTTCCGGGACCGGCTCAACATCCCCATCCCCGACGACAAGCTGGACCCGGAGCATCCGGCCTACTATCTGCCTCCCAAGAACAGTCCGGAGATCGAGTACCTGCATGAGCGGCGCAAGGCGCTCGGCGGATACGTCCCCCGACGGGTCGTCCGGGCCCCCAAGGAGGAGATCCCCGTCCTGACGACGTTCAAGGAGAACCTGGAAGGGTCGGCCGCCCGCGCGGGAAAGGAGTTCTCCACGACGACGGCCTACAACGCCGTCTTGGGCCGTCTGATCGCGGACGTGAAGATCGGGAAGCGGATCGTTCCGATCATTCCGGACGAGGCCAGGACCTTCGGGCTGGAGACCATGTTCAGCGCCGTCGGAATCTATTCGTCGGTCGACCAGCGCTACGAGCCCGTCGACGCGGCGTTCAAGGCCACCAAGCAGAATTACCGCGAAGCCAAGGACGGCCAGGTGCTCGAAGAGGGCATCAATGAGGCCGGCTCCATGGCGAGTTTCACGGCCGCCGGCACCGCCTACGCGAATCACGGGATCAACATGATCCCGTTCTATATCTACTACTCCATGTTCGGATACCAGCGCGTCGGCGACCTGATCTGGGCCGCCGCCGACAGCCGGGCGAAGGGCTTCCTGCTCGGCGCGACGGCCGGCCGAACCACCCTGAACGGCGAAGGCCTGCAGCACGAGGACGGACACAGCCCGCTCCTCTTCAGCGTCGTCCCGAGCTGCCGGGTTTACGATCCGGCATTCGCGTACGAGGTCGCCGTCATCATCCATGACGGCCTGAAGCGGATGTATCAGGACCAGGAAAGCTGCTTCTACTACCTGACCTTGTACAACGAGACGTATGTCCAGCCCGAGATGCCCGCGGGCGTCGAGGATGGCATCGTGAAGGGGCTGTATCTCTACAAGGCCGCCGACGCGAAGGCCGACAAGACCCGCCGCGTCCAGCTGGTCGGCAGCGGCGTGCTGCTCAAGGATGTCGTCCGGGCCCAGCAGCTGCTGGGGGAGAAGTTTGGCGTCTCCGCCGACGTCTGGAGCGCGCCCAGCTATGTCCAGCTTCGGCGCGACGGCATCGAGTGCGACCGCTGGAACCTGATGCACCCCGACCAGGAAGAAAAGATCCCGTACGTCGTGTCGCAGCTCGGCGCCACGGAGGGCCCGATCGTCGCGGTGAGCGATTACATGCGGGTCGTCCCCGAAATGATCGCCAAATGGTTCCCCGGGCGCTACCTCGCGCTGGGCACCGATGGATTTGGCCGCAGCGATTCGCGCCCCGCCCTGCGCCGCCATTTCGAGGTCGACGCGAATCACACGTCCTGGGCCGCTCTCGTCCAGCTCGCCCGGTCCGGGAAGTTCCCCAAGAAGGACCTGGCCAAGGCGCAGAAGGAGCTCGGGATCGACCCCAACAAGGTCGACCCGTCGTTCGCCTAGCCGCGGACAATTCCGCCAGTCTGGCAGGCATCTCCAGGTCCTCCCTCAACTCCTCTCGTAATTCCCTGAATTCCAGGATGTTAATCATTCCCGGATGACGGGGCCCTGGCACGGCGTTTGCATAATGCAAAGGGAAGGAGGGCGTAGTCCCATGCAACTCGACAAACTGACGGAAAAATCCCGGGAGGTACTCCAGGCGGCCAATGCGTTGGCGGAGAACTGGACGAATCCCGAAATTGAGCCCGAGCATCTCGCCGTGGCCCTGCTGGATCAGGCCGAAGGCACCGCGACGCCGCTCCTGCAGGCCGTGGGCGCGGATCCTGCCCGGCTGAAGCAGGACTTTTCCCGCGAGCTCTCGCGCTTGCCCCGCGTCCAGGGCGACACGAACCAGATCGGACTTTCCCGCCGCAGCCAGAAGATCCTGCGCGGCGCCCAGCAGGAGGCCGACCAGCTGAAGGACGAGTACCTGTCGACCGAACACTTCCTGCTCGCGATGGCGAAGAACGGCGACGCGACCGGCACCGTCCTTAAGAACTCGGGCGCGAGCTACGACAAGCTTCTCGCCGCCCTCACCAAGGTCCGCGGCAACCGCCGCGTCACCGACCCGACGCCCGAAGCGAAGTACAACACGCTCGCGAAATACTGCCGCGACCTCACCGAGCTCGCCCGCAAGGGGAAGCTCGATCCCGTCATCGGCCGCGACGAGGAAATCCGCCGCGTCATGCAGGTGCTTTCCCGCCGCACGAAGAACAATCCCGTGCTCATCGGGGAACCGGGCGTCGGCAAGACCGCGATCGCGGAAGGTCTCGCCCGCCGCATCGTCGAAGGCGACGTCCCCGAGGGACTGAAGGACCGCCTGGTCATGGCCCTCGACATGGGCCTCCTGGTCGCCGGCACCAAGTTCCGGGGGGAATTCGAGGAGCGCCTGAAGGCCCTCCTGAAGGACATCACCGATGCCGAGGGCAAGATCATCCTCTTCATCGACGAACTGCACACGGTGATCGGCGCCGGCGCCACCGGCGAAGGCGCCCAGGACGCCGCCCAGCTGCTCAAGCCCGCCCTCGCCCGCGGCGAGCTTCGCTGCGTGGGCGCGACCACCCTCGACGAGTACCGCAAGCACATCGAGAAGGACGCCGCCCTTGAGCGCCGCTTCCAGCCCGTCTTCGTGGGCGAGCCGACCGTCGAATCGACGATCGCCATCCTCCGCGGGCTGAAGGAGCGCTACGAGGTCCATCACGGCGTGCGCATCTCCGACGATGCGGTCGTGGCGGCCGCGACGCTCTCGCACCGCTACATCTCCGAGCGCTTCCTGCCCGACAAGGCCATCGACCTCGTCGACGAGGCCGCCAGCAAGCTGCGCCTCGAGGCCGACTCGATGCCCGCCGAGCTCGAGAAGGTGACGCGCCGCATCATGCAGCTGGACATCGAGCTTTCCGCCCTGAAAAAGGAGACGGACCCCCACGCGGTCGAGCGCCGCCACAAGATGGAGAAGGAGCGCGCCGAGCTCGCCGAGACGTCGGACCGGACGAAGGCGCGCTGGGAGAATGAAAAGACCGTCGTCAAGCGCCTGCGCGAGGCCAAGGAGAAGATCGAGAGCGAGCGCACCCGCGCCGACCTCCTCCAGCGCAAGGGCGAGCTCGACAAGGTCGCCGAGATCCGCTACGGCGTCATCCCCGGCCTCGAGAAGGAGCAGGAGAAGCTCAACCGGGAGCTTTCGAAGCTCCAGGGCGACACGCCCATGATGAAGCAGTTCGTCGACGCGGAGGACATCGCCGCCATCGTCTCGCGCTGGACCGGCATCCCGGTCTCCAAGATGCTCGAGAGCGAGAAGTCCAAGCTCCTCAAGATGGAGGAGCGCCTTGCCCAGCGCGTCGTCGGCCAGGAGGAGGCCGTCCGCGCGGTTTCCGACGCTGTCCGCCGCTCGCGCGCCGAGCTGTCCGATCCCCAGCGGCCGATCGGGTCCTTTCTCTTCCTGGGGCCCACCGGGGTCGGGAAGACCGAACTCGCCCGCGCCCTCGCCGAATTTCTCTTCGACACCGACGAGGCCGTCATCCGGCTCGACATGTCGGAGTACATGGAAAAGCACAACGTCTCCCGGCTGGTCGGCGCCCCTCCCGGCTACGTGGGCTACGACGAAGGCGGCGCGCTCACCGAAGCCGTCCGCCGTCGCCCCTATTCCGTGGTCCTCTTCGACGAGATCGAGAAGGCCCACCCCGACGTCTTCAACGTCCTTCTGCAGGTGCTCGACGCCGGCCGCCTGACCGACGGCCAGGGACGCATCGTCAACTTCAAGAACACGGTCGTGATCATGACGTCCAACCTCGGCTCCGCCCTCCTCAACGAGGGCGGGACGAAGGACGACATCCTGCAGATGCTGAAGACGAAATTCCGGCCCGAATTCCTGAACCGCATCGACGAGACGGTGGTCTTCCACGCGCTCGACGCGAAGCAGCTCCGGCGGATCGTCAGCATCCAGATCGAGATCCTGCGCAAGCGGCTCGCCGACCGCCGGATGACGCTCCACGTGTCCGACGCCGCGCTCGACCTGCTGGCCCAGGAGGGCTTCGACCCGGTCTACGGCGCGCGCCCCCTCAAGCGGCTCATCCAGCGCAAGCTCCAGAACCCGCTTGCCATGATGATCCTCGAGGGCAAGTTCGCCGACGGCGACGCGGTCAAGGTCGACGTCTCCAAGAAAACCGGCGAACTCGAGTTCGCCAAGAAGTAGCCCTCCCTCTCTCGAGGAACGAAGGGGGATCCTGGGATCTTCGGATCCCCCGATACCCCTTCGTCTCCTTAAATTCCCGCCGGTCGGTTACGCCTGGACCCCGGACCCGTCCAATCCTCGAACGGGGAGGATGCGCCATGAGCCGGTTCATGTTGAAGCAGCGCTGGTTCAGCCTGGGCGACAGCTACGCGGTTCGCGACGCCGCCAACGAGGAGGTCCTCAGGATCCGAGGCAAGGTGTTCTCGATCGGCCACCAGCTGGCGGTCCAGGACATGAGCGGCAGCGAACTGGCCTTGATCGACCAGAAGCTGCTGCATTGGGGCCCGACCTACGAGATCTGGCGCCACGGCCGGCTCGCCGCCGTCGTCAAGAAGGCCGTCTTTACGCTGCTGCACTGCACGTTCACCGTCGATGTCCCGGGTCCGGACGACCTGATCGCCGAGGGGAATTTCTGGGAGAATGAATACACCTTCCGGCGCCGCGGCCAGCGGGTCGCCTCCGTGTCCCGGGAGTACTTCACCTGGACGGACACGTACGGGATCGACGTCCCCCATGGCGAGGACCCGATCCTCATCATCGCTTCGGCGGTCGTGATCGATCTGTGCTGCCACGGCGACCAGCGCTGAAGAAACCGGGCGATCCGGATCGGAGGGGGAAGAGACGCCCGGTCGTCCTCCGCCGGCGGGTGTCCGTCGGCCGGAGCTCCGGTCCGCGCGCCCGGGGAGGCCCCCCGCCGCGGAACGACCGCCTTAGAACTCGTCTTCCGTCAGCTGCACGTCGAGCGTCGCGGCGTACTTCTCGAAGCCCAGCGTGCCCGCCAGCTTCACCGCCGCCTCGTGGGCGTCGAGCGTGCGCCACATCGGGAAGAGGTGGTGCTCCAGCGCCGACGCCATGGAGGCCGACGCCACCATCCGCGCGTAGCCCTTCCCGCGGTGCGCGGGATGGGTGATGACCCCGATATAGGCGAGCAGGCCGCCCAGGTTGAGGTAGCCCGACGCGGCCACCAGCTTCCCGCCGGCAAAGAGGCCGAAGTTCGTCTGGCGGTCGACCGCGATCTTCGACTGCTTCCAGGCGGTCTCGCCGCACCCCTCCGCCAGCTCCCTCATCGCGGCCTCGTCGGCCGGCGTCAGGAGCCGGGCGTCGCTCTTCACGGCACGGAAGCCGCCGCGGTCCGTGATCCCGACCCACGCGGGCCCGGTCACCTTGTCCGCGCTGATGACGAACGTGCGGGCCAGGAACCCGGCGTTGAAGGCGTCCTCCGGCGTCGCCGCGCGGAGCTTCGACCGCTCGATCTCCGGCGTCATGGCGGGAACGGAGACGATGCACGCGCCCCCCCGGCGGAAGACGAGGGCGCCGTCATAGTTGGCCAGCGCCGCGTGCGTGAAGACCTTCGTCCCCTGGCCGTGGAGATCCGCCTCCGTGCAGCCGAAGTACGAGGCCCAGTAGGCGTCGACTTTCTTGAGGGTGTCGGGGGACATCGTTATTCTTCCCACGCCATTTCGCCGGTGGGCTTGGGCTCCTTCGCCTTGGCCGGCTTCTCCTCCGCAGCCTTCGCGGGGGCGGACGTGGGCGTTTCGACGAGTTCCGCCGATTCGACTTCGATCAGCTTGCGGAGCAGCGCGGGGAGGACCTCCAGAGGCCGGGGCTTGCCGGGCGCCAGCGGGAGGAACGGCTCGACCAGGACGGCGACGTCGAAGACGGTGCCGTCGGCCGACAGCCGGGCGCTGACGGCCAGGACGTCGTAGCCCCGGCGGCCGATCTGGCCGAGCAGCCGCAGGAGACACCCTTCGCCGCGGCGGATCCGGACGTTCAGCTTCGCGCTCATTTCTGGTTCTTGTCCAACATCATCATTTCGGCGTTGTTCTTGGCGGGAGGGACTAGGGGCCAGACGTTCTCCGCCTGCTCGATGGCCACGTGGGCCAGCAGCGGCCCCCGCTCGTTGAGGAGCCGGTCCACCGCCCGGGGCACGTCCTTGCGCTCCCGCACGAAGAAGGCCGGAATCCCGAAGGCCTCCGCCAGGCGCACGAAATCCGGGTTGTCCGACAGGTCGATCTCCGAGTACTTCTTGGCGAAGAACAGCTCCTGCCACTGGCGGACCATGCCGAGGGCCTGGTTGTCCACGAGGAGGATCTTGACCGGGATGTTGTAGCGCTTGAGCGTGGCCATCTCCTGGATGTTCATCATGATGGAGCCGTCGCCCGAGACGCAGATCACGCGGCAGTCCGGGCGCGCGAGCGCGGCGCCGATCGCCGCGGGCAAGCCGAAGCCCATCGTGCCCGAGCCGCCGCTCGTCAGGTGATGCTCCGGGCGGCGGAAGCCGTAGTGCTGCGCCACCCACATCTGGTGCTGGCCGACGTCGCAGGCGATGATCGTCTTGTCGTCCGCCTTGTCGGCGAGCTCCTTCAGCATCGCCGGCACGTAGACGCCGTCGCCCGGCGCGTCGTAGTTCCAGGCGTATTCCTTCTTGTTCTTCAGGCAGTGCTCGCGCCAGCCGGCGATCCCCGGCAGCGGCATCGTCAGCGCCTTCAGCGCCGGACGGATGTCCCCGGCGATCTTCGCCTCGGTGCGGCGCAGCTTGCCGATCTCCGACGGATCGGCGTCCATGTGGATCACCTTCGCGTTCGGCGCGAACTCGGCCAGCTTGCCCGTCGCCCGGTCGTCGAAGCGCGCTCCGATGCAGACGAGCAGGTCCGACTCCTGGACGGCGAGATTCGACTGCTTGAATCCGTGCATGCCCAGCATGCCCAGGAAGAGGGGATCATTGTACGGGAGCGTCCCCAGGCCCTTCAGCGTGTGCACCACCGGGATCTGGGCCGCCTTCACCATGCCGCGGAACTCTTCCACCGCGTTGGCCATGCCGACGCCGCCGCCGACATACAGGACC
>Ga0209579_10003610_pt1 | contig 11138 bp, 7 predicted proteins | sample Coa_R1_2_FD_187152 | JGI IMG/M metagenome (GOLD analysis project Ga0209579, IMG submission 187152) | Surface soil microbial communities from Centralia Pennsylvania, which are recovering from an underground coalmine fire - Coalmine... | ecosystem: Environmental > Terrestrial > Soil > Unclassified... | reverse complement strand
TCGCGCTCTCCAATATCCCGCATGAAGGTCCGACCGGCAGAACGAGGGTGATGCTGGATGATCTCCGCGCATGTTTTCACAAAAGCTTGCTTGAACCCGAGCCGAGGAAAGGCTTGCAAAACCGAGAAGATTTCGTTTTTCGTAATACGAGCCGGATCGGGCCCCAGCACATCTGCTCCCGCACCTTCTCCGACGAGGGCAATTTCTGGACGTTTGTAGGCGCCAATAGCCAGACAGTGCATCGCGATACCATCCCACACAATATCCGTTAGATTCTCGGGGTAATTGTGTTCGGTTAAAAACTGTTTGGCCGCTTGGGCGCCCTGAATTTCGAACGGAAGATCCCCCGCGAATCGTTCGGTGAGACCTAAATCGTGCAGGATGCACGCGAGGTAGAAGAGTTCCTCATCATACTTCTGTTGAAGTGCTTTTCCCGTCAGCGCGCCAAAAAAAAAGGTGCGCATTGCATGATTGAACAGAAACGGCGAGGAAACCTCGCGCGCCAATTCCGTCGCATCCTTTGCGATCTTCGAATCCACAATTCTGACTCCCGCAACTTCGTTTGGCACGGACGCACTCGCGGTTCCTAATGACTCGAAGTGAAGCATTGCAGACGTGACAATGCTGGTAACTCCAGTTGATGCGAGGGCGAAACAACCGAGGCCCTCTAAGACCGAGCGTCTATTCAATTCAATCTCCTTTTGCAGTACTAGATCTAACCAATCATTACCCAAACGATATTGCGACAGATCGAGATTGGAATTGTGACCGCTTTTTCGTGCGAAGCCAAGGCAAAAGGGAGATCCAGCTCAATTTGAGGGCCTGATAGTTCCAAGGCAGGGAAGAAAGCTAGTGAGGTCCTCGTCGCACACTTTGACACACAAAGTTAGTTAGCCTTCAAATCTTTGTAGTCGACCTTTACAGTTTTTCATAGCTGAAGCGGTAATTGGCTCAGACTTCTCAAGTCCATGAAAGAACAAAACCACGTGTAATTGATAACTCGACCACGCTATTCGCACCTTTCCTTCCTCATCTCGTCCCAATCCGTGCCTAAAGGTCGCCCTTCGGCGCTGGATGTGCGCTCATGTCGTTGCAAAGAACGATTTGTATCTGCGAACTGCGGGGAAGTGTTCTGTGTGGGGATATTGAAAAATGGGAGTGGAAGCTCCACGAAGACACTGCTGTCATCGTGACATTTGGAGGAATTCATGAATCGGAGCAAACGCATCTCGGTAGCTTTAGCTCTGCTGGGCGCGCTGACAGTAGCTTTCACCTGGAGCATACCGGCGCACGCCGATAATGTGTACGCCAGCATCCGGGGAACCGTAACGGATCCATCGGGTGCAGTGATGCCGGATGTGAAGGTTACGGCGAGCGACTTGGGCACCGGAATCAGCTACAACGCCACGACGAACAAAGATGGTGCCTACGCATTTCTGCAGTTACCCATTGGTAGCTATGCGGTCAAGACGGAGACGAGCGGCTTTAAACCATTTCAGACGACTGGAATTAAGCTGAATCTTAACCAAGTATACGCACTGAACATCAAGCTGGAGGTTGGATCTCTAAACCAGGAAATATTGGTGGAAGCGAATCCAGTTCAGGTGGAGAGTACGGACATGCAACTGGGTACGACCGTTACCGGGAACCAGATTGTGGATATACCGTTAAACGGTCGTGCTTGGGTGAATCTCACTCAGCTTGAACCCGGTGTGATCGGTCAATCTGACCGGTTTGGCGCCAACCAGGCTTATTCCACCAATGGTGCGGAAAGCCAGCAAAATTCGTTTCTTATTAACGGTACTGACAGCAATGACGCGAGTATCAATGTTCCGCTCTACAATCCGAGCCCGGATGCGATCGGCGAGTTCCGGTTGGTTACCAATACGATCAATCCCGAATATGGTCGAAATTCCGGCGCGATTATCAATGCCGTGATCAAGAATGGTACGAATCAGTTTCACGGCGACTTGTTTGAGTTTTACCGTGACACCTTCCTGGACGCGAAGAGCTGGTTTGAGGTCCACCCAACGCCTTTCCACCAGAATGAGTTCGGCGGTACCATCGGCGGTCCTATTGTGAAGAATCACGCATTTTTCTTCTTCTCGTATCAAGGCAATCGCTCGGTAGCACCAGAGGGATTTCCTAACAGCATTATTCCGGTTGTGTTCAGTCCAGCCGAGCGAACTGGTGATTTTTCTGAAGCAACCAGTGGGGGGCCATTTACACCGCCATCGGCCAGCAAAGGAGTTTCACCAATTCCCATGTTGGGGGCGGATGGCGCTACTCATCCTGCGGGTACACCGTACGCCACACTATTTCCCACTGGCAATATTCCGACGGCAGACCTGAACCCGCTCGCAGTCAAGGTAATGAACCAATATGTTCCGTTGCCAAATGCACCAGGAAACAAATATCTCTTTAATCCAATAATTAACAACGATGACAATCAGTACATATACCGGATAGACGAAAAAATCAGGGACAAGGATTCACTCTGGTACTACGGGCTGTATGAAAGCTTTCCTTTCAGCGAAACCTTAGCATTTAACACTACAAATCTCCCAGGCTTTCCGGATAGAAACCCGGAAAAGTGGTACGGCGATACAGTAGCCTGGAATCACATTTTGTCCTCAACCACATTAAACGAAGCACGCTTCGCGTTTCTGCGCTTCAACTACACTGCCATTCAACCGCTTCAAACGGTTGATCCCAGCGCTTATGGTTTTACCGGCATCCACCCGCAATTCCCTCAATTCGAATCATTACCTGTCATGGATGTTGCGGGGTTATTTACAGTTGGTTTCAGCACTCAGGGTCCACAACCGCGAGTCCAGAATACTTATCAAGTCACGGACAACTTTAGTAAGGTTTCAGGCCACCATGCCTTGAAATTCGGCTTCAACATGGATCGGATCGAACTGAACAATCCATACCTGAGCAGCTTGAACGGAGGTTATACCTACAATGGCTCGGGGTTGTTTTCCACTGGAAACCCAGGGGCAGATTTTCTGCTCGGGATACCTGACAGCTTCACTCAAGGTAGCGGTTCCACTCTAAGAGCACGTATGCGGGAGTACTACTCCTACGCTCAGGATCAATGGCAAGTGAAGCGCAATGTGACTCTTACCTTAGGTGTGGGTTGGGATATCGAAACTCCGGTAAAGAATCTTTACGCCAATGGTGAAGCGCAGAGTGCCTTCATCGCTGGAGAACAATCGAAAATATTTCCTACTGCCCCAGTCGGTTACGTTTTCCCCGGTGATCCCGGCGTATCCGCATATGGTGGGCCAACGGTTCACTATGGAGATTTCGGCCCAAGAGTGGGATTCGCATGGAGTCCGGGAACATCGGGCAATTGGAGCATCCGGGCGGGCATCGGTCTCTACTTCAACCGGACAGAAATGGAGACTGCGCTCCAGGCCTTATCCAATGCACCATTTGCTCTCGGCAGTGCGGGCGCGGGTGCAGCGCCGCTCTTCAGTTCACCGAATTTCGCGAATCCTTACGCATCGATCAATACCACGGCCGTTGCCGGTGTAGCCAGCGGAATCACCCCCAACCCGTTCCCAGGGTTTGTTGCTCCGTCCCCGGGATCGGCGGTCAATTTTACGCCGTATGAACCAATCGGGTTCAGCGCCAACACTATTGATCCGCACGTAACCGCTCCTCGCTCCACCAACTACAATCTGACCATTCAAAGGCAAATCTCCAAATCGACGATCGCGTCTTTAGGCTACGTGGGAAATGTTGCTCGGCATTTGGAGGGCGGGTACAATCTCAACCCGGCGAATCCCGCGATTGCATTGAAAGACGGTTGCACCAGCGACTTCGCGCTGACCAACTGCCCCAATGCTTTCCAGTACCCATCGATTGTACCAACGATTGGACAGATCGGAGTCTTTGCGACCGCATTCAATTCCAACTACAACTCACTACAAGCCTCTGTGAACCGCCGCTTCTCCGATGGCCTGCAGTTCCTGGTTTCCTACACTTGGTCGCGCTACTTTGACTACACGTCTAATTATGAAGGCAACGCATTCACCGGCCCCGGGATAGATCCATTGGAGGTCCGCAAGATGTACGGCCCCTCGGCCAACGATGCTCCGCAACGGCTAGTGGTGAGCTATACGTATACGTTGCCTTTCTATAAGTTCACTCATAAGTGGAGACGATTAACTGATGACTGGAACCTTGTCGGCATCTATACGTTACAGCACGGTTTGCCGGTGACCGTTTATAACGAATTTGCAGATGACCTGATCGTGGATCCTTTCCTCAACTACTACGGCGGGGCTCTACCGACCTTCACCAGCAGGACCTCAATGCCATTGGGAATCAGCGATCCCCGGCAAGTGCGCACGTTTGGTGGCACTACTGCAAATTATTGGTTTAACCCGGGGGCCTTCACCGACCCGGGACCGGGAGTACTCGGTAACGCGAATCGCAATCCGCTCTATGGGCCCGGAATCAATTACGGCGACTTGGCTCTAGAAAAGAGTGTTCATATCGATGAGTCCAAATACGTCCAGCTTCGTTTGGAGACATTCAATACTTTCAACCACGCGAATTTTGCCAATCCTAACGGTCTGTTCGGCACACCGACTTTTGGACAGATACTCGGAGTACAAACGCTCACGACAAATGGCGATGGCCGTGTCTTACAGCTGGGTGCGAAGTTTTATTTTTAGCCAGTACTAAAATTTGAGAGACCGTCGTAAGATGTCCCTGCAATGGGAGCACGCTGTCTGAAGTTCACAACGCAAGTGCGGCGAATCGGGATTGCGTTGTGCCTATGCGCGGTGCTCGGTTTAAGTGCCAGAGCCACCGATCAGGATCAAATAAAAGTTGTCAAAATCAGAGACGCAGTCTATTTGGCTCCGGTCAACGCCAACGTCTACCTGGTCACCACGCCCGAAGGAAATGTAATCATCGACACCGGTTCGAAGGATTTCGCTCCCGAGGCAAAGACTTTGCTTATCGCGGAAAGTCATGCGCCGGTGAAGTACATCATTCTCACCCACGGCCATGCCGACCATATTGGCGGCATCGATCTCTGGAAAGAACCTGAAACACAAATCATAGCTCAAAGAAATTACGTTGAACTCGTTAACTATGTCACCAGGCTCGAAGGTTTTTTCGCTCCTCGCAACGCGGCAGCTTTTGGTCGTGCCCCCGAGCCGGTTGGTCCCTGGGCGGGGAATTTCGGCGCAAAAGTCGATCCAACCATTTTGTTCGACCAGGAGTACAGATTTACTTTAGGAGGGGTTGAGTTTGACTTGTTCAGCACTCCGGGCGAAACCCCTGACCATCTGACCGTCTGGATTCCAGCTTACAAAATTGCTTTCATCGGCGACAATTACGCCGGCGCCGGAATCCCAGAACCGATGTCTTTTCCAAACATGTACGCAATCAGGGGCACCAAACCACGATGGGCGCTTGATTGGATCACTTCTATCGACAAGGTCCTAGAGCTTAAACCGGACATCGTGCTTAACGGCCACGGTGACCCGATTTTTGGTAATGAAGAAATTACGCGACGGCTTAAGCGCTACCGCGACGCAATTCAGTACGTTCACGATGAAACTGTGAAGGGGATGAACTCCGGCAAGGATGTGTTCACCCTAATGCAAGAAATCAAGCTTCCCACGAGCTACGGCCTAAGCCAGGTATTTGGGAAGGTCAGCTGGTCAGTACGTGGAATTTATGACGGATACGCCGGCTGGTATGACATGAATCCATCGAGCATGTACGAGTTGCCGGTTTCCGTGATCTACCCAGACCTGGTCAACCTCGCCGGAGGGCCGGAATCCATCGCTCGCCTGGCCTTGCAGAAGGTAGAACTCGGCAAGCCGGTTGAGGCATTGCATTTGACCGATGTGGCCCTGGCAGCGGATCAGAAAAACCCAGCCGCATTGAACGCGCGAATCAAAGCGTTGGAATACCTGAGAGATCGTTGTGAGAACTTCGTCGAACAGGGTTGGCTGGAGTACGGAATTGCGAAAGCTAAAGAAAAACTGCCACCGCAATAGTCTAAGTTAGTTTAATTGCCCGCTAACGATCGGGCGGCCATCCACGTCAAATTCTTTTGTACTTTCAATCAATAGTTGTATGCGAATTTCTTGTCTCAATCTGCTTATGGTTGTGATGATGGTTGTTAGCCTCACTTCTGGGGCAGTTGAGGCTACTTCGTCCTCACTCTCAATCTCGCTGAATCCGGCTGATATGGAAGTGTTGGACGGAAGAGCTGAGATGGTCAGTTATCGCGGCGGTAGCGCTGTCCACCTCATTCCATCGCCTGAACACCGGACCTCAGAGGATGCCGTGATCGGTATCCTCGAGGGATCCGATTTCGTCGACGGAATCATTGAAGCTGATGTTGCAGGAACACCGCGGCCTGATGCGCCTGCTGATTCTCGGGGATTCATCGGGATTTCCTTCCATGTGCAGCCACATGCCTCACGATTGGAAAACATATATCTTCGGCCGACGAATGGGCGCGCCGATGACCAACTCAGACGCAATCATTCTGTGCAATACGCCTCAGAACCGGATTTCCCGTGGTACCGCTTACGCAAGGAGAGACCCGGGTGTTTACGAATCGTATGTAGATCTCGAACCATCCGCCTGGACAAGTATGAAGATCGTCGTGTCAAGAAAAACGGCTAAGCTCTTTGTCAATGGCGCAGCCCAGCCATGCCTGATTGTGAACGATCTGAAAATGGGACAGACGTCCGGGAAAATTGCTCTTTGGGCCCATTGGACTACCGACGCATATTTTTCCAAGGTGAGGGTTAAAGCCGGGGCGGTGCAATAACCAGCGCGTAAGGAGATCTAATATGGAAACCGTTTGGCAGGACTTGACCTACGCGGTCAGGGTGCTGCGGAAGAATCCTGGTTTTGCTCTGGTTTCCATCATCACGCTCGCCCTTGGGATAGGCGCAAACACTGCGATATTTTCCGTAACGAATGGGGTTCTTGTTCAGCCACTTCCATATTCGCATCCTGAACGGCTGGTCGGCATTTTCACTAGCAGCCCGGAACGCGGGTTGAAAGGGTTTCCCGTGTCATTCACGAAAATGACGCGAATTCAGGAGCGCAGCCACACATTGGACAAGGTCAGCGGATACCTTCCTGTCCTGTCGAGCCTGCAAACCCGGGATTTGCCGGTGGAACTCTCTGCGGTCAAGGTAACGGGAAACTTTTTCGATGTGCTTGGTACGGCACCGGCTTGGGGTCGCAGCTTCCTCGCCGAGGAAGACCGTCCCGGTGGTGCAGATGTCGCGATTGTTAGTCATCGTTTCTGGTTGACGCGACTGGGAGGCGATCCTAACGCGATCGGAAGGACTTTGCCGCTGGACGGCCGGAGTGTGACACTGGTTGGAATCTTGCCGGGAGACTTCCGCTTCCCATTTCTCCGGCCTGAACCCGACGTTTGGTTCCCCCGTGCATTTGAAGATCCGGGATTGAATCCTGTACAGGTCTACTCCGGAGCCTCTTATCTTCTTCTTCAGGGACGCATGCGTCAGGGAGCTTCGCCCGCCGCGGTGCAAGCGGAGCTAAACGCGATTAATGCCGAATATCAGCACGAATTTCCCGGCTTTGCGGATTCGAAGCAATATGCATTGGACGTGGATCCACTCAAAGAAAGTCTTGTGGGGCCGCTGCGCACCACCTTAGTAGTGCTTTTCGCCGCGGTAGGATTCGTGTTGATGATCGGTTGCGCGAATGAGGCTAGTTTATTGCTGGCCCGCGCGACAGGTCGTGCCAAAGAGATGGCCATCCGTAACGCCTTGGGGGGCTCGCAGCATCGCTTGTTCCGACAGTTGCTCACCGAAAGCCTCCTGCTTTCTTTTATCGCCGGAGCTATTGGAATTGCACTGGCTGGTATGGCACTTAGGGCTTTACGATTCTTGCCACCAGGAACGCTGCCTCGCATCGATGAAGTCCGCATTGATCCCATTGTGTTGGGATTCTGCTTGCTACTCTGCCTCATTACTGGAATTGTTTTTGGATTGTTACCCTCCGTTCAGGGATCAAGGAAGGCTGCGCAAGAAAGGTTGCAGGAAGAAGTTCGTGGAACGACTGGTAGTCGTCGGAGCGGGCGTTCGCTGGCGCTGCTGGTGTCAGGCGAGGTTGCAGTGGTAGCTCTTCTATTGAGCGGGGCCGGCATTCTGCTCAAGAGCTTTTCTAACTTGATGCATGTCGATCCGGGGTTTGATGCTAACCAGGTGACGACCTTTACGATCGCCTTACCAGGCGCCCGTTACGAGAAACCGCTGCAACAATCCGAATTCTTTCGGCGTCTTGTCGACTCGGTGCAAACACTTCCACAAGTTCGCTCGGCTGCGGTGGTCAATTTCATTCCATTATCGGGGACGCGTTTTGTGTACTTCTGTCCTGAAGGAATGGTGTGCCAGGGCATTGGCAAGGACCCTATCATCGCATTGAGGCAAATCAGCCCGGGGTATTTCAAGACCATGGGAATCCCTCTGCTGAGGGGTCGTCTGTTTAATGACAGCGACAAAGAGGGGGAGCATCCCGTTGCCATCATTAATCAGTGGACTGCGGAACATTATTATGGTGGCAAGGATCCGCTCGGCCGACAAATCGCAAACTCCCGCGACATGATTCAACGTGAGATTGTTGGCGTGGTGGGAGATGTCAGGTTTGTGGGAGTGAATACCCCCGCATCTCAAGAGATGTATTTGCCGCAGTCGCAAAGCCCGTTCGGGACGATGACGCTGGTAGTGCGCTCTGATGATACCGTCGGTCCGCTGATAGATGCAGTGAAACGCAAGGTTGCAGAACTTGATCCCGAACTGCCTGTCTCCAATGTCAGCACGATGAACGAAGTAGTTTCAACGTCCATCGCCCAGCCCAGGTTGACAGCGCAATTTGTAAGTTGTTTTGCGGGAGTGGCGTTATTTCTGACGATCATAGGGATCTACGGAGTTATCTCGTACGCGGTGACACGGCGGACACGCGAGATCGGTGTACGGATGGCCATAGGCGCCTCACCCCGAGAGATTCTATTGTTAGTTCTCAATCAAGGAATGCGAATGGTGCTGTTGGGGATCGCCATCGGAACTTTCGCTTCGCTCTTCCTCACGCACCTGCTTAGCTCTCTTCTATTCGGAACAAGCCCCCGAGACCCGTTCATCTTAAGCGCCGTGCCGTGCCTGATTGTACTTATAGCGCTGTTGGCATGCTATGTGCCCGCGCATCGAGCTGCTCACATCGATCCCATGGCGGCATTGCGGGCTGATTAAAGTTGTAAGTCCGGGGCACGAGCATGGACAGGCAAGCCAGACAATCCGGTCGGCCATCCCGGATTCAACTGAGAAAGAACGGGCTGGTGCCGATCCAGAATTCCGCGAGGGATTTCAGATTCTTCTTGTAAGTGCGGGTAACCGCCGTTGCGGGTAAACGACACGACTGTCGCCCTTCTTCGTCTGTGGAAGCATAACGTGTGCGTGGACGAGCTCTACATCTAGCGAACTGGTTCTCGTCTGACCGCAGTGCCGATGCCTTCACACTTTGCACGTCCTCCGGATACTGGAGCGAATGGTCGTTGAGCAAAGCTTGCAAGAGCGCGGACGACCTGCGTGATATGTTTGGGCGATGCGCTCGGAAATTGAACAGGCTGTCTTACTGCTGCAACGTGGAGATGACGCTAGTGTGGAGCAGGCACTTGCGTTGCTGCAGAACACCGTCTTTTCGTTCAGCATGCGTGTTTGCGGGCACCGCGAGGACGCCGAAGACACGATGCAGGAAGTCCTGCTGAAATCCGTTCCCCAATTGCGCAAGTTCAATAGTCCCAAAGCGCTTGTGGTGTGGTTGTACAAAGTGGCGAAAACTCGCTGCTTGATGAATCGGCGGAAGAGCAAGTTTGCTCCGGCGCACGAACTTTCGCTGGAAGAACTGATGCCGGATCGCAACGAATTGGAACTACTCTCTGCGACCGACAAAGTGAATCCGGAAGCGTTTGCAATTCGCAGTGAGCAGGCGTGGCGGCTACGCGAGGCGGTTCAGAAGCTGCCTCCGCGGTATCGCATCATTCTTGTGCTGCGGGATATGGAAGGGCTCACGGATGACGAGGTGGCCGAGATTACTGGCGTTCGCTCAGGCACCGTTCGGGTTCGCCTGCACCGGGCCCGCCTGTTTGTCAGAAAAGACCTCATGCGCAGCTGGGTGCCACAGCACAAAAGTGGGCCTCGTGCGCCGGCGCGCCGGGATGAGCCATTACGGCCTGCACGTTGCAAAGCATTGTTCGCCGAACTATCGGATTACCTTGACGAGCAACTGGACGATTCACTTTGTGAGGAGCTGGAGCGACACATGGATGGATGCGGCCCTTGTCAGGCGTTTGTCGCCACTTTGGAAGCGACGATCAAGCAATGTCGGAACTCGCCCGGAGACTGCCCTCCACCCAAAGCTGCGAGAATGCGCCAAGAGCTGATACAAAAATATCAGCGTGTTACCGCGGTACTCAGGCCCAATTCCTAAAACTTTCCAACCACCCCGGAAAATCTCTTGTAACAAATTCCAGCTTTCTGCATTTATTCGTGTTCTTTGCCGATGAGGTTTGCAGGAGGCATTCATGATTGCAGCACAAGTCGACCTTACACAAGCACTTAAGCAGCAACGCCAGTTTGTTGCCCGTACTGGAAGCGGCCACAATCTGATTCTGGACGATGCAGCGGGCGGAACTGGCGCAAAACCGATCGAAATGGTAGCGGTCGCTCTCGCCGGATGCACGGCTTTTGACGTCATTACGGTACTGCGGCAGAAGTATCACCAGAAAGTCACCGGATATCAGGTGCGCGTCGAGGCCGATCAAGCAGAGCGACCGCCGCAAGTTTTCACGGCGGTTCGAGTCCACCACCTTGTCACCGGTATTGGAATCGACGAAGCAGCGCTCGTCGAAGCCATCCGCCTGTCAGAAGAGAAGTACTGCTCGGTGGGTGCGATGGTACAAAAGACGGCGACGTTCCACACGACGCACGAAATCATCGAGGACACAACCTCTTGGATCCATGCGGCTGAGCTGGCAGGAGTTCCTGATCCGCATGATCGCGAATGCGTTCTCGCTGCCGCCGCTGCTGCTGGGGCTGGAACAGGATGTGAACCGCGCG
>Ga0209579_10003608_pt1 | contig 11140 bp, 5 predicted proteins | sample Coa_R1_2_FD_187152 | JGI IMG/M metagenome (GOLD analysis project Ga0209579, IMG submission 187152) | Surface soil microbial communities from Centralia Pennsylvania, which are recovering from an underground coalmine fire - Coalmine... | ecosystem: Environmental > Terrestrial > Soil > Unclassified... | reverse complement strand
GAAGTTGCAACGGATGTAAACCCAAAGGCCTACGTTGACCTGCCACTGTCCTCCTCGGGCGCGCGGTCTTCGGAAGCATTCATGTTTCTCTCGCCCGGCATTACCCCAGGGGGGAACAGCAACAGCAACACCTTCGATGCCCACATCAATGGCAGCCAGACGCTGTCCAAGGAAATGCAAATCGATGGCATGAGCACCCAAATCGCCGAGGTACAAGGCGATCCGCGCCAGTTGACGTTTCCGCCCGACGCCGTCCAGGAGATGTCGGTGATGACCAGCAGCTACCCGGCTGAGTTCGGCAACACGGGCGGCGGCGTGGAGCGGTTCGTATTCAAGTCGGGAACCAACCAATTTCATGGAGTCGCGTACGAGTTCCTGCGCAACACCGCCTTTGATGCCCGCGGTTTCTTCAATACCAGCGTTGCGGTTCATCACGAGAATGAGTTCGGCGGTAGCTTGGGCGGTCCCGTACTGATCCCCAAACTTTACAACGGCAAAAATAAGACGTTCTTTTTCGTAAACGTGAACGAGTACAAGTTGCACGGCGGCGCTCAAAACGCGATCGGGTCCGTGCCAGACGCGGCGTTCCGCACCGGTGATTTATCCGGACTCGTGGACGCGACCGGCAAGCAGATTCCGATTTATGATCCGGCCAGCACAAGTCAGAACGCCCAAGGCGTCTTCACGCGGACGCCGTTCCCTGGGAACATCATTCCCACCAACCAGATCAGCAATGCAGCGAAGAGCATTCTGAGCTACGTTCCGAACGCGGTGCTGCCGGGTGTCTACAACAACTACCCGGCCGCCGGCAGTTCCATCACCGACTACAACAACGAGACGTTCAAGATCGATGAATATTTCACGCCGAGTCTCCACCTTAGCGGATCATGGAATCAGGGCATCAACGACAATAACGGACCTTTTTCCATCCTTCCCCACCCGGTGGAGAACACTCGCGACGGCGCCGGTAACGCGTACACTGGCCGCATCAATTTAGATTGGACCATCAGCCCGAGGATTGTGAACTCATTCCGCATGGGCTTTAACCGGCAGTTCCAGTACCTGGCATCGGTGGAAGCGGGGGAGGATTGGACCACTAAGCTCGGCATATCCGGCATCAATCCCGGCTTTCCGGCAATCAACTTTGGATCGGGGGGAATTCAGGTCAGCGGATCGGGCTTCACGCCGTGGGCCCTGAACCAGGCCGCCATCGGACCGATCTCGAACACGTTCCTGTACGCCGACTCCTTGTCGTGGACCAAGGACAAGCACAATCTCAAATTCGGTATGGACCTGCGCAGGTTGCAGCATCAGGGCATATATCCCAGCCAGCCCGTAAACTTAACCTTCAGTCCTCTCGAGACGGCGTATCCGAGTGGCCCATTGCAACAGACGACCGGAAATGAATTTGCCAGCTTCCTTCTTGGGCAGGTGGACAACGCCAGCGAATTCATCAATAACGTAGTAGTAGGCGAGCGCGAGTGGTACGTGGGTCTTTACGCGCAGGACGATTGGAAAATAACCCCGAGGCTTACCCTTAATATCGGTCTGCGCTGGGACGTCTTCACGCCATGGTCGGAGGTCGCTGACCGGTATTCGATCATGGATCCAACCAAGCCGAACCCGGCGGCAGGCGGCATCGCTGGGGCGTACGTATATGCAGGAGGAAGCGCCGGAACTGCCCCCTACACCGGGTCAAAATATCTGACGACAGCCGGTCATATCGATTGGCACAACTTCGCGCCACGCCTTGGACTGGCTTGGAGAGCGACCAACCGCACCGTCATCCGGGCGGCGTACGGTCTCAGCTATTACCCCAACGGAGGACTGGGCGGTGACAATGTCACCAACGTCACCGATGGTTTTTCGACCACTGCCAACTTCATAAGCCCGGACAATGGCATACATCCAGCGTTTACCCTGGATAACGGGCTGCCACAGAATTTCCCGCATCCACCGTTTGTCAGTGCGGGACTCAACGTTGGTAACAGCGCCAACATGTGGTGGGACAACGCTTCGCTACCCATGTATAAACAGGACTGGAATTTCACTACGCAAACCCAGCTCACCAACTCCATGGTCCTGGATGTCGCTTATGTGGGGTCGCATGCCCTCCGTCTTAACACTGGTATCGTCAACCCCGATCAGCTCAACCCGAAATACTTGAGCCTGGGGAGCCTGCTGCAGGACGACATCAACTCTCCGGCCGTGGTGGCGGCTGGCTACAAGCCGCCGTACGCCGGCTTCACCGGAACACTGGCCCAGGCCCTGCGGCCCTTCCCGCAATATATCGGTGTTGGCACGGAGAATTCGGCCGGTATCGGAAACTCGACGTATCATTCCTTGCAGGTAAAATTGGAAAAGAAGTTGACCAATGGGCTTTTCGCTCTGGCTTCTTATACCTGGTCGAAGACGCTGACGGATTCCAGCTCGAGCCTGGGCGGCTTCTTCTCTTCATCGTCGCGGGACGCCTACAATCTCCAGTTGGAGAAGGCGTTGGCATTCTACGACGTACCATCCCGGCTGGTGATTGGGTTCAACTACGAACTGCCGATCGGCCCCGGCAAACCCTTCCTCAATCACGGCTTGGCCAGCAAAATCCTGGGAGGGTGGCAGGTGAATGGCATTATGAGTTATCAGTCCGGCACCCCGATTGTGGTTTCAGCGAATAATACTCTGCCACTCTTCAATGGCGCCCAGTCACCTAACTCCGTGCCCGGCCAGAGGCCTTCCAACTCGTGCTCTGGCTTCGATCCAAACAAGGATGTTCTGTTAAATGCTGCTGCGTTCTCGGTTCCAGGACCTGGACAGTTCGGCACTTCAGCTCAGATCATGCCGAATGCCCGGAATTGCCCCGTCTACAATGAAGACTTGGGGCTCATGAAGAAGTTCTACATCAGAGAGTCCAAGTATTTTGAATTCCGCTTTGAGTTATTTAATGCGTTCAACCGGGTGCTCTTCGCCGGGCCCGCAGCCAGCATCAATAATTCGAACTTCGGCCAAGTGAACAGCCAGGCTAATTCTCCCAGAAACGGGCAATTAGCAGCGAAGTTCTATTTCTGAAACGTCCAAGACGCCGGGTGGGAAAACTCTGTCTTTCCCGCCCGGTGGCTTCCTAGGTCATAGATGTTTGACCCCGACCCTGTTGCTACTCTTCTCTAAATTTATCCAGCACTTAAGAAGAAAAATAGCGTAAAAGCATTACTTTTCGCGTCCGCTTTTCGTCGATATATCTCGCGGCGTGAAACGCACTTGTTGTGCAGGATAAGACGCTTCCGATCTGGACTTTTTTCGAGAAGTGATTCATAATCAGGGTCTTAATCTTCTAGACGGATAGAGCGTTGCGCCTGCGCCGATCCTGATTTTCGGGCCCGTGTTATGCAGAATAAAACACCGGAGGGCAGCCGCTACGTAATCCAATCCCTGGTACACGCATCCCAGGTGCTGGCGTCTTTCCGGTCAATGGGCGAAACAGTCCGACTGAGGGACGTTGTAGAGCGCACGGGCATGAACAAGGGCATGTGTTTCCGGCTCTTGTACACTCTCTACCGATGCGGATTTCTCGAACGAGTCGATGGCCATCAGTACCGGTTGGTCTACGGAATCCACCCGAACCGCCGCTTGCGCATTGGGTATAACGGGCTGGGACAGGATTCCTCTTTCTCTCGGGAAGTACTGGCAGGACTGCTACAAGCCGCAAATGACGCCCGCTTGGAGGTCGTGGCAGTGGACGACCGCAACGACGCCAAGGTGGCTTTGCGCAACGCCGACTACTTCGTGCGCGAGCAAGTGCATCTGGTCATCGAGTTTCAGACCCACGATGCCGTGGCGGCTGCCATTGCGTCCAAATATCTGGAAGCCAGAATCCCTGTAATAGCCATCGATTTCCCGCATCCCGGGGCAACCTATTTTGGAGCGAATCACTACGGGGCTGGCCTCATCGGCGGGCGTCACCTTGGACGCTGGGCCAAGAAACATTGGAGCGGAGAAGTGGATGAAGTGCTACTGATCGAATTGACCCGCGCCGGCCCGCTGCCCCGCACGCGCATTCGCGGCATCCTGGCCGGGCTCCGGGAAGTGCTCCGGCTGCCTGAACACTGCTTATTTTCCCAGGTGGATGGCGACGGCCAGTTTGGAACGGCCCTGGACCGCGTTCGCAAACACTTGCGCAGCACGGTCTCCAAGAGAATTTTAGTGGGCGCGGCAAACGATCCCAGCGCCTTAGGTGCTTTGCGGGCGTTCGATGAGTGTGGCCGCTCGGCGGATTGCGTGGTGGTGGGGCAGAACGCCGAGCCCGAAGGCCGCGCCGAATTGCGCGAACCGCGCACGCGCCTTATCGGATCGGTGGCACATTTTCCGGAGAAGTACGGCGAAGGGCTGGTCCGCCTCGCGCTGGAACTCCTTGCCCGCAAACCAGCCCCGCCGGCGGTTTTCGTCAAGCATCAGTTGGTCACGCCCGAAAACGTGGACCACCTGTATCCCAACGACACCCTGATGGGTGTCATGCGCGCCGGTTCGTGAGTCCGCTAAGCTTTTATGGCCGATGAGAACGATAAGCGTCGTCCAGTACGGCGGCTTTAGCACACTCTGTGCAAGGCGTGCCGGTGCGCCGAGCCAACTCCGCAAACACCTCAGACGGTGTTCGTTCAACAAAGCCGGGCGGAACGACGAACAGTGAGGCCGCTGGCTCACCTACGGTCAAAGATGTCACCTGTTTGCTCTTTTTTCCGATCCGGACGCCACTCCGAAAGAAAACCATTGTGACCTCCAACGGAAAACAATTGAGGTCAGGAGCTAACCAGCTTTCAGTGTGAAATGAAGATGTCCCGGCTTGCCGGTCATCGATGTTCTTAAAGGTCATATGTCCCCACAACGAACGATGCTCGGCTCCAGGTGAATCTGCACAAGAGTTGAGGATTTGCCTAGCTGTAACGATTTCCTTGCTGTTCATCGGGTATGTGGTTGCTGATTCGGTAGCTGGGTCCAGTGAAATCCTGACAGCCTTATTCAAGTCCAGAATGGTCGAATTCCAAACATGGCGGCCGTCCAACGTGTCGAGAGTCTCGACTTGGACACCGGATGCCTTTACAGCAGTCGTCCGCAGTTCGATGGATTTCTGAATTCCATCGTTATCGTATTCTGCTTCTGTAGTCTGCGCGGTAAACGGCGTGATCGGAACGGGCCTCGCTGCGAAGGCGACCGAAAGCAGCACCACTAAGGCCGCAAGAGAGCCAAGCCAGAGTATTTTACGCGAAAGGGAATCCATTGCACCCCCCTTTCTAAGCGGAATTATAGAGCAGCCTGCTGGACGCGTCAACGGCCGCGAGGAGGCTCCTGAACATAAAACAGGGATGAAACGGGCGGAAGGCTTAGCGGTATCACCGTCGCATCCGTGCTGTCCTGTTTGCGGCTTGTGACGGTCGTGCGGTTCATAGCACCGTTATGCGGGTTCCAGATTGTGAAATCCAGTTTGCCCCTGAGGACGACGTTGGTATTCACCTGCCGAAGCGATGAATTTGCAAAGAAGTAAATGTTTCGGCCACCTTTAATTTTATGGATGTAAGTCAAAGCGCCATCGTATGCCCGGCCATTCTTCAACGGCCAGATTTCTTCCTGGAATTCCACGTCTCGAACCGGCAGAACAGTTCGCAAAACCTCGGCCAACAAACCGGTTTCTGTTTGCGGAAGGAAGAACGCGCGCCCACCCGCCCCATTCTGGTGGACGAAATAGCGCCGATTCTTTTCGACTGTGACGTTGCCGCTCACGACGGCTTCGATCGGGAACCCAAAAACGTCGCTCACTGCCTGCTGAACTTCCCGGTCGCGCCCAAACTCGGCCGATAAATACGGCAGCCTGCTGGTTGCGATTACCGTACCGCCGTTCTGATAAAACTCCGCGACCTTCCGGGCGGCCGCAGCCGAAAGCGTGTTTCCACCTGGAACAATGAGCACGCGGAATTCCTCCCGGTTTTCCTTGTTGTCCAGGATCAGTCTTCGCTTATCGATGATGCATTTGGTTGCCAGGACTTCTGGATGGAGATAGGTGTAGTCCACGCGAAGGCCGCGATACAGAATTTCGCCAACATCCATATAGTCGATCTCGGGAGGCACAGTGCCGCCGTTGTAAGCGTATTCCCAGGCGGGCCCCATCATCCTGGCCAGCTCGTTGACGGAATTGTCGGTTTCCGGCTTTGCGCTTTCGGCCAGTTGGCCGCCGGAAAAATCATACGTGGTCTGCAGGGCCGCAATGGGGTACAACACCGCAATATCCGCTACGTGCCGGCCGTGCTGAAGCAAATAAGACAAGCGCCCCACATATTCGTTCAACTGCGGGGCGTTTTTCACTCGCTCGCCGATATCGCCCGCGGGGATTTGCAGATTAATTCCCATCGCAAATTGATCCATTGCGGTCCGAAATACATCTTTCTCATCGAGCTTGGTATACGCCGCATAGGTCTCGGCCATCACCACTGGCTTGTCATAGTTGAATGCGGCAGACGTCACAATTTTGTATCCCCGATTTGACCGGCCCAGAAAGAAAATATCGTCGTGGCCGGGAATGTCCTGGTGTTCGAATACCTTCATCAGATCGCCGTTGATCGGAACAGGATTGGGCGCCTCCTCCTGATCGAGATGGCCGGTGGACTGAATGCCGTGATCCTTGCACCACTTTGCGATCTTGGCGACGAAATTGTTGGCGAAAAGCTCCGCGCGGAATCCGTAGAGCGCATTGCGGGCCGCCGCTGTTTCCGGGCCGATGTCATGCCATAGCGCGGGATAGTATTTCATCGGAGAGTATCCGTACTTCTTCTCGAAGTTGCCGTTGAAGGACGGCGTCCACATGCGCCCGTCGAGCCAGTGCATCGTGGGCTCATCGAAGAAGGCCATCTTAATCACGTTGCCGAAGTAGGGCTTGAGGTGGGCATAGAACTTCTCGTAGCTCATGGATAGAAAGACGTTCATGGCATCGGCGTCGAGATAGTCCACCAGGCCTGGATTGCGGATTTTAAGAATCGCGTCATGGTTCAGGTAAAACACCATGAACTTCCAGTTGCCCTTCGGTACATCGCATTCGATCCGGTTGTTTTGGGAAAAGCCTTTGCTAACGTCAACCCGTTCCAACGTGTCACGATTCATTAGCACAGCCCCGACGTAGGTGCCTCCGGGAATTGCGAGCTCAGCTTTCGCCGGGCCAGCCACGTCTTTCTCGATCATGTCGAGACGCTTGGCCATATACTGCGGGTACTTCGAGTAGAGCTGCCCGCCTACGGTACCGGTTGGGTACTCATAATCGTCGTAGAGAACAAAAAAAAGACCATTCTGCTTCGCTTCCTCGACGGCCCGCCGATAGAGATTGAAAAACGGCTCGCTGAGATATTCGATGCCGTGATCGAAGAATCGGAGGTGCGGCGCGGCCTGCCGTACGTAGGCAGGGTCCAGATTCTTGCCGTTGCCGCCGTTTACGGAAACAAAGAAACCGCCGAATCGTTGCTTGGCCATGCTTTGGACCGCCGAGACAATCTGCGCCTCCGTTACGGTGGAGAGATCGTAGCCCCACATGGCCTGGCCTCGATATTCCGCCGGAGGATTCTTGAACGTGGCGTAATCGAGACCGTCAGCGAATGACGCAGTGAGAGGCAAGACCAACAGGATCAGTTTCAGCCAACGAGTTCCGAGGTTCATGGCAGAGTCCTCCAAAACGAAGATCTTATCTCAGGAGTGAAAATCGCAGCACCGATATAATGTGTTTGGAGCGAGTCTTGCGGCGCAGATTCTTCTTACGTGGATTACTGGGCTGTCCGCTGCTGCGTGCGTTGGGCGCAGCCTCGCCAACTCATCGGGGATTTGAAGACACGGCCGCTCAGGCTGGCGTGCGGTTCGCGCACCGTGCCTCCCGCACCTCACAGAAATATCTTCCCGAATCCATGGGTGCGGGTGTGGCTATGTTGGACCACGACAACAACGGGTTTCTAGATCTTTTCTTCGTAAACGGCGCAGGTCTGAGCGATCTGATGCCACCAGGATCCGCGCCTGATAAAACTGATCCGCGTTACTGGAATCGATTTTTTCGGAACAACGGTGACGGTACCTTCACCGACGTGACCGAGGCTGCGGGACTGCGCGGGGCGGGCTATGGCATGGGTGTTGCCGTCGGCGATTACAACAACGACGGCCTGCCCGACCTCTACGTGACCAGCCTTGGATCGAATCACCTTTATCGCAACAATGGCGACGGCACCTTCAGCGATGTGACGGAAGCGGCTGGCTTATCGTGCAGCGGATGGTCCACCGGCGCGTGCTTTGTGGACTACGATCGCGATGGCCATCTCGATCTCATTGTGACGCGCTATCTTGATTGGGATTTCAGCCAGAACATCTATTGCGGCGACCGGCGCCCTGGCTATCGCGCATATTGTCACCCCGATCAGTTCCGGCCGACGACTCACCTGGTCTTTCACAATAACGGCAATGGCACCTTCACCGACGTATCGAAAAAGTCGGGCATCGGAAACGTCCCGTCAAAGGGGCTGGGAATCGCCGTCAATGACTTTGACCAGGATGGCTGGCCTGATATCGTCGTCGCGAACGATTCGTTTCCCGAACAGCTCTTTCGCAACAACCGCGACGGTTCCTTTTCCAATATTGCGCTTGAGGCTGGGATGGCTTACGACGAAAACGGCAAGACGTTTGCCGGCATGGGGGTCGATATTGCCGACTACAACAACGACGGTTGGCCCGGCGTTTTTATCGACGCCCTCGCTCACCAGCGTTACGCCCTGTTCCAGAATCACGAAGGCCGCACTCTGGATTACGTTTCAGGCCCGACCGGAATCGGCGGGACTACCAATTTCCATTCCGGGTGGGGAGCCAAATTCATCGACTATGACAATGACGGCTGGAAGGACCTGCTCGTGGTCCAAGGACACGTCATGGACAACATTGAACTGACGCAGCCGCCCATTCGGTATAAGGAGCCGCTGCTCCTGTTGCGCAATCGCCAGGGGAAATTCGAGGATGTGTCGCGGGACGGCGGGGAAGTTTTTCAAATTCCATTCGCGGCGCGCGGGGCCGCTTTCGGTGACCTCAACAACGATGGTTTTGTCGACGTGGCCATTAATTGCAACGATGGCCCAGCCATCCTGCTGATGAACCGCGGCGGCAACGGCAACCACTGGCTGATAGTGAATACCGTGGGAACGAAGAGTAACCGCGATGGCATCGGCTCGCGCGTGCGGCTGGTCTCAGAGTCCGGAGCAGAACAGCATGGATATGTCAGCACTGCGGGCAGCTATCTGTCAGCCAGCGACAAGCGGGTACATTTCGGTCTTGGCAAGGACCGTTCGGCGAAATTGCTTGAGATCACCTGGCCTAGCGGAACAGTTCAACGGCTTAACAATGTAGCAGCGGATCGCGTGGTTACGGTCAAAGAAGAGGAGGCGCGCGCACCCGAGCGGCGATAGCATGCAAGACTTGAGAGCGTTCGCGGTGCGGCAACTGGCGGACTACGATGCGCATACTCCCGGAAAGATGTTTGATGGTCCCCATCCTGTCATGTCCCACGCCGAAGCCTACGCCCTTCAACTCGAGGTGGCGCGCCTTCGAGCCGAGCGCGGCGAAAACGTGGCAGGTTACAAAGTTGGTTGCGTCAGCGAGGTGATCCGGCGCCAGCTTCACATGGAACGGGCATTATTCGGACATGTTTTTGCTTCCGAACTCCACCACTCGGGAGCAACGCTCGATCCGCTGGCCTTCGCCAAGCTGGCCATCGAAGGAGAGTTTGCAGTCCGACTGGCGCGGGATATTCCCGGCGTCGACTGGCTGCGACAGCACAAGCACGAAGCGTTCACGTCGATTCTTCCGGTCATTGAGCTTCACAACTATGTTTTGCGTGGCGCCGACGCTGCCTTGGAACTGATCGCTAACAATGGCTTGCACGCGGGCATCGTGCTGCCGGTGGAACCGATGACTCTCAACAATCCCGATCAACTGCTCGATGAACCGATATGGGTGCTGAAGAATGGGCAAATGCTTGGGCGGACTACCGCCAGCGCGGTTCCTGGCGGACCGTTCGAAAGTGTGTGTCAACTGGTAAGTCATCTGGCCTTACATGGAATCCGGCTCAAGAAGGGTCAGATCATCCTGACGGGTTCTCCGCTTGCGTTGTATCCGGTTGAGCCCGGAGATCGGATCGAAGTGCGGACCGCCCGGTTCGGCCAAGTCTCGGCGACTGTGTCTTAGCCGAGGGCTCCTCTGCGGTAGGATCTAAAGTAACGATGGCTTGTGAAATCATTCGGGCCGCCGCAATACGCGGGTTACTGGCGCTCCTGACTGCAGGACTATTACCGGCATCGGCGGCCGATGACCTCAAGCCGGACCCCACGACCGTCGAGCTCTTTGAAAAGCAGGTCCGGCCTTTGCTGGCCGCGCGCTGTGTGTCCTGTCATGGGGCGTCGCAGCAGTTCTCGTCTCTTCGTGTGGATTCACGGGAGGCCCTGCTGCGCGGCGGAAATCGCGGGCCGGCGATCGTGCCGGGAGACGCGCAACTCAGCCTCCTCGCAAAAGCGGTTCGGTACGAGGGACCCAAGATGCCGGTCGGCGGCAAACTCGAACCGGGTGAAATCGCCGCTCTCGAAAAGTGGATCAATCTTGGAGCGCCCTGGCCTGAGGATATGGGTACGCCTGCGGCGAAAGCCGGCGCTCCGGGTCTCTACGAAAGGCTCAAGAAAGAGCATTGGGCGTATCAGCCCGTAGGCAACCCGCAACCTGAGGTCTCCGGCAGCGCCACTCACCCGGTGGACCGATTCCTCATCGCCGCGCTGAACAAAGCAGGGCTGAAGCCATCGGCGCCGGCCGACCGGCAAACGCTTATTCGCAGGCTCACTTATGTGCTAACCGGACTTCCGCCCACCCCGCTTGAAGTCGACCTCTTCGTACGCGACGAAGAACCCGGCGCATATGAACGGCTAATTGATCGCTTACTCGCCTCGCCCCATTTCGGAGAGCATTGGGCCCGCAAGTGGATGGACGTGATGCATTTTGCCGAGACTTTCGGCAATGACTGGAATTACGAAATCAAGGGAGCGTGGCTGTATCGGGATTATCTCATTCGCGCTTTCAATCAGGACGTTCCCTATGACCA
>Ga0209579_10003607_pt1 | contig 11142 bp, 9 predicted proteins | sample Coa_R1_2_FD_187152 | JGI IMG/M metagenome (GOLD analysis project Ga0209579, IMG submission 187152) | Surface soil microbial communities from Centralia Pennsylvania, which are recovering from an underground coalmine fire - Coalmine... | ecosystem: Environmental > Terrestrial > Soil > Unclassified... | reverse complement strand
CAATCCCAGAGCTTAACATCAATCCCGGTGATTCCAAGAAGCCAAAACGATGAAACTTCCTAAGGATTATAAGGAAATTTGTGCAGCGACGAGGAGTGTTTTGGGTTGGTTTGTCGGGGCAAAGATTAGGTCTGACCGCCGGGTCGGGTTTGAACAAAAGAAAGGCTTATTAATATGGAAACCTCAATCCGGCGCCGGTGAGCCTTGCACGCTTGGAAGTCATGACCGTCTCAATCTGGAAATCCGGCTCACGCCCTCAGGTGTTCAATACCTTCAACGCCTTCTTCGCATCCGTAACCCGCAGGATCAGCAAACCTTTCTTTGCATCCGGTGGCGTGGCGCAATAAGCATATTCGATATTGACCTTCGCGTCCGCCAGCTTGTGCGCAATACGCCCGAGCGAACCTGGCTTGTTGTCGCCCTCGATCATAAGGACGTCATCCTCGATGACCAGCGTGCCTCGCTCCTCAAAGACATGCAGCGCCTTGCGATAATCACTCACAATCAGGCGAACCACGCTATGGTCCACGGTGTCGCTCGTGGAAACAGCGTAAATGTTGATCTTCGCCTCGCTGAGGGCGTCTGCCACACGTGCGAGTGTTCCCGGGCGATTATCCAGGAAAATAGCCAACTGTTTGGTGATTTGCATAAACATCCCGTTCCACGGGTGCATAGCGAGCATAACACGCAGGCCCGCATCCGCAAATCCTATGTGGAAACCGAAGTAGGAACTTACCGCCAAAAATTCCCTCGGCCATGTTATCATTTGGTGTTACTTTCACTGTATGGACAACGAAATCCCACATCGCAAACGTGGCCTGATCTTCCTGGGAATCGCCCTCCTGATGTTGGTCCTCGGCGAAACGGTCTTGCGCCAGTCCCTGAGCAAAATGGCGTTTGTTATCTATTGGATGGGGTGTTTCATCTTCACGGCATTGGCCATCCTGTTCTCCTTCCTCGACGTCGCCGGTGTTCAACGCCGCGCCCGCGAGCAGCAACGGGAGTTACTCGAAAAGACCATTGGCGAAATCGTCCGGCAAAAGGAAGCCAAACACGGTGGGTCGAAACCCGACTGACAGCCTGCTTTAGACAGGTCTCTGGCCTCCGTAATAATTTTTCTTCCAAAGCGCAGTTTCCTCATTGAATTTTTCTCCTGTCTTTGGTTGATTGGAACAGGAGATTTTAATGAGTGCGCCCGATACAACTGTTCAAGTCAAAGAGCTTTCGGAAAGCCAGCGGAAAGCCCTCATCAATCTGCTCGGCGATGATGACCCCGCCATCTACCGCACCGTGCGTGAGAAAATCATGTCCATCGGCGAGGAAGCCGGCGAATGGCTCCGGCCCCTTCGGTTGAGCAGCGACCCCCTCCTGCGCCGCCGCTCCCGTGAAATCGTCCAGCACTTCGACCGCCAGGAAGCCGACACCTGGTTCCTGGCTTTTTGCCTCAAGCACGGCGAGGAATTTGACCTCGAAGAAGGCGTCTGGCTCCTTGCCCTCACACAATATCCCGACATCAACGTCGAAGCCTATCGCGCCCTGTTGGACAATTTCGCCGCCGAAGTCCGGGACCACATCGATTTCAGCGAGACCGGCAAGGAAATCCTCACCACCCTCAACAACTACCTTTTCGACGAACTCGGCTTCACTGGCGACGAGGAAAACTACTACGACCCGCAGAACAGCTATCTGAACCGCGTCATCGATCGCCGGAAAGGAAACCCCATCAACCTTTCGCTCCTGTATTTGCTCCTCGCGCGCCGCCTGAAATTGCCCATGACCGGCATCGGCCTGCCCGGCCATTTCATCTGCCGCTACCAATCCACCGCCAGCGAGATCTACGTGGACGCCTTTCACCACGGCAAATTCATGACCAAAGCCGATTGCATCCAATACCTCATGAGCGGCAATCACAGCCTGCAGGATGAATTTCTCGCCCCCGTCAGCACCCGCCGCGTCCTCATGCGCATCTGCAGCAACCTCCACCAGATCTACAGCCAGATGGAACTTCCCGACGAAACCATGCGCTTGCAGCGGTACCTGGTCGCCTTGGCGAGATAACTTCAACCCGAAACTCCAAACTCGAGACTTGAACCTGCCGTAGCGCAGGCTGGTAGCCTGCTGTGTCGCCGACTGGCAGTCGGCAGACCCTTGATTCCCAAGACCCGCTTGCTTCCCAACTTCGGGCCATGGCTCTTCGAACCTCTCGCAAGTGAGATTAGTGAGATTATGGGAACTTTCGTACACTCGGATAATCCCGTCCATGTGAACAACTCGCCCATGTTTTTTGTCGCATCGAAGTCGGACGAAGACGGACGGCCGGGTTCCCCATCATCCCGTTCATCCTGTCCATCCTGTCAAAATCTTTCCTCATGTAAATTATTGGAATTATCGGAATTATCGTAATTTCCGCGCATCCCGCGCCCGCCCACAGCACCGGGATGGGATGAAAGCGGGGGCAAAACCGCGGCCGAGACGCCGCAAAATGCGCTGCCCGCCATCCGGCCCTTTGCGTCTGAAGTTGGCCTCCACAGCCTTGGCCATCTCCCGCCGCCTCGGCGCGCCGTAGTTTCACGAAGGCGGCCCGCCCTTCGCTCCCTGCAACCTATATTTCTATATTGCATTGCCCAACCACTAACACCCCTCCGCTAAAAAGTAATGCGTTGTTGGCGTTGTTGGCGTTGTTGGCGTTGATGGCGTTGATGGCGTTGATGGCGTTGATGGCGTTGATGGCGTTCCGGCCCCCGAGTTTTCCGCTAGCATTTCCTCCTCGTCCTCGAATTTGACGCTTCAACCCTTCAACTCTTTAAGGACAACTTCGCCCCGCGTAGCACCCGCGCCACCCCCAACAGTTTCTTTATGGACGTCCGGACCGATGTAGTGCACTTCTAATCCTTATGAGTGACCCCCAGGATCCAATTCAACTGAAATTGGAAGCGTGTCGTTTCATCTCTGAGACCCACCGCAAGGCGCGGGCCGAAAGAAGAAGCGCTCACGCCCAGAGTTTCTTCACCACATTGACCTTCTTCGCGATTGTTGCGGCCACACGTTTTGCTGACAAAGTGAAGTTACCCGAGCATCGCTCCACATTCTTTTGCATTTCTGCGTGGATTCTTCTGCTGACGGTTGCGGTGCTTGCGGCGTTTCATGTGGCAGGCATCCACGCGGCCAATCGCGTCAATCGAAAGCTCGCCGAGGCGGCCGAGGACGAGGTTCGCAGATTCGCGGGACTGCCCGACCCCATCGGAGCTGGTCGCCTTGTCGCACAGCTTTATTTGTGGGAAGTCGCAATGATCATCGTATTTGCGATTGGAGCGGGTGTCTCCCTCACCGTGTTGTAGCACGCGTTTCCTCCTCGTCCTCGTTCTCGTCCTCGAATTTGCCGCTTCAACCCTTCAACCTTTCAACTCTTTAACGACGACTTCGCCCCGCGCTGTGTGCGCTGCTGAACCCGTAGGACAGGCTTCCAGCCTGTCTCCATTTTCCCTCCGACCCTGCCTTTATATGGAGTGCGCCGGCAAAGCGAAGCGACGACGGCGCTTTGGGATTGCGCGAAGCGCGGGGCAGATGAAAGAACGGCTGTGCGCCCCAAAGTGGATCGGCAGAACGTGAAGCTCGCGCTGCAATTGCGTGCGGAAACAGCGGTTATGCTCAAATGGATAGCGCAACGTTTGTACACGGGGACTTGGACCCACCTCAATCATTTGTTATATTGGGCGAGACGCGGTAAATAGAAATCAATGCGTAGATGCTACAATACTAGGAACCGACCCTTTTACGATTTTCCATAAATTCCCTTATTCGCCCGTGCACCAACAGCACTCCCAACGCCATTAAGTGTAATCCAAAGACTAAACCATACTCGCTCGGCTCCGAAGAAACGAAAAGCATCTTGATTTCAAGCGCGGTGCCCATCAGAAATACAACGACTCCCGCCCAAAAATTGAACCACGAGGCCGCATTCTTGTAGCTCATTTATATCCTTCGGCTAATGTGACCTTTTTTTCAGGGCTAAGAGACGTGTGGCAGTCAAAGTGTCGATCGTTAACTCACTAAATACACGGAACTTTTGCATCAAAGGTAGTAATGCCTGTTCTTTGGTAGTCCCGCATACGTCGCACCGACGAACAATCAGCACGATATGCTTCGATTTTTCCTCCACGAACCGCTTAAAATCTTCCAGTTCGAAAAGTGTGACGACCCTATAGTCGTTTTGTTGCTCGTGAATTGGCCCATCGCAAGAGAAAGGTCTATACTGGCAATTGCCCAAAAATCCCGCCGCATCAAGCGAATGACGATCAATACCACACTGATTTAGAAGCTGAACGAGTTTGTCTTCTGGATCCATCGCATAACCCATAGAAGTGACAATTATTTCCGTTTTGTCTTTCACGGCAAAGGCGTCCCTGACCCAAGGTTGTTCTCGAACACGCGGAAAATCCGCGACTTTTACAAGCGGTTCGGTGAAAAGCCCAATCCGTTCGCGGACTAAATCTTGCGGAAATAAATTGAAGAAGGCTACCGGAGCGAATTTGGCCTCTTTTGGAGGGCACGCGGCACTTAAGGCGATCAGGTTCAATAAACAGTCTGCAGGTTCTCGGTTTAGTTTTTCTGAGAGATGCCGGCAAAAGTCGAGCGTGGCACTTCCTGCTCCCAGACCAAGCCAGACGGCCTTTTTCGTCGTTTTATTGCGTTCACGGATAAACTTGGCCACTCTGGTCGCTGCGAGTTGGGCAACAAAATGTCCATTCCTTAGAGTTGCCGGTACAACATGCACGGTATCCGGAGCCAGATTGAATTCCGCAACGATTTCTTTTGCCAGGTCCAAATCGGTTTGCGGAGTGAGGGTCACGAGGCCCGTATTCTTAGCCTCGCGAATACATTTATAGATATCCTGCCGCGTTAATCTTCCAAACCTTTGACCTTTGAATTCTTCGTCATACACTTTCAGCTCTTTAAACTCCTCATTGAGACGAACCAGCATTTGGTCTATTGTCAGGTCGGGATTCTTGATGAAGTACTCCGTGGCTCTCAATATCACTTCTGGCGGGCAACGATTCCGACCGGAGGAATGACGATTACGACGCATATCGATTTTCAGAAGTGTATTAACGGATAGTATAAGTTTTTTTAAAACTGTCAATATACAAATATCGGAACTGTCCCAATTAATTAATTTTAGAATATAAAATCATAAAATGCTTAATGACAACTAGTTATAACTTTATAAGTTAAGTGTATTAAGCATTATTTGTAGATTTAATAAAAACTGTATGGATTGCTGTCCCAAAAGTGTTTCGCTTTGCTCTCCTTAGAGAAGCTGAAAGTGTATTTGTAGTAACATTTGAATCGAAAAAGAACTATGAAAACAATTAAAATGGAGAACATGCGGAACATGCGAAAGATTGTTACACTGGATGATTTGGTGTGGGATTGTTGTGAACGGATGCGCCAAGGCGAGAAAGTTGACCTGGATTTTTATTTGAATCAGTGTCCCGATGAGAAGTCCCGCCAGGATTTTCAATTGGAAATTTTCACCGCAGCACTGTTTGATGCCAGCATCGCCCTTCAGGTTAATCGTCTTTCGGAGAAAGCCGCACCAAACACAAGTTTTCCCACCACGAAGTAATTTGTAATTTGTGCGGCGATGTTGATTGAATTCGCCAATTTCTTTTGTTGAATCTGCAATAGCGTCAACCTAGACAACAGTGTCGTTAGAATTAACGACCTGGTTGATGCTGGTTTCTTGTTCCCGGGAGCCCGGGTTCGGCGTCTCTACTAAAAGCAGCCCTTTTAGTTATGAACGCAATAACCGTTGGACATGTGCTGGGCTCTGATCTCCCGAGAGTGATGGTTTGTCTCTCTCTTCCAAAAGCAGGCAAATTCCAAACAAACAAAACCCATTAATCATATGAGTGTAATCACCGTAGAACATGACGTTGCAAACTCTAACTTCCAACCGAATCTGATCTCCGCCGGTTTGCGCGGCGCAAAAGCAGGCCTTTGGCCGGAATTGCAGGATTTCGCCGACCAGCTCGCTGAAGAGGCCGTTCGGAAAACGTTGGGCCACATTCCGAAACCCGAGAAGTTGGAACGCTATTGTTATAAAATAGCGCTCCATTTGGCGTTCCGGAAAAATAAGGAACATGAGAAAGAAATCAAAGCTGCCGCCGAGTTGGCTACCGACAGTGAATCCGCCGCGCCGGCGCCGCCCACCGAAGAAGAACTCCAGAGCCAAAAAAAATTGGCTGCACTTCTGCAGATCGAACTCCCCCGGGCCTTTTCAAAGCTCAGTGACAGCGAAAAAGCGATTATGGGGAAGGTCTATTGGGACCGCTGGAATTCGGCACAAATCGCTTCCTTCCTGGAAGCTCGGCCTTTTTGTGAAAAACTTAGCGATTCCGGCGTGCGCAAGCGGCATCGGGCCATTTTACGCAAATTGCTGGAACTTATTTGGGAGGGGTTGCGCACCAACAAAGCCGACGACGCTCTGATGCTCGAGATCCTGAAGGACGGACCAAAAAGTTTGGCATTGCTGAAGACAATTCGTGAGGTTGTCTTTGACAATGACGCCTCCGTCGAGTTGATGGCAGATCAGTTTTTTGGATCGACGCCGATAAAGCTGCTTCCAAAGTCTGTGCGAAAATATAAAAGGCTGGCCACTCGCAAGGAAGAATTAGTCGGCCAAATTATTGCCGGCGTGACGGAATATCGCGCTGCTTTGGAAACGTGCAGAACAGAACTTGGATCGCACGTGGTGGGTGACTTTCTAGTCCTTCTGCGCCGGCGGGTTTTGGAGATTCTCTCCCCTTCGAACCCGAACAATGTCATTCGAGAGAAACTGGAAAATATCTACAAGCAAAGTTCGGACGATTTGCGGGAATTCCAAAGCTGGTAGAATGTTTACCGCTCAGAAATGAACGGGGTAAACGCGTCCAGCAGTTTGTGCGTTTGCCCCGAAACGGGGTCACCCATTACGGCGATGGTCAACAAGTAAAAACATTTTCGTCGCCGATTTTTCTTCGATTCTTCTACACCAGGCCGAACGGGTTTGAAGTGACTGGCTCAATCCTGTCTTCTCTTTTTCTGATTTCGGATCCATTCAGTCACCCATCTGGCTCCAGCGCTAATACACAAGCCTTCGATGTTCGATGTTCCCAAAAGAGTCCCCAGCCACCCCAACCAACCTTGACTTTCCCCCTCAAACCGCGTAGCTCAACAGGTGTGAAATCCTCGTTTTTGACGTTCTTCACCGCCGCTTTATTGTTCTCTGCTCAGGCCCCGGCGCAACCCAGTCTCACACACCTCTACACCTTCGCCACCAACGCCAGCGATTCCGTCGGCGGTGCCGATGGCGTGTTGGAAGGCAACGCCGTAATCACCAACGGCGCGTTGCTCCTCGACGGCGTCAATAGTTACCTGGCGCTCCCCGCCAACGTGGTTTCCGGCTACAACGCCATCACCATCGAAGCGTGGGTCACCGATCTCGGGAGCAGCCCCTGGTCGCGCATCTTTGATTTCGGGAACAACACCACGCAGTATATGTTCCTCTCGCTGCCCGCCGGCGATGGCTACCTGCGCGGCGCCTGCACCACCAACGGCGGCGGTGCAAACGAACAAGTCATTGAATGGACCGGCAATCGCCCGCCCGTCGCTCAGCAATCACAAATCGTCTGGACCCTCGACGGCCCCTCCCACACCGGACTGCTCTACGTCAATGGCGCTTTAGTGGCCGCGAACAGCAACATGACCTTCACTCCCGCCGTCATCGGCAACACCGTAAATAACTGGCTGGGCCGCTCGCAATATGGTGGCGATCCCTACTTCAAAGGCTCCATCGACGAATTCCGCATCTACAACACGGCCTTGTCCTCCAACGCAGTTTACCAGGATTACCTCGGCCATTTGCCACCACCGGTTTCTCTTCAGGTCTCGGTGCAGGGTCAGGACATCGTCGTCACCTACAACGCCGCAACGAACCTGTGGTATTGGGTCGAATTCGAAAATTCCTTCGCTCCCGTCACGTGGGAATACCTCGGCAACGCACCTGTGCAGGCCACCAATTCCACCATGACCTGCATCGATAAGGGCGGCGCTCTTGGACCGCAACGGTATTACCGCGTGCTGCAACTCAACGGTCCGCCACCGCCGCGAAATCTCGCTCCCCTCGCCACACCCGCCACTTCTTACGTCTCCCCATGGGAAACACTCGGCGCCATCAACGACGGTTACGCTCCCGTAAATTCCGCCGATCACAGCCAGGGCGGTTACGGCAACTGGCCCACCACCGGCACCAACTGGGTCGAATACGACTGGCCTCTGCCAATCACCACCGGCATGATCGATGTCTATTGGTGGCAGGACGGCGCAGGCGTGTACGCGCCGGTGTCGTGCAGCCTTCAATATTGGAACGGCACGAGTTTCGTTCCCGTCAATAACCCCTCCGGCCTTGGAGTAGCGCTCAACCAATACAACGTCACCACCTTCACGCCGGTCACCACCACACGCCTGCGGTTGCTGTTCCTATCGGATACTTCGGGGCATTCCACCGGAATCCTGCAATGGCGCGTTTTTGACGCTGGCGGCACTGCGAATTTTCCACCCGTCGTCAACGCCGGAGTCGATCGCGATGTTATCGTCGGCGGCAATACTTATCTGAACGGCGCCGTGCAGGACGACGGCCGCCTTTACATCAACCCGATCATCACCTGGAACCACGGCTCCGGCCCCGGCTCTGCCACCTTCAGCAACGCAAACGCTCTGAACACATCGGCGGCCCTTACCCTGCCGGGAAATTCAACGCTCCAATTGTCCGCTTACGACGGCCAATACACCAACATCGGCGCGCTCAATGTCGCCGTCGCCGCACCGCCTCCGACGAATCATCTGCTGCCCGTCTACGTCTCGCCCTACACCATCAACAGCCCCCTCTGGACTTATCGCCTGAACAAAACTCTCACCAACTGGATTCCGCACCTCTACGCCGAGTGTAACGACACCAACAATACGGTGGGCAACATCAACAGCTTCATCCAGGCCGGAAATTTACTCGCAGGCCGCGCCTACACGGTGCCCAATGTCGACCCCTTTGCCGATGCTTACACGTTGAACACCGTCGAAGCGATGTGCTACGCGCTCATGTACAACGCGCAGGGAGATCCCGGCGTCCTCGCTGCTCAAACTCAGTTCCGGACCAATCTGAATTATTGGATTCCCATTATTCTCGCGGCGCAGGCGCCCGACGGTTATCTCCATACTTACTGCACGCTGCGCGGCATCAATCACTGGTCGAATAACACGTTGCATGAGGGTTACGTCGGCGGATATTTTATCGAAGCCGGCCTCGCTCATTACCTCATGACCGGTCGAACGGACCCCACGCTCTACAACGCCGCCAAAAGATTGGCCGACTGTTGGTACACCAATATTTATGTCGGGCAGAAAACCTGGTTCGACGGTCACGAAAACATGGAACAAGCTCTCGTCCATCTCGGCCGCTTCATGAACGAATTCGAGGGACCAACGAGCGGCAACCGATACATCACTCTGGCCAAATACCTCATGGATATGCGCGGGACTCCCGCAGCCAATGCCGCGCTCGGCGACGGCAGCACCTACGACCAAAGCCAGTCGCCCACTGCCGTTCAATATGAAATCGTCGGCCACGGTGTCCGGGCTGAGTATCTCTGTTCAGGTATGGAAGATGTCGCCATTGAAACCGGCAACGTGGATTATCAAAGCGCCGCGCTCTCGCTCTTCGACAATTTCGTTAACAAAAAATATTACGTTCAAGGCGGCGCCGGAAGTGGTGAAACCTCGGAGGGTTTCGGTAACAACTACTCTCTGCCCAACAGTTCCTATTGTGAAACCTGCGCCGGCTGCGGCACGTTATTCTTCTTCCAAAAGATGAACATGGCCTATCAGGATGCCAAATACGCCGACCTGATGGAGAATGTCCTCTATAACCAGATCCTTGGCTCGCTGGACGATCAGGCCACCAACATTTTTTATCCCAACCCCCTCAACTCCGGCGCCGCCCGCCAGCCCTGGACCGGTGTTCCCTGTTGCTACGGCAACGCCGCGCGAACCCTGTTTGAAATGCCAACCTGGATCTACGCCCGCAGTTCTGACACCCTCTACGTGAACCAGTTCATCGGCAGCACCGTCACCGTTTCCAACATCTCCGGCACAACCGTGCAGATGGTCCAGAACACCGCCTATCCCTGGACGAACACCGTTTCCATCACCATTAATCCAGCGACCCCGACCAGCTTCACTCTCAAGATTCGCGTGCCGAACCGCACCGTGAGTGCGCTCTACACTCCGAGCCCGGCTATCAGTGGCCTCACTTCTCTCCAACTCAATGGCTCGCCGCTCAGCCCGGTCATCACCAACGGCTACGCAACCATTACCCGCACCTGGACCGCCGGAGACACCATCAACCTCGTGTTGCCCATGGCCATTCAACGCGTCAAAGCCAGCAGTAACGTCCCCGCCGACGCCGGGTTGGTCGCGCTTCAATACGGTCCGTTGATCTACAATGTGGAAAGCGTGGATCAGGATATCGTCAACAACGTCCTCAGCCCGAGTGCTCCGCTTTCTACTTCATGGACAAATAACTTCCTTGGCAGTCTCATGCAGATCAAAGGCTCCTGGACGAACGGCTCGAGCTTCATCGCCATTCCCAATTATTCCCGCCTGAATCGTGGTGGCAATACCGCCGTTTGGTTCAGGGACCAGTGACCGCCGCGCTCAGCCGCGAAACACCGGTAGATAAATCTGAATCGCCGACAGCCCACATTGGACTACCGCAAACGCCACCGGCCAGATCCACCATCGCCCGCGCCGCGCCGCGAGCGGCAGCCCCAGTGCCGCGAGCCAGATGAGGATCACTTGAATAAAATCGCAATAACGGCGAAATGAATAAACCGGAGCCGATTGCGCGGCCAGCCAGCACACGAATCCAAAAAGAAGAAGAAACGCTTCCCGTCCTCTTCCTCGTTCTCTGGCAAGAAGAAAGAATATTACCAAAGCCGCCCCCGCGAAAGCTGCCGGCGGCAGCAGGATGAGGAGCCGGTGAAAAATGACCGGTGTGCCCCCCGACAAGGATACCAGGGCACCGCTCGGACTTTGTGCGTCCGCCGA
>Ga0209579_10003605_pt1 | contig 11143 bp, 10 predicted proteins | sample Coa_R1_2_FD_187152 | JGI IMG/M metagenome (GOLD analysis project Ga0209579, IMG submission 187152) | Surface soil microbial communities from Centralia Pennsylvania, which are recovering from an underground coalmine fire - Coalmine... | ecosystem: Environmental > Terrestrial > Soil >... | reverse complement strand
CTCCGCGTCGATGAGGGCCCACACACGCTGCGGACGGCTGGGCGCAACCGCAATGCCGATCCGGCCCTTCACTCCGCTGGGCATGCCCTGTCGATTTGTCAGTTCCGTCCAGGTATCGCCGCCGTCGGTGGTTTTGAATAGCGCGGTCCCAGGCCCGGCACTGCGAAAACCCCATGGATAGCGCTGCATTTCGAGTGTGGACGCGTACAAGATGTCGGGATTGGCCGGGTCCATCACCAAGTCCGCGGCGCCGGCCACATCGCTGCGGAACAAAATTTTTTGCCAGGAGCGGCCGCCGTCCTTCGATCGGAACACGCCACGGTCTGCGCTGTGCCCCCACGGGTCGCCCAGCGCTGCGACGTACACGATATCCGGGTTCTTCGGATGGACGCGCACGCGAGCGATACTTCGTGTCGCCTCCAGGCCAACGTGCGTCCACGTTTTTCCGGCATCGATGGACTTGTAGACGCCGTCGCCGTAAGATGCATTTCCGCGGACGCAGGCTTCTCCCATGCCCGCGTAGACGATATTGGTATTCGACGCCGCAACCTCGAGCGCGCCCACGGAGCCGGTATTTACGAAGCCGTCGGAGACATTGCGCCAACTGATGCCGCCGTCTTCGGTCTTCCAGATTCCGCCGCCTGTCGCGCCGAAATAGAAGACTAATTTATTGACGGGATCGCCAGTAACGGCGACGACACGTCCGCCGCGCGACGGCCCGATCATGCGCCAATGCAGCAGTTGTAAGTAAGACGGCTCGACCGACGCGAGCATTTCGGGAGCGCCCGATTGCCAGGCCAAACTCACCGTCGCGGCGATCAGAAGAGAGCAGCACAGGAAGATGAAGGATCGACGGCTCATGATTACTGAAGTGTACAAAAACCCGCTTCACTTCTTCAGGCCAGTCTTCAGGCGGGAAATGGCCAGACTCTCTCGATGGTTTTGCTGAGCATCCAGTGGCGGTCCTCCGCGTTCAGGAATGGCATGCTTTCCCGTACGACGCTGAGAGCCTTCGGATACTGCGAAACACCTTCGATAATCGGCCAGTCTGTGGCCCACATCAGCCGCTGCGGACCAAAGGCTTGATGAAGGCGCTTCACATATTCTTGCGCGTCCAGCCACGGATAGGGCTGCTTCGATAGCGACCAGGTGTGTGAAATTTTAACGAAAACGTTCGGATATCGCTTTAATGCGATCAACTTCTCCAGTTCCGACGGTTGGTCAATGGGACAGTCCGCCATGTGGTCGATCACGACCATCAAATCCGGCATTCCTTCGAGCAGCCGGGCGACCTCCGGCATCCGTGTGATCGGCGCCAGCACGGTCATGGGGACTTTCAGTTGACCGCAGCGCTTCCAAAGGGGCGGCATGAGCGGTCCGCGAAACCAATCGCCCGATTCGTTTCCCGCCGGACTGATGCGCACGCCGCGGAATCCCTGTTCGGTCAAATGGGAAAGATGATCCGGCGCGGCGGGATCCAGCGGATCCACGCGGCAGACGCCTTGAAACGTACCCCGATACTGCTTCAGGACGTCCGCCAGGAAGCTATTGTCGTACCTGTAATGGATTACTTGAATGATCACGGTCTTGGAGACGCCGTTGGCTTTCATCAGATCGAGCAGCGTTTCCGGCGTGGCGTCGCGATTCGGCACATTCGCGCCGGCCGCGAACGGGTATTTCGGGTCGTGCTTCCAGACGTGGACGTGAGGATCGATGATGCGGTAATTCATCGTTTGCGCGGCCGCGAACGGCGCTAGCGCCGATGCCTGAAGCAGCGACCGGCGTGAGATTTCATGCATACACCGATTCCAATTTATTAACTACGTATGCGCCGCATCGCTCGTAGCTCGCGCGCGGGCCGTGCCGCGCGATATCCAGGTCCACGATCAGCCAGCCCTGGAACGACATCGATTTCAACACGCGATGGCAGCCGGGGAAATCGACGTCTCCGTCGCCCAGGTCAAAGATGCTCTCCTTGTCGAAGCTGTCCGGTTTCGTGGTCGCGAGGCGCTTGGCGTCTTTATAGTCGGCGAGCATCAGGCGGTGTTTGTGTTTCTCCATGGTCTTCACGACGTCGCATCCCGCCAGGTGCAGGTGCGCCGTGTCTGGCGAAAAATAAAATTTCTTCGGATCGGTCATCGCCATGCACCGGTCGACTTCTTCCGGCGTCTGGACCATTTCCCCCATGTGATTGTGCAGGCCCGCATAAAATCCCATTTCGCGCGCCGTCGAGCCGATTTCATCGAAGGATTCGCACATGGCTTTGAACGCACCTTGGCCGGCTCCGTTGCTGCGATTCGGTGGAAATACCACCAGGTGATTCGCGCCGAACTCTTTCAGGAAATTCATCGCGACTTTCGCATTGGCGACGACTTCCGAGCGGCGCGCCGGGTCGTGCGTCGGTCCGTTGAACGAAATCGTGACAATCTGGCAGCCGCGCTTCACCGCTTCTTTCTGCATCTGCGCCGCGGTGATGTCGTAAGTCTTGAGGATCTGCGGAAACTGAGTCAAACGAATGCCGATGAAGCCGGTGTCTTTCATGACATCGAGAATGTCCGTAAACGGCACGCGCGGAAAGAAGTTCCACAGATTCGATCCGAGTCCCCACTTGACGTTTTGATTCACGGGAAGCCGGGCGGCGGCGCGGCCGAGCGCGGCGGCCAGGATGACAAGCGTTTCGCGGCGGGTCATGGCAAATCCTCCTATTTCGGGCTCCTCTCATCATACGTTCGCCGGGGCTGGGGAATGGCGTGCCATCGACATCCGCTTCCTGACATCCGCCTCCTTTGGTCGCGGGTCGGTGTCAGCGCTGTGCGGAATCAGACGGTCGTTGAAATGGCGGAGCAGTCGACTAGAATAGTGACTGCCATGAGCCGAACATTGAAGACGTATTCGATGAAGATGTATTCGCTCGTTGTTTTATCGATCGCCAGCCTTGCCGCGGCGACGCCCGGGACATTGGACATCTACTGGATCGACGTGGAAGGCGGCGGAGCCACGTTGATCGTTACTCCGGCCGGCGAGTCGCTACTCGCAGACACCGGCAATCCCGGCGAACGTGATCCGGGCAGGATCGTCGACGTCGCGACCAAACAGGCCGGGCTGAAGAAGCTCGACTACTTGCTGATCACTCACTTCGACGGCGATCATGTCGGCGGCGCGTCAGCGGTCGCGAAGATGATTCCGGTGTCGCATTTTCTCGATCACGGCGATACGATCTCGACGGTCGCGCGCGACCTTCAGATCTTCGACGGTTACAAGGCGGCTGCCGAAGGCAAACGCCAGAGCCTGAAGCCGGGCGACAAGGTCCCCATGAAGGGTGTTTCCATGGAGATCGTTACCTCCAACGGCGCGGTGCTTGCCAAGGCGCTGCCGGGAGGCGGCCCGAATCCGCTATGCGCCACCGCCCAGAACAAAGCATCTGACGAGACCGAGAATCGGCGTACCATGGGATTCTTGCTCAGCCTGGGAAAGTTCAAGTTTCTGGATCTCGGCGACCTCACCTGGGAGACCGAGATGCAGCTCGCTTGTCCGGTGAACAAGATCGGGACCGTCACTCTGTTTCAAGCCACGCATCATGGATTTTTCGGTGACCGGTCGGGCGCGCCCGCGTTCGTCGGCGCGATCAAACCGCAGATACTGCTGGTGAACAATGGCGCGACCAAGGGCTGGCATCCCGGGGCCTGGAATACCGTGGCAGCGATCCCCGGCGTCGAAGCGATTTGGCAGGTGCATCTCGCCGTCAACAGCGATAAGGACCACAACACGAAAGAAGATCGCATCGCGAACCTGGAAGCGCCACCCGCCGGCGGAGGCCCCGGAGCGCCCGCCGCGGGGACCGACAAAGGCTATTGGATCAAGGCGTCCGTCAGCCGCGACGGGAGCTTCACGATCACTAACAGCCGCAACAACCATAGCGAAACTTACAAGGCGCGATAGGTTTAAAATAGCTTCCATGAATCTCACCAGACGCGACCTCGGCAAGCTCGCGATTGCAGCCCTGCCCGCTGCCCGCCTGCTGGCCAAGACGAATTCCAAATTTGGCGGCGTACAGATCGGTATCAACGCGCCGTACAGCTTTCACGGCGAGTACAACAGCGGCGATGAGTGCCTGGGCGCGATGGTCAAATTGAACCTCAGCGCAGTCGAGCTACGGGCGCAGCCTATCGAGCAATTCATGGGAGCGCCGGCCAACCTGGTCGCATATCCGCCCGCCAGACGCGGCGGCGGTCAGGCAGGACGCGGCGAAGGTGGACGCGGCGGACGCGGTCCCCTGACGCCGGAGCAGGAAGCCGCGCGCAAAGCCGCTGCCGAAGAGCTGCGCAAATGGCGGCTGGCGGCATCCATGGACAGTGTCAAGGCGTTCCGGAAGAAATACGAGGATGCCGGCGTCAAGATCGAGATTGTGAAGGTCGACGCTATCGATACCTTCTCTGATGAGGAGATCGATTACATGTTCGGACTGGCCAAAACGGCCGGGGCGAACGCGATTTCCTGCGAAATTCCGCTAAGCCACACCAAGCGCCTGGGCACGTTCGGCGAAAAGCACAAGATGATGATCGGTTATCACGGCCACACGGATATCACAAGTCCTGAAGCCTTCGGTCGCCCCGAAAGCTGGGAAACGGCGATGAGCTACTCGAAATATAACGGGATCAATCTTGACATCGGCCACTTCACCGCGGGCAACAGCACTTCGCCGATTCCATTTCTGCAAAAGTATCACGACCGCGTCACCCACATTCATCTGAAGGATCGTAAGATGCACAACGGCGCCACCGTCCCGTGGGGCACCGGTGACACGCCCATCAAAGAAACGCTCAAGCTGATGCAGAAAGAGAAGTATCGCTTCCCGGGCATCATCGAGATGGAGCACCCGGTCCCGCAAGGCTCGGATTTAATGACCGAGCTGGCAAAGTGCGTGGCCTATTGTAAAGACGCGCTGTCTTAACGTCAGCCGCGCAGCTTGCGGAAGTACTCGAGGTCCTTCTGGGCGAAATCCAGTAGGTCGTCTCCCTGCCGTTCGACCAGAAAAAGTCCGTCGGTTCGCTGGATCAGGTAAAACTTCAAACCGCCGGTACCCTCGGCCGCGGGCAAAATTTCCTTCCAGCGCGCCTGGCCGTTGAAATCCTGAATCAGGAGCGCCTGAATTCGTCCCGGGCATCGCTTGATAAAAGCCACCGGATCGCCGCCGCCCTTCAAACACAAACCGATATTCAAGTGAAAAGACGTGATGTCCTTGTTGGCGGCAAGGATGTCCATCGGCTTGGTTCCTTCCACCGGCACGAATTCGATGTCGTGGTTGTGAAAACCGAGGGTCATTTTAGCCGCCCGAATTCGGTCGGCGGCCTGGCTGAGTTGATCGCTGAAGTGCTTCCAGTGGTCCACTGTCGGCGGCGTCGCCGGACCCTTCGCGGCGCCCCGGCCTCCGACAGGACCCGGACCGCGCACGGAAACCAGGGTTGTCGATCCCAGAATCTGATTCAGCTCGATCGATTTCGAAAGTCCGTCGCCTGAAAACGATACGATTTCGTTGTGCGTTGAGTGGCACTTTAGATTGACCCCATCCATCACCGCGCGGACTTCCTTGGCCCTTGCCGGCGTCCAGTTCATGAACTGGTTTGCCGAAAACTCGATATTCTCGTAGCCCATCTTCGCGACGGCTCGAAGCGTCCCTTCCAGATCCTGCTGGATGTTGCGGCCTACAGCGGTCTGTTGGATGCCGATCGGAATGCGTTTCTGGGCTCGGAGCAGGGCCGGCGACGCGGCGGCCAGCATCACGAAATCGCGGCGGGAAAAACGTGGCTTTTTCATAGCAGTCGCGTCATTGTACGACGCTTTCCATGCCGATTCAAAGTACCGGTGCAACGATAGGAAGCTCGCCGGCTCATTTGCATGCGCCCCGGCTTCGGAATTCACAGAACGCGGAACTTTTGGACCCGGTGGACGTCGGAGTAGATTGGTTAGCCGTCCGGGCGAATCGGGTCACGGGCTGAGCTTACTCGCTATCATCGATCCTATGCTGATCTCCCGCAGAGCGTTCCTGGGGGCCGCGCCGCTCGCCGCCGCCGGATGTAGCGCCAACAAACCAACGGCCGCCCGAGTCCCGCCCTCTGTAATTCCCGCCTCCGCACGTCTTGCGCCGGTGAACGTCGCGGCGGACCGCGTGATTCGGACCGTCGTCGGATTGCGCCCGTTTCGCCCGTCGGGATTTGTTGTGCGCGCCGAGAAGCTCGACGCGAAGACGGTTATCCACAACTACGGACATGGCGGGTCTGGAATCACGCTTTCGTGGGGCACCGCGCAGCTTGCCGTTGAAGAAGCCGCCGGTATCGAAGCGCGGGATTGCGCTGTGATCGGCTGCGGTGTCATTGGCCTCTCGACCGCGCGCCTGTTACAACTTCGCGGATATACACCGACGATTTACACACGCGACATGCCTCCGTTGACGACTTCGAATATCGCGGGCGGATTGTGGGAGCCTGTTTCGCTGTACGATCAGGATCGCATCACGCCGCAGTTTCGCCGCCAGTTCACCACAGCGGCTGGGTTCGCGTTCCGGCGGTTCCAATCGCTTGCCGGAGATCAATACGCCGTCCGCTGGATGCCGCTGCTTACGCTTTCCCGGAGTCGGGCGTTTCAACCGCCGAATCCGCAAGACCCCGGAAGCGAAATCGAGCCGCTCTATCCCGGGCCGCGCCAACTCGAACGGACCGAGCATCCCTTCGATCTTCCGTTCGTATACAGGCGATACAGCATGCTGATCGAGCCGGCCACTTATCTCGCCATGCTGATCCGCGATTTTGAATTGGCTGGCGGAAAGATCATGATCCGTGCGTTCGACACGCAGCGCGATCTGATGGCGCTGCGCGAGAATCTGATTTTCAACTGCACCGGCCTCGGGGCCCGGACCCTGTTCCAGGACCAGGAACTTACGCCCATCCGCGGGCAGCTCGTCGTTCTGATGCCGCAGCCGGAAGTGAATTACATGACGCTCGGTCCCGACAATGTCTACATGTTCCCGCGTCACGACGGGATTCTCTTGGGCGGCAGCTTTCAGCGCGGCGAATCGAATCTGGAGCCCGATCCGGCGATCTCCGAAAGAATCCTGCGGGAAAACCAGGCTGTCTTTCGCGGCATGCGGGCCTGAATTACTTCTTTTGCGATGCGCCGTCCGCTTTGCGGGCGCCGCCTAGAATATCGGTCAAAGCGTAGTTGCCCTCATGGCAGGCGTATTCGTAAATGGGACCCGACGTCGCCCGGAACGGATATTCGAGAGTCCAGACCTTGCTGAACGTCGTGGGATCGTCGATGGTCACCCGATACAGAATTGTGCCGGCGTCAACGCGCTGGAACCGCTCGATAACATGTAGATTTTCGGAGGACCCGCGAAATCGGGTTTGATCCGTGAAGTTCGTGGTATCGACGACCAGAGTGTCGCCCTCCCAGTGCCCGATCGAATCGCCGAGCCATTGCCGCACGTTCGCGGGAGCATGCGTGCCGTTGATTCGCACAATCCGGACATCATGGACCATTTCGACCAGGATCATCACCGCGCTCGGCGTTTGCACGATCTGATAGTTGTTGTTGTACAGGACGGGCATCATCGGCGGGCCGGATGTCGATCCGAATCCCAGCAGACAGCGCTCCGCAAGCGGACGCTCCTGCACGCTGTCGTAGCGGTTGAAGCCGCGCATCATGGCCGCGATCCTTTCGCGCGCCTCAGGCGTCATCGGCGGAACCTTTCCGTCCGGTGGATCCACGACCAGAGAGGTGCGCTTCACGCCATCCACCCGCGCCAGCTCCGATCCACGGTCGATGAAAAGGACGTTGTATCCGCCGGTTCCAGAGGAGCCTGCCGCCGCGAGAAGGGGTCCTTCTGACTTGCCGTCCAGGTTATTCAGCTCGTCGGCGGCACGTTTTTCGAAAGCCGTGGCTTCGGCATCCGTGAGCGTCGGCTTGTTGGCAAGGGCGGACGGCCGCTCCATCGGGGTAATGGTGGCATTCGTCCAGATCCCCTGCAAATCCGGATGGCCATCCGCGGCGCGCGGCATGGTCCAGGGCTTTTTCTGCCCGGCATTCTGACCAGTGACGGGGGTTACGGCAAACACTGCCAGCACGCCCGCTGCGACGAACAGTTGATGGCTCACATAGCCTCCTGACGACCCAGCTATCTCAACCCAGCTATCAAGCCAATTGTAAGCCCGCAGGCCTGGGCTTTTCATGGCGCTCTGGCGGATGCGAAAGCCCAGCCCGGAGCACGTCCGAGCTGAACTCGACGAATTTCGTGCCCGCGCCCGACGCACTGAGATCGGGCTCCAGCCCGAGCATGCTGATCCCGTGGACTTGCGCCCAGGCCATTCGGGCGAATGTGACCGGGTCCCCTTCGCGGACTTCGCCCGATTCCTGCCCCGCCCGAATAGTTTCCACCAGAATGGCGAAAGCCCTCTCGCCAGGGCCGCTGCCGGCGGGAACATTCGTATTCGAAGGTTGGCCGAACATGACTTCAAAATGGGCGCGATGGGCGGCCGCGAAGCGAACGTAGGCCAGCGCCAACGCGCCAAACCGAGACGGAAAATCCGGGAGCGCTTCTCTCCATGCTTCTTCCAATGCCTCGACAAACTGAACGAAACCAGCCTCGCGGATCGCGACTAAGAGGTCCGCTTTGTCGGAAAAGTGCCGGTATGCAGCCATCCGGGAAACTCCCACGCGAGTTCCAATTTCGCGCAAGGTGAGAGCTCGAACTCCTTTTTCCTCAATCAGCTTGAGTCCGGCATCGATAAGCGCGGCCCGTAGATTTCCGTGATGGTAGGGTGCCTCGCCCGACCGCTTCATGAACGTAGTCTCTCACAAAAGTGTTGACAACGTCAACATGTACTACTAGAATGTGGACATGGTCAACATAATCAAAAAAGCATGGGCCTCCAGCCCGCCCCTAACCTTTACCGCCTTGCTGATGCTGGTCCTCTTCCCGGTGTCGGCCGCCGGCATCCTTTTGGACCCGCGCACGATTACCGGCGTGCCCGCCTGGCTGAAACCCACTAAGTTCGCCGTCTCCACAGCGATCTACTGCGCAAGTCTGGCATGGATCTACGGCTACCTGAACGTTTGGCCGCGATTCCTGCGTCTTGCGGGATGGGCGACGTCGATCATTGTCGCCGTCGAAGTGGCCCTGATCGACGTGCAAGCCGTGCGCGGCACCACCAGCCACTTCAACGCCTCCACTCCGTTCGATGCAGCAGTGTTCGGGGTTATGGGTGCGATGATCGCCTTGGCGTGGCTCGCCAGCGTGGGCATTCTGGCCGCGTCTTTCAAACAGACGTTTCAAGAGCGCGCCTGGGGATGGTCTTTGCGCCTGGGATTGCTCGCCACCGTGCTCGGGTCTGCGACCGGGGGCTTGATGGTTCGGCCCACGCCGGACCAAATGGACCGGATGCGCAATCACGAGGTGGTTACAACCGTCGGCGCGCACACGGTCGGGGGTCCGGATGGCGGTCCGGGAATTCCAGGCGTCGGCTGGAGCACTTCGCACGGCGACGTCCGCATTCCGCACTTCTTTGGACTGCACGGATTGCAGATCATCCCGTTCCTGGGCTGGCTGATTCTGCGCCGCCGCGGCGGGGACCAAGTGAGGCTCATTTTCGCGGCTGCGGCGAGCTATTTGACCTTGGTTGCCATCCTGGTCTGGCAGGCCCTGCGCGGACAGTCCGTCCTGGAACCGGACTCGACGACGATGATCGTATTCGCCGTCTGGGTTAGCGCGACTGCGGCCGCGGTGCTGGCCTTCCGCCGGACGCCGGTAGAGGCACTTGCATGACTCCGGAACGAATTTTTGCGATCGCGAACTCGACGGCGCTTCTCGGATGGCTGATTCTTGTTTTCGCCGGACGCATCCGGTGGGCTGCCGCGCTGGTGACGGGCGCGGTACTCCCACTGATCTTTGCGCTGCTTTACGCCGGCCTTATCGCCGCGCACTGGGGCGAAACGCAAGGCAGCTTCAGCACACTCGCGGGTGTCGCCACACTCTTCGAGAATCGCTGGCTCTTGCTGGCCGGATGGATTCATTATCTGGCGTTCGATCTTTTCATCGGAAGCTGGCAGGTGCGTGATGCCGCACACCTCCAGATTCCGCATCTGGCAGTGATTCCCTGTCTGATTCTGACGTTCTTATTTGGTCCCGCCGGTCTGTTGTTGTATTTCCTGATTCGTTCCGCGAAAACGAAGTCTTTGCGCGTCATGTGCTAACCAACTGGCTTACAAGACGTTTAAGTCGGATAATGGGAAAGTTATGACCACTTTGACGTCGGACCACCGCAGCGTCGCGCTGGCCCCCGGAGATATTTTCCAGGCCGTGGAACAGGAATTCCACGGCGCCCCATGGCTGGACGTACACACGCACCTGTTCATGCCCTCGCTTGGAAAGCTCGGGCTGTGGGGAATTGATGAACTGATCACATACCACTATCTGGAAGCCGAGTTGTTTCGTTCCTCGAACATAAGGCCGGACCAGTATTTCCCGCTTTCGAAGCGCGAAAAGGCCGACGCCATCTGGCAAGCGTTGTTTATCGAGAATGCTCCGGTTTCAGAAGCGACGCGAGGCGTAATCGCCGTGCTGCAGGCGTTCGGTCTGCCCACCGGCGCAACCGGACTGGCGGAGGCGCGGAAGTTTTTCGAGGCGCAGAAGATCGAAAGCCACATTCAGAAGGTGTTTGAATTGGCCGGGATCAGCGAAGTGGTCATGACCAACGATCCGCTGGACCCTGAAGAAGCGCCGCTATGGGAAGGCGGCGCGGCGCGCGACAAAACGTTTCATCCGGTCCTGCGTCTGGATCGCATCCTGAACAAGTGGACCGAACACGTCGACGTACTTACGTCGAAGGGTTTTTCCGTGGACCGGAATCTGACCGGCAGGTCCATCGCTGAGACGCGCCGGTTCCTGGAAGAGTGGTTTACGCGGATGCGGCCCGTGTACATGGCGGTTTCGCTCCCGGACACGTTCCAATTTCCCGAAGAGAGCGTTCGCGGCCGCCTGCTGGCGGAAGCGGTTCTCCCATCGAGCCGCGAATTCGCGATTCCGACGTCTCTGATGATCGGCGTGCGTTATCAGGTGAACCCGGCGCTGAAACTGGCAGGCGACGGCGTC
>Ga0209579_10003604_pt1 | contig 11144 bp, 11 predicted proteins | sample Coa_R1_2_FD_187152 | JGI IMG/M metagenome (GOLD analysis project Ga0209579, IMG submission 187152) | Surface soil microbial communities from Centralia Pennsylvania, which are recovering from an underground coalmine fire - Coalmine... | ecosystem: Environmental > Terrestrial > Soil >... | reverse complement strand
GATCCGGATCGGTATAGACGCGCCGGTGCACGCGGCCGGGCTCGATGAGCTTGGCGATCTCCTCGGCGTGGCCGTTGCGCATGGGGGTTGCTCTCGATTCTTCTCGTCGTCCCCGCGAAAGCGGGGACCCATAATCACCGCGCCGAAGAACTGTCGAGGCGTGCGGTTATCCTGCCTGACCAGAGACTATGGGTTCCGCTTTCGCGGGAACGACCGGATAATTATTCCGCCGCCTCGTGCGCGCGGTCCTGCACCTGGGTGTTGATGAGTTGCAGCGGCGACGCGGTCTCTTCCAGCATGCCCCAGCTCTTGAGCCAGTCGTAGGTGCGCTGCATCTCGTCGGCCGGGATCGGCGCTGGATCGCAGACCACGAGCCGGCTCTCGCGCAAATCCTCGACCTTGAGCGCCGCGATCTCCGGATCCTTCTTGGCGTAATAGTCGATGAAGTAGTGCATGTACGCCTTCTTGTCGGCATTGATGCGGCGCACCGCTTCGCGCACCGCGCGATTGAACGCGGCATAGGTCTCGGCATCGACCCGGTCGGAGGCGACCTCGGTGCCGTGGAACAACGACGAGCAGATCACGCGACAGCCTTTCTTCTCGGCGAGCGTGATGTGCGGCTCGGTCAGCGTGGTGGCGTCGATCTCGCCCTTCATCATCGCATCGAGGCGATAGCGCGAGCCGTTTGGCGCCCGGCACAGCTTGATCATCTCGCGCGGCAAAAAGCCTTCGAGCAAATGCAGGGCGATGTAATGGGTGCCGAAATAGAACGGCACGCCGATGGTCTTGTTGGCGAGTTGTTGCGGCGTGTAGACCGGCGAGTCCGGCGGCACGACCACGGCCGAATAAGCCACGATGGCGCGGCGGCCGAGCTGCCGGCTGCCCTGGCCGGTATCCTGGACGCGGCAGTAGTTGCCCCATTCGCAGGCGTTGTACATGTCGGCCTTGCCCTGTTCGAGGAGCTTGCCGTGGCTGGCGAACGGGTTGACGCCTTTCGGGTTGGTGACGTGCGCCTCGACCTTCTTCTCGACGCCGGCCTCGCGGTCGGCCCATTCGATCTCGATGCCCTCCTTGGCGAACAGGCCTTCGTCATAGGCCACGAGTTCGGGAAGACCTTGGAACGGCGCGGTTGTTTCCAATACAAGTTTTTTCATCGGCGGCTCCGAGCGGCGTTTTGCGGCAAATCGCCCTGCCCAACTTTAGGCCCGCGGGCAGGGCGAATCAACGACAGCCGCATGTCGCTCGCGCATGGCCACGGCGCGGCGGCGCTTACTTTCGCAGCCGCTGCATCTGCAATTGCGCCAGGAACGGCACCAGCGGGTGGGCGCCCATTTTCACGATCGAGGGCATGTCGAGCTTGATCAAGGCCTCGCGCTGGTCCGGCGGCAACTGGAATTTATCGGCAAACGCCGCCGCGTCCGCCATGTATTGCATGCGCATGCCGGCGTCGTGGGCGAGGCCGTGCAGGGCAGTGGTCAGCTCCACCAGCTCCGGCTTGATCGACGGATAATGCGCCGCCTGGTTTTGCTCGCCGTTGCCGCCGATCCAGGCCAGCGACGCGTAATTGTGGTGCCAGCTCGGATCCATCGACACCACGTCGGGCTTGCGCTCGCCGAGCGCGCCGGCGGCGCAGGCCCAGCAGCGCAATTCGATATTGCCGGTGTCGTCGAGCTCGGCTTCGTCGTAGCCGATCAGCGATTTCAGATTTCCCGCTGCTAGTTTTTCCAGCACGCGCCGGTCCCAGGCCAACTCGGGATTCGAGTAGCGGTCGGTGCCGGGAAAATGCGACATGCCGCCGCTCGACAGGATCACGGTTTTGAGCCCGAGTGCGGTGACCGTGCGCGCGACCGCCTGGCCGAACTGGTAGCAGCGTTCCATGGTTGGCTGCGGCGGCAGATAGGCGTTGACGTAGATCGGCAGCACTGGGCCGGTGTGCCCAAGATGCGTGAGCGGGATGCCGATGGCGTAGTCGATCTTCGCCGTCGAGGTGAAGGCCGGATCGAAATTCTGCCGATAGAGCTGGCGCACCAGCTCGAAGCCGATCTCGCTCGGAATCTTCCAGTGGAATTTGCGGCCGGCGAATTCGCCGTTCGCCTCGCCGCCGACATGGACGGTGAACGGCGGCGCGGTGGTGTGGAAGAACTGCTCGGCGTGATCGTTGGAGAAGATGATCCACAGATCGGGCTCGAGCGCGCGCAGCCGTTGGCCGACGTCGGCTGCCACTTCGCGCACATGGGCGACCAGCGCCTTGTCCTCGGTGTCCGGCATGGTGAAGAACTGCGGCGCATGGGGCAGCATGGCGCCGCCGATCACGGTCGACATCATGGTGGGTCTCCTTGGCCGGAAAGCTAGCGCGCGGGGGGCGGGACAACAAGCGCGGCGGGTGTCGCGGCGCACGTTCGTCAGGCGTTGAGAAAGCGGCCTTGATCGCTTGGACAGCACTCTGTTCGTGTTGATGATCTTGTCAAGGACGGCGCGAAGCGCCGCCGCCTCCGGCGGTCAGCGATCCTTGACAAGATCATCAACACGAACAACTGGCATCCAAGCGATCAAGGCCGCCATGCGCGCACAGTTGCTTCACAGTCGCGACGTTGAATGTTAACCGTCACCCTGAGGTGCGAGCGTAGCGAGCCTCGAAGGGCGACGGCCCGGGCGCCTCGGCCGTATCCTTCGAGGGCCGCTTCGCGGCCACCTCAGGATGACGGAAAAAAGGATTCGAAATGGTCGAAGTTCCGGTAACAATCGCCTGCGGCAATTACGATCGCACGCAGGCGATCAGGGACGGCAGGGTGAAAGTTGAAGGCTGCGCGGTGACCTACCTGCCGCTGTATCCGGAGGAGATTTTCCACCGCGTTTTCAAATTCCAGGAGTTCGACATTTCGGAAATGTCGTTCTCGAGTTACCTGCGCACGGTGTCGGCCGGGACCTCGGAATATACCGCGGTGCCGGCCTTCGTATCGCGGATTTTCCGCCATTCCGGCATCTACATCCGCAAAGGCTCCGGCATCCCAAGCCGGAAGACCTGCGCGGCAAGCGCATCGGCGTGCCGGAATATCAGATCACCGCGGTGGTCTGGATGCGCGGCATGATGCAGCACGAATACGGCGTGCCGCCGTCGGAGATCCATTGGCGCAGCGGCGGCCAGGAGCAGGCCGGCCGCGAAGAGCGCACGCCGTTGAAGCCGATCCCGGGCCTCGATCTGCAGGCGATCCCGCATGACAAGACGCTGGTCGGCATGCTGCGCGACGGCGAGCTCGACGCCCTGTTCACGGCGCGGGCGCCATCGTCGTTCCTCGCCGGCGAGGCGCATATCACGCGGCTATTCCCAAACACGCGCGCGGCCGAGCAGGCCTATTACAAGAAGACCGGCCTGTTTCCGATCATGCATCTGATCGGCATCCGCAAATCCCTGGTCGAGCGCTATCCGTGGCTGCCGACCAGCGTCTACAAGGCGTTCTGCGAGGCCAAGGCACTGGCGATGATCGACCTGCGCGACGTCAACGCGCTGATGGTGACGCTGCCGTGGCTCGAAGCCGAGACCAAGGAGACGGCCGCGATCATGGGCGAGGATTTCTGGAAATACGGCGTTGCCGAGAACATGCCGGAGATCGAGGCGCTGTCGCAATACGTCTACGAGCAGGGCCTGACCGAGCGCAAAGTGAAGGTCGAGGAATTGTTTCATCCGGCGACATTCGATATTTCGAAAGTATGAGCACGGCCGACAACCGCGTGATCGTGTCCGGCGCCGGCCCGGTCGGCGCCGTGATGATGCTCGCGTTGGTCAAGCAGGGCATCCCGGTCACGCTGATCGAGCAATTGCCGGACGCCGCCGAGGATCAGCGCGCCGCCACCATCCACCCGCCGACGGTGGACATGCTGGTCAAGCTCGGGCTCGAAAAGGAGATGTTCTCCACCGCGCCGACCGGCGGCATGGAAGCGCCGCTGTTCCATTTCCGCGACCGCGCCACCGGCAAATTGATCGCGGTGTTCGACATCAGTTTGCTGAAGGGCGAAGTGCCGTATCCGTATGTGGTGCAATGGGAGCAGTACAAGCTGGTGCACGCCGCGCTGCCTCACATCAAGGCGAGCGGGCTCGGCGAGGTGCGGTTCTCGACCAAGCTCACCGGGCTGGCGCAGACCGCCGATCACGTCGAGGCCACGGTCACCAACGCGGCCGGCGAGACCGAAACGCTGCGCGGCAAATATCTGATCGGCAGCGACGGCGGCTCCAGCACGGTGCGGCGCCTCGCCGACATCGCCTTCGAGGGCTTCACCTGGCCCGAGCGCTTCATCAAGATCGGCACTAGCTTCGATTTCGGCACCACCGGCCAGGGCTATTGCACGCGGAATTATTTCTCCGACCCCGACGAGTGGATCAATCTGTTCAAGGTCAAGGGCAAAGGCCCGCCCGGCATCTGGCGCGGCGTGTTTCCGGTGCCGGAGCAGGAGACCGACGAGGATGCGCTCAGCATGGCCGGCATCCAGCGCCGCCTGCAGGGCATTCATGAAAAGAGCGGCGACTACGAAATCCCCTATTACGCTCTCTATTCCGTGCACCAGCGCGTCGCCGCCACCTTCAACAAAGGCCGCGTGTTGCTCGCCGGCGACTGCGCCCATGTCAACAATCCGATCGGCGGCATGGGCATGAACGGCGGCATCCACGACGCGGTGAACTTGGCCGAGAAACTCTCCGATGTGTGGTTCGGCCGCGCCGAGGCAAGCGTGCTCGACCGCTACACCCGCCAACGCCGCAAGGCCCAGGTCGATTACGTCCAGGCGCAAACCATCCAGAACAAGAAGGCGCTGGAGGAGAAGGACCCAAAGGTGCGCTGGCAGCATTTGGATGAGCTGCGGCGCACGTCGGAGGACGTCGCGCTGCACAAAAAGTTTTTGTATCGCTCGTCGCTGATCGACAGCTTGAATTCGGCGAACGCGGTGGAGTGAATTTTTCCGCCCCCGCGAAGCGGGGAGGGGGACCGCGCGTAGCGCGGTGGAGGGGGCGCCGGCAACCAAGATTGCGCCGGCGGTGACGGCACAATCACTCTTGCCGGGCAAAATTGTTATGATGGCTTGGCTTAAGGACAATCAATATGGCACGCGAGCACCTCTTGTGTTCCGCCTCCGGAACCGACATGCGAGGAAATGTGCGCTCATTCACGGTCTATAAGCTGAGCGGTCAGACTTTCGCAATTCACAACGATCGAGGCCATAAGCATATCTCGCACCCGTCACGTCGAGTGACGGAACGTGACATCAAAAGCGAAATTTGCGTCGTGTACGACGTGAGCGACATAAGTCTTGAGGGAAATATTCAAGAAGCATTGTTGGCGTCGACTTGGCCGGCATCATGCAAGAAGTGCCGAAATTGCGAGTGCGGCCCCACGCGTCGAGCGTATGGGCGACAGGGCTATTGTGGACTCTGCCACAATATGGTCGGGGCAATCACCGCGTTTAAGGCCTGGGATCGTGCAAAACCTGCGACTTTCCGTGGCGTTCCGAAAAGTGCGCAGTCGAACAGCATCGCAAATTATTTTTCTGATGCAGAATTTGAGATTTGGCGTGCCGATCACATTCGCCAAGCGGAGAAGCGTTTAACGTGGTTGCGTTCGCGAGAGCAAAAGCGACAAGGCGAGATTGCTATTGATGGGGCGGACCTTGAGCAAAAATTTACTCGTCTGCTTCACGCGGTTCGGGGCAAGGCTAATCTTTCTTTAAAGGCAAGAGGTCTTATCGAAATCTTCGGCAAGGATCAACGGCACGCGCTTTTCATGTTGCTCGATGAAATCGAAGAGCAGATCCCATGGCGTGGGTTTAATTCGCAAAATGCTTATGACTTGATCCACGAGCACAAACTATTAGCCGCTGGTGGCGACCGATAATGAGTTCGCTGGATGAGGGATATGTTTCGCCACGCGAACGGCAAGCAGGCGTCGATGATCGCCTTGGACGCCAGTTCAGTTTTAAAAGACTCCACCCATCCCTCAGATTTTCCGCGGTCTCTTGCAGAATCGCGATCATACGATCGATAACAACGCCGACGGAAATTTCAGGCGGAAACTTAATTTTCTGCTCCTCGTCCCTGACCCAATACCCATCAGGATGCATGCGATGACCGATGATTTGATAGAGGTTCTCGTCCTCGTCAATGTTCCAGACTAATGTGCCGTTCGCGAACGCCGACCATGTTCTAACGCCGGCATATTTCAGTATCACTGGCGGCGGCCGCTTCCCCTTTTGCAGAGGAACGGGGACGTTCTTCTTTGCGATTGCACTCAGGAAAGCGCGCCGCAATCCCTCGGTATCTGCTACCGGAACGACCGCTACAGGATCGATATCAGTGTAGGCACCTCCCCGTTTGCCGACGGTAGGGACGTAGACGATGCGCTTTCGCAAATAGCATTGGTACAGCATGGCCGACCTAAATTGGAGTGATTATCGCCGCATAGCGTCCTGTAAAATCGAAATCATGCGGTCGATTACTTCGTAAACCGTTGCCCCGCGCGAAAAGCTGATCTTCTGATCGGGGTCTTGCGCCCAATACCCGTCAGGGTGATTTCGATAGCCGACAATTTGGTAGATGCTCTGCTCGTCTTGAATAATGCTCCATTGTGATGTGCCACGCGCAAAAGCGGACCACGTCTTCGCACCGGAATATTTCAGCAGAACGGGCGGTGGCCAATCATCTTTCGGCGGATTGGGAACGACGACATTTCCCCTTTCAATCGCATCGAGGAAGCTCCGGCGTAGTCCCTCGGTGTTGGCCACCGGCACAACCGCAACGGGCTCGACGTCAGAGTAGACTCCGGTCTTCATCTTAACCACCGTCGGTACATAGACGATGCCGCTTTTCAGAAAGCAATTGTACAGCATCGCTCTCCCCATTCAGTGACAACAAGGTCGACGGGATTGTCCTTCATTTTCGCCCGCGTACGCGCCGCCTCAATGACAATCCGTTGCTCTTTTGTCATGGCGGCTTTCGGTACGATCAGACTTAGCACTCGATCTTTCGTTTCACCAGGAAGAATGGTTTTATTGAGCAAACTGCCGCCGTCGTAATCGGATAGCTTGTTGATGTACTGATTGAGTCTATATGTTAGACGCGCGGCATCTTGGTAGGTGACGGCGTTCAAATCGATAGATTTGAGGCTGGTGGCGATACCTTCGGCAAAGTGTCGATAGTTCGAAATAATGGTGGCAGCGATCCGTCGCTCAGTTGATCGTGGATTTCGCGACCACGCCGGGCCCAACCGTATTTCCATACTTCCGACGGGGTATCGGCCGCTGCCGCCCTGGCCTCCGCCGCGGCGGCCTCGCCTGCCGTCGCCTCTGCTGCCCTGGTCTCGGCCGCGATTGGCGGAACGCCCCCTGCGGCAATTGCTATAGCTGTTCCTATGCCGAGGTTTCGAGCCTGCTCGGCGGGATCAGCGCGGGTATAGCCATCAAGCCTGTTGAGATACTTCTGTCGATCCGCCGTGGTAATGCCGGGCCTGACCAGGACCGCTAGCATATTCTTAAGATCTTTGGCCGCGGATTCCCAACCGACATCTTTGAAATACCTGTCGATCTCGGCTCTTATCGCCTCCTCATCCTCCGGCTTCGCATTTGCAATCCACTCGATGAAGTCGGCAAGTTCATCGATACGCTTCGGTCCCTGCGGCAGTCGGACCCATTCGTCATTTGCGCTTTGCGACGCATCCGAGCTCCGCGTCGGATCGTCATTTTGTGCAGTCCGCTCTGAAAAAGATTCGTCGGCACCTCCGGTCGGCGCGAACCAACCGGGGTTCGGTGGCGTGCCGGTGCGCGGATGCAGCGCTGGGTTCTAGTTGCTGTTGCCGCCGCCTTCATCGCGCGCATATTTGATGAGGACATCCATGGCCTCCATCGCGTTACGCGCGGTTCGGTCCGGAATGTCGGGAATACGCAGATGCACCGCGGCAATCCGTGCGAGGCATTGGTCGTTGGTGTTCAATGCGCGGGCGACAATGGCAAGCCCGGACATGATCCGGTCGGCGCTGATTTCGGAGCGATAGGCGCGGCTGAGCAGCCACTCGATTTCGCGCTGCTCGCGCACGGCGAAGTGTCCATCGCGCTTTTCGATCAGCGGCGTTCGCCCGATGAATAGGCCGTCGTCGCTGCAGGCGAGGCCGAGGTTGTCTTCGCCGGCTTCGCTGAGACGCCACATGTGCCAAGCGGCGTGGCGAGTCATCATCTATGTAGGATTATATTCAGTAAGGCCTGTCAACAGAAAAGTGACGCCGCGAATGGTGCCGGGCAGCGTGGAAAGCAAGTCATTGTAGTTGCTAAGGAAATAACTCGGAACCGCTGGGCCGTTTCTGCTGTATTTGCCGTTTGTCAGCGCACGTCTCCCATCAGCGACGGATTCGCCCGAAAAGATTCGCACTATGAGGCGGCGGGCTTTGCGCGGGACGCGATTACAAAAACCTCCCCCACTTCTCGTCAATCTCCCGCGCCTCGTCCGCCGACAGCGCCGAAGGCTGCGGAAATTTGTCGCGCCACGCGAATGGCCGCGTGGCATCGATAATGGCCTTGGAGTGCGAAGTGATGCCACGCTCGTTGTCCTCCGGCGCAATGCGCGGATCGAGTGCCGAGCTCCAGGCGTTGCGCACGATGTCGATGCCTTCGGCCGGCTCGCAGCGCGTCGCGACCGCCCACATCACGTCGGCGAGGTTGGATGGATCGATGTCGTCGTCGACCACGACGACGATGCGCGCCATGTAGCTGTGCGCCGCCGCGACCAGCGCCGCACGCTTGGCGTGGCCGTCGTAGCGGGGCCGCAGCGCCACCACGGTCATGAGCTGCGAAACATGCTGCCAGGCGCCGACCACGTCGGTGACGCCGGCAGCCTCGAGATTGCTCCAGATGGTGGCGGCGCGGAACGGCAGGCCGAAATGAAATCGCGGCGGCTTCATCGGCGGCGAGCCGAGCAGGATCGGATCGTTGCGATGATGGATGGCGGTCACTTCCATCACCGGCCCCGGCCGCGCTGCGGCGGCGTAATAGCCGGTGAATTCGCCGAACGGTCCCTCGGGCAATGTCGCTTCGCTCATCGGCAGCAAGCGGCCTTCGAAAATGATTTCCGCGTGCGCCGGGATCGGCAGTCCGGTCTGCGGTGCGTCCAAAACTTCGATCGGCGCGCCTTTGATCGAGCCGGCGAATTCGTATTCCGAGCGGCCGTCGGGCAAATATTCGAAGCCGGCGATGAACAGCGCCGGATCCTCGCCATGCACGATCGCCACCGGACAGCTCTCGCCGCGGTCCCAATATTTTTTGGCGATGATGGCGCCGTGCCGGCCGCCGTGATCGAACTGCACTGTGACCTTGTTTGGGCCATGCACCTGCACGCGATAGATCGAGGCATTGATCCAGCCGCTGTCCGGATCGCGCATGATGACCAGCGAGCCCGAGCCGATGAACGGGCCGCCGTCGTGGTGGTGCCAGATCGGCGCCGGGAAACGCGCGATATCGACGTCGCGCCCGGCGACCGTATTTTCAAGGAACGCTGCAGTTTTGACGGTAACGGGCGGCCGCGGCGTTAGATTCTTGCGCTTCTCCATCCAGGCCTTCAGCGCGTCGAGCGGTCGCAGCGCCGGATCGAGCCCGAGTGCCAAGCTAGCGCGTTGCACATTGGTGGTGGCATTGGTGAAGATGCGAAAGCCGGGCGAAAAGCCTTTGATGCCGTCGAACAGCAGCGCCGGACAGTCGGGCAGGCCGGCCGCGACCTCGGTAATACCGCCGATCTCGAAACGCGGATCGGCGCCGTCGATGCGTCGCAAGGCGCCGAGCTTGTCGACGGCAGCGATGAAGTCGCGCAAGTCCTTATACATGGCGTCGCACCCGCGATTTGTCGCAAACCCAGCCACGCCTGCGCGAGACTAAGATGGCAAGTCAAGGAGTTCTCTTTACCGGCCGAATGAGTATAAGTGAGCGGCGCCCGGGGTAAAAACAGCCTTCATGCCATCCATAGCCCATCTCATTCACGCCTACGGCCTGCTCGTGGTCGCCGGCACCATTGGGCTGGAAGGCATCGGCTTTCCGGTGCCGGGCGAGACCTCCCTGATCGTCGCCTCGGTCATTTCTGGCACCAAGCACGAGCTCAGCATTGTCGCCGTGATCCTGACCGCGGCGGTCGCCTCGATCGTCGGCCGCAGCGTCGGCTATCTGATTGGCCGCAATTTCGGCTATTGGCTGCTGCTGCGCTACGGCAGCTATATCTGGGTCAACGAGGCGCGGATCAAACTCGGCCAATATCTGTTCCTGCGCCATGGCGGCAAGATCGTCATCGTCGCCCAGTTCGTCCCGGTGCTGCGCACCATTGCCGGCATCATGGCCGGCGCCAATCGCATGCCGTGGCCGCGATTCCTTTTGGCAAATATCTTTGGTGCATTCGCCTGGGCGATGTTCTTTGGCATCGCCGCCTATACGCTGGGCCGGCAAGTCGAGCGCCTGGCCGGCTGGGGCGTGGTCGTGCTCGTCATTGCCACCGTCGTCGTCCTGGTCGTTGCCGCCCATTTCGTGCGCGGCCATGAGGCGCAGCTCGAGGCGGAAGCCGAGCGCGCCTTGCCGGGTCCGCTGCAGTCGCCTTGACGCGCCCGCCCCGCCGGTGCCGATAATGCGCGAAATGCCCGAGGAACTGTGACCTTGCCCTGGTCGACAATCGATTGCGACGTGCACGTCAATGTGCCGAGCATGCAGGCGCTGTTGCCGCATCTCGACGAATATTGGCGCGACAGCGTGGTCGACCGCGGCATGAATTCGCTGGAGTCGATCAGCTATCCGCCGAACGCGCCACTCACCGCGCGGCCGGATTGGCGCGGCAAGGGCGGCGCGCCGGCCGATACGCTCGACGCATTGCGCAGCCACGCGCTCGATCGCTGGAACATCGACGTCGCCATCTGCCATTGCCTCTACGGCGTGCAGCTTCTGTACAGCGAGGACATGGCGGCAGCGTTCGCCAAGGCGGTCAACGACTGGGTCGCCAAGGAATGGCTCGATCGCGATCCGCGGCTGCGCGCCTCGATCGTGGTGCCGATGCAGAACACCGAATTCGCCGTCGCCGAGATCGAGCGCTGCTCAGCCGACAAGCGCTTCGTGCAGGTGCTGGTGCTGTGCATGGGCGAGATGCC
>Ga0209579_10003600_pt1 | contig 11156 bp, 7 predicted proteins | sample Coa_R1_2_FD_187152 | JGI IMG/M metagenome (GOLD analysis project Ga0209579, IMG submission 187152) | Surface soil microbial communities from Centralia Pennsylvania, which are recovering from an underground coalmine fire - Coalmine... | ecosystem: Environmental > Terrestrial > Soil > Unclassified... | reverse complement strand
TCACCGAAACGGGATTGCGGCTGCGTTCTGGCGATGAGCTCGAAGCCGACATCATCGTGACGGCAACTGGATTGAGGCTGAAGCTGCTGGGCGGGTTGCAGATTATTGTCGATGGCAAGCCGGTCGAAATGTCGCGAACACTCGGCTACAAAGGAGTGATGTTCAGCGACATTCCGAACCTTGCTTCCGCGTTTGGATATACGAATGCTTCATGGACGCTGAAAGCGGATCTGACCGCTGCTTACGTTTGCCGCCTGCTGAACTACATGGACGAAAAAGGGTTCGCTTCCTGCACGCCGCGCAGGCGCGATTCGGACATCGTCGAAGAGCCGATGGTGAATTTCACTTCCGGATATTTTCAGAGGGCCAGCGCGATTCTTCCGAAGCAAGGATCCAAGAAGCCGTGGAAGCTGAACCAGAATTACGCGCTGGACACCCTGGCGCTGCGACTTGGCAAAGTGGACGACGGCACGATGGAATTCACTCGCCGCAACGGCAATCGCGCGGTTTAAACGCACACATCACGTTTCGATTCCGCCACGTCACAAACGTCGCTTTAGAAAAGCCGCGTTATTGAGAGACTTCTTTCACGGCTTCTACGATATGGCGCGCGGAAATTCCAAAAGCGTCTACCAATTCATCGGGCTTGCCTGAGTGGGGCATGCCGTTCACCGCGAGCAGCTTGAATTTCGAAGGCGCAGCTCCGGCTTCGGCCAGTGCTGTGAGAACCGCTTCGCCGAGTCCGCCTTCCGGCCAGTGGTCTTCCACCGTGACGAGACGTCCGCCCGTAGCTTTGATTTGTTCGGCTAATGCTTTGCCGTCGATCGGCTTGATGCAGTAGAGATCGATCACGCGAATCGCCGTTCCTTGCGATTTCAATTGATCGGCGGCTTTCAGCGCTTCGTGCAGCGTGATGCCGGCCCCGACTACAGTCACTTTATCCTGAGCGCTTTGTCGCGGGACCTTGAATCCTGGAAGCGGAAACTTCTCGTCTTTCGAATAGAGGATCGCGGTCTTGGGACGCGATGTGCGCAGATAGTTGATGCCGGGACGGCGCGCCATCGTTTCCGTCAAGCGCTCGGTGGAAATTGCGTCGGAAGGATAGAGAACGGCTGAGCTGTGAACGGCGCGCATCATCGCGATATCTTCAAGCGCCATCTGCGAAGGACCGTCCTCGCCAATCGAGACACCGCAATGCGAACCGCACAGGTTGATATTCGCGCGGCTGATGGCGGCCATGCGCACCTGGTCATACGCGCGCGAATGGAAGCAGGCGAACGTATCGAGGAATGGAACTTTGCCACGGGCGGCGAGCCCCACGCCAACGCTGATCATATTTTGTTCGGCGATGTAACCCTGGCAGAAGCGGTCGGGATAAGCGTCGCCAAAAAATTCGGAGAAAGTGGAATTCTTCACGTCGCAGGAAACGGCGACGACGTGCGGATTCACCGAGCCCAGACGCTTGAGCGCAAAGCCGTAGGCTTCGCGTGTGGCAACCGGCTTTCCCGCTTCGTACTCCGGCGCGGGCGGCGCTGGGAAATCGGGAGGTGTGGGGAGCGGCTTGCGCTCGTAGGATTTTCCGGGATCGGGGGGAACCACGGGCGGCGTGCCACCCTGTTCGGCGATAGCGCGGGCGAGTTGTTCTTTCGAGAACGGTTTGCCGTGCCAGCCCATTTTGCCGGCCACTTCGGCGAAGCCGTGGCCTTTGATGGTGCGGGCGAGAATCGCCTGCGGGCGGCCTTTCGTAGCTTTCGCTCGATCGAGCGCCGCGAGAACCGCGGAAACATCGTGGCCGTCGATTACTTCTGTCGCAAAACCTTCGGAGTCGAACTTTTTGCGATAGGTCTCCATATCGTGCTGGTACATCGTGGGCTCGCTCTGGCCCAGCGCGTTGACGTCCGCGATTACAGTCAGGTTGTCGAGCTTGTAGTGGCCGGCGAATTCCGCCGCTTCCCAGATTTGCCCTTCGGCCATTTCTCCATCGCCCAGTAGGACGTAAACGCGCGTGTCGCTTTTATCCATACGCGCGCCGATGGCGAGGCCGGCGCCAACGGAAAGTCCCTGGCCGAGAGAGCCGGTGGCCGCATCGACACCGTGAATGCGCGGCGTGGGATGGCCTTCGAGCTCGCTCGAGAATTCGCGCAGCGTCATCACGCGCGAGACGGGAAACACTCCCGCTTCGGCGAGCGCGGAATAAAGCACCGGCGCCGCGTGGCCCTTAGAAAGGACGAAGCGGTCGTCGTTATTCGAATTGGCATTCTTGGGATCGAACTTCATGGCATAGAAAAATATTCCAGCCATGAGTTCTGCCGCTGACATACAGGAGGTCGGGTGGCCCGAACCAGCGGCCGTGGTGGACATCATCGAATAAATACTCAAGAGGCGCGCTTTTTGCTTGATGGTCTCAACCGTGGCTTGCGACGGCCCTGCGGGGGATGTAACGCTCATAGCAGCTCCTTGAAAATTCGTAGTGGAAACCTAATCTTACCCGTTTCGGTTGCCGTCTGCGAACCAGTTTCTTTCTGTATCGGCTGAACCATCGTGGAACATGAAAGACGGATTGCAATTCCTGTGTGCAAAACGTAGATTTGTCGCGCTGCCACAAGGGGAGATTCATGGACGCTATTTCGATCACTGTAAACGGGAAGGCGCAGTCGGTGGAAGTAACGCCCGACACGCCGCTGCTTTGGGTGCTGCGCGATACGCTCGGGCTTACGGGCACCAAATTCGGCTGTGGCATGGCGCTCTGCGGCGCATGCACTGTACATGTGGATGGCGAGGCCACGCGCTCGTGCACGACGCGAATCTCGGCGGTGGCTGGACGAAATATCACCACGATCGAAGGGCTCTCCACCGATGGACGCCATCCCGTACAAGCGGCGTGGCTCGATCAACAGGTGGCCCAGTGCGGCTACTGCCAGGTGGGCATGATTATGACGACCGCTGCGCTGCTGGCGAAAAATCCGAAGCCAAGCGACGCGGACATAGACGATGCGCTGGGCGGCCACATTTGCCGCTGTGGAACGTACCAGCGAATTCGCGCGGCCGTGCATGAAGCCGCGACAAAGCATACAGCGCAATTGACGGCCGCTGGAGAGACGCGATGAGCGCAGGGGCCGGAAAGTTAGCGGGAGTTTCACGACGCGATTTCCTGAAGGCCGGCGCTGCGGGAAGCGCGAGTCTGGTGATCGGCTTTTATTGGGGCAACACATCGCAGGCCAGTGCTGCAACCGATGCGGCGAAAGACTTCGAGCCGAATGCGTATATCGAAATTCATCCGAACGGCGAAGTTCGGCTGATCGCGGCGCGATCGGAGATGGGCCAGGGCGTTCGAACGTCGATGACGATGATCCTCGCGGAGGAACTGGACGCCGACTGGTCGAAAATAAAAGTTGAGCAAGCAGTTGCTACTTCCGAAATGAAATATGGCGACATGACGACCGGCGGAAGCGAGAGTGTGCGCAGTTCCTGGGACCCGCTCCGAAAGGCTGGAGCGACGGCGCGTGACATGCTCATCACGGCAGCAGCGCAAACTTGGGGCGTGCCCGCGAGCGAGTGCAGTGCGATTGGCGGAAGCGTGATCGAGCACAAGAAATCGTCGCGGCGGCTGGGGTATGGCGAGCTCGTCGAAAAAGCTGCGGCGCTGCCCGTTCCCAAGGATGTGCCGCTGAAAGACGCTAAGGATTATCGCATTCTCGGTACCTCCAAGCCGCGCGTTGATGGCGGCCCGATCGTGATTGGCGAAGCGCATTACGGCATAGACACGAAAGGGCCGGGGATGCTGTACGCAGTGGTCGCTCGGCCGCCAGTATTCGGCGGGCGCGTGAAGAAATTCGACGCGGAAAAGGCGCAAGCTGTGCCGGGCGTGAAGAAAGTGGTCGAGGTACCGGTGGTCGAGATGCCGCCGCTCTTCGGCGAAGAGCGGCCGGCGAATTCCGGGCACCAGCATTATTTGTGGGGCGGCGTCGCGGTGGTGGCCGATTCCACTTGGCAGGCAATTGCCGGGCGGAAAGCTTTGTCGATTGACTGGGACCCCGGCGCGGGTGCGGAGGAATCGAGCGAGAAGCAGCGCGCGGCGTGCGCGGAGATGGTAAAGGGCTCGGGCAAAGAATTGCGGAAGATTGGCGACCCGGCGAAAGCGTTCGACGGAGCTGCGAAGAAAATCGAGGCAGAGTACGAATTGCCTTTCGTGGCGCATACGACGATGGAGCCGCCAAACTGCACAGCGTATGTTCGCGACGGCAAGTGTGAAGTGTGGGCGCCGACTCAAAATTCCGGCGGAATGGCGACTGCTCTTGCCAGCGCACTGGCAATTCCAGCTTCGGCGATCACGATTCACATTACTTTGCTGGGCGGCGGCTTCGGGCGGCGACTGAATATTGATTACGGTGTGGAAGCGGCGCTGATTTCGAAAGCCGCGGGCGCGCCGGTGAAAGTAATCTGGACGCGCGAGGACGACGTGCGCCACGATTTCTACCGTCCGATGAGCCACCATCGTTTGCGCGCAGGTGTAGACGCTCAGAATCAAGTCACCAGTTGGATGCACCATATTGCAGCACCGACTACGGATGGCGTGTACGTCGGAGGCGATGTTCCCGACACAGGCGGCACCGAGCTTGCGGGCACAGGGCTGCCCAGCGGCACCGTGCCGAATTATCTTCTTGAAGCGAGTTTCCTGCACACGGCGGTGCCGCGCGGCTATTGGCGCGGAGTGGATACCACGTGGAATCAATTCGCAGTGCAGAGTTTCATTGATGAAGTTGCCGCATCGATGGGAAAAGACCCGCTCGAATTGCGGCGTGAGCTGATCGCGGCGAAGACGAAGCCGGAAGCGGGTGGAGGCGATCAGCCGCCGGTGGATGTGGCGCGGTTGCGGCACGTCCTCGATCTCGCGGCGGAAAAATCCGACTGGAAAACGCCGCTGCCAAAGGGACGAGGGCGCGGAATCGCGGGGATCGCGGGATGGGGCACTTATCTGGTGTATGTCGCCGAAGTGACAGTCGCGAACGATGGCGGCGTGAAGGTGGACCGCGTCGTATGCGCGATTGACTGCGGGCAGGTGATTAATCCGGACATGGTGAAGGCGCAGGTCGAGGGTGGTCTGGTGTTCGGATTGACCGCGGCGCTTTTCGATGAAATCACGATAGCGGGCGGGCAGACGCAGCAGAGCAATTTCAATAATTACCCGATGATGCGCATCAACGATATGCCGCGCGTGGAAGTTCACATCGTGCCGAGCCATGAATCGCCGGGTGGATGTGGCGAACCGCCGGTGCCGTCGATTGCGCCGGCTGTGGCGAATGCGATCTTCGCAGCGACTGGGAAGCGATTGCGCCGGCTGCCGTTTCAGACCGGGGAACTGGCGAAGGCTTAGCTTCGAGCTGTTTTGGACGCTCTTATAGGCCAAATACCGCCTATTAGAAATTCGTAATTTATTGATTTCGCTGCACTTGCTGAGAGATTTAATCGCGGAACAGTAGATTAAACATTGGGGCCGGAGGGGTGTTTGATAGCCGACTTGGGCGGCTATTGAAGCTCCTTCGAACTCGAGCTGCCTGCCTGGTTCGTCATTTCCTGTGGAACCCTCCTAAGTGGGACGCCTTTGCGGGGGTGTGGGTTGCATGATGCGGGGAGGCAGGAGCCTTGATCGTGTGGCTTTCTTGGGTGGCACGGCAGAGGTGCGGGCTGCGCGGGCGGGTCTGAGACCCGCTCCTACGGTAGGAGTTGGTGCTTCGCGGCGGAGGCTGGCACGAGGTGGTGCTTCGGTTTGACGGGTAATCGAGGCGGGGAGGCAGGAGCCTTGATCGTGTGGCTTTCTCGGATGGCACGGCAGAGGGGTGGGCTGCGCGGGCGGGTCTGAGACCCGCCCCTACTGGGTCGGGTGTGGCGGGTGAGTGGCACGGAGCAGGATACGACTGGAGCTGGCTGCGTCAATCGTTAGGTGGGTTGGCGACCGGGCCGCGTGTGCGAGAGGTCGGCGCCTCTTGCTTCTCTTCCGCTTACTGTGACGATTGCGACGAGGACCGCAACGATCAGGACCGTCCATCCCAGAACTGGCGCAAAATTTCCGCTGTAGCGCTGCTCTGCAATTCGAGCCTGAATGACAGAATTTTTCGACGAGAGCAGATTGCCGAGTTGATAGGCGAATCCGGGGAATGTGCCGCGGACGGCCGGCGGTGAAAGCTCGTTGAGGTGCGCGGGGATTACTCCCCAGGCGCCCTGCACCATGAACTGCATCGCGAAGCCGCCGACCGCCAGCATGACGGCCGTATGCGAGAAGGCCCACAGCGGGATCACCGGGATGGCCAGAAGGGACGCGACGACAATCGCTTTTCTGCGCCCAATCCGTTCTGAGAACGAGCCAAAGAAAACGCCGCCGAGAAGCGCGCCAATATTTGTGACGATGGCGACGCGGCTCACGAGTTGCGGAGTGAAGCCGTGATTCTTGGTGAGGAACGTGGGGTAAACATCCTGCGTGCCGTGGCTGAAGGAATTGAATGCGAACATCAGCAGCGCCAAAAACAAGAAGCTGCCGAGGTAGGTCATGATGTCTTTACCGAGGTTGCGCTCTGGATCAGTGGTGACGCGTCCGGCTCGCCATGCGGGTGACTCCTCCACTTTCGTGCGGATGTATAGGATGAGAAAAGCTGGAAGGGCGCCGACAACAAACATGCCGCGCCAGCCGATGTGCGGAAACAAAGTGCCGAACGCCAGCGCCGCGAGGAGATTCCCTACCACGTAGCCTTCCTGCAGGAGTCCCGAAAAAAAGCCGCGTCCTTCGGCAGGAAGAGTTTCAAAAGCCAACGCCGCACCGACGCCCCACTCGCCTCCCATAGCGATGCCGAAGAATGCTCGCATAATGAAAAACATTTTGAAGGTTGGCGCGAAGGCGCTGGCGAGTTCGAAGATCGAATACGCGATGATGTCGAGCATCAGCGTGGGGCGGCGGCCGAAACGGTCGGCGAGTAGACCGAACAAGAAGGCACCGACGGGACGCATGGCCAGGGTGATGAAGTTCGCTTCGAGGACGGTGGAGATTTTCAGTTGGAAATGTGCGGCAATGGAGCTGGCGCAAAAAATCAGGATGAAGTAATCGAAGGCGTCGAGGGACCAGCCGAGGAAACAGGCAACGAAGGTGTTGCGCTGCACTGGAGTGAGGCTTCTGAAATTTCCGACGATGCTCACGGTCGCCCCCCGTGGCGCAATTTTGGTGATACTAGCATATCGGCGACGCGGGCTACCTGGGCCATCTCACGCACGTCGTGAACGCGGACGATGTGGGCGCCTTGCAGGATGCAGGCTGTAACGGCGGCGGCGGTGCCGTATGTTCGCTCGTTTTCGGGAACGCCTCCGAGTGTGCGGCCGATGAAGCCTTTGCGCGAGGGGCCTACGAGGATGGGGAAGCCGAGGCGCGCGAGTTCGGGTAGGCGGGCGATCAGTTCGTAATTCTGGGCGAAGCTTTTGCCGAAGCCGATGCCTGGATCGAGGACCAGCTGGGATTTTGGGAGTCGGTTGCGAGTGGCCAGTGCGGCGGCTTTTTTCAGGCTCTGGATGACATCGCGCATTGCGTCTCGCGCGAAAGGCTGGGTCTGCATTGTTTGCGGTTCGCCGCGCATGTGCATCAGGATGAGGGGCAGCGTGCGGCGGCGGGCAACTTCGGCGATGGGCGGATCGCGGCGTAGGGCTGTCACGTCGTTGATGATTTCTGCGCCGGCTTCGGCTGCGGCTTCGGCGACTTCGGATTTATTCGTATCAATCGAAATTGGAATTTTGAGGCGGCCGCGAAGCATCTTCAATACTGGAATCACACGGCGCAGCTCTTCTTCGGCCGGGAGCCATTCGGCGCCGGGGCGAGTGGATTCGCCTCCAATGTCGAGGATGTCGGCGCCGTCGCGCTCCATCTCGAGTGCACGCGCGACGGCCGCTTGCGCGCCGAGATGCAAACCATCACCTGAGAAGCTGTCTGGCGTGACGTTGACGACTCCCATCAGCAGCGTGCGCTCGCCGAGCACGAGGGTGCGGGACGGCAGGCGGAGGCGGAATTTTTTTCGCGCGATCATTTGTTGAAATCAGGGCGCTGAGTCAAGAGCGCTATTGAACCACGGTTCGCGCTAAAGGATAAGAGTAAGCGGGCGCGCTCTGGTGGTTTGACTGTTCTTCTTTTCGCTAGGGCGCAACTGCGGGCGCGTAGTAAGCCGCGCGGTGAATAGTGGTCGCGCCCGGATGCCCGATTACTTCGATGCGCAGGCGATGCCAGCCTGCGTGATTTGACGGGGTGGCTTCGGGGTAATAGCCGAGGGTATATTCGGCGCCGATGCGTTGGGCGATGCGGCGGAAAATATCGGCCAGAGTTGCGGAATCGCGCAGGAAATAGAGCTGGCCGCCGGAGCGGCGGACCAATTCAGCAAGATAAAGCGTGTACGCGGGTACGCCCGATTTGGGAGCGTCGGAAACGAGTAGAGACGAATCCTGGTGCCCAGCGAGCCATTGGGGCGTCATGATTTTGGGGCGGTTTTCCGTGGACACGGCGAAGATCTGAATATCTGCGGCGGCGAGCGTACGCGCGAGATCTTCAAAGGTGAGGCGATTATTCGGCTGGCCGGGTCTTGGCGCGGCGGTTGCGGGATCGAGCGTGAGGCCGAGACCGCTGTCCTGTCCATCGGTGAGCAACACGATCGCTTTGCGGCCTTCGCGGCCGCCGAGAAAAACCTTCGCCGCGGTGAGATAAACGGCCTGGTAGATATTCGAGCCGCCGACGTCACCTAACAGCTGATGAACGTCGACGCGATCGATGCCGCGGCGGATCAGCTCGCGGTCACTTGAAAAATCGGCTTGCAGATATGTGTGCGCGGAAAAATCCACCACGGCGACTTGGTCGGCCGGCGCCAGTCCATCGACGAGCGCGAGCGCGGCGCGCTTCATTTCATCGGAATCGCGAAGAACGCTGGGGCTTGCGTCGATCACCAGCGCGACGCTGGCAGATTCTGTTCCGGTTGCGAAGTAGGCGATCTGCTGCGCGACTCCGTCCTCGTAGATTCTGAAATCGGAGCGCTGCAAGCCGGTGATGGCGGTGCCGTCGGGATTAAAAACGCTGCAGGTGACCGGAACGATTTGCGAAGTGACGCGAATCGCTGGCGCGGGCGAACGCGTCGCGGTCGAATTGTCGTCTCCTTTGCCCGCTGCTGAAGAGGAATACAACTCACCGGTTGCGGGATCGCGCTGCCACGTAACCCCCACGTCCAGTTGCTGCGGTTTAGGCAGCTTCTTCTTTTGTTCCTTGGATTTTTGGGGTGGTGTCTGCTGAGCTGAAATAGCCCGGAGCGGAGACACAAGAATTGCAGCGGCGATCATCAAGAAAAAGCACGTCAGCAAATTCGGGCAGCGGGTGAGTGACCCCGGCCCTGGTCGCCGCTCGGCTAGAACCGGAGCTTTTTGCATTCGCGATCTAATCGAGATCGAAGTCGCGGAGCGGCTTTTCGACGGGGCCGTCTTTGGCTTTTTTCAAGCCTTCGGCAAATTTTCGGGCGAGAACGTCTTCCTTGGATTTTTCGGCTTCGACGGATGCGCGAAACTTCGCTTCGACCGCTTCGGTCTGCTGGCGCAAGAGTCGGGCGGTGTCGTCAAGATCAACGGACGATGGAGGCTTGGGCGGTGGGACGTGCGAGAGCACCACTCCGAGGTCGCGATCGAGAGTGAGCTTCGCGTGACAGCAAGGGCAATCGGTTTCAAAGGTTTCTTTGTGATCGCGCGCCATGGAGACATTTTACGCCAATTTGCGCCAAGGGGAATGGTCACCGTGAAGAATCGCGGTGAAACGGAGGAAAAAAAACGGCGCTCCGAAAAATACGGAGCGCCGTCGAAAAAGCTAAGCAGAAGCCGAAGTTTAGGCCGGAGCCGGTTTCTCACCCTTCGCGAGGCCCGGAAGTGGCCGCGGTTCGGGCCGCAATGTAAGTTGCGGCTCTCGTGCGGTGACCGGCGGAGCGGCTGGGGGAGGCGGTGGCGGCTTCTCAGGAAGCGGCTTGCCTTCCATGAGGAGCTTGAGCTCGGTCGCGTCAAGCACTTCGCGATCCAGCAGGGCTTGGGCGACGCGCTCGAGCGCATCCTTATAGGTTTCGAGGATATTCTTCGCCTTCGCGTAGCCGTTGTTAATGATGGCGCGAACTTCTCCATCGATTTTGATCGCGGTGTCTTCGGAATAATCGCGATGCTGCGCGATTTCGCGGCCAAGGAAAATTGCTTCCTCCTTCTTGCCGAACGTGAGCGGGCCGAGCGGGCTCATCCCCCACTCGCAGACCATCTGGCGCGCGATTTCGGTGGCGCGCTCGATGTCGTTGCCGGCGCCCGTGGTGATGTGGTGCAGGAACATTTCCTCGGCAACGCGGCCGCCCATCAGCACAGCGAGTTGCGATTCGAGGAATTCCTTTGTGTAGGTGTGCTTGTCGTCGATGGGAAGCTGCATCGTGACGCCCAGGGCCATGCCGCGCGGGATAATCGTGACTTTGTGAAGCGGATCGGCGCCCGGCGTCATAGCGGCAACCAGAGCGTGGCCGGCTTCATGGTACGCCGTGTTGCGCTTCTCTTCGTCGGACAGAATCATGGAGCGGCGCTCGACGCCCATGAGCACTTTGTCCTTGGACATCTCGAAATCAAACATGGTGACGAGTTTGCGATTCTGGCGCGCCGCCCAGAGAGCGGATTCGTTTACAAGATTCGCGAGGTCGGCGCCGGAAAAGCCAGGAGTGCCGCGCGCGATCACCGAGAGGTCGACATCGTCCGAGAGAGGCACTTTGCGAGTGTGCACGCGCAGAATTTCTTCGCGGCCCTTCACGTCCGGCCGCGGCACGACAACGCGACGGTCGAAACGGCCGGGTCGCAGAAGGGCCGGGTCGAGAACATCTGGCCGGTTCGTCGCTGCAATCAAGATGACGCCTTCGTTCGATTCAAAGCCGTCCATTTCGACGAGCAACGCGTTCAAGGTCTGCTCGCGCTCGTCGTGACCGCCGCCGAGGCCTGCGCCGCGATGACGGCCAACCGCATCGATTTCGTCTATGAAAATGATGCACGGCGCGTTCTTCTTGCCCTGCTCGAAAAGGTCGCGAACGCGGCTGGCGCCCACGCCGACGAACATCTCGACGAAATCGGAGCCTGAAATCGAG
>Ga0209579_10003598_pt1 | contig 11159 bp, 12 predicted proteins | sample Coa_R1_2_FD_187152 | JGI IMG/M metagenome (GOLD analysis project Ga0209579, IMG submission 187152) | Surface soil microbial communities from Centralia Pennsylvania, which are recovering from an underground coalmine fire - Coalmine... | ecosystem: Environmental > Terrestrial > Soil >... | reverse complement strand
GGACGGGGGTTCGACTCCCCCCGCCTCCATATTATGTCTAGTCTTTACAATAGGTTACAAGCAATGCAAGATCTTCCCATCCCCCGCCTCCATTATCTAAATGCCTTAATTTCGCTTACTTACCTATAGCATTACTCATTTGTACGTAAATTGTACGGTTCGGGATGGCGGTTGGTGTCGCTTTTTTCCAAAAACCCTTGCAGCTATTAGCACCGGAGTGAAAGGGAGCCAATATCATCGGTCTCGTGGGAGCCGGGTTTGAGAGCCGTATCGGCGGGGAGGCGGTAAATACTCTATAGCAGACTCTACAGATTCCCGAAAGGTGGCTCAATCCGAATTGAATCGGAAGTCGGGCGTTTATGGAAAATGCGACCAGCAAATACGTACTTGGGGTGGCACGTGCACCCGGCACCTGCCAGTTTCCGACAACCGACCATCAGCCATGCGGATTCCTTCCGAGTGGCCGACAATCCAGGAGTTGACCGGACACAACTGCTTCCCTGGGGAGCAATCCGACAAAGCAGTCGCCTGCCGAGAACAGGAAGATAGACGAGTTGCTCAAGTTACCTCAACGCTCCTGCGGCAAATCGCTCTGAACACGTGGCGACGGAGCTTTGTGCTAACCCACCCGCCCAGACGCAAGCTTGGCTCTGGTGAGCGGCACATCAACCAAATGCTCGCTCAGAAACCACACCTGAAGCTCGTTGGTGCGCAACACTTCGCTGACAAGTAGGTCGTTGGTGCCGTCGTCGCCAAGTTCTACCGCGCGCCGCGCTTGCTTACGAGCGTCGCGAATGATGATCTGGTGCGCCTCCAGAAGGCGTGAGAGTTGGGCCGGAACCTCCTCCCGGCCGCGCGGAGGACGCTCGATTTGTGTCGTCTCTGCGACATCGGGCGACATCGCGATGCTCACGCCGCCGAGAACTTGAATGCGCTCGGCGATGGAATCAACCAGCTCTACTTGCTCGTTAAAGTGCTTATCGAATAGCATATGCAATTGGTAGAACGTCGGACCGGCGACCTGCCAGTGCGATTTCTTATACAAATCGCGCAAGGTCATGGTGTCGGCAAGGAGTTGATTGAGCTGAGCGGTCATTTCCAGCCGTACCGGTTCCTCCAATTCAAGCGGCAGCAGGTAACTGACGGTTCCGTACGCCTGAATCTCAGCAGCCCGTTGGTGAAGGCGCGGCTGAGCGCTGACTCTTTCAGAAGTTTTGTTCCTGGATTGTGTTTTGACCATGATTTGTCCTCCGTATGCTCAAGCTGCAGCTTGTCGCATGAGATCTTCGATTTTCTTATCCAGATTCCGGGCGACCTCTTCCGCGTCGCGATTCCCATAAGCGGCTAAAAAGCTCGCTACCCTGTCATATGACAAATGCACGCCATCGGCGCGCTCGTCCACAAGGACCGTAACGGGCGCATAAGAGCCGGCGTCCGGAACGTCCTTCGCCATTTCTTTCATGATCAATGGATTGCCGATTAGCAAACGGACAATACTGGGGACATCGCGACCCATTTCTTTACGCACGACCGCGCCTTGATCAATCTGCATAAACAGCATCAGTCCTGCTTTGCTCAAGCCTTTCTCGACCGCGCTTCTCAGCTCCGTAAAAGAGCGCGCTTCGTGAGTTGTTCTCGCAAATTCGGCCATATCCGGGTGACCGATTGCAGCGTTAAGAGCTGCAACCACCTGGTCGAACGGCCTTGAGGAGGTCAGGCTGAATCGCTCAACTTCTAATTTTCTAATCATCGAAGCGCTCCTTCCCTTAGAAAATCCGCGCCAACCATCGGCAATCCGTTCTTTGATTTGTTCATCGTGGCTACGTCCTGGCCCGCTGAGATTCGAATGTTGTGCCGGATGGAGCGCGGCGGAGCAACCGGAGGTCACCGCAGTTGCTGATGCAGAAATTCCCTTGTCCTCCCGTTGGCGAGCGCTGCCGCCTGGGCATTGTAGTGCGCCCCATTATGCCGGGTGAAGGCGTGATTCTGACCTGGATAGCTGTAGACTGTCGCGTTCGGTTTCTTGGCAAGTGCTGCTTTGATCTCAGCTTGCGCAGCCTTGGAAATGAATTCGTCCTCCTCGGCTAAATGCATCAGCAGCGGCGCATCAAACCCGTTGATCTCGCCCAGATATTTCTCAGTGTCACCGCCGTGATAGACGACCGCAGCGCCCACGCCATAGCGCACGGCAGTCAGGAAGGTCATCAGCCCGCCGAGGCAATAGCCGAGGACAGCAACCCTGCCAGTGCAGCCCGGTAGCTTGGCCACGGCGTTGGCGGTGTCCTTAACGTCTCGGGCGCCGGCGTCCCGGTCATAGGCCTGATAAAGGCGAAGGCCGTGTTGCCAGTCGGGCTCGGAAGTGACGCTGAGATCGACGCCCGGCTCCTGACGCCAGAATAGGTCGGGTGCGACCGCAATGAAGCCTTGTTCCGCCAGTTCGTCGCAGGTCTTGCGGATGTCGCCGTTTACCCCGAATACCTCATGCAGAACGATTACAGCGGGAGCCGGCAAGGTCTTCGGTCGCGAGATATAAGCGCCAAACGCGCCGTCACGTCCTTCAATTGTGATTCGTTCGTTCATTGTGTCCTCCTTTAACGACGATATTCATCTGGGCCTCCGCCGATGTCGTCAGAATCGGCGGAGGCCCACTATCGAGAGAGTCGGTTTCACCATGGCGACCACACCATTGGCTAACGAAGCTATTAATCGGCACTGCGAGCTACTTGTGAAACGGCGGAGGTGGCTGCCTCTTCGATGAGCTTGGCTGCTTCCTTCGGGTGAGACATGTAGGCCACATGGCTGGCATTCACTTCGACCGTCTTGGCATTGGCGCGCTTCGCCATCATGCGCTCCTGGTCCGGATTGATCGATCGGTCTGCGGTGGCCACCATGTACCAAGTGGGCTTGTTCTTCCAAGCGGGCGACGTGACCTTGTGGGTGAACGAGTCGGTGGAGATCGGCACCTGCGACACAGCCATGAACGCCGCCTTATCCTTCGGAACGTCCGCCGCGAAGTCGGCCGCGAAATGCTCCTGTTCTATCCACCAGTTGCCGTTGCTGTCCGGCTTGAACGCCTTGGAGGCTTGCGGCAGGGCCTGTTCGATCGACGCACAGCTCTCACCTTCATCGAGCGCAAATGCGGCAATATAAACAAGCGCCGCAACCTTTGGATGATTGCCAGCCTCGGTGATGATGGACCCGCCATAACTGTGGCCCACCAGAACCACTGGCCCGTCCATGGCGTCGATTGCGGCCTTCGTGAACTTTTGGTCCTCGGCGTAGGAGGTCTCGGGGGGCTGCGGCACCGACACCTTGTAACCATCATTCTTGAGGATGTTAGCGACGGCTTCCCAGCCGGAGCCGTCCGCGAAAGCTCCATGCACCAAGACCACGTTTTTGATATGCTGATTCATAATCATTCTCCTTTGCAGTAAGATTGATCCACTCGGATCATTTATTTCGACAGTCGAACGCCTTCGTACCAATCCGCTTCTACTTTGTGTTCACCTGGCTATTGCTACTGGTTGACGTGTGCGGAGGTGGCAGCCTCTTCGATGAGTTTGGCTGCTTCCTTCGGGTGAGACATGTAGGCCACATGGCTGGCATTCACTTCGACCGTCTTGGCATTGGCGCGCTTCGCCATCATGCGCTCCTGGTCCGGATTGATCGATCGGTCTGCGGTGGCCACCATGTACCAGGTCGGCTTGGTCTTCCAGGCGGGCGACGTGACCTTGTGGGTGAACGAGTCGGTGGAGATCGGCACCTGCGACTTGGCCATGAAGTTAGACACGGCCGGTGGAACGTCCGCCGCGAAGTCGGCCGCGAAATGCTCCTGTTCTATCCACCAGTTGCCGTTGCTGTCCGGTTTGAAAGCCTTGGAGGCTTGCGGCAGGGCCTGTTCGATCGACGCACAGCTCTCACCTTCATCGAGCGCAAATGCGGCAATATAGACAAGCGCTCCAACGTTTGGATGATTGCCGGCCTCGGTGATGATGGACCCGCCATAGCTGTGGCCCACCAGAACCACCGCCCCGCCCATGGCGTCGATGGTCGCCTTCGTGTACTTGATGTCATCGGCGTAGGAGGTCTCGGGGGGCTGCGCTACTGACACCGTATAGCCATCCTTCTCGAGGATCTTGGCGACGGCTTCCCAGCCGGAGCCATCGGCGAATGCACCATGCACAAGGACCACATTCTTGATGCCGGTCTGCGGCGCCGCCGCGGCATCTTTCAGAGTGGTGTCCAGCAGCAGAGTTGCGACCATCAGCGTCGCAGCGAGTGTTACAACCCCGCCCAGCTTCTTCGTGACTATTCTCCTCTCTTGTTTCAGCTTCAACGAATCATCAGATTTTGTTTTCATTCTTGTTCTCCTTTTCTACGAGGCTGAGTCGGATTCAGTCGATTTCCGCTGAACCCGATTCCCGTCTACACGGCGCCGATGATGCAGCGAGTTCACGCTGTACCACAACCCCAAATGGAGGGCTCGCGGATTCACTCGATCGAAATGCGTCCGGCCAACTCTTCCGAGGGGGAGAGGTGCAACCCTAATCGTTACGAATCTGGATGCGTTTTCGTCCGTAAAGTTTTGCGTCAACGGAATGAGCGCCTGGTCCCAGAGCGGCGAGCGCTGCTCCAATCGTGACGAGAAGAACGGAACCCTCTATGCCTTTCGTTCCAGACCAAGCCATCGCTAATTCAACGACGACGATGGCAAGCCCCGTTATCGGCGTCCAAAGTCCCACCAGTAGGAGCAGTGCCGCGGGAATCGCGATCGACTGCAAAATGAGAGTTTGTGAGGGAGGTTTGCCGGCGATTGTTGTTATGGCGCCGGTGATGATGATAAAGCTACTTACAAGGCGAAGAAGCAGGAGACCTGCTCCGGGCAAACCATTCGGGAACATGGAGAAGAGGCGTTGCAGGGCGAACCTCATTTCGGATGATAAATGTCGATGAGGCACCCCGAAAGCCCCAATACGGGGGGACGGATGCCCCTCTTTGGAGGGGTCTACAGTTGGATGATTCCGCGTTTGAGGGCAATGGTGACTGCGTGGGTCCGATCGCTCGCGCCCAGTTTGGAGAGAATACTCTTTACGTGGCCTTTGACGGTTTCTTCGGTTATGGAAAGATCACTTGCTACCAGTTTGTTGGCCTTCCCGGCAGCAATTAGCCGTAGCACTTCCACCTCTCGTGCGGTCAACGGGTCGTCAGCAGCATATTCAGCAAGTTGGGCGGCAATTTCAGGGGGAATTCGCTTCTGCCCCTTATGGACAGCACGGATGGTGTCCAGCAGTTCCCGGCGTAAGACACTTTTTAACAGATATGCCTGAGCGCCCGATTTGAGCGCGCGAAGAATCTGCGCATCACCGGTGTAGGTGGTCAGGACAACAATTCGGGCTTTCGGGAATTCACTGCGAATTGCAAGAATAGCGTCAATTCCACTCATCTCTGGCATCTGGAGGTCCAATAAAGCAACGTCCGGCCGGTGTTTACGAAATTGATCGATGGCTTCACGACCGGTGGAAGCTGCACCCACCAACTCCATGTCAGGCTGGTCTGCCACCAACCCGGCGACTCCGTCGCGGAGCAAAGGATGATCGTCAGCCAAAAGAATGCGGATTGGATTAGGACTGGTCGCAGCCATTTTTATCCTAAGCGCGCTGCCCTTCGGCTTTGTAGGCGATCTCGTCAGGAACCCGCAGCTCAATTTCCGTCCCGGCTCCGTGTTCGCTCCAAACGTCCAATTGTGCTCCAATTTGTGCAGCGCGCTCACGCATGCCGCGCAAGCCATAATGCCCGACCGGTCCCGCCTTTCCAAGAAGTGATTCTTTGATACCGGTTCCGTCATCGCGGATACGGAGTCTCAATAGTTTTCCCTCATACCTGATTTCCGCCTCAATAGTCCGGGCGTGTGCATGTCTATACGCGTTTCGCAATGCCTCCCTCGCAATGCGATAGACCTCATCGTGCGCGACAGGATGAATGGTTTTGGGGCTGCCCTCCACGACCACGCGGAAGGTGGGCGAGGCCGAATGCTCGTTTTCTGAAGCCAGTTCCTTTCCCAGTAGGGAGATTTCCCCGGCAAATTCGCCATCGGCGGGAGGGGGAGCTCTCATGTCATGTATCGCATCACGGCCTTCCATGATTGCGTGCTCCGCTCTGTCGAGCGCACTGTCCAGCGATTCGATCGCCCGGTCGGGTTGTGCCGGCAGGAGATTGCGCGCCCTCTGAAAATTCAGGATAAGGCCCTGAAAGCTTTGCAAGAGCGTGTCGTGCAGTTCCCGCGCAATCCTCTCTCGTTCACCGAGTCGCTCTTCCATCCTGGCCCGAATTACTGCTGTCATTCGCTTGAGCCGAAGAAGATAGAGCATCCAGAGGATGCAAACCGTTGCAGCGCCGCACGCAAATCTGAACCACAATGTACCCCACCACGGTGGTAAGATCGTGATCCCCAATGCCAGGCCAGGTTCGTTCCATAATCCTTGCCTGGTTGCGCTCTGCACCTGAAATCTGTATCTTGCGGCTGGCAAAGTCGTGTAGCTCGCAACTCTTCGATCACTACCTACTTCAATCCAGTCGCGATCCAATCCCACGAGTTTGTATCGATAGCGGTTGGCATCCGGATTGAAATACGTGAGTGCCGCGAAACCCAGTGAAAAGACGTTTTGGTCGTGAGTGAGTGTGATATCGCTGGCGTAGCTGATCGATTTTCCGAGAGGCGAGTTGGGTCCAACCTCTACCGAACGCCCAGCCAGTTGGAAATCCGTCAGAACAAGGGGCAGCGGGTACGAGGTATTGATCACCCGATCTGGAAAGAAGGCAACCCCGCCGCTAAACCCACCAAAAAACATCTCGCCACGGCGACTCTTAAAGCAGGCGTCCCAGCCCGTAAAATCATTGCCCGGAAGCCCGTCAACCGTAGAGTAGTTCGAAAATCTCCGCGCGATGGGATCGAACCTGGATAGACCCCGGTTCGTGCTCATCCAGAGCATGCCGAACTGGTCTTCGAGAATACAGCTCACGGCGTTGCTGGGCAAGCCATCCTTCACGTAGTAGTGGGTGAACTCCCCGTTTTCGCGGTTCAACTTATTCAAGCCATTTTCCGTGCTGACCCAAAGGTTTCCCGAATGGTCTACATAAGTTGAGGTAACGGCGTTATCACTCAAAGAACTGGGGTCATTCACTCTGTGTGCATAGACGGTGAATTGAGAAGTCTTCGGATCGAAACGGTTCAAACCTCGCCAGCCGCCCATCCAGAGGAACCCGCTTTTGTCCTCACTGAAATTGGCATACACCTCGTCGTCACTCTTAGTGTCCTGCTTGTAGACAACGAAGCTCTCGTTACGAGGGTCAAATCGATCAAGACCATTGTAGGTTCCCACCCACATGGTGCCCGCATGATCGATCAGCATCCGGCTCACAATGTTACTGCTCAAACTGGATGGGTTGGCGGGGTCGTGCCGATAGGTTCTGTAGTGTCCAGTCTTCTCGTCCAACTGGCTCAACCCCGAGCCGAAGGTTCCGATCCAGAGAGCTCCTGAAGCGTCTTGGGTGATCGCGATTAGGTCATTGGCCAGTCCTGGACCGGGAAGTGGGTAGGAAGTCGACTCCCCAGATCTTCGATCAATGCGATTTAACGCTCCTGTCGTCCCAGTCCACAAAACTCCGTCGTGACCTTCGTACACGGCGTTCACGAGCCCTTCACCCAGGCTGTGGGGATCGCTTCTGCTAAGACGCAGAGGCATGAACGGTGCCCGCTCGGTACGAAAAAAGTTAGGCTCCCTCGCTTGCAACCCCACCCAAAGATTTCCTTCGCGATCCTCGCACAGGGCAATCACACGATCATCGGCTATGCTCTCAAGATTTCCCGGATAATTCCGGTAGCGGATGAAAACACCATGCTCATGGTCAAACTTCAGCAAACCGCCGCCAAAGCTTGCCAACCAAAGGACCTGGCTCTCATCTTCAACTGCCGCCGTGAATCCAGCCGGTATTTCTTTGCCGGATTTCTCGTCATAAAGTGAGTATGGAACAAGGCGATGTGTGGACCGGTCCAAAACAGCTAGTCCGCTTCCACTGCCGGCTGTGATGTACATAACCCAAAAGACGCCGAGGTGATCTTCATAGAACGAAACTTCCCAGACACCCGTACTCAGGTGGACGCGCGAGAGAACTCTTCCACTGTCACGATCAAATTCCTCGAGATTCTCGCCGTCGGCTACCCAAAAGCGGCTGTTCCTATCTTCCAACGTGCATCTGACCTCGTTGTTGCCCAGGCTGGATGGATTTGAGGGATCGTGAACGTAATGAATGAACTGACCAGTATCCGGGTTTAACCCAAACAGGCCACTCCCTGTTGCCAACCAAAGCATGCCCTTCAGATCCTGACTGATTTGGTTGACGTAGCTTACAACTTCACCTTGCTGCTTGGTTGGGAGCCGATAATGGCTGAACGTTTCATTAACGCTGTCGAACCTGTCCAGAGACTGATCGCACCCCACCCAGAGTGTTCCAGAACGATCCTTGAATAGCGAATGGATGTAAACACAACCCAAGCTGTTCTCCCGCGCAGGATCATGGGTAAATACTCTAAACTCATATCCGTCGTAGCGGTCCAAACCATATTCTGTCCCAAACCACATGAATCCCTGATTGTCCTGTACGATTTGAGCAACTCTGGTTTGGGATAGGCCTTGCGCAGTGGAGAGCCGCGAGAAGCGAAGATCATTGCCACCGATTACGGGCACCCGCACGGGGCGTGAGCTGCCGCGACGGATTTCTGAGGTAGAGTTCGTGGAAGTGGTGGGACTCTGTCCTTGCGCCGCCGCAAACGATCCAGACAGAACAATCAGGAGGACTGCAACGACAAAGATAAGACTCCAGCCGCGAAGAGTTGACGGATACATGTCTCGTTGCCAAAGCTGCACGCGGATCTCTGCTGAGCGAGTCAAGTCTGAAATGTTATCGGAATTAAGGCTCGTCTACAAGCCTGCTCGCAGATGAAGGCGTCGACTTCCTCCTGAATGCAAGGATCAAACGAGTGTCGGGTAAATCTGGCGACTCAGTAAGCATCGTCATCGAGCAGAATGGAATTGAGCAATGGCGGGTGGAGTACAACACGCAGAGGCCCCACTCGGCGCTCGGCTATAGGCCGCCGGTACCGGCGGCCTATAGCCCTCTGGTTCCCATGAATCAAGCTTCACAGCCTCATGCTGTGATGTAAACTCACTCACTCGGACTGGTACAAGAAGCCAAGCACCTCGGGGCCATGATCTTTTGGAGATTTACTTTGGAGAGCGGGCTTGGGAACTGAAATGTTCGTTCGAAAGCTTTAGTGCGATTCCTTATCCAATGCGACGGCGCAGACGTCAAGAAATCTTTGCAATAATGGGGATCTGTTGTCTCTTCGCCAGATCAGAGAAAAGGACACTCGCACATTAAGATCTACGATTGGTAATAATGCAACACCTCTTGGGCAATGCCACCTTGCCGAATCGCTGACCAAAGCGACCCCCAACCTACAGGACACCAAGCTCAGGATCGTGGCATGGTCATCGGCTTCCTGCACAATGCGCGGCGACTTCAGCCCTCCACGGAAACACGCCTCCATCAAACGGTCATAGGCGGCAGGGTTTGCGCGCCGGGGAAAGCAAACAAAGGGTGCGTCATTCAGGTCGCGAAGTCGGAGCGCCGTAAGTCTGGTCACGGGATGCCCTTTCGGCACGGCGAGCACTATTTTGTGTTGCGCTACCAGCCGCTGATCCAATTCTTCGGCCAATTTGGCGCTACTAACGATGAAACCCGCATCAAGACTGCCCGACCGGACAGCTTCCAATTGCGCGAGGGACAGCATGGGAACGGGGGTCAGTTCAGCGTCTGGCTGCTTCTGCGTGAACCGGCGAAAAGACTCTGGAACGATGCCATGCCAGGATATGCTCTCGACAAATCCCACCCGAAGGGTGCCAGCCTTGCCGCTGGCCACGCGCCCGGCGCGCCGCGTGGCTTCCTGAACCTCCCGCAGAATTCGCCGTGAATCTTCCAAAAACAGCTTCCCTGCCGCGCTCAATTTAACTCCATGAGCGAGACGGTCAAACAGGGGAAACCCGATTTCCTTCTCCAGATCCTGTATTTGACGTGAAAGCGGCGGCTGGGAGATGTGAAGGCGCTCGGCCGCTCGGCCGAAATGCTGCTCCTCCCCTACCGCAACAAAGTAGCGCAAATGGCGCAGTTCCATATGAATACCTCTGAAGTATCGACATTATACCGAGAATGTCTTGGACATATGGACTTTTTGTCGTGGAGAATAGCGGCAGGATATTCGGAATATCCAAGGAGGGTTGGGGATGTGACGATATCGTTTTGTTGCGGGCCGTCCTGGGCCCTAAGGTCGTTGGGATCGTGGCCATCGATGGTCCCGATCTCGGGCAATTTCCACTGTGCTAAGAAGACGCGTGGCTTCATTCAAGCACGCCACTTCGGTCCCGAGAATCTCTTGTTCGTCCGCGAACGAATAGGCGAGGTGAGGGAAGCCGCACCGAAGGTGCATGAGGCCCTCAGCACCCTGGATGAAAAATGCGCGGAAATCTTCCGCGGACATCCGTTCTATAAGGCGCCAGATCTCGCGCCAATGCTGCGGCGGCTGGTCGCGAGGACGCAGATCATAACCTGAACGGCAACAGCCCGCGACTGCTTCGCCAAGGTGCGCTCAGGGTGGCCGCACCAGGCGCGGATCCGCGGGGCTGTCACAGTCAAACGATAGGAGGAAAGCCATGATTGACCATATTTATCTCCCCGTCTCTGACCTGGAACGGTCGAGCGAATTTTACAAGAAGATGCTTGAGCCGCTTGGCATCGACATGCCCTACAAGTTCGATCAAGTTCCCCAGCGCGGTTTTGCCATCAATAATATTCCGGGTTTCTGGCTGAAGAATGGCGAAGTCGCCAAAGATCTTTACGTCGCATTCACCGCCAAGAGCGCGGACGCTGTCAGGGCCTGCTACAAGGCGGCGATGAACGCGGGAGCTACTTCCAACAAGGAACCGAGCCTTCGGCCTGAATGGCGTGCCGACTACTTCGCGGCAAACATCGGCGACCCGGACGGATACAACATCGAGATTGCCTATAAGCCTTGGCTCTACAAATAAAAGGTACGAACCATCTAC
>Ga0209579_10003596_pt1 | contig 11167 bp, 7 predicted proteins | sample Coa_R1_2_FD_187152 | JGI IMG/M metagenome (GOLD analysis project Ga0209579, IMG submission 187152) | Surface soil microbial communities from Centralia Pennsylvania, which are recovering from an underground coalmine fire - Coalmine... | ecosystem: Environmental > Terrestrial > Soil > Unclassified... | reverse complement strand
CCCCGGTGGGGATGAAAGCCTCGGCGAAGCGGTGATTGTGGGCCGGGATTCGCGGCATAATGGAGGACGTGTTGGACCAAAATTCTGTGCCGGAGTGGCTTCGGAACTCTTGGCAGAATTCGAAAGAGTACGGCCTGGACCAGCTTTCCACGGAAGAGATCGTCGCTGAGATTAGAGCGGCTAGGAAGGCACGGCATGATTCGCCGGTGGAACGGCCTCGTGATCCGGGTTGTCCCACGCGGCTTGACACCGACTGAACCGCGCGCGACAGCTAGCGGGTCCTGACGTGTCTCTAGCCCCCGCGGCGCGATCACTGCCCCTTGCTCCCGATCGCTGATCAAGACGTCGGGACCCGATCGCTGGCGTCCACGGCGCAATGCCGATTCACGGCTTCTTCGGATCGCAGTTGCCCTTGCAGGTCGTCTCAGAGATCTTCTGAACCGGCCCAAGAGTATTGGGATTCGACATCGTCGGCCGGCGGACACTCAGCGTTTGGACCACTGTATCTCCCGGCCCTTTTTCGCGGTCGATGATCTGCTGCTCGAAGAGCTGAAGCGGGGAGCCGTTTTCGCGAACGTTGCCGGGGACCGCGTTTCCGTACAGATTCACCTGCTCGATTTCGGAGCCGTCGGGTCGCTTGGTGACCGTGCTTACCGATTGCCGCGTAAGCTGCAGCTCTGAGCCGGAAATCTGTTCGTAATGCTGGGTCTTCGCGGTGGTCTGATTGCCTTGCTTCGCTGTATCGGTGATCTCACGTAGCGCCGGATAATAGCCGCCGTTTCCGGAGAGCCGATAAACCGTTTCGTCCGAATGAATATTGTTGTCGCCGGCGGACTGGCTGACCAGCGAACGTTTTTCGACCGCCTGCATCGATCCATTCACGCTGGGACGCTCAATAACGGTCTGCGTATTCGTCACTCCGCCCTGCGTGGTGGATTCGACCACCTTGCGCTCCGCCTGGCTCATGTTTCCGTTAATGTCGCTGCGATATGTGGTCGTGCGAGTGGTCGTGTCGCTGCCGCGTTTCTGTTCTTCGGTGACCACGCGTTCGGTGGACACGAGCTGCCCCGTCTGATTGAACTTGCGCACGATGGTTTCGACCACCTTGCCGTTCGAGTCTTCGCGCAGGACTTTGGAGCTCGCCTGTTCGAGCGGGACCTGGCTGCCGTTGATCGATTGACTGACTTCGGTGATTTGGTGATCGCTCGAAACGCTACTGACGCCGGGAAGCCGGTTGCCGTTAATATCGGTGGACGAACTGCTGGCGCTGGATTGGGCTGTGGCCGCTATGGCGGAACACAAGAGGACCAGAAATGGGTACTTCACAATTACAGCCTAGGTCGAATCGACCTGCGGCGCAATACAATAAACCCCTTATCATTTACCGTAAACCCTTACAGGGGAAGCCGTAATTAGGGGCATGCTAACATCGACCATATGAAGGCAACGGCGCTTTCGCGACGCTGCTTCTTGGCATCGTTATCGGCCGCGGGTTTTGCGGCGGAAATTACCGGAAAAGGACGGATCCTGCCGTCAGTGGCGCAGCGGTATGCGGATGCCGCCACCGATTTCCCGGTGACCCGGCTGACCGATCCGGCGCATACCAGCCGGCTCCCTCCACACTATGCACGCGCGATCTCGAAGCATAGTAATTTTCTGATTTTCGTTTCGGACATGACCGGACGCTTTGAGGCGTACCGGATGGATTTGAAGACCGGGCAGATGCGGCAGCTCACGGAAGCGGAGGATTTGGATCCCGCTTCGGTCGCGCTGCTCGCCGACGACCGCGCGTTTTGCTACTTCGACGGCGATCAGTTGATTGCCGCGAATCTGGCGAATCTGAAGACCCGCGAGGTGTATCGGATTCCGGACGGGTTTAAGCGCGCGGCGTTGAACCTCGCCGAAGACGGCCAGTATGCGGTGGTGGTTGAGAAGGTGGCTGTTGAGAAGAAGGATGCGACCCATCGGCTGCAACTGGTTTCGATGGCAAGCGGCGCCGCCAGGAAACTGGCCGAATGCGATGAGGAAATCCGCGATCCCATTCCGCGGCCGAAACGGGCTTCCGTGTTGTATGCCCGGGGCGCGGCCGGTAGTGGCAGCGTCTGGCTGGCGGATTACAACGGCCAGCACAATTACCGCCTCCGCATCGCGGAGGGTGGCACGGGACCGGCGATCTGGAGTCCGGATGGGCGGACAGTGCTGTATCTGAATTATCCGGAAGATCTGCATAAGCTCCATGCCATTCGGGAATTTACCCCCGATTCGAATGACGACAAGCTGATTGGGAATACCTCGCAGTTTGTCCTGTTTGGGTGCAACGCGGACGCCAGCGTCTTTGTGGGTGCGAGCGGGAGTAAGGCATCGCCGTATGTGCTGCTGCTGTTACGGGCAGTGCATCGGGAAATGACGCTTGCCGAGCATCGGGCGAGCGATCCGGCGATGGTCGCGCCGATTTTCGCGCCCAATAGCCAGAGGATCTTTTTCGGCAGTGACCGGCATGGAAAACCGGCCATTTATGCCATGTCGGTAGAGAAGTTCGTCGAGGAAACAGACGCAGACCGGGTGTGACCGGCGAGTTCCGCTCGGATTCTCACGACCCGTCACGGCAACCGAGCCGCGAACGCCAGTGAGCGGGTCCTGACGGTCTCCAGAACTCCCCCGCCCTGCTCAAAAACTGGGGCATTTGCAAGCCGTCGGGACCCGCTCACTGCCGTTCGCGGCTCGGTGCCGGGATTTTCTTCCTCAGAGGGAGCGGGCCCACAGCTCTAATGCCTGCCGCCGGTTTTGACGATTAGCATGGTAAGAGCAAGGCCTTAGAACCGATACCTGAGAACTACCCGAAGGAGCGTCCATGCGTTTTACGATCGCCGCGTTGATCCTTGCCGTTTCCATGCCCGCTTTTGCCGCCGATAAGAAGGGGCAGTGCAAGAACCGGTGCGACACCAACTACCAGTTCTGCCTGAATCGCGCGACGACCAAGCAGGCGAAGAAGTCGTGCAAGACGGATCGCAAGAACTGCAAAGGCACGTGCAAGTAGGCTGACGCGGTCTCCGCAATGCGCCTGATCGAAGTCCTGCTGGTGACGCTGGGCGGGATTTGGCAAGGCCTCCGGCAGGATTTTAATCTTCTCGAAATTGCTCTGATCGTTACCGGCTTCTGGCTGTGGAAGCGCGGCCGATTGCCGCGGTTTCCGCTAATGAAATGGCCGGAACGGCCGTGGCTTGCGGCCCTCCTGATTGCAGCGGGCACGATTGCCCTACGCCTCGCGTTGATTCCGCTGTTGGGCGTGCCGGTCCCCGTCGTCACGGACGAGTTCAGCCATTTCCTGCTCGCCGATACCCTGCTCCACGGGCGCGTCGCCAATCCGACGCACCCATTCTGGCAGCACTTCGAGAGTCTGCACATCATTCAAGAGCCGCATTACGTCTCGAATTATTTTCCCGGACACGCCATCGTCCTGGCAGCGGCGCGAGCGGTAATCGGAAGCCCGTGGGCCGGCATTCTGGCCGAATGCGGGATCTTTCTGGCCGTCCTGTATTGGATGCTGCGCGGATGGATGCCCGCGCGCTGGGCGATGTTTGGAGTGCTCCTCGCCGCGCTCAGGTTCGGCATCGGAAGCTATTGGGTGAACGCGTATCACGGCGGGTTTTTGCCGGCGATCGGAGGAGCCCTCGTGACCGGAGCCTTTGCGAGGTTGCTGAAGCGGGCTTCCGTAGTACAGGGCTCTATTCTCGGACTCGGGCTGTCGATTCTGGCCTCGACGCGCCCGTTCGAAGGATTTTTCTTCAGCCTGCCGATCGTGGCTGTGCTCGCATGGCGGAGCTGGGGTCTCGGACTGGTGAAGATCGCCGTGCCGATAGTCGTGATTACGGGAGCAGCAGCGCTCGCGCTCGGCGCGTATTTCGAGCGGGTGACGGGAAGTCCGCTGGTGACGACGTATCAGATCAGCCAGAAAACCTACGGCTGGCCGATGGGGCTCGCCTGGAGGCAGCCGCCACCGATCACATTCCGCCATATCGAATTGCAGCGGTATTACGAATATGAGCTGGGGGAACGGGAGAAGGTCGACGGGCCGGTCGATTTCGTCGAGTATCTCGCGTTCCGCTTGCAGGAATATTGGCGATTCTTTCTGGGCCCGGTATTGACGATTCCGCTCCTGATGATCGGGCGGGTATGGCGGCGGGAGAAGCTCTTGTTTATCGGCCTGTTCGGCGGGCTCGCCGCGGTCCTGCTCGAAGGCGCTTCGTCGCCCCATTATCTGGCTCCGGCGACTGCGGTGATTGTGGCGATTCTCGTCGAGTGCTGTCGATATCTCCGAGCATCCCGCTTTCCACTAACGTGGATTCCGGCCACGATGGTTCTGGTGTTGACGCTCCGGATCGCCGCGCAGCCGCTGGGGTTGCCCTACACGCAGGCGCTCAATTTTCAGAGCTGGTGCTGCAAGGTGACCGGGAATTTGAGCAAATCCCGCATCGAGCGGAACCTGGAAGCCAAACCCGGCAAACATCTGGTGTTTGTGAAAGCGAAGACCGATCCGTACAACCTGTTTCAGTGGATCTATAACGATGCCGACATCGACGCTTCGCGCATCGTCTGGGCCCGGGATCTGGGCGCCGAACGAAATGCGCAACTGATCGCGTATTTCGGCGGCCGGCAGGTCTGGGCCGTCGATCCGAACGTAAATCCTGCGGTTTGTAAGAAGTACTAACCACAAGGGAGTTTGGTTCGTCTGAAGATCATGCTGGACGATCTTCGCTACGCGGTGCGCAATCTGCGCAAAAGTCCTGTCTTTACATTAGTTGCCGTGCTGAGCCTCGCGCTTGGGATCGGTGCGAATACGGCGATCTTCACTCTGCTCGATCAGGTCCTGCTGCGCATGCTTCCCGTGAAGAATCCCCAGGAACTGGTGCGCGTGTACGGGGCGAAGGGGGCGTTTTCGGGATCTTCGCGCTGTCCGTCGGATTGTCTCTCGTATCCGATGTACAAGGACTTGCGGGATCAAAACCAGGTTTTCACGGGTATGCTCGCGCGCTGGCCGGTGGCCCTCAGCTTCACGGATGGCGAAAAGACCGAACGGGTGCGCGGCGAGCTGGTCAGCGGGAACTATTTCGACGTCCTGGGCGTGAAGCCGGCGATCGGGCGAACCTTTACTCAGGACGACGATCGCGTGGTGAACGGGCATCCGCTGGTGATCCTGACTTATGGATTCTGGCGAACGCGGTACGCCGGAGATCAGAGCGTTCTGAATCGTACAGTGCGCGTGAACGGGCAATCGATGACGGTGGTGGGCGTGACGCAGCCGGGATTCCAGGGTGTCGAGGTCGGCCGGGCGCTGGACGTCATGGTTCCCATGATGATGAAGCCGCAGATGACGCCGACCTGGAACGATCTGGATAACCGGCGCAGCATCTGGATGTCGTCGATCGGGCGGTTGAAGCCCGGCGTATCCCGCGCGCAGGCGGAAGCTGCGATGCAGGTGATCTGGAAACCTTTACTTGAGATGGAAGTGAAACTGGTTCCGAATGTCGGCGAGACGTTTCGCCAGCGTTATGTCTCGAAGAAGCTGGTCGTCGAGGACGTTTCGAAGGGACAGTCGGAACTCCGCCAGAAATTTTCGACCCCATTGGTCGTGTTGATGGCTATGGTCGGATTCGTTCTCCTGATCGCATGCGCGAACGTCGCGAATCTGCTGCTGGCGCGTGCCGCGGCGCGGCAGAAGGAGATCGCCGTGCGGCTGGCCCTGGGAGCCAGCCGCGGACGCGTCATCCGGCAGTTGCTGGTGGAGAGCACGGTCCTCGCGATGCTGGGCGGCGTGGCGGGACTGCTGGTCGCCGCATCGACCGGCAATATACTGCTGCGGTTTCTGCCGCAGGGCGGAGCGGATCAGGCGCTGACCACGTCGCCCGATTTTCGCGTGCTCGCGTTCGCATTCGCGCTGTCGCTGATGACGGGCATCCTGTTCGGCCTCGCGCCGGCATGGCAGGCGACGCGTCCGGCGATCGCACCGACTCTGAAGGATCAGGCTTCGAACGTATCGGCGGGCGGAGGGCAGGCGCGGCTGCGGATGGCGCTGGTGGCTTCGCAGGTCGCCTTGTCACTGGTGCTGCTGGTGGGCGCGGGATTATTCGCGCGCAGCGTTTACAACCTGCAAGCCGTCGACCCGGGATTCAAGACCAGCAATCTGATGAGTTTTTCAATCGATGCGTCATTAAACGGATACACGCAGCCCCGGATGAAGGAGCTCTTCGTGCGCCTGGAGGATTCGCTGCTCCAGTTGCCGGGCGTGGTGGCGGCGACGGAGGTGGAGATCGCGCCGCTGTCCGGAAATGACGCCAGCTCGTCCGTGCGGATCGATGGATACACGCCGAAACCGGACGAGAACATGAATCCGATGGTGAACTGGGTGGGTCCCGGATATTTCGCAGCCATGGGAATTCCGTTGATCTCGGGGCGGGAAATCACGCGGCGCGACGGAATGGACGCGCCCAAGGTGGCCTTGATCAATCAGACAATGGCGAAGTATTTTTTCGGGAACGAGAATCCGATCGGACGGCATTTAGGATTCGGGCAAGGCGGACCGGCAGCCTACGAAATCGTGGGCGTGGTTCGCGATGGCAAATATGACAATCTGCGGGAACAGACGCTGCGAACGCTGTACGTCGCTGTGGCGCAGCACTCATCCGTCCAGAACATGACGTATTACGTTCGCGGATCGGCAAAGCCGGAGGCGATGACCAGCGAGATGCGGGCAGCCGTGGCGCGCCTGGATCCGAACCTGCCGGTGTACGACGTTCAGTCGGTGGAGGAAGGCATCAACGATTCGATTTACATCGATCGCATGATCGCAGCGCTGTCAAGCTTTTTCGGCGGCCTGGCGACTCTGCTCGCCGCGATCGGGTTGTACGGCGTTATGGCGTACAACGTGACGCGCCGGACTCGGGAAATCGGCGTGCGAATGGCGCTGGGCGCAAATCGGGGGAACGTGGTGTGGCTGGTGATGAAAGAGGTCGCGGTGTTGGCCGGGGTGGGAATCGGCGTGGCTTTGCCGGTCGCGTATGGTTTGGGAAGACTGGTAAATTCCCAGTTGTACGGCGTGGCTCCCGCAGATTTCGCGGTGCTCCTGGGCGGCGCCGCATTGCTGGCAATGGTTGCGGCGCTGGCGGGCTATTTTCCCGCGCTCCGTGCGACACGAGTGGATCCTTTGGTCGCGCTCCGGTACGAGTGAGCCGCAGATGAACGCTGATGGACGCAGATCAAAAGGAGGCTCGTCGCTGAACTCTCACCGGCCCGATTGCCGCCCGAGCGGACGGACGTGCGTGCGAGTGATTATCCAAGATGGACACAGAACCGCGCACGCAGTAAGCGGGCCTTCTCTGTTCTATCTGCGTGCATCTGCGTTCATCTGCGGCCAATGATGATCAGCTAAACAGTTTGGCGATCAGGAATGCGGCGGCCGCGGCTACGCCGCCGATGACGGTCGTTTGGACGGAACTGCGCAGCGGCGGCGCCCCCGTGAAGCGGCCTTTTACGTAGCCGAAGACAGCCAGCGCTACGATCGTCGCGGCCACCGAATATTTGAGCGCCGCTAAAGCTTGATCGGTGAACATGTAAGGCGCCAGCGGGATCAGCCCGCCGGCAACGTAGGACACAGCGATGGTCAAGGCGCTCCGCAATGCCCGGCGCGGATCGGGTTCTTCCAGGCCCAATTCGAATCGCATCATCCAGTCGACCCAGACCTTTGGCTTCGCCTCAAATGCCGTCAGGATGGGCTGGCTGTGCTCGCGCGTGAGGCCGTACGATTGCAGGATTTCCATCACCTCAGCTCGCTCGGCCTGCGGCTTTTCGACGATCTCGATCTCTTCGCGCGCGCGTTCGCTCGCATAATGTTCCGCTTCACTGCGAGCGGCCAGATATCCCCCGAGCCCCATGGCGATCGATCCCGCCGCGATCTCAGCCAGTCCAGCCACCACGATCACCCGCGATGCGGCCACGGCAGACAATCCGGCAGCCAGCGCAAACGGCACCGTGAGCCCGTCGGCCATCCCGATCACGACATCCCGCACGGCCGCGGAGGACCGGAAATGCGATTCCCGATGATGATGCAGATGCAGGTCAGTCATTAAAACGTATTGCCCAGTATATGAGGTATCAATCGGCCGCAGAGAAACGCCGATGGACACAGATCAAACTCTTAAAATCTGCGTGCATCTGCGGCCCATTCTCAGGGCGTCGCTCGCAGATATTGCCCTGTGTACGATTCCTCGACCGCCGCAATCTGCTCCGGCGTTCCCTCGGCCACGATCCGCCCTCCGCGGTCGCCGCCTTCGGGGCCGAGATCGATCACCCAATCCGCCCGCCGGATCACTTCCAGATTGTGCTCGATGATCAGAATGCTGCCTCCGGAGCGCAGCAGCCGTTCAAAGGCGTCCAGCAGCTTGGCGATGTCGTCGAAGTGCAGACCGGTGGTCGGCTCGTCGAAGATGTAGAGCGTGCCCTCGCTGGTCGCCTGCGCGAGATGCGCCGCGAGTTTCACGCGCTGCGCTTCGCCGCCGGAAAGCGTAGTCGCGGATTGGCCCAACCGAAGATAGCCGAGGCCGACATCGTTCAAGACCTTGAGCTTCGCGACGAGCTTCGGCGTGGCGGAGAAGAACCCGATCGCTTCCTTGACCGTCAGTCCCAGGACTTCGTGAATATTCAGCCCGTGATACTTCACATCGAGGACGCTCGGTTTGTAGCGCGTGCCTTTGCAGTCGTCGCAGAGGAGTTCGACGTCGGCGAGGAACTGCATTTCGACAGTCACGGTCCCATCGCCCTGGCAGGTTTCGCAGCGGCCGCCCGGGATGTTGAAAGAAAAATGCCCGGCCGTGTAGCCGCGCCGATCGGCTTCGACCGTGGATGCGAACAGCTCGCGGATAATATCGAAGGCCTTTATATACGTAACGGGGTTGGAGCGCGGAGTGCGACCTATAGGCGACTGGTCGACCAGGATGACCGAAGTCAATAGATCGGCCTTCTCGACCTTGCGGCAGGTGATCTTCTCGGCGGGAACGCCCCAGTCCTCGGGATTTTCGGTTTTGGTGGCGTTGGCCTCGCGATTCATGCGCTTTTCGAGCGACTGATAAATCACCTCGTGGACCAAAGTCGATTTGCCGGACCCGGAAACGCCCGTGATCGCGACCATCAGGTTCAGCGGAATCGCGACATCGATGTTCTTGAGATTGTGCGCCTGCGCGCCGATGAATTTGATGGTGCGCTTGGGATTCGGTGTACGGCGCTCGGTGAGATGCGAGGTCTTGAGTTCTCCGCGAAGATAGCGCGACGTGAGAGACGCCCCGCCGTCTTTAAGGAGCTCGGGATAAGAGCCCTCGAAGATGATCTTCCCGCCGTTTTCTCCGGCGCCGGGCCCGAGGTCGACAATGTGATCGGCGGAGCGCATCACGTCCGGATCGTGCTCCACCACGACGATGGTATTTCCCAGGTCGCGCAGTTCGTGGAGGATTCCGATCAGCCGGCTGGTGTCGCGCGAGTGCAGACCGATGCTCGGTTCGTCGAGGACATAGCACGCTCCGACTAAACGCGACCCGAGACACGTCGCGAGCTGAATGCGCTGCGCTTCCCCGCCCGACAGCGTCGCGGAAAGACGGTCGAGCGTGAGATATTCCAGGCCCACGTCGTTCAGGAATTTCAGGCGCTGGCGAATTTCGATCAGGATCTTCTCGGCGATCGCGGATTCTTCCGGAGAGAGCTCCAGCGTGCAGAAGAACGCCTGGGCTTCGGCGATGTTCATGCGCGCTACGTCGGCCAGGTTCTTATCGCCCACGCGAATGTATAGCGCTTCGGGTCTCAAACGTGAGCCGCCGCAATCCGGGCAGATCGTGTAGCCGCGATAACGGCTCAGGAACACCCGCACGTGAACTTTGTATTTCTTCGATTCAACCTGGCGGAAATAGCGGCGGATGTGATCGAACAGAAACGCCTTCTCGGCTTTGTTCAGCTCGAAGAACGGGACGCCGAGCCGGAATTTCCCTTTTGCCGCTCGCCGGAAATCTTCTTCCAGATACCAGGAATGCTGCGGCTTGGTCCACGGATCGACCGCGCCCTGCTGCACCGACAGAGACTTGTCGGGGATCACCAGATCCATGTCGTAATCGATGGTGTTGCCGAACCCCTGGCATCGTTTACAGGCGCCGTAGGGGTTGTTGAAGCTGAACAGGCTCGGCTCCGGCGCGAAGAACTCTTTCAGACAGAGTTTGCAGGCGAACTTCTCGTTGAACAGCAGGGATTCGCCGCCGCCGGCAGGTTCGAATACCACTTCGCCAGCTTCCCGGTAGCAGATTTCGACCGTATCGACAATGCGCTGGCGCGCCTCCGCGGAAATCGCCAGGCGATCGACGAGAACGAAGACGGGCTTCGAGAAATCGACGTCGAGCAGGGATTCGGGCGTCGAGAATTCGAAAACTTTTCCGTTCTGATAGAGCCGCGTGAAGCCTTTTTTTCGCAGATCGAACAGCCGGTCGCGTAAAGCTTCGGTGGATTTTTCCTCCTTCACCGGGAACAGCGCGTACCAGCGCGATCCCGCCGGCAGCTCGAGCATCTTCGCCGCGACGTGATCCACCGTGTCGCGCTGGACGTAGTTTCCGTCGTTGGGGCAGAACGTCCGGCCGGCGCGAGCCCAGAGGAGGCGCAGGAAATCGTAAAGTTCAGTGGACGTGGCGACGGTCGACCGCGGATTTCTCGTAGTGTTTTTCTGGCGGATGGCCACCGGCGGCGCGATACCGTCGATCTCGTCGACATCGGGTTTCTCCATGCGTTCCAGAAACTGGCGCGCATAGGCGGAGAGCGATTCGACATACCGCCGCTGACCTTCCGCATAGATCGTATCGAACGCCAGGGACGATTTTCCGGACCCGGAAACGCCGGTCATCACGGTCAGCCGCTCATGCGGGATGTCGAGCGACACGTCCTTCAGATTGTGGACGCGCGCGCCACGAATGCGAATGGCATCGTTACTGCTGTCGGTACGAATGGAGTGGTCCAAGGGCAGGTCTACATCATTAGTGTACCGTTGTGGTCAATCGGAGCAACGTGTGGAACCGATGTGGGGCAGGCTTGCGGCCTGACCCGCGCAGCGTTGCGCGGCAAAAAGACGTTTTCACCCCTGCTGTGG
>Ga0209579_10003595_pt1 | contig 11168 bp, 9 predicted proteins | sample Coa_R1_2_FD_187152 | JGI IMG/M metagenome (GOLD analysis project Ga0209579, IMG submission 187152) | Surface soil microbial communities from Centralia Pennsylvania, which are recovering from an underground coalmine fire - Coalmine... | ecosystem: Environmental > Terrestrial > Soil > Unclassified... | reverse complement strand
GCCGAGCAGGAGCGACTTCATGCCGCCGATCGAGAGCGCGGCCCGGACGTTGCCGGTGTAGTCGAAGATCGGCGCGCCCAGCGAGGCGATCCCGGGCGTGACGTCCTCGTCGCTCACGGCGTACCCCTGGGCGAGCGTCTCCTCGAGTTCACGGAAGAGGGCCGCCTTCGACGTCGGCGTCCGGCCGGTCAGCGCGGTCAGCTTCACCGACTGCACGTAATCCTCCCACGCCCGGCGCGGCTCCCACGCGAGCAGGACGCGCGGGCCCGCGCCGACGTGCAGCGGCAGCGCGCCGCCGAGCCGGAGGGCGAGGGACTGCACACGCAGGCCTTCGAGCCGCTCGATGCAGACCGCGTCGTCGCCGCGCCGCACGAGCAGGAACACCGTCTCGCCGACGCGCTCGTGGATCCTCTCCATCACGGGCAGCGCGGCCTGGCGCTCGTCCAGACGCTCGACGACCGCCGCGCCGAGGCGCATGAGCTTCCAGCCGAGCCGGTACGACCCCGGCTGCGAGCCGGGCTCGACGAGGTCGAGCGCCTCGAGGCTGCGCAGGAGGCGATACGTGGTCGTGCGCGGCTCGTCGAGCAGCTCGGCGAGCCGCCGCGGCGTCGCCTCGCGTGCGTCGGCGAGCTGCTCGAGCAGGTGGACGGCCTTGGCCAGAGCCCGGATCGGATTCTCGCGGATCTGCTCCTTCCGCTCCTGACGCCGGCTGGTCTCCACGGTGCCGTCGGTCATGTTCCACATCCTAGACAGCATGTCCGCATGATGGTACGGTCGGACCGGCAGGATCTTCCGAGGCGACGTGACGACGACAGCATCGATGCCCTCCGCTCCTGCTCCCCCGGCTGCGACTGCCGGCATCGAGCTCCGCTCCGTCGTCAAACGCTACGGCAACCAGGTCGCGCTGCGCGGAATCGAGCTCGAGATCCGCGACGGAGAGTTCTTCTGCCTGCTCGGACCGTCGGGCTGCGGCAAGACGACGACGCTGAACCTGATCGGCGGCTTCGTCCCGGTGACGGAAGGCGAGATCTGGATCCGCGGCCGCCGCATCCACGAGCTCCCGCCGCACAAACGACCCGTGAACACGGTCTTCCAGTCGTACGCGCTCTTCCCGCACATGAACGTCCGCGAGAACGTCCGCTTCGGCCTGAAGATGGACCGCGTCTCTCGTGCCGAGTCGACACCGCGGGTCGAGGAAGCGCTCGCGCTCGTCGGGCTCGAGGACTTCGGCGACCGCATGCCCGCGCAGCTCTCCGGCGGGCAGCAGCAGCGGGTCGCCGTCGCCCGCGCGCTCGTGAAGCGGCCGGCGGTGCTGCTGCTCGACGAGCCCCTCGGCGCCCTCGACCTGAAGCTGCGGCAACGGCTGCAGATCGAGCTCACGCAGATCCACCGCGACGTCGGCACGACGTTCGTCTACGTCACGCACGACCAGGAAGAGGCGATGTCGATGGCCGACCGGATCGCCGTGATGAACGACGGCCGCATCGAGCAGATCGGCACGCCCGAGGAGGTCTACCGCGCTCCGAGTTCCCGCTTCGTCGCCGACTTCATCGGCGACTCGAACTTCTTCGCCGCGACGGTCGAGTCGGGCGTCGCCGTGCTGGGCGACGGCTCGCGCGTCCCGGCGGCGGCCGGCGAGGGCCCTGCCACGCTGATGGTGAGGCCCGAGTCGATCCGCCTCGACCCGGGCGGCGCGCTCCGCGGCCGGGTCGTGCAGACGTCCTTCCTCGGCAAGCACGTGCGGATCGCGGTGGAGACCGGCGCGGCCGAGGCGCCGGTGATCGTCGCGCTCCACGATCCCTCGGCGCTCCCCGCCGTCGGCGACGGCGTCGGACTCGCGTGGAGCACGGGCGACAGCGTCGTCCTGGAGCCGGAGCCGGCATGACGGCCGCCGTCGCCGCGCCGGCGCAGCGGCGCCGGGTCGCGCGGATCGGGGACGGCCTCGTCGCCTACATCGGCTTCGTCCCCGCGATCATCCTGCTCGGTCTGTTCTTCCTCGTCCCGCTCGGGATCATCGTCTGTTACTCGTTCTGGGAGACGATCAACTACTCGGTCGTCCACCACTGGACGTTCGACAACTACCACTACTTCTTCAGCGTCACCGCGTACGTCAGCACGATGTGGGCGACGCTGTGGGTGGCGGTCGTCGCCACGGCCCTCGCGATCGTGCTCGCGTTCCCCTTCGCGTACTGGCTGTCCCGCTACGTGCCGCGCCGGCTGCGGACGCCGCTGCTCGTGCTCGTGATCGTCCCGTTCTGGTCGAGCTACCTGCTGCGCGTGTACTCCTGGCTCACGATCCTCGGCGAGAAGGGCGTCCTGAACTGGGTGCTGCAGAAGACGGGGATCACGAACCATCCGCTCGGCGTCTTCCTGTACGACCGCCCGGCGGTGATCCTCGTCCTCGTCTACCTCTACTTCCCCTTCGGGGCGCTCACGCTCTACTCGTCGATCGAGCGCTTCGACTGGAATCAGCTCCGCGCCGCGATGGACCTCGGTGCCTCGCCGCTGCAGGCGATCTTCCGGATCCTCGTCCCGCAGATCAGGCCGGGCATCACGACCGCGGTGATCTTCGTCTTCATCCCGATCCTCGGTGAGTACCTGACGCCCCAGATCGTCGGCGGCACGGGCGGCGTGATGATCGGCAACCTGATCGTCAACTTCTTCCAGGCGGCCGAGTACACGCGCGGAGCAGCCGTCTCACTGCTGATCGCGGCGTTCATCGTCGTGCTGCTCGTCATCTTTCGGAAGTCGCTCTCGGCGAAGGAGGCCTATGGCGCGTGAGGTCGAGGTGCTGTCGACACGCGCCCGGGTGGCGCGTGCGCTGCTGAGCACCTACGCGATCCTGATCTACGTCTTCCTCTTCGGGCCGATCGTGCTGCTCGTGCTGTTCAGCTTCAACGCGAACCGCTACGGCACGTTCCCGATCACCGGCTGGACGCTCACCTGGTACCGGCAGGCGTTCAACGACTACCAGGTGCACGACGCTGTCTCGACGACCCTGAGGGTGGCCGGCCAGGTCACGCTGATCTCGGCCGTCGTGGGGACCGCGGCGGCGTTCCCGCTCGTGCGTTCGCGGTTGCCGTTCCGCGAAGGCATCCGGATCGTCTTCATCCTCCCGATCATGATCCCGGGTCTCCTGATCGGTGTCTCGCTGCTCGTGCTCTTCACGAGCACCTTCCACTGGCAGCTGTCGCCGGAAACCGCGGTAATCGGCCAGTCGGTCTACACGACGCCGTTCGTCATCCTGCTCGTCGCCGCGCGACTGCAGGGATTCGACACCGCTCTCGAGCGCGCCGCCGCCGATCTGGGCGCCAACACCTTCCAGCGTCTGCGACGAATCGTCCTGCCGCTGATCCTGCCGGCGATCATCGCCGGCGCGCTGTTCGCGTTCACGCTCTCGCTCGACGAGTTCATCATCACGTACTTCCTGATCGGCGGGCACAACACGCTGCCGATCTTCATCTACACGCAGGTGAAGTTCGGGATCACGCCCGAGGTGAACGCGGTGGCGACGATGCTGCTGGGGGCATCGCTGACGTTGCTCGGGCTCGCCTTCGCGCTGCCGCAGGTCGTGCGGCGCGCGCGCCGCCTCGTAATCAGAGCGAGGCCGGCATGAGCATCCGCATCGCGACCGCACCCGTCTCCTGGGGGATCTGGGAGATGACGATCGACCGTCCCGACCTGATCCCGCCGGACACCTTCCTGGAGACGATCGTCGAGCTCGGCTACACCGCGACCGAGACCGGGCCGCCGGGCTACTTCGCGCCCGACGGGGAGGCGGCCGTCGCGCGCGCCGGCCGCCACGGCGTGGACCTGATCGCGACCTTTCTGCCGCTGCGGCTCGACCACGCCGCGGGTTTCGAGGATGACCTCGGCGCCCTCGACAAGACGATCGAGGTGCTGGAGGCGACGGGCGGAGGCATCGTGCTCCTGGCCGACATGGAGACGCCGGACCGCGCGCGGGCCGCAGGCAGCGAGGAGCGCCGCCGTGCGACGGGCTGGGACGCCGCGACGACCGATGCCGCGGCGGAGCGGCTGCAGCGCGCGGCGGAGATCGTCCGCGCGCGCGGGCTCGACGTCGCCTTGCACCCGCACGCGGCGACCCACATCGAGTCGATCGCCGAGACCGAGGCGATCCTGGCGCGCACCGACGTCGGGCTCTGCATCGACACCGGCCACACGATCGTCGGCGGCGGCGATCCGCTCGAGCTCGCCCGCGACCACGTCGGCCGGCTGCGCCACATCCATCTCAAGGACGTCGACGGCCCGGTGCTGGAGCGTCTGCAGCGCGGCGAGCTCGACATGGACGAGGCGTGGCCGCTCGGCATCTTCTGCGAGTTCGGCCGCGGCGTCGTCCCGCTGCGCGAGTTTCTCGCCCTTTCCGAGGTTCGCAACCTCGACGGCTACGGCGTGATCGAGCAGGACCGCGTCGCGGTGACGGTCGACGACCTGGCGGCGGTGGTCGCCGGCGACCGGCGGAACCGGAGTTTCGTGGAAGAGGCGCTGGCGTGATCGAAGCGGTCGTGGTCGGCCGCGTCGCCGTCGACCTCTACCCGAACGAGCTGCGCACGCCGCTCCGTGCGGTGCGCACGTACACGCGGTACGTCGGCGGGTTCGCCGGCAACGTCTCGACCGGGCTCGCGCGGCTCGGCGTCGGCACCGCGATCGTGTCGCGCGTCGGCGACGACGGCCACGGCGAGTTCGTCCGCGACTTCCTCGAAGGCGAGGGCGTCGACACGCGGTTTCTCGCCGTCGACCCACGCTGGCTGACGCCGCCGACCTTCTGCGAGATCTGGCCGCCCGACCAGTTCCCGCTGACCTTCTACCGGCGCCCGACCGCGCCGGACTGGCAGATCGTGCCGGCCGACTTCCTGCTCGAAGAGATCGCGGATGCTCCCCTGCTCTACGCGACCGGCACGGGACTCGCGCAATCGCCCAGCCGCGAGACGACGGAGCTCGTGCTCCGCACACACGAGGGAACGACGATCTTCGACCTCGACTGGCGGCCGACGCTGTGGGACGATCCCACGGCGTACGCAAGTGCGGTGCAGCAGGCGTGTGCGTTCGCCGACGTCGTCATCGGCAACACCGGCGAGATCGAGGCGGCCGGGGGGCTCGACGAGCTGCTCACCCTCGCGCCGGTCGTGATCGTGAAGCGTGGCGGAGACGGTGCCGTCCTGTACGCGGAGGGGGAGGTGGTCGACGTTCCCGGGATACCCGTCGACGTGGTGAACGGTCTCGGGGCCGGCGACGCGTTCGCCGCGGCGCTCGGATACGCGCTCGTCCGCCGGCTCGGGCTGAGGGAGGGCATCCAGCTCGGCAACGCGGCCGGCGCGCACGTCGCCCAGCGCGTTGCGTGCTCCGAGGCGATGCCGACGCTCGACGAGCTCTCGTCGGTCGGGGTGTCGTGACCCTGCTGCTCCGCCAAGGCGAGTGGGAAGAGGTCACGCCGGCCTCGGCCGAGTGGCAGTACCTCTCCTTCCGCGTGCTGCAACTCGACGGCCGGAGCGCGTTCGACACCGGCGCCGACGAGGTCGTGATCGTGCCGCTGTCCGGCGACGCGCGCGTGGGCGCCGACGGAGGCGAATGGGACGTCGGCGGCCGCTCGCACGTGTTCGAGGCGCTGCCGCGCTCGCTCTATCTCCCGCGCGACACGGCCGTCGAGCTGTCGGGCACGGCCGAGCTCGCACTCTGCTGCGCGCGTGCGGAGCGACGCCGCGAGCCGCGGCCGATCGCGCCGGAGGACGTCGAGATCGAGGTGCGCGGCGCGGGCAACGCGACGCGGCAGATCTCGCACATCGTCAAGCCGAACTTCCCGGCCGAGCGGATCCTCGTCGTCGAGGTGTACACGCCTGCCGGGAACTGGTCGAGCTACCCGCCGCACAAGCACGACGAAGAGCGCGGTGAGCTCGAGGCCGTGCTCGAGGAGACGTACTACTTCCGCACGCGCCCCGACCCACCGGGTGCGTTCGCGGTGCAGCGTCTGTACGGCTCGGGGCTCGACCTGACGGAGACGGTGCGCGACGGCGATCTGCTCCAGGTGCCCTACGGCTACCACACGACCGCGGCCGCGCACGGCTACGACCTGTACTACCTGAACGCGCTCGCCGGCGACCGGCGCACCATGCAGGCGGCCGACGACCCGGACCTCGCGTGGATCCGCGGGGCCTGGGACGGGCTCGCGCCCGACCCGCGCGTGCCGATGGTCGGGCGGTGAGCTTCCGCCTCGCCCTCGTGGGGGCCGGGCGGATGGGTTCGGCGCATGCGCGGGCGCTCGCATCCTTGTCCGCGGTCGAGATCGCGTGCGTGGTCGACCCGTCCGACGAGGCCGCGGCGCGGATCGACGCGCCCCGCGCCACCCTGGACGACCTGCCGGCGGTCGACGGGGCGCTCGTCGCCGCACCGACGCGCCTGCACGTCGCGGTCGTCGAGCAGCTCGCGTGGTACGGGTTGCCGGTGCTCTGCGAGAAGCCGTGCGGCCTCACCGTGGACGAGACGCGGCAGATCGCCTCGCTCGGCCTTCGTCTTCAGGTCGCGTACTGGCGCCGGTTCGTCCCCGCGCTGCGCGACCTGCGGGAGCGGATCCGTAGTGGTGCGCTCGGCCGGGTCACGCTCGTCTCGTGCACGCAGCTCGACGAGCTCCCGCCCGCGCGCGCGTTCCGCGACCCGCGGTCGAGCGGCGGCATCGTCGTCGACATGGGCGTCCACGAGCTCGACCAGTTGCGGTGGCTGACCGGGGACGAGATCGCGGACGTGACGGGCGTCTCCGGGAGGGTCGGCTGGGACGACCCGGTCGACGGCGACCCGGAGCTCGTCTCCCTGTCGGTCGCGACGAGCGGCGGCATCGCGGGCACCGTCACGCTTGCACGCCGCTACCCGCCGGGCGAGACCTGCCGTGTCGAGGTGGTCGGGCTGGACGGCGCGGAGCGAATCGACTTCGTCGCGCCGCCGGCCGGCGACGAGACGATCGCCGCCGCGCTTCGGGCGCAGGCGGAGGACTTCGCGAGCGGCGGCGGCGAAGGTGCGACGGTCGACGACGCCGTCGCCGCGCTCGACGCCGCGCAGCGCGCGAAGGCCGCGCTCAGGCTTCCGTAACGGCTCGCGACCGCTCGGCCGCGAGGAACATCTCCGTCAGCAGCTCCGTGTCGACGCGCGCCTGCTCGGGCGGGGTCAGGCACTCGGCTCCGGCGACGCAACAGTCGTGGAAGTGGATCAGCTCGCGGCGGAAGGACTCCTCGAACGAGCGGTAGCGCCGGGCGCTGTTCGCGAAGTCGTCTGCGTCCTGGCGCTCGTAGACGGTCGGGCTCATCTTCAGCCACGGCGACGGGAACGTGAGGGAACGGACCGAGGTGTCGAAGAAGAGCTGGATCGACTCGCGATACTCACGCGTGTCGAGCAGCTGGATCCACGCGCTGTCCCAGCGTGACCCGTTCGCGAGCTCGCAGTAGCCGGCGACCGAGCGGCCGCCGTTCCACCACGCCGCGTCGACGACCCGCGCGGGTAGCGGCTCGCCCATGCGCCCGAGGAAGCCGTTCACGATGTTCACGTGGTGGACCAGCGAGCCGAGGTAGCCGTCCGAGAACGCGAAGCAGGCCTGCGGGTCGCCCCGGCCGACGGCCTCCTCCACCTGCTCGCTCTCCGCGCGCCGGGTCGCGTCGATGACGTCCGCGGGCACGTCGTTCGCGCGCACGATGTCGCCGGGAAGGAAGTACGGCACCCACTCGGGGTCGTTGACGACGATGTTCACGTAGCGCAGCCGTTCCGCGGACTCCGGCATCTCCTCGAGTGCCCGCCGGAACGCCGGATCGTGGCGCTTCATGTACCCGACCTGGACGACGCGCCCGGCTTCGTTGCGGGCGGCGACGATCCGATCGATGTCCGCGAGCGTGATCGCGAGCGGCTTCTCGCAGAAGACGTGCAGGCCGGCCTCCAGCGCGGCGACGACGACCTCCGCGTGGGTTGCCGCCGGCGACGCGATCAGCACTGCGTCGAGCTGCGTCTCGGCAAGCAGCGACTGCCAGTCGGCGAAGCCCGCGCCGATTGCAAACCGGGCGCAGAGGGCGTCGCGGACCGCGGCCGACGGCTCCGCGAGCGCGGCCACGGCGAAGCGATCCTGCAGCTCGTTCAGGTGAGGCAGGTGCATCGCCTGGGCGATCATTCCGCCGCCGACGACGCCGATTCTCAAGGGCTCATTCCGGGTGCTGGACACGTTGTCCGCATCATGGTACGTTCGCCGCGGCCCGCGCAAGGGGGACTGAGCGGCCATCGGCAGGTCGTGTTGTCCGAAGGAGGCGAAAGGCAAATGGAGCACCTCGAACGGCCGGTCACGCGCCGGAGCTTCCTCGCAGCCGGTGCGGCCGGTGCCGCCGGGCTCGTCGCGGCGCGGAGCCTCGGCGGGGCGGCGCGTGCGTTCGGCGCAACGGAGGTCGGGACCGCAGGTGTCACGCTCAACTGGCTCACCTGGTCCGACCACTACTTCTCCAACCAGATCCAGAAGGTGCAGAAGAGCGTCGGCATCGGCGCCCGCGTTCAGCTGATCAGCGACGACTCCGACGCGTACATCAAGGTCAAGGCCGGCGGTGGCGCGTGGGACATGTCCTCCGAGGACGCGCTGTGGGTACCGAAGTTCTACAAGGAAGGGTTGATCGTCCCATTCGACATCAAGTCCTTCCCGGTGGCGAAGCAGCTCTACTCGGTCGCGCTCCACGTGCCGTTCTGGAAGGCCGGGAACCTGCAGATGGGTTACCCGTTCGGCTGGTCGAGCCTGCAGATCTACTACAACCCCAAGTACGTCAAGACGAAGCCGGACTCGTACCACGCGCTGCTCAACAAGGCGTACCGGAAGAAGATCGTCCTCGAGAACCAGCCCACCGACCTGATGGCGATGAGCGGTCTCGCGACGGGCGCGAAGCACCCGTACAACATGACGACCGCCGAGATCTCGCGGGCGAAGGCGTTCCTCAAGCAGCTGAAGCCGAACGTCCTCAAGCTCGTCTCGCAGAACACCGAGGTCGTGCGGGCGCTGACCGACGAGTCGGCCTGGTTGTCGATCGAGAACCTCGGCACCGACGCGCGCGTGAAGGACGCGAAGGGGCCGCTGATCAAGGTCGCCGACCCGAAGGAAGGCCTCTACGGCTGGATGGACGCCGAGATGCTGCTCAAGGAGTCGCCGAACCAGGACAAGTTCGAGACGTTCATCAACAACATGGAGCAGGCGCCGTGGATCGCGAAGAACTTCCTCGTGAACGGCCGCCCGCTCTTCAACGAGAAGGCCTACAAGATCCTCGTGAACACGGGCCACAAGGAACGGGCCGACAAGTTCTTCTACAACGACCCGGAGCGGCCGCTGGGAATGACGTTGAAGGGACCGTCGGGCAACGCCCAGGCGTACATCGACGCCTTCAACGAGGTGTTCGCGGGTTAACGAGAATGACCGGAGCCGCGGCGACCGCCGCGGCTCCGCCACCATGCTGCTGACCGTCGGCCAAGCTCTCCTCCGGTTCCTCGCAGCGCAGTACGTCGAGCGCGACGGCGTCGAGCACCGCTTCTTCGGCGGCTGCTTCGGCATCTTCGGGCACGGAAACGTCGCCGGGTTCGGGCAGGCGCTCCACCAGCATCCCGACCTGCTGACGTACTACCAGGGCCGCAACGAGCAGGCGATGGTGCACGCGGCCGTCGGCTACGCCCGCATGCGGAACCGCCTCGGAGCCCTCGTCTGCACGACGTCGATCGGCCCGGGCGCGACCAACATGGTGACCGGCGCGGCGCTGGCGACGATCAACCGCCTGCCCGTGCTGCTGCTGCCGGGCGACATCTTCTCGACGCGCGTCGCCGAACCCGTCCTGCAACAGCTCGAGCAGCCGTCGCGCGGCGATGTCTCCGTCAACGACGCGTTCATCCCCGTCTCGCGGTACTTCGACCGCGTCTGGCGGCCGGAGCAGCTCCCGGCGGCCGTGCTCGCCGCGATGCGCGTGCTGACGTCGCCGGCTGAGACGGGTGCTGTGACGATCGCGCTGCCGCAGGACGTCCAGGCAGAGGCGTATGAATGGCCCGCCGAGCTCTTCGAGCACCGCGTGTGGCACGTGCCGCGTGTCGCTCCCGAACGGGACGTGCTGGAGCGGGCGGCCGCCGCGATCCGGGAGGCGAAGCGGCCCCTGCTCGTCGCCGGCGGAGGCGTCGTCTACAGCGGGGCGACGGACGCGCTCGGCCGTCTCGCCGAGGCGACCGGCATCCCCGTCGCGGTGACGCAGGCCGGCAAGGGGGCGCTGCTCGACGGCCACCCGTCACTGGTGGGACCGGTCGGCGCGACCGGGACGCTCGCGGCGAACCGGCTCGCCGCGGACGCGGACGTCGTCGTCGGCATCGGCACCCGCTGGACGGACTTCACGACGGCCTCGAACACCGCCTTCCCGTCCGCCCGGTTCGTCTCGATCAACGTCGCGGAGCTCGACGCCGCCAAGCGCGGTGTCGCGGTGCTCGCCGACGCGCGGGCGGCGCTCGAGGCGCTCGCGGCGGAGCTGGCCGGCTGGTCGGTCGACGCTGCGTACCGCGACGAGGTCGAGCGGCTGCGGCGCGAGTGGGAGGCGGAAGTCGAGCGGCTCACCTCGTTGGGCAACTCGCCGCTGCCGGCGCAGAGCGAGATCATCGGCGCCGTCAACGACGCTGCCGCCTCGGACGCGGTGCTGATCAACGCGGCGGGCTCGATGCCGGGGGATCTCGTCAAGCTGTGGCGGACGCGCGACCCGCTCGGCTACCACGTCGAGTACGGCTACTCGTGCATGGGGTACGAGATCGCCGCCGGGGTCGGCGTGAAGCTGGCGGCGCCCGAGCGCGAGGTGATCGTGCTCGTCGGCGACGGCTCCTACCTGATGCTCGCGCAGGAGATTGCGACCGCCGTGCAGGAAGACCTGCAGCTGACGATCGTGCTCGTCGACAACCACGGCTTCTCGTCGATCGGCGGTCTGTCGCGGTCGGTCGGTGCGCATGGGTTCGGGACGCAGTACCGGCTGCGCGAGAACGGCTCGCTCGGGCTCGACGACGACGCCTCTCCGGCGCCGTACCTTCCGGTCGACCTGGCGGCGAACGCAGAGTCGCTCGGGGCGAGAGTGGTTCGCGCGCGCACGCCCGACGAAGTCGGCGTGGCAGTTCGCGATGCCCGCGGCGTCGCC
>Ga0209579_10003594_pt1 | contig 11168 bp, 11 predicted proteins | sample Coa_R1_2_FD_187152 | JGI IMG/M metagenome (GOLD analysis project Ga0209579, IMG submission 187152) | Surface soil microbial communities from Centralia Pennsylvania, which are recovering from an underground coalmine fire - Coalmine... | ecosystem: Environmental > Terrestrial > Soil >... | reverse complement strand
CATCTGCATGTATCCGCTCTCGATCCTGACGCTCTTCGCCGCCGCCCACGGCGACTACCGGTTCGCGCGCTACCTCCTGCCGCTGCCGCTCGTCGGCGCCTGCGTGTCCGTCTACCACATCCTCGTTGAGAACCAGGTCGTCTCCGAGCCGACCGCCTGCAAGATCGGCGGCGCCGGCTGCGCGGTCAAGTGGATCAACGAGTTCGGCTACGTCACCATCCCGACGATCGCACTCAGCGGCTTCCTCCTCCTCATCGGATTCTTAAGCCTCGCGGCGGCAGGCGGCGCCGAGGAGCCAGCTACCCTTCCCGCCGGTGCCTAGCGGCAAGAAGAGCAGAGAGCGGCGGAAGACGCAGGTCCGGACGCCTCCGCCCGTCAAGTCGAAGGGTGGGAGAGGCGGCCCCCGAGCCCGTCAGGCGTCCCCGCGCGCGCTCGCGATCGGCGGCGGGATCGTCGCCATAGTGGTCGTGGCCATCGTCCTCGCGGTCGTCCTCAGCGGCGGCAAGGGCGGTGGGCTGCCCAAGAACCATGCGGCGGTCGGCAGCCTCGCCAACGGCCTCCCCGGCGCGAGCGCGGTGGTGGCCGAGTTCAAAGGCATCCCCCAGACCGGCAGGACGCTCGGCTGGCCCTTCGCCCCGGTGACGATGACGGAGTACATCGACCTCCAGTGCCCGATCTGCCAGGAGTTCGAGACCCAGGTCTTCCCGGACATCCTGCAGCGCTACGTCCGGACGAAGAAGATCAAGGTCGTGATGAAGCCCGTGGGCGATCATCGGCCCGACTCCATCCGTGCGCATCAGACTCTGTTCGCGGCCGCCATGCAGAACAAGGCGTTCAACTTCGCCGCTCTCACGTATGACAACCAGGGCGTCGAGAACAGCGGCTGGCTGAACGATCAGATGCTCTACAACATCGCGGTGAGCATCCCGGGGATGAAGATCGACCCGCTCTTTACGCAGCGGAACTCGGCGGCGGTGAAGGCGGAAGTGAGCCAGGACGCGGCCGACGCGGACGCCCAGAAGGTGACCGGGACACCGACGATCTTCCTGACGAAGGGAGCCGAGAAGCCCGTCCAGGTGCCGCTTGCGAACGGCCTCGACGAGGCCACGCTCGTGAAGTACCTGAACGCCGCCCTCGCCTAAACCGCAAATTGCCGCCATTTCGTCCTTGACGCGGGAGCACCCGCGCCCATAGGCTCTGCGTGCCGGTTCCGATGAACCTTCGGGTTGGTCGGGGCCGGCATTTTCGTGGTCCGTCCGGCGGGGTCTCTAGCCTTCGTCGGCCCAATGGTCGTCGGACTCGTCATCCTCGTCCTCGCTGCGCTCGCGGCCGTCGTCTTCATCCTCCCGCGCGCCCTCTCGGGACAGCTCGCGGCGCTCCGGGACGAGACCGCGCGCCAGCTGAGCGAGCGCAACGCCGACGTCGACCGACGCCTCGCCGACGTCACCGAGACCCTCGACCGCCGCCTCGCCAGCACCGGTCAGACGACGACGCAGATCCACGAGCGGCTCGGCGAGGTGACGAAGGCGACCGCGGAGATGATCGCCCGCGCGAAGGAGCTCGGACGGCTCGAGCAGGCCTTGCGCCCTCCGAAGGCGCGCGGCGGCTTCGGCGAGCTGCTGCTGGAGAACCTCCTGCGCGACCGACTGCCGCCGGACGCCTACGAGGTGCAGTACACGTTTCCGAGCGGCGAGCGCGTCGACGCGGTCGTGAAGGCGGCCGGGCGCCTCCTCCCCATCGACGCGAAGTTCCCGCTCGACAACTTCGAGCGCATGGTCGGCGCGCCCGACGACGCCGAGCAGCAGCTGCACGAGAAGGCGTTCGCGCGCGACGTGAAGGGACACATCGACGCGATCGCGTCGAAGTACATCCGACCCGACCACGGGACGTTCGACCTCGCCTTCATGTACCTGCCGGCGGAGGCGATCCATTACGAGCTCGTGTCCGGCAAGACCGGTGCGCTGCTGCAGTACGCGCACGCGAAGCGCGTGTTCCCGGTCTCGGCGACGACGTTCTCCGCCTATCTGCAAATGATCGTGCTCGGGCTCAAGGGCATGCAGATCGAGCAGCGCGCCGAGGAGGTCATGCAGTACTGCGCCGCGCTCCAGCAGGACTTCGCGAAGTTCCGCGAGGACTTCGACCTCGTCGGGACGCACCTCACGCGGGCGAGCACGAAGTTCGGCGACGCGGAGAAGCGGCTGGACCGCTTCGAGACGAGGCTCGACCGCGCCGCCGACGAGCAGGCCGAGCTGCCCGAGACGCCCGTCCGTGCGCTCGACGCTGCCTAAGGTCGGTGTGCGGCCGCAGCCCGGCCCACTTCACATCGAGCCTCTGGTCAGAACCTGAGCAGCGCGCCGAGCCCGCCGACCGGATCGAGATCCCGGCGCTCCCGGATCACCCGTACGGTGCCGCCGTTCTCGAGCGTGCGGTGGACGACGACGTCGATGTCCGCGTCGCCGCTCTCCAGCCGCGTGCCGTCGATGAGGCAGATTCCGTCGGTGAGCTGCGCGCGGCCGCAGCGGGGGCACTCGTACGCCGGCCGATCGACGCCCGCTTCCACGAGCAGCGTCTCGACGCGCCCGCCGGACGCGGCTTCGAGCGTCGCTTCCCAGCCTGCGGCAGCGCGGCCGTTCCGCGCGGCCTCCTCCCGCCACCGTTCTATGAGCTCCGACTCCCGCCCCGCCCACCACGCGTCGAGGATCGGGCGAACGGCGGCGAGCAGCTTCCCGGCGCCCGCGTGCGCCTCGACCGACGTCCGGCCGACGACGGCTGCACGCGTGTCGTGCGCCAGCATCTCCTCGAACCCGGCAAGCGTCTCCGCCGTGCCCACGAGCACGACGCGAGCGTCCCGCAGCGGTCCGCGCGCAGCGGTCGAGCGTGTCCGCGACGCGCTTGAGGTGGTGCCCGACGATGTCCTCGATGTGCCGCTCGTAGCGCCGCCTGAGACCAGCCGCCTGGTCGTGCCGGCCGGGGACGTCCTCAGTGCGGTCGGCGATCTCGACGAGCCGCCCTGCGTCGAGCCGGTCGGCGCGCGCGCCGTCGCGGGCGTCGTGGCCGAGCCTGGGCGCTATGCCCTCCAGCCGGCGCTCGGCCCGGTGCAGCAGCGAGGTCACCCGCGTCTGGACGTCGTCGGCCGTCGGGGCGAGCGCCGGATCGAGATCGAGATGGAGGCTGATGGCGCAACCACGCGTGGCCCGGAACGCTGCGAGCTCGCGCAGCTGTCCCCAGGTGATCGTCGATGCCACGCCGTCCCCATCGCCGCAGCCGGTCGGCTCTAACCCTGGGCGGGGGAACGTCCGGCCGCCGGAATTCGTTTAATAGGTAGAGACATGAATACGCGCGAGCTCATCATCATCGGCGGCGGCCCTGCGGGATACACCGCCGCCCTCTACGCGGCGCGGGCCAATCTGCAGCCGCTCGTCATCGAAGGCTTCAACTGGGGTGGCCAGTTGATGGTCACGACCGACGTCGAGAACTATCCCGGCTACCCGGACGGGATCCTCGGCCCCGAGATGATGGCCGAGTTCCGCCGCCAGGCGGAGCGCTTCGGCGCGGAGTTCGTCACCGACGACGTCACCCGCGTCGACTTCTCCGAGCAGCCCTTCCGGGTCTGGGTGGAGAACGAGGAGCACACCGCGCGCGCCGTCATCGTCGCCACGGGCGCGACCGCGCGGTGGCTCGGGCTTCCCTGCGAGCAGCAGTTCCAGGGCCGCGGCCTCTCGGCTTGCGCCACCTGTGACGGGGCCTTCTTCAAGGAGAAGGAGCTCGTCGTGGTCGGCGGCGGCGACTCGGCGATGGAGGAGGCGAACTTCCTCACGCGCTACGCGTCGAAAGTGACGGTCGTGCACCGGCGCGACGAGTTCCGCGCCTCGCAGATCATGCTCGACCGCGCACGTGCGAACCCCAAGATCGCGTTCATCACGAACGCCGTCGTCGAGGACATCCTCGGCGAAGGGAAGGTCGAGGCGGTCCGCCTGCGCGACACCCAGACCGGCGAGACCTGGGAGCTGAAGACCGACGGCATCTTCGTCGCCATCGGCCACGACCCGACCACGAAGCTCTTCGTCGACCAGCTCGACCACGACCAGCAGGGGTATCTCGTGACGAAGCCGGGCTCGACCGCGACGAACGTCCCAGGCGTCTTCGCAGCCGGCGACGTCCAGGATCACGTTTACCGCCAGGCGGTCACCGCCGCAGGCTCCGGCTGTATGGCTGCGCTCGACGCCGAGCGCTACCTCGCCGCTCTCGAGGGCCATCCCGGCACGGCCCTCACGGCAGAGGTCTAGGCCGCTCCGCGTCGAAACGCGGCCAGGTGGCCGCGAGATGGATCGACCTGCTCGACCCGAACGCCGACGAGCTGCGCGAGAAGGCACCCCGGGAGCTCGAGGAGTCGGCGATCGAGCTCCTGCTCGCCCCGCCCGAGCACGAGGACGAGCCGCGCCCGACACTCCAGGGTCACGGCGATTACGTCTTCGGCGTGCTCCTCGTCGCGGTCGCCGTACCCGACGATGACGACGTCTTCTACCAGGAGATCGACGTCGTCATCACGCACGACACGCTGCTCACGGTGCGGAAGACACCGGAGGGCAATCGGCCGGCCTGCGACGTCGCGATCGTCAAGAAGACCGTGAAACCGACGGACTCGGCCGGGATGATGGCGTACCGGCTCTACGACGAGATCGCGGAGCGCTACCTCGATCTCGTCGACGCACTCGATGGGGAGATCGACGAGCTCGAGGACAAGGTCGAGTCACAGCCGGCGGAGCTGACGCGCGCACGCATCTCCTCGCTGCGGCACGACATGCTGCACATCCGTCGCACGCTCGGGCCGTTGCGCGACGCGGTCCGCCGCGTCACCGACGGCACCGTGGACGTCGACGAGGGAGAAGAGGTCTTCCCGAAGGACGTCGAGGTCGCGTTCAACGCCGCCTACGACAAGCTCCTGCGCGCGCTCGACGGTCTCGAGCTCTCACGCGACCTCCTTGCCGGCGTCCGCGACTACAGCCAGGCGAAGATCGCGAACGACCAGAACGAGGTGATGAAGGTCCTGACCGTGATCGCGGCCCTCCTGCTCCTCCCCACGTTCATCGTCGGCCTGTACGGTCAGAACTTCGTCGACATCCCCGAGCTGCGCTGGCATTACGGGTACGCCTACGTTTGGGGTGTCATCGTCGTCACGTCGCTCATCCAGCTCTGGTTCTTCCGCCGCAAGAAGTGGATCTGATCCGCGTCTACCGGATCCCGTTCTCGACGAACGTCGAGCGGGTCGCGCTCGCGGCCGGACACAAAGGCGTTGCGATCGAGTGGATCGACGTCGATCCGGACGACCGCTCGCCCGTCGAGGCGGTGAGCGGGCAGCGTCTCGTTCCCGTGCTCGTCGCGGACGACGAGGTCGTCGCCGACTCCCCACGTGTCCTCGAGTGGCTCGAGGAGCGCTTCCCGGAGCCCCCGCTCCTCCCCGCCGAGCCTGCGCGCCGCGCGGAGGTGCGCGTCTTCTGCGACTGGTTCAACCGGGTCTGGAAGCGTGCGCCGAACGCCATCGCCGACGAGGGCCTGACGGAGGAGCTCGCCGCGGAGATGCGCGCCGATGTCGCGCTCTTCGAGGCGCTCCTCGACGGCCGCGACTATCTCCTCGGCGAGTTCGGGCTCGCCGACGTCACCGCGTTCCCGTTCCTGAAGTACGCGAGCCTCGGCTGCGCGCCGGACGACGATGACCGCTTCCACCATGTCCTCGTCGACTATCAGCAGCTCCGCGACGACTCGCCCCTCCACGCGTGGGTCGCGCGCGTCGACGAGCGCCCTCGCAGCTAACTTGGGCTGATGCCGTACTTCATCTGCCCGAACTGCAAGGAGCGGTCGATCGACACCGACCGCCTGGAAGGCCTCTACGACGAGCCGGTCGCGTGCCACCACTGCGGCTTCGGCTTCCTCTTCGAGCTGCTCGACGACTACTACCCCGCGCCGGGGACAGGCTTCGTCGTCTGCGACCGGGAAGCGCGCATCCTCGCAGTGGGCCGCGGCGTCTTCGAGCTCACGGGCTGGGGCGAGACCGACCTCATCGGCGGCGACCTGGTCGAGAGCTTCGGTCTCGCCGGCTTCGCGGAGGACCGCAACCCGGCGAAGCTCGCGATCGAATGGGGCGTCCGCCGGCTGAACGAGCCGCTCGAGCTCCGCGCCCGCTCCGGCCACACGAAGTCGGTGACGGGCGACTTCTTCCCGGCGTACGACGACGACGGCGGCCTGCTCGTCGCGCTGACGCCGCGGGCCGCCTGAACGGCACCGCGGCACAGCGGAGCTGAGGGCATTCGGTATGCTCGCTGAACGCCAATGAAGCTTGGCGGGGGGCACTAGCCTCCGAACCGCCGTCCCGACGGCTGATGGCTTCTACTCGCGCCGAACGATGCGACGAGGGAGACCGTCGGGGACGATGCCACAGCTGAGCGATGGGCTGATCCAAGTTCTGCAGGTTGGGACGATTCTCGTCCTCTCGCCGCTCGTCACCGGCGTGATCGCCCGCGCTGAGGCGATTGTGCAGATGCGTCACGGCCCCCGTTTCCTGCAGCCCTATTACGACATCGCCAAGCTCTTCCGAAAGGAGACCGTCCTCCCCGAGGGGGCCGGGGTTGTCTTCCGGATCGCCCCCTACGTGGCGTTTGCCTCCTACTGCATCGTCCCGCTGCTCATCCCGGTGCTGACGAGCTTCCCACCGCAGGCCTCCTACATGGGCGACATCCTCGGTGGCGGCCTCATCCTCGGCTTCGCGAGCTACGCCGTCTCACTCGCGGCGATCGACAGCGGCAGCCCCTATGCGCAGCTCGGCTCGAGCCGGCTCCGCACGTTCGGCGCGCTCGGCGAGCCGACCATCCTCTTCGTCGTCTTCACGGTCGCGCTCATCACGCAGACCGATCTGCCGTACGTCTTCGCGGCGACACTGAAATCATCGGCGGCCGAGATCGTCCGGCCCGCGCACCTGCTGGCGGCGGCAGCCTTCTTCATGGTCGTTCTCGCCGAAACGGGCCGCGTTCCCCTCGAGAACCACGGCTCGACGCTCGAGTTCGGGATGATCGACGAAGGCCGCACGCTCGAGCACTCCGGTCCCGGTTTCGCGCTCTTGCGCTGGGGATCGTCGATGAAACAGCTGATTCTGTACACGATCCTCGCCGACGTGCTCATCGTCCCCTGGGGGCTCGCCGGCACTCACCGTCTCGACGACGTGCTGATCGCGATCGCACTTCTGTTTGCGAAGGCACTCGGCATCGGCGCTGCGATCGTCGTCATCGAGTCGGCGTTCGCAAAGCTGCGCCTTTACAAGATCCCCGAGTTCACCGTCTCGAGCTTCCTCCTTGCCGTGCTTGCCGTGATCACCTTCATCGTGCAGCGCGATTACGGCGAGACGCGCCTGACCGTCTTCGGCGGCATCGCAACCGTCGTGGCAGTGATCGTGCTGCTGCTCGAGTTCATGCTGCTGCGCTCACAAGATGTGTGGGAACAGCTGCGTCTATACGGGGTCGGCTCGGCCGCGATCGCAATCGTCGCCTTCGCCGCCGCCGCCAAATTGCACGCAGGCGATCTCTATGCGATCGGCACGATCACGATTGCCTTCAAATCGCTCGTCATCCCGGTCTCAGTGGGTGCGATCATTCGTAACCTCGACGTCCCCACCCGCGTCCCGTCGATCATCCGTGCACCGGGCGCGATCCTGCTCGGAATCGTCCTGTCCAGCTTCGCCCTCGTCGCGGTCTCACGCCTGCACGTCTCGGGAGACGGCGTGCTCCCCCTGCCCGCGCTCGGAATCGCGGTTGCAGTCATTGCCGTCTCATTCCTGTTGATGATCCTCCGCCCGTACGCGCCCTCGCAGCTGATCGGCTTCCTCGTGCTCGAGAACGGCGCCACTCTTGCGGCTCTGGTGATCGCGCCCGGACTCCCTCTGATAGTCGGCCTGTTGCTGCTCTTCGACCTCTTCGTCGGACTCCTCGTCTTCGTGCTGCTCGTCCAGTACTTCGGTGTGCAGCGGACCGCGGTCACCACCGACGTCCTCAACCGTCTCCGAGGCTGACCGGTGAGCGCCTTCCTGATCGTTCTTCTCTGCCTGCCGCTCGCGGCGACCGCGGTCTCGCTCGGCCGCTCCCTCCGGGTTGCCGAAGCTGCCTCGCTCGCCGCTGCGCTCGCTGCGTTCGCACTCACCGTCGCGCTCGCCATCTCCGTCCGACACGGCGCCGAGCACGCCGCGCTCGGGCAGTGGCTGCGGCTCGACTCGCTCGGCGCCGTCTTCCTGCTCGCCACCGGCTTCCTCTATGCGGCCGGTGTCGTCTTCTCGATCGGCTACCTCCGCGCCGGCGCTCACCGCACCGGCTTCACCTCCTACGCACGCCGTTACTACAGCTTCCTCAATCTGTTCTGCTGGACGATGCTGCTCGTCCCGCTCATGAACGACTTCGGGACATTGTGGGTCGCCCTTGAGCTGACGACGATCGTCTCCGTGCTCCTGGTCGCCGTCGATCGCACAGACGCCGCGCTCGAGGCGGCATGGAAGTACGTCCTGATCGCCTCGGTCGGGCTCGGCATCGGACTGCTCGCGGTGATCCTCCTCTACGCCGCAGGCACCGGCCCGCTCGGGGATGCCTACATACCCCGCTTCGCCAGCTACGTCGCTGCCGCCCACCGGCTGCCGACCGTGCAGGTCGAGTTCGCGTTCCTGCTCGCGGTCATCGGTTTCGGCACGAAGGTCGGCTTCGCGCCGCTGCACACGTGGCTGCCCGACGCGCACAGCGAAGCGCCGAGCCCCGTGTCGGCGCTCCTCTCCGGCTCGCTGCTGGCGACTGCGTTCTACGCGATCCTTCGTTTCTACCAGGTGACCGCGCCGGCGGCCGGTGACCGCTTCCCGCGCGGCGTGCTGCTCGTCTTCGGAGCCGCCTCCCTCGTGCTCGCCGCGCTGTTCGTACTGCGGCAAGAGAACTACAAGCGGCTGCTCGCCTACTCGACGATCGAGCACATGGGAGTGATCGCCCTCGGCGTCGGATTCGGTGTTCGCCTTGCGGTCGCCGGCGCGCTCTTCCACGTCCTCAACCACGCTGCCGCCAAGGGCCTCGCGTTCTTCGGCAGCGGCTCGTTGCTTCGCCGCTACGACAGCAAGCAGATCGACCAGATCCGCGGCGCCGCGAGCGCGCTGCCGCTGAGCGGGCCGATGTTCCTTGCCGCCGCGCTCGCGCTCTCCGGGCTGCCGGTCGCCGGGGTGTTCCGCAGCGAGTTCCAGATCGTCAGCGGAGGCTTCTCACGCCCTGCATATGTGTGGGTCGCGCTGCTGATCGTGTTCGTCAACCTCGCGTTCCTCGGCATCCTCTGGCAGACCGGAGGGATGGTGTTGACGCCCGCGGACCCCGGCATCGCCCGAGGCGAGACGAGCTGGTGGATGGTCGCCGCCATGGCTGCCTGTCTCGTCGTCGTGATCGGGCTCGGCTTCCACCTCCCCTCCGGTTTGGCGGCGCTGCTGCGGCACGCTGCCGGCTCACTCGGGGCGAGCGGATGAGCGCTGAGCGTCTTCGGCTCGTCACCGATCCGGTCGAACTGCTCGAGCCGCAACTCTCGGCCGCCGTCGAGGATTCGCCCGACGGCGAGCGGCGCCTGCGCCTGCCGCTCAGCCGGATCGATGCGGCGGTCGAGGCGCTCGCCCTGCGCGGGGGTCAGCTCGCCGCGCTCTTCCCCGTCACCGCGCCCGAGCCGTCGCTGCTTGCCGCGGTCGCCTTCCAGGGCGATCTCGTCGCCCTGCGAGCCCCGCTCGACGGGGCCGAGACCTACCCGTCCCTCAGCCGCGTCACGCCCGCCGCGCTTCTGCCCGAGCGTGAGCTGCACGACCGCTGGCGCCTCACGGCCGTAGGGCATCCCGATCTTCTGCAGGCAGTCGACCCCGATCCGGATCGATTCGACCGGCGCATCGTGGGCGAGCAGACCTTCGTGATCCCGTACGGGCCGATCCGCTCCGGTGTCTTCGAGTCGATCCAGTACGTCATCGAGACCGGGGGCGAGGACGTGCTCGCACTTCACGTCCGTCCCTTCTTCAAGCATCGCCGGCTCGAACAGCGCTTTACCGGCCTCGGCTTCGATCATGCAGTCCAGGTCGCCGAACGCGTGGCGGCCATCGCCGGCGTCGCGCATGCAACCGCGTTCTGCCAGGCGGTCGAGCGGGCGCTCGGCGTAGAACCGACACGCCGCGCGCAGCGGTGGCGCGTCGTGCATGCCGAGCTCGAGCGGATCGCCAACCATCTCGACGTCGCCGTCAAGCTCGCCGAAGACGCCGCTCTCGCGGTGGGCGTCGCACGCTTCGACATCCTCAAGGAGCAGATCCAGCGACTGCGGGCGCAGCTCTGCGGCAGCCGCTTCGGCCGCGGCGTCCTCGTACCAGGCGGCCTCGCCGCACCGCCGCTCCTCGAGCCGAGGGTTGCGCTCGCCGTGCTCGACGGATTCGAGCGGCAACTGCGACGCGACCGCCGCTTGCTACTCGGCACCGCATCGTTCACCGACCGGCTGGTCGGCAGCGGCGCACTCGACCGCGAGACCGTCGAGGCCTATGCAGGCATCGGCCCTGTCGCACGCGCCTGCGGCATCGCCGCCGACGCCCGCTTCGAGCGCCCCTATGGCGCCTACGTCCGCGTCGGCGGCCGCATCGCCACAGTCGACGAAGGCGACGCCATGGGTCGGCTGCGCGTCCGCTTCCACGAGATCCGCGAGAGTCTGCACATCATCCGACAAGCCTTCGAACGTCTGGACAAGTACGGTCCCGAGCTCCGCAGCGACCTTCCAGACGCGAGAGGCGCGGCCTTCGGCTGGGCCGAGGCACCGATGGGCGAGCTCATCTACTGGGTCGAAGTCGCGGCCGGCCTCGTCCGGACGGTGCGGATCAGCTCGCCGTCGTTGCGAAACTGGCCACTGTTTGCCGCCAGCTTCCGCGGCGACGTGCTCACCGATTTCTCCTTCATCGAGCACAGCTTCGGGCTCACCCCCGCGGGAGCGGACCGATGATCGAGTGGATTGCACGCGGGCTTCGCACGGGCATCGTCACCACCCGCTACCCGAAACGGCCGGAGCATCCGCCGGCCGGGTTTCGCGGCCGGGTCGACATCCTCGAAGCCGACCATGGAATGCCGCACCTCGAAGCGACCTGCCCGACCGGC
>Ga0209579_10003587_pt1 | contig 11184 bp, 13 predicted proteins | sample Coa_R1_2_FD_187152 | JGI IMG/M metagenome (GOLD analysis project Ga0209579, IMG submission 187152) | Surface soil microbial communities from Centralia Pennsylvania, which are recovering from an underground coalmine fire - Coalmine... | ecosystem: Environmental > Terrestrial > Soil >... | reverse complement strand
AAACGTCGCCTTAACGGGCTTAGTGGACCGCAAACGTTTGCGAACTTCGCAATCGGGACAGGAGGAGGCGAAAATGGCGGGTGAGACGGCCATACGGCACAAGCGCGGCGGGCTTTATTTCGAGGACTTCGTTCCGGGCACGCTCGTCGAGCACCGCTATACCCGCACCGTGACCCAAATGGACAACATGCTGTTTTCCAACATGACGCTGAACCCGCAGCCGCTCCATATCGACCGGCACTTCTGCGAGCAGGAGACCGAATGGGGTCAGCCGCTGATGAATTCGCTGTTCACGCTCGGACTGATGATCGGCATTCAGGTTTCCGACATGACGGTCGGCACCACCATCGCCAATCTCGGCATGACCGACGTCAAATTCCCCCACCCGCTGTTCGAAAACGACACCGTGCATTGCACCACCGAAGTGATCGGCAAACGCGAGTCGAAATCGCGCCCCGGCGCCGGCATCGTCGAATTTCACCACCGCGCCTATAACCAGGACAACAAGCTGGTCGCCGAATGCCGCCGCCAAGCCTTTATCCGCATGCGGCCGAAGTGACTTTACCCTGACAGATGCGCTCGCTCCTGTTCGTTCCGGCCGACAGCGCCAAGAAACTCGACAAGGCCATGACGAGCGGCGCCGACGCGATCATCGTCGATCTCGAGGACTCGATCGCGCTCGACGGCAAAGCGCAGGCGCGCGAAAGCGCGGCAGCGTTTCTCAAAGCTGCAATGAGTAGCGCGGCGCGGCCCTATATCATGGTGCGCGTCAACGGCTTGCAGACCGGTCTGACCGACTCCGATCTCGATGCGGTCGCGCCGGCAAAGCCCGACGCCATCATGCTGCCGAAGGCCGAAGGTGCGGCATCCGTCATTCACGCCGACGCCAAACTCGGCGTGCGTGAGGCACAACACGATTTAACGGACGGCCACATCAAAATCCTTCCCATTGCCACCGAAACCGCCGCCGCCTTGTTCGTCGCTGGCACATTTGCCGGAGCGAGCCGCCGCTTGATCGGGCTGACGTGGGGCGCCGAGGATTTGTCCGCCGATATCGGCGCGCAAACCAACCGCGATGCCCAGGGACGTTTTCTCGATCCCTATCGGCTGGCGCGCGTGCTTTGCCTTGCCGGCGCAGCAGCAGCAGCCGTGCCGGCGATCGACACCGTCTACGTCGACTTCCGCGACAGCGACGGCTTTCGCCGCGAGTGCGAGGAAGCCTGCCGCGACGGCTTTATCGGCAAGATGGCGATCCACCCGGCGCAGGTGCCGATCATCAATGAGGTGTTCACGCCGACAGCCGATGCACTCGCGCGGGCCCAAGCGATCGTCGATGCTTTCGCCAAAAATCCCGGCGCCGGCGTCGTCGGCATTGGTGGCGTGATGTACGACCGCCCTCACCTCGCCCGCGCCGAGCAATTATTGACGCGTGCAGGCTCCCATCCCGCCCCGCGATAGCGTATTCCGCTGTCGCGGGGCGTCGCACGCGAGTGTTGTCAAACAGCGAGGGTCGTGCCGCGCAGCCCGGATTGAGCGAAGCGCAAGATGAGGAACGATGACTAAGCCGACGCAGAAGATCGTACTGGTCACTGGAGCCGCGCGCGGGATCGGCCTCGCGACCGCCAAGCGGTTTCTCGCCGACGGCTGGGGCGTCGCTTTGCTCGACATCGACGACGAGACGCTCAATCGCACCCACGCCGCACTGCCGCAGCCCGAGGCAATCCTCGCCATTTGCTGCGACGTGGCCGATGCCGCGGGCGTTGCCCGCGCGATCGCGCGCGTCGCGCAAAAATTCGGCCGGCTCGATGCGCTCGTCAACAATGCGGGCATTGCGATCTTCAAGCCGATACTCGACGTCACCTATGAGGATTGGTCGCGCGTCTTGGCCGTCAATCTCACCGGGCCGTTCCTGTGCACGCAGGCGGCAGTTCCGCTGATGCGCGACAGCGGCGGCGGCGCCATCGTCAACATCACGTCGATCTCGGGTCTGCGAGCCTCGACGCTGCGCGCGGCCTATGGCACCAGCAAAGCCGGTCTCGCGCATCTGACCCAGCAGCAGGCGGTCGAGCTTGCGCCGCTCGGCATCCGGGTCAATGCCGTCGCGCCGGGCCCGGTCGATACTGCTATGGCCAAGGCCGTCCACACGCCGGAGATTCGCGCCGCCTATCACGACGCCATTCCGCTTAACCGCTACGGCCTGGAGCAGGAACTCGCCGAGGCGATCTTCTTTTTATGCAGCGACCGCGCAAGTTACATTACCGGGCAAACGATCGCCGTTGACGGCGGATTCGAAGCCACAGGCATCGGCCTGCCGGCGCTGCGCAGTGGCCGGCGCAACAGTTGATAACGGTGATTCTTGTTAGATCGCCTCGTCGGCGGTAGCGAGCAGCGATTGCGGAACTCCCTGAAGCTACTTGCGATATGCCGCTTTCGGATCGAACACCCGCTCCTCGCGAAACTCAAGCTTAGCCGCACCGGACTTGCCCAGCGGCACCGTGCGGTAAAAGCACGAGCGGCGCCCGGTGTGGCAGGCGGCGACCGCCTGCTCGACCTTGATCCACACCGCGTCCTGGTCGCAGTCGATGCGCATCTCGACGACGCGCTGGGTGTGGCCGGAGGTTTCGCCCTTCTTCCACAGCGCGTGGCGCGAGCGGCTGAAATACCACGCCTCGCCGGTGGCGATGGTCTTTTGCAGCGCTTGCGCATTCATATGCGCGACCATCAGCACATCGCCGGAGGAGGCATCGGTGGCGACGGCCGTGATCAGCCCGTCGGCGTCGAATTTCGGCGTCAGCGCCAAACCCTCTTCGAGATCGGCGGCGACGCCCGACGCTGCGAATGGGGATTGGTCCGTCACAAAACCCCCGCGCGATCGTCAGCGCTGTTCGGCAACGCCGCGCACCAGCGTCACGAAGCGCATCTGGTCTTCGTTGCTGTCGCGGAACGTGCCCAGAAACCGCGTCGTCACCGTCGAAACGCCCGGCTTGCCGACGCCGCGCACCGACATGCAGGTGTGCTCGGCTTCGAGCAGCACCGCCACGCCGCGCGGCTTTAACACCTCATCGATCGCGACCGCGATTTGCGACGTCAGGTGCTCTTGCGTTTGCAGCCGCCGCGCGTAGACATCGACGAGCCGGGCCAGTTTCGACAGCCCGACCACGCGGTCGACCGGCCGATACGCCACATGCGCCTTGCCGTAGAACGGCATCATGTGGTGCTCGCAATGCGAGGTGAAACCGATGTCGCGAATGAGCACGAAATCGTCATAAGCCTCGGTCTCGCCGAAGGTGCGGGCAAGCGCATCCGCGGGAATCTCGCGGTAGCCGCGGTAAAGTTCGTCGAGAGCTAAGATCACGCGCTTGGGCGTCGCAGAAAGGCCCTCGCGCGACGGATCGTCGCCGAGATAGGCGATGAGCGCGCGCACGGCCGCTTCGGCCTCCTCGCGCGACGGCCTGTTCTCGACCGGCGCAGGGGCGGTGCGAACGTGGTCGGTAACGGGCCCACGAGGCCATGATTTAACAGTTGGCTTGATAACACCGTCCATCGTCACTCCAATTCGCCGGCGCAGCGGCCGGAACTTCAAATCCAAAGCGGCAGCGCCTATATAGTGGATTGCCGGATGGACTCAACAAAGCGGGGCAAAAGCCTGATTTTACGATGCTTAACGAGGTCTACAATCGCCGGATCATCGAGCTTGCGGGCAATATTCCGCGCATTGGGCGCCTGCATGACGCCGACGCGACGGCGACCGCGCTGTCGAAGTTGTGCGGCTCGACAGTCACCATCGATCTGAAAATGGACGGCGACACCGTGACCGACTTCGCCCATGAGGTGAAAGCCTGCGCGCTCGGTCAAGCCTCGTCCTCGATCATGGCGCGCAATATCGTGGGTTCGAAGGCGAGCGAATTGCGCGAGTTACGCGAGGGCGTTCGCAAAATGCTGAAAGAGAACGGCGCACCCCCGGCCGCCGGCAAGTGGACCGATATCGCCGTGCTCGAGCCGGTGCGCGACTACAAAGCGCGGCATGCATCAACGTTGCTTACCTTCGACGCCGTGGTCGATGCCATCGGCCAGATCGAGCAGAAGCGCGGCGCCAAAGCGGCGGCGGAGTAGTACATTTCCCGGGCGCGGTGCAACACGAAGCGTAAGCGCAGTGGTGCGCCGCAGACCCGGGATCGTAACCAACGCAGAGATTGGAACGGTCCCGGATCAGCGGTGCACCGTTTTACGCTGCACCGCATCCGGGAAACACTGAAATAATTCGATGCCTCTCGATTCCCTCTTCGATGCATCCAGCCGCGCCCCTCGCCTCGCCGGCCGCGGCTTGATCAAGATCTATCGGCACACGCTCTCCCCACTCATCGGCTTCGAGTGCCGGCATCTGCCGACCTGCTCGGATTACGCCGATCAGGCGCTGGATCGCTTCGGTCTGTGGGCCGGTTCATGGATGACGCTGGCGCGGCTCCTGCGCTGCCAGCCCTGGGGCACGGCCGGGCTCGATTTCGTGCCCAACGCGTTGCCGGAAAAATCGCTCTGGTATATGCCGTGGCGCTACGCCCGCTGGCGCGGGACAAATTCCCCGCCCTCACCTGCCCCTGCCGAGCCGGACGCGGCGGGACATCGCGGCAGAAACTGAAATTCGTCCGCCACGCTTACCTGCGCTCGTTCGCAGGAGTGAGCAACAGGAGTGAAGAATGGTCGCGCTGACCTTTCCCGACGGCGCATGTCGGGAGTATCCGCAAAACACCACCGGCCTCGACATCGCCAAAGGCATTTCCCCGTCGCTCGCCAAGCGCACGGTCGCCATGGCGCTCGACGGCAAGCTTGCCGATCTTGCCGATCCGATCGACCACGACGCCAAGATCGAGTTCTTGACCCGCGACGATCCGCGCGCGCTGGAGCTGATCCGCCACGACGCCGCACACGTGCTCGCCGAAGCGGTGCAGACGCTGTGGCCGGGCACCCAAGTCACCATCGGCCCGGTGATCGATAACGGCTTTTATTACGATTTCTTCCGCAACGAGCCGTTCACGCCGGAGGATTTTGCCGCCATCGAAAAGAAGATGCGCGAGATCATCGCGCGCGACAGACCGTTTACGAAAGAGGTTTGGTCGCGCGACGAGGCCAAGCGCGTGTTCGCCGACATGGGCGAGCAGTTCAAGGTCGAACTGGTCGACGCCATCCCCGAGGATCAGCAGATCAAAATCTACAAGCAGGGCGACTGGTTCGATCTGTGCCGCGGCCCGCATATGACGTCAGTCGGCAAGGTCGGCAATGCGTTCAAGCTGCTCAAAACCGCCGGCGCTTATTGGCGCAGCGATTCCAACCGGGAAATGCTCTCCCGCATCTACGGCACCGCGTTTGCCAAGCAGGAAGAGCTCGACGCCTATCTCAAGCAGATCGAGGAAGCGGAGAAACGCGACCACAGAAAACTCGGCCGCGAAATGGATCTGTTTCATTTTCAGGAGGAGGCGCCCGGCTCGGTGTTTTGGCATCCCAAAGGCTGGACGCTGTTCCAGACCCTGGAAAACTATATTCGTCGGCGCCAGATGGACGCCGGCTATGCCGAGGTCAATGCGCCGCAGCTCATCGATTCCTCGCTCTGGGTCGCGTCCGGACATATGGCGACGTTTCGCGAGTCGATGTTTCTGGTGGAGCCGCGCGAGGAGGACGACCGCACCTTCGTGGTCAAGCCGATGAACTGCCCCGGCCACATCCAGATTTTCAAGAACGGGCTGAAATCCTATCGCGACCTGCCGTTCAAGATCGCCGAATTCGGCAAGGTGCACCGTTTCGAGCCGTCCGGCGCGCTGCACGGACTGATGCGGGTGCGCGCTTTCACCCAGGATGATGCGCATATTTTCGTCACCGAAGAACAGATCGCCGAGGAAGTTCTCAAGGTCAACGATCTCATTCTGTCGATCTACGCGGATTTCGGCTTCGACGACGTGCGCATCAAATTCTCCGATCGTCCCGAGAAGCGTATCGGCGAGGATGCGGTGTGGCACAAGGCCGAAGCCGCATTGATGCAGGCGCTGGAGGCTTCGGGGCGGCCGTGGACGCTCAACAAGGGCGAAGGTGCGTTCTACGGCCCGAAGCTCGAATATGTGTTGCGCGACGCCATCGGCCGCGACTGGCAGTGCGGCACCGTGCAGGTCGATCTCAATATGCCCGGCCGGCTCGGCGCCTTCTATATCGACGAGCACTCCAACAAAGTGACGCCGGTGATGCTGCACCGCGCGATGTTCGGCTCGCTGGAGCGTTTTACCGGAATCATGATCGAGCATTATGCCGGCCACCTGCCGCTGTGGCTGTCGCCCTTACAGGCGGTGATCGCGACCATCACCTCGGACGTCGACGATTACGCGCGCGAGGCGATGGCGACTGGGCGGCGCGCCGGCCTGCGAGTGGAGAGCGACCTGCGCAACGAAAAGATCAACTACAAGGTCCGCGAACATTCGCTGGCGAAAGTTCCGGTCCTCCTTGTCGTCGGCAAAAAGGAAGCCGCGGAACGCAGCGTCTCGATCCGCCGCCTCGGCAGCGAGAAGCAACACTCGATGCCGCTCGATGCCGCGCTTGCAGCGCTCGCGGAGGAGGCGGTGCCGCCAGATATGGCGCGGATGCAAAAGGCAGCGTAGCTAAGTGATCACCGCTTTTACCGCGCCAGCACTTCGACCTCGCCGTCGACGCCGGTGATGACCTTGAAATCGCGCTGAAAGGTCTTGCCCTCGTTGCGGGCGATGACGTGGTAATCGCCTTCCGCCAGCACGATGCGCGGGAATGCGCCGATCGATTCCTTGATCACGTCGCCGCCAGGGGTGAGCACCGTCCACTGCGTATTGGCAATGGCTTCGCCGCCGGGATTGCTGACGAGCTTGAGCGTAATAACCGCGGCGCGATGGGTGACCGCGATATCAGTCAGCTTGCCCGCCTCGACATTGACGTCGGAACGCACCACCGAATTGCCGTCGCCGTAATTCGACACGATGTTATACGTGCCTGCGGGCAAGACCACGACATCGCCCGACATCACGTTCTGCGCGATGCGACGGCGCTCGGCGGTGTCGAACTGGCTGCCGCTATAGATTTCGAACGAGATCTGTCCGGTCGGAATGCGCACGTCGCCGACGCGACCCTCGAGCCGCATGGCGCCTGCGGGAATCTCGAAGACCTCGTGAACAGTTTCGGCAAGGAGTTGAATCGGCTTGGCGACGCTGGCGAGCCCCAGACTAGCATCCACGACGTAATTGCCGGGCGGTAGGACAAAGGTTGGCGCCGCCGCATGATCTTCTTTGAGCAGAGGGAAGATTCCGGTGGCGTCGGGCTTTGCCGCGTAGACGCGCCAGACGAGCCCGCCGTTGATCAGCGGCGCGTCACGGCCGTAGCGCGCCGTCACAGCGAGCGCCACCCGGCCAGGCGGAACCACTGGCTGGACTTGCGCGAACGGCGCCGGCGCCAATGGATTCGGGTCGACGATAGTGGCGCCGGGCGATCCCGCGCCCGACATTGACGGCGCAGGCGCCAAGGATTGCGGCGGTGCAAGACTGCGCATTTGCGCCGATATATGCGGCGAAGTCTGTGCTGTCGCATGCGGCAATGCCGGAACGACGAGCGCCGCCACAGCCAATGCCGCGGCAACCCCGTAGCGCCGAAATGAGCCTAGGCCCCACCCTGACATCGCGTTTTTTCTCCATCATAAAGGCGGCAATTTCATGCCGCCGCCGACGCCCGATCCCGCTCGAAACGGAAGCCGTAACGTCCAGGATCTGCCTCACGCGCCGTCACTTTCACCATATCGTGACGTCGCGCTTGTTGCCGAATTCATTCGACCCGATGATGGATTGCGACAGCAAGGCGTTATGGTTCTATGCAGCCGCGCCTTGAAGGCCAATGACGCGAGGATCGTGTGAGTAGCATCGAGGTGCGGAACAAAACGGTCGACGCCGGCCACGTCGCCCTCAAACGCGGCGGTCCGGCGATCGGGCTTGTGCTCGGCAGCGGCGCGGCACGCGGTTTCGCCCATATCGGCGTGATGCGCGCCTTGCAGGCGCACGGAATTGTGCCCGACATTATCGTCGGCACGTCGATGGGCGCACTGGTCGGCGGCTGCTATGCCACCAATCAACTCGACACGCTCGAGGAGTGGGCGCGCTCGCTGACGCGGCGCCGCATTGTCAGCTATCTCGATGTCCGAATCGGCGGCTCTGGAATTATCGCCGGCACGCGGCTCGCCAGCCGGCTGGAGCAATCGATCGGCGATATCGCAATCGAGGATTTGCCGATCCGTTTCACCGCAATTGCCACCGAAATCGGCACCGGCCACGAAGTCTGGTTGACCCGCGGCTCGCTTGTCTTGGCGTTGCGCGCCTCCTATGCATTGCCGGGAATATTCGCCCCCGTTCAGCTCGGCGGCCGCTGGCTGGTCGATGGCGCGCTGGTCAATCCGGTGCCGGTGTCGGCGGCGCGCGCGCTCGGCGCCCGCGTCGTTATCGCGGTCAACATGGACGCCGACAGATTCGGCCGCGGCGCCACCATCGCGAGCCACGGCGCCGATTCTGGCGACGTGGAAGCGGTTGTGCCTGCCAATCATGCGGCCAACGGTTTCGCTCGGCTGCGCGGTATGTTCGGAGCCGAGCGCGCGCTCAAGCGCCATATGCTGGCCGGCAAGGCGCGACCGAGCTTCTCGACGGTGATGATCGAGTCGTTCAACATCATGCAGGATCGCTTGACCCGCATGCGGCTCGCCGGCGATCCGCCTGATGTGCATATCACGCCGCGCGTCGGCAAAATCGGCTTCCTCGACTTCCACCGCGCAGCCGAAGCCATTGCGATCGGTCAAGCCGCCACCGAAAAAGCGATCGAGTCCATTACCGAGTCGATCGCCGAATTGAGTTGAAGCGCACTTACTGCGAGGGCGAGTTTTGCGCGCAGCCTGTCTGACAGGCAATCTGCTGCGTCGAGCAATTGAGCTGACACGTCGTGCTCACATTGGCATTGCCGGTCGCGGTCGCGGCGCCGGTCGGCGGCGTACCGGGAACGAGGCACGTGGTCTGGCAACTCGCCGCTTGCGCGTTGCACGCCATCATGCAGTTCGTCACCGTCGACGTTTGCGCCAGCCGAATTTTTCCGGCGGCGTTCGCATCGGCGACCATGCCCTGCAACGCTGCGCCGACCCACAAGATGCCTGACAGCATCATCGGCCGCATGGCCGCCTCCGCTTGCTATCGCGAGGCGGCATGATAGCGCAGGGCCTAAGCCCGGGGAATGCGTTCGGATTACCCGCGGCCAATGGCGCAACGGCCGGCGGAGCGTCGCTACGCGGTAAGTATGTAATCGCGCATCGCCGCCGAATCCCGTTCCATTTCCGCCACGCGCTGCTTGACGACGTCGCCGATCGAGACCATGCCGACCAGCCTTCCTTGCTCGACCACCGGGACGTGGCGGAATTTGCCTTCGGTCATGCGCTCCATGATGCTTGCGATCGTCTCGCCCTCGGTGCAGGTCGAGACTTTCCGCGTCATCACCCGGCTCACCGGCTCGTCGAGCGCGCCGGCACCGCGCTCGGCGAGAGCCCGAACAATGTCGCGTTCGGAAAGGATGCCGACAATGCGGTGGTCCACGCCAAGAACAAGGACTGCGCCGATCCGCTTCGCGGCAAGAAGCGCAACCGCGGCGGAAAGCGTGGCATTGGGTTCGACGCTGACAACCTCGCGGCCTTTGGCAGCGAGAATCATGCTGACGGTCATCGTAGCCTCCCTAACCTTCACGTCCGGGCAGATCGCTTCAGAGGCGATCCGGCGACGCTGAAGGCCAATCACTTAAATGTCCGTCCGGGCGGCGGGTTCCATCGGCGATTTCCGCTGCAACGCAGCATCGAATTCTGGTCGACTCGCCAACGAAAACCGGCGCGGATTCTGCACAAACGATCGCAAGCCAATACGGCAACTGCGTGACGCAACGCATCACAATTCAGGGGAGCCGCTCGGTTCGCCGTCGAGTTCGACATGCGGCACGGCGGGATCGAACGCATTGAAAAGAAAAAGACCGGCGAAAAAACCGCCGACATGGGCCTGCCAGGCGATTTCCTGACCGGCTGCCGTGCCGAAAGAAACCGTGCCGAGGCCGAACAGGGCATTCAGTCCGAGCCAAACAAGCAGAAACAGCAAAAACCGGGGATCGCGCAGGGTGGCCACGAGCGATGCAGCCGGAACGCGATAGGCCGCGTCGGATCGCTCGCGCCAGTGCGCCAAGGGACCCGCCGGCTGGAAGACAAAACGCATCGCCGCAGCCATCGCGCCCGAGATCGCCGCCGATGCCCCGATCATCGGCACCATCTCGCCGACATGGCTGACCAGATGCGCCAGTGCGCCGACCCCCGCCATCACCAGCATGAACAGGACGTACCGCCAAGCTCCGAAGCGGCGGGCGAGCGCCGTCCCGAATGGGATCAGCCACGCCAAATTGAGCCCGAGATGCGTGAGATCGGCGTGAATGAAGGCGTAAGTGAAAAAGGTCCACAGATCGGCGGCGAACCCGCCAGGGAACGATCCGACGACGCCGGCGTCGGTGCCGTAGCGTGCCGGGATGAAGGCGAACGTCAGAAGAAATTCTACGTCCTGCTGATCGGTCAGCACCACCATGCGGAAGGCATGGAGCAGCACCAGGACGCCAACGGTCGCAATGACGACCAATGGCACGTTGAATATCGGCTCTGAAACTTTGGATTCGGATTGCTGCGTCACCGGTCGTCCCTTGAGCCTGTCGAAATAAGCTTAGGCAGCGACAAGAACAAGCATTGCGCGGTAACAAAGCCGCGCAGCGGATGCATCGAACAACGCAGCAAAAATACAAAAGGGAGGACGTTTAAGTCCTCCCTTTTGCACCTCGCGCGGGGTTTCCGCGGTCGACGCCGACGATTGCGGGCTTACGCCTTGGCATCGTCGGGCGTCGGTCACATCCCCCTCGCCTCCCTGAATTGAAAAGCACGGCCGAGAATTTCGGCCGCGCACAGAAGAAATTTCCAATCGGACATTAGGTGGCGCCGCGCGCCGCACCAACGGCGACGTTCCGTTAAGCTTAATTCCGCGCCGGCCGCGGCACCGCCCGCCCCCTGGCAGGTTCGGCATACGGCCTGCTCCGCACTTCGCCAACCGCTATTCGCTGCGATTTCTGTCCCGCTCAGGG
>Ga0209579_10003585_pt1 | contig 11185 bp, 9 predicted proteins | sample Coa_R1_2_FD_187152 | JGI IMG/M metagenome (GOLD analysis project Ga0209579, IMG submission 187152) | Surface soil microbial communities from Centralia Pennsylvania, which are recovering from an underground coalmine fire - Coalmine... | ecosystem: Environmental > Terrestrial > Soil > Unclassified... | reverse complement strand
GAAAATCTCGACGGGATTGCCTTCCCAGGCCGCGCTGTAAACGATGGTTTGTCCATCGGGAGCGAAGCGCGCGGAGCGAATGGTGCCGCGGCGAAAGGTGAGCTGGTGATAGACGGGCAGAGAAATCTGCGAGCTATTTTTGCCGAAGTACATGCCCATAGCAAAACCAGCGGCGATGGCGAGAAAGGCCAGCAATGCCGGCCAGAGAGAACGCTTCGCCGGGGGCGCAGGCTCGACAGCTGGAATGGCCGCGACACCGCTCGCCTGTGAAATTGCGTGAGCAGAGGAAGAGGAATCACCGCGGACGGCAATGGGAACGGCTTGCGAACTGACGCGGGCAACGGCGCGCGCGGAATCCAGTTCGCGCTTGAGGCGCTTCAGACTGGCGACCAGTTCCCCGGCACTCTGGAAGCGCATGGTGCGATCTTTTTCCATCGCGGTGTTGATGATTTCCTCGAGCTTGGGAGGAAGCGAGGGGTTGAGGCGAATGGGCGCCGGCGGAGTGCGATTCAAAATGGCATCGAACACCACGCCGGACGTGTTTCCAGTGAAGGCCTGATTGCCGGAAGCCATTTCGTAGAGCACGACGCCAAAGCTGAAAACGTCGGTGCGCATATCGAGTTCCTCGCCGCGCACCTGCTCCGGCGACATGTAGGCGATAGTGCCAACCGCCTGGCCGGGATTGGTGAGCAAGGCGTCTTGCGTGGCAGCTACGGCAGAAGCATTGCTGCGGCCGTCGCTGGTCATGTGCAGGGATTCGGAGGCGGCCAGCTTGGCCAGGCCAAAATCGAGAATCTTGGCCTGATTGCGGGGCGTAACAAAAATATTGGCGGGTTTGATGTCGCGGTGAATGATGCCGCGGGCGTGCGCAGCTTCGAGAGCTTCTGCGATCTGAATGGAGAGATTCAGTGTGTCGTCGCTGGAAAGTGGCTTGCCGTTGATAGCATGCTTGAGGGTGCGGCCCTCCAGGAATTCCATGACGATGAAGGGATGGCCGTCATCTTCGCCAACTTCGTAAATGGTGCAGATGTTGGGATGATTGAGGGCGGATGCGGCGCGAGCCTCTCGCTGAAAACGTTCCAGAGCTTGCGCATCGCCGGCGATGCCGTCGGGCAAGAATTTGAGCGCGACGAAGCGGCGGAGCTTGGTGTCTTCGGCCTTATAGACCACCCCCATGCCGCCGCCGCCGAGTTTTTCGGTGATGCGGAAGTGTGAGACTGTCCGGCCGATGTAGGACTGGGAGTCGGACATGCGGCGTAATGGTATGGGCCACGGTTTGGAAAGTCAACGCGGGCGCGGCCAGTCGGCAGATTTGCTCGGAGCGAAATTAAGCCGAGCGCAACAAACGGGAAGCGCGATCGCGCAGCGAGACGGAGGCCGCTGCAGGCTGCTTTGCGGGAGCCGATTGTTGCGGCACCACCATTTTGCGGCGCGCGTGCGGATAAAGCAGTTGCGCCAGAGCTTCGCCGGAGGCCATGCGCTGATCGGGATTTTTGGCCAGGCAAGAGGAGATGATGTCGTCGAACGCCGCGGGGATGGAAGGCTGAAGCCGCGACACCGCGTTGGGAGTGGAAGAGAGAACGCGATTGCAGATGCCCTGCAGCGATTCGGCGTCAAAGGGGCGCGTCCCGGTAATCATTTCGTAGAGCACCACACCCAGAGAAAAAATGTCGGAACGGGCGTCCTGCGGGCGGCCCATGATCTGCTCGGGGCACCAGTAGGCCGGCGTGCCAAGGAGAGCGGAGTCGCGAGCTTCGCGGCGCGCGACGCGGGCCATACCGAAATCGGTAAGTTTCACTTTGCCGTCGTTGGTGATGAGGATATTGGCCGGCTTGACGTCGCCGTGAATGACGCCGCGTTTGTGGGCGATATCGAGGGCTTCGGCGGCGTGGGCGATCCAGGCGCAGGCGCGCGGCAAGGGCAGCGTGCCCTTTTCGAGGACGCGGTCGAGAGGCATGCCTTCGACGTATTCCATCACCAGGTAGGGAGTCTGGGAAGATTCTTCGATGCCCATGTCGTGCAGCGTGATGATGTTGGGATGGGAAAGCTGGCCGACGACGCGAGCTTCGCGCAGAAAACGTTCGCGGGCTTCGCCTTGCGCGATTTCGCTGGGGAAAAGCTTGACGGCGACCGGGCGGCCGATCATGGGATCGAAGCCGCGCACTACGCGGCTGGTAGCGCCGACGCCGAGTACTTCAAAGAGCTGATAACGACCGACTTGCATGGGGACGTACCTTTCTTTCTGGTGGCAGAGTAAGGGCAGGGCAGGTAAGGACGAATGGAACAAAAGTCCTGAATCGGCAAACTGTTGTACTAGGACGGAAACATGGCTAAGTATAAGAAAATACTAAAGTTACAGGCCGAATGAAGGGCGTGGAAAAATATTCCGAGCGCCTACTTGGTGGCGGTTTCAGCGGGCTGCGCGGGAGTGGCAGGGCGAAACTGTGCCAGAGCGGGCGCGGTTTTTAGTCGGGCGGGGAAATCGCGAACATAGGATTTCATCGAGGGATGCCACATGCCATTAAAGCCGAAGAAATACATTTCGTTGAGGGCTTGCTGCGGCTGCCAGCCGTCCATGGCCATGCGATAAGCGGCGACAAAAACGCCAGTGCGGTCTTCGCCATAACGGCAATGAACATAAACTTTTTCCTTGGGGTTGTTGCGGAACAGCGCCAGGAATAGCGCCACCTGTTCGTTGCTGGGAGGACTCCAGCCGCTTAAGGGGATGCTGACAAAACGAATGCCAGCGGATTCGGCTTGCTGGCGCTCCCAGGCGGTGCGACTGGGATCCTCGCCGCGCAAATCCACGATGGTGGTGATGCCAAGACCCTTTAGCTGTTGAATGCCTTGTTGACGAGGCTGCGCGCCGCGGAACAGAGAATCACTGATTTTTCCGCCGTTAGGAATGCCAGCGAGTCTCAACCGCTCGCCGTAGGCAGAACGCATTACCGGAGCGGACGCCGCGGAAGCAGAAGATTGGGCAAAACAGGGGAGCGGCGCGAGAAGAGCGCTCAGTGCGGCCAGACGCAAGAGTCTGCAAGTCACGTACATGGGAGGCTTTCAGCGTAGCGCAAGGTTGCTCGGAAGAAAAGATGGCGGAGGCCGCCGTAGTCGATAGAAAGCATGAAAGTTAGCGGCCCGGGTTGGAATTAGCGCGAGGTTGCCACGGAGCGCGAGCGAAATGGGGCGAATACCGGAGAGGCCGCTAAATGCGCGGGGAAATTGCGAATGTAGGTTTTCATGGAGGGATGCCAGAAACCCTTGAAATGGAAGTGGTCCATTTCGCGAATGGCATCGGCAGGATTCCAATGCTGGAAGGCAATGCGGTAGGTGGCGATGAAGACGCCGGTGCGGTCATCGCCCAGCCAACAGTGGACGTAGAGTTTCTCGCGCGGTTCCTCTTGCACCAACTGGAAGAACTGGATCACTTGATCGTCGCTGGCGGGAATAACGACAACACGCATGCCCAGAGCTTCGGCTTGTTCTTTTTCGGCGTCGGCGCGGCCGCGGAGTTCGCCGCGCAGGTCAACGATGGTGGTGATGCCGAGTTTTTTGAGCTCTTCAAGGCCCTGTTCGCCCGGTTGCGAGCCGCGAAAAAGAAAATCATTCACTTTGGCGGCATCGCGAATGCCGGGAATGGTTATTTTTTCCGCAAAGGCAGGCGAGGAATCAGAAGGCAAAGAGAGAACTGAGAATGACGCGCGCGGAAGAACGATACGTTGAGCGCGACCGAAAGGTGACGCAGACCGCCAGGCGAAAAAAAACAGCAGCATCAGAAAAAACGACATAAGAAACGTCCGCTCAATAAGTTAGATGAAAAAAGGAGAGGCGACGTTGGCGGCGCGAGGAAGAGAGTGGGGAGCAATTGCAATGCCACCACAAGATATAGACACATTTATAAAATTTCCTCCACATAGTGTGTTTTTTCGCTTGACAGAAATTTAGCGCGCATTGATACTTCGACTCCAGATTCGGGGGATCGTGGAAGCGCCAGCGGACCCAGTCGAGGATGGTTGGGTTCGTTTAAAGCCACGAGGCCAGTCCGGGTTTTCGCAAAACATTCCAGCGCGAAGTAAATGCTCCGCGCTATAGTCAGCGCGAAGCGACAGCTTGCTGTCAGGCCAGTGGCTTAAAACGGCCGACGGCGGCTTTTTGGCGTTTGCAGCGGTTTGCAGGAACAACCGCTGCTGCGTTGTTGCTGCCATGAACGCGAAACCGGAGCTTCCAGCGACGCTCGCTGAATCCGTAAGTGAATTGAAAACAATAAGATAGAAGGCGCATCACCCCGGCAAGCCGGGGAGTAAAGTAGAAGGGTTCCTCCGCATCTAATCAAAGAGGACCCGGCGCTGGGAGGAACAGGATGGCAACGGTGAAGCCGGCAATTCATGGCAAATCAGTGGAAGCGGGTGCTGCCGAAACTACGGCAGGGCTGAAGTTTGAGCGCTTCTTCACCGACGGAAAGAGTTCGCCATTCGACGCGGTGGAATGGGAAAAGCGGACGGCGCTGATCGGGAACGAAAAGGGAGTAACCATCTTCCGCCAGGAAGATGTTGAAGTGCCGAAGAACTGGTCGCAGACCGCGACCAATATCGTCACCAGCAAATATTTCCATGGCAAGCCCGGCAGCCGCGAGCGCGAAGGCTCGGTGCGGCAACTGATCAGCCGGGTAGTGAATACAATTGTGCGCTGGGGCGAAGAGGGCGGCTATTTTGCGGACAGCGCTTCGCGCGATGCGTTCAAGGATGAACTGACGCACTTGCTGGTCGAACAGAAAATGAGCTTCAACTCGCCGGTGTGGTTCAACGTGGGTGTGCAATCGAAGCCGCAGTGCTCGGCGTGCTTCATCAATTCCGTGGACGACAGCATGGAATCCATCATGGGGCTGACGCGGACCGAGGGCATGCTATTCAAGTGGGGCTCGGGAACCGGAACGAATTTTTCGGCGCTGCGCGGATCGAAGGAAACGCTCTCGGGCGGCGGGATCGCCTCCGGACCGGTGAGCTTCATGAAGGGCTTCGACGCGTTCGCGGGCGTGATCAAGAGCGGCGGGAAGACGCGGCGCGCGGCCAAGATGGTCATTTTGAATGTCGAACATCCGGACATCGTCGAATTTATCGAGTGCAAGTACAAGGAAGAGCAGAAGGCACACGCGCTGATTCGCGAGGGCTACGATTCGGCGATTGACGGCGAAGCGTACACCTCGATCTTTTTCCAAAACGCGAACCACTCGGTTCGCGTATCGGATGATTTCATGCGCGCGGTGGAAGAGGACAAGGATTGGTGGACGAAGAACGTGACGGACGGGCAGCCGGCCGACAAGCTGCGCGCGAAGGATTTGCTCTACAAGATGGCCGAGTCCACCTGGCACTGCGGCGATCCCGGCATGCAGTACGACACGACGGTGAACCGCTGGCACACCTGCAAGAACACTGCGCGGATCAACGCCAGCAACCCCTGCTCGGAATATATGTTCCTGGATGACACGGCGTGCAACCTGGCTTCGCTGAACCTGATGAAATATGTGAATTCAAGCGGCACGTTTGACGTGAAAGCGTTCAAGCACGCGGTGGACGTGACCATTACCGCGCAGGAAATTCTGGTGGACTTTGCCAGCTACCCGACGCCGAAGATTGCGGAGAATTCGCATAATTTCCGGCCGCTCGGGCTAGGTTACGCGAACCTGGGTGCGCTGCTGATGTCCATGGCGCTGCCATATGACTCAGACGAAGGTCGCGACGTTGCCGGCGCTGTGACCGCGCTGATGTGCGGCGAGGCGTACGCGCAGTCCGCGCGCGTAGCGGAAAAGATGGGGCCGTTCCCGGGTTATCCGGTGAACCGCGAGCCGATGCTGGATGTGATCCGCATGCATCGCGACGCGGTGCGGGGCATTCAGGCGGAGCATGTGCAACCGCAACTGATGGATGCGGCGCAGGAATCGTGGGATGACGCGCTGGCGCTGGGCGAACAGCACGGGTTCAAGAATTCGCAAGTGACGGTGCTGGCGCCGACGGGCACCATCGGCTTCATGATGGATTGCGACACCACGGGGATCGAGCCGGACCTGGCGCTGGTGAAATACAAGAAGCTGGTGGGCGGCGGGTTGATCAAGATTGTGAACAACACTGTGCCTGCGGCGATTATGAAGCTGGGCTACACGCCGGAGCAGACCAGCGAGATTGTGGCGTACATCGATAAAAATGGAACCGTAGAGGGAGCGCCGTACTTCAATGCGGAGCACCTGCCGGTGTTTGATTGCTCGCTGGCACCCGCGGGCGGCGGACGTTCGATCGGCTGGACCGGGCATGTGAAGATGATGGCGGCGACACAGCCGTTTCTCTCCGGCGCGATCTCCAAGACTATCAACATGCCCGAGGAATCCACGATCGAAGACATCATGGAAGCGTATCTGGAGTCCTGGAAGTTGGGGCTCAAGGCCGTGGCGATTTACCGCGACAACTCGAAAAAATCGCAGCCGCTGAATGCCGGCGGCGAAAAGAAAGAGGACAAGAACAAGGCCGCGGAGGCAGTGTCCGCGGCGGTGATTGAACCCATGCAACGCGAACTGTTTGCACGCGCGCAGCGCGAGAAGATGCCGGCGGAACGCGCTTCCGTCACACACAAATTCAGCGTCGGTGGACACGAAGGCTATATCACGGTCGGCTTGTATGAAGATGGCCGGCCGGGCGAAGTGTTCATCAAAATGTCCAAGGAAGGCTCGACGCTGTCGGGCGTCATGGACGGACTGGCGCTGACCATTTCGATTGGATTGCAATATGGCGTGCCGTTGAAGGTATTCGTGGACAAGCTGCTGAATACCCGGTTTGAGCCGAGCGGAATAACCGCCAACGCGAACATTCGTTTCGTTTCATCGGTGCTCGACTACATCGCGCGCTGGCTGGGCGGCCGATTTATTTCCTCGGACTACCTGAAGCTGAACGGGGCGGCGCCGGAAGTGATCGCGACCGCGCCGATGCAGACGACTCTGGCGTTGCCGGCGGTCAGGCCGGCCGCTCCCTCGGAACCGGCAGGATCGCGGACGCCGAGCAATGCGCATGAAGGTGCGCCGACCTGCAGCGAGTGCGGAATGCTGATGGTGCCGAACGGCGCCTGCTACAAATGCGAAAATTGCGGCAGCACGAGCGGGTGCAGTTGAGAAAGCGGGGAGTTCAGGAGCGAGATACGCGATGAGCGCCTCCGCACCCCGCACAGCACTGAAGCACAGCACCACAGCCCCGGCGCGGGCCTTCCTTCGCGTCGTTCGACACGGCAACGGTCCTTCGGCGGTTTACGTTTTGACGTACCACCGACTGGATCGCATGGATGTGCGGCCCAAACCGCTGCTGGCGGAGGGAGCGCAGCCGCTGCTGGACCTGCTGGACCAAATGGGCGTGGACTTCCGGTCGAGCGAAGTGCGCGGAGCGCTGGAAGATATTTTGCGCCTGGGGTCGGCGAACATTCCGGACCTGTGGCTGAGCGATGAGCAGATGATTCAGAATGGCGTGATCGAAATCTGAGCGTTACCGCGCTTCAGAGTGTTGCCGCAAACGGGCGCGGATAGACCAAGGTCTCCTGACATTTTAATTGAACTTGTTTTGAGCCGGCTTAGCGGGGACGCGGGCGCAGCGGCGGGCGCGCAGCCAGCGAGCGGGGACGCATGCGCAGGCGCGGGCCGATAGGCGGGGGCACGGCCTGCAGGGAACAGCCGCACGAGGGACAGAATTCCAGACCGGCGTTGGGGCCGGAAAGGTGCGCGCGCAGCCAGTGCCCCCGCGCGGCGCAAGCCTGATTGATGCATTGCACGGTCCAACCGGGCAAGTATTGCATGTTGCTTCCCCCAGTGGCCGAGCACGGCGAACTTGGGGAGTCGCCGTCCGGCCGAAGCAGCAAGATGGCGGGATTGTTGCGCGGGCTTGCTGTGGTGTCAAGAAAAAACAACACAAGATGTGGGGGAGCTGTTGCAGTTCTGTGGATTTCTTGGCTGGTTTGTCAAATCCAGTGAACGCAACCTGAGCCACTTCGCGTGAACCCGCTCCTTGCGAGTACAATCTAGCGCAACCACGAAGCCCGGCAGTTCGACTCGCGACGCCTGCGTGCTTCTCCACGGAGACTACCATGACCAACAGCGGCCGCACCTTTGACCTGGGTGGATCCACGAGCGGCATGCCCGGCTTTCCGGCACTGAAAATCGGCTTCCTGAAGTTGGCGGCGGCAGTGATCATCGCGATTGTGCTGCTGGCTAGCACCACGTCCATTCCCACCGGAAACGTGGGCGTGCTTACGTTGTTCGGTCGGGTGACGGGAGACGTTTTGGGGGAAGGCATCCACTTGATTAATCCGCTGAAGTCGGTGCAGAAGATGTCGGTGCAGACGCAGTCGGTAAAAGAAAGCGCCAATGTGCCTTCCAACGAAGGGCTGATCCTGGCGCTGGACACCTCTTTGCTCTTTCGACTGGACCGCAACCAGGCCGCGCAGGTGTACCAGACTGTGGGTGAGAATTATGCCGAAAAGATCGTCGAGCCGACCCTGCGCGCGGCCATTCGCTCTTCTACTTCCGCACACACCGCGAATGCGCTGTACACCAACGCGCGTGATCTGGTGCAGCAACAGATTCAGGACGAGCTGACGAAGGAGCTGGCCAAGCGCGGCATCATTGTGGAAGCGGTCCTGTTGCGCGACGTGCAGCTGCCGACCATGCTCAAGAGCTCGATCGAAGCCAAGCAGCAGGCCGAGCAGGACGCCCTGCGTATGAACTTCATTCTGCAAAAGGAAAAACAGGAGGCCGAACGCAAGCGCATCGAAGCGCAGGGCATCGCGGACTTTCAGAAAATTGTGGCGCAAGGCATCAGCCCGCAACTCCTGGAGTGGAAGGGAATCGAAGCCACGGAAAAGCTGGCGACCAGCACCAACGCCAAGGTGGTAATTATCGGCAACGCCAAGAACGGCTTGCCGCTGGTGCTCGAGCCGAAATAAAGCGACAACGAGACTTTGCTGGGTGTTACTGGGGCGGCTGCTATGGGGCCGGCGGTTGCTGTTGCGGCCGTGACTTCTCTGGAGTCTCGGGCTGAGTCTGCTCTTGGCTCTGAGCCTGCTCTCCGTCGGAAAACTCGGCGAGTTCCGCCGTCAGATCGGCGATCTTGGATTTGATGGTCTCGACCTGCGCTTTTTTGTCGCTGATTTCCTGCGCGTCCTGGTCCAGGGTGGCTTTGCCGGCGGTATCGTCGCGATAGTCCGTTTTCGAGTAGTACGAATCACTGTCCAGCGCTTCTTTGCGCTGCAAAACGTTGAGCTCGCCCTCGGACTGCGCTAGATCGGCCTTGGCCTGCTTCAGCGCCGCTTCCAGCTGCGCTTTTTTCTCGGCGCGCTTCTCTTTGGCTGCTTCATCGCTAGTCGCAGCGCCCTTTTCGGCCTTTCCCCCGGGTTTGCTATGCTCCTGGTCGGCCGGGTCTTCGATCTGGTCGCCAGGAGCAGTGGCCGGCTTGGCCTCGCTCGCCGCGCCAGGAGCCGCAGGCAAATCGTCATTGGTCAGGGTGCGTACCGGCTTGGCGTTCTTCTTTTGTTCGCGCGCTCGGCGTGCCGCATCCGCGACCGAGTCATCGCTCTGGCCTTGGCCCTGCGACTGCCCGTTAGCCGTCCCCGGCAAAACGCACAGCGCCAGCAGCAGCGCCGCCGACAAACCGGTCAAAATACTCCGAAATTTAGGACTCATGGCGTGTTCCTCGTGGCTGGCGGTCCAAAGTTCAACATACGCCCCCGGGTGGCCCGGTGCAATTGGGAAGGTTTTTGACGCTGCGAATCAATCACGCCCACTGCGTTTGCGAGACGTGCGGTGCTTGCAAGCGGCTCACTGGCCGCCACCCGCCGAGGCTGCCTGCGGGGTCAGGTCGCGAAAGGCAAAATGGGTCTTCAGGCCCTTAACGGTCTGGCCGTTCGATTCGGCATAGGGATAGATGAAGTAGTTCAGTGGGTCACCCTTCTGCTCGGATGACAATCGGATGTCGCGTCCGTACGTGAACCTGACGCGGTCGGCATCCACCGTGCCAAAGAAGTAATCGCGCTTGGCGGGGTTCTTGGAGGCCTCGGAGGCGTCCACCGGAACCCAGCCGGTACCGTCCAGGTAAAACTCCGCCCAGCAGTGGTAACCGGGAATGTCCCCTTCGGACTTGCCCTCCGGCAGCGGGAAACCGATTTCGAAGCGCGCCGGGATGCCCGACGAGCGCAGCATCCCGATCAGCACGGAGTGAAAGTCGGTGCAGTTGCCGCGCTTGGAATCACAAGCCCACATAGCGTCGCCGCGGCCCCAGCCCTCACCGGACTTGTCGTATTTCATGGTGGTGGCCACGTAGTTGTAGATACGATGCGCCTTTTCCACGGGAGTGGTCGCGCCCGCGGTCTGCTCCTTGGCCAATTCCGCGATGGTGGCATTGAGCGGCACCAGCTTGTCGGGTTGCAGATAGCGCTGCAGCATTACTTTACTGGCTCCGGACGCGTGAGGATCTGCATGGGCTGTCACTTTCTGCAGCGCCGCTACATTTCTCGCATATTCGCGACGGGAAACCTCGAATTTCAGCGTGACGTCGTAGCCGGCGGTGGTTTGCTCGGGCGTCGGTGCGAAAACCGCATAGTTGTTCGCGTATTCGGAGTCGGTCCCCTTGCGGTAGGCAACGGGACTATCCAGCGAAAGTTTGTGAACGGTCTGGTGCTCGTCGCTTTGCGGCAGCGGAATCCATAGCCGCACTTGGCCTTGTTGGCCCTGCCTCGCGGCACCGGCCGGGACGTGCACTTCATAGGTGAAAGCAAAGGAACGTTCGCGCGGCGTGGGGTCGGCGCGGCCAAACCTGACAACCGCGCCGCCGCTCAGCGCTACGAATAGCGCGGCGATTAGCAACGTCGCAATGGCGACGGGTAGGGGTGATTTGTGTTTCACAGGAGACGCCCCCGTCCAAGAATTTTCGATGTGCGGCGCAGCTCAAAGTATATGAATCTTTGACCGGCGCGTCGAGATGCGCCGGCGAGCGCTGAGCGAAGCGGCGGTTTACTCGCAGGAGCGCGTCACTTTGTTATCAGGATCATATTTATCTTTTCCCCGAGGTTTGTGGATCGAGCGGTGGGGCTGGACCTCCATCGTCCACGCCAGCCTGGCCACCGGCGCGCTCCGCAATTATCGCCTACAGACCGCGCAATCCTC
>Ga0209579_10003584_pt1 | contig 11193 bp, 11 predicted proteins | sample Coa_R1_2_FD_187152 | JGI IMG/M metagenome (GOLD analysis project Ga0209579, IMG submission 187152) | Surface soil microbial communities from Centralia Pennsylvania, which are recovering from an underground coalmine fire - Coalmine... | ecosystem: Environmental > Terrestrial > Soil >... | reverse complement strand
CGCGGCCGCCGCCCGAAACCGGAACGGTCCCATCTCAGATCGTCTTCAACGCGTCGATCGCGTCGGCCAGGCGGACGTCGGTGTCGGCCGGCTGACACAGGTACTTGTTGATGGAGTCGCGGCGTTCGAGCGCGGCGTCAATGCGCGGATTGGCCCCGGGCGCGTACGCGCCGACACTGAGCAGATCCTCGCTGTCGCGCAGGGTCGCCATCCAATCGCGGATCTGGCCCACCCGCTTCCGGTGGTCCGGGGTCGTCACGTCGGGCATCGTTCGACTGACGCTCGCGAGGATGTCGATCGCGGGATAGTGATTGCGCGCGGCCAATTCGCGCGAGAGCACGACGTGGCCGTCGAGAATGGCGCGCACCGAGTCGGCAATCGGTTCCGTGTTGTCGTCGCCTTCCACCAGCACGGTGTAGAACCCGGTGATGCTGCCGGAGCCGGAGAGACTGCCGGCACGTTCGAGCAGCCGCGGCAGCAGCGCGAACACGGACGGCGGATAGCCTTTGGCCGTCGGCGGCTCGCCGGCGGCGAGGCCGACTTCGCGCTGGGCCATCGCGAAGCGCGTGACCGAGTCCATCATCAGGAGCACGTGCAGGCCCTGGTCGCGGAACGACTCGGCGATCGCGGTGGCGCTGTAGGCGGCGCGCAGTCGCGCCAGCGGCGGATGGTCGGACGTCGAGACGACGACGACGGATCGCTCGAGGCCCGCGGCGCCGAGATCGTTTTCGAGAAATCCGCGCACTTCCCGGCCGCGCTCGCCGATCAGCCCGAGCACGACGACGTCGGCGCCGGTGTTGCGCGCCATCATGCCGAGCAGCGTGCTCTTGCCGACGCCGCTGCCGCCGAAGATGCCAATGCGCTGGCCGCGGCCGCACGTCAGCAGGCCGTCGATGGCGCGAACGCCGGTGCCGATCGGCACGGCGATCGGCTCGCGCTCGAGCGGGTTGAGCGAGGCGGGATGCAGCGGCGACACGCGAGTCGTGACGAGCGGACCCTTGCCGTCGATCGGCTGTCCGAGGCCGTCGATGACACGGCCGAGCAACCCGTCGCCCGTGGGGATCGTCAGCGCGGTACCGCGCGAGACGATCGGCTGTCCGGGAAGGATGCCGGCGGTCTCGCCGAGCGGGACCGACAACAGACGGCCGTCGCGGAATCCGACGACCTCGAGCGGCAGCGGCGGTCCCACGCGACGGCGGACCTCGCAGATTTCGCCGACGCCGGCCTTGGGTCCGGTCGATTCGATCAGTAGCCCGACGACGCGCACGACGTGGCCGAGCATCGGCGACGGATCGATCGACGGGACGAGGCGGGTGTAGTTGCCGAGCTGAAATGCCTGCGATTCAGCCATGGGCCGTGTCGGCGCTCGCGCCGGACGTGATGTCGGACGCTTCGCCCGATCCGATGAGCGCGCGCGAGACTTCCGCCAGCTGCGCGCTGATGTCGAGATCCATCGCGCCAAACTCGGACTGCACCACGCAGCCGCCGGCGTTGACGGTGGGATCCGCGACGATCTGGACGCGGCCGGGCCACGCGGCGCCATGCGACGCCGCGACGAACGCGGCGTGATCCGCGGGATGCAATCGCACGGTCGCGGGCGCCTGATCATCGAGCCGATCGAGCGCGACCTTGGCCATCGCGGCGATCAACGTGCGATCGAGCGTGATCTCACGACGGACGATCCGCTCGGCGATCGCGACGGCGAGCCTCACCAGTTCGCGTTCGCTGCGGCGCAGCAGGTCGCTGCGCTGACCGGCCATTTCGTCGATGGCTTCCGCCAGACGGCGCAGCATCGCCTCGCCCTGGCGCGCCGCCGCGTCGGCGCCGGAGCGTTCGCCCTGGCCGTAGCCTTTGACGAACGCGTCGCGCTCGAGCGCGGCCAGCCGCTCGGCCGCCGCCGCCGCCTCGGCGGGATCGCGGGCGACGTCGGCCGCGCCCGGCACACGCGCGCCTTTCGCGGCCGCTGCCCCCGGCACGAGCGTCCAGGGAAACGGCTCGGTCGCCGTACCGGCGCGCAGACGAATCGCCTTAGCCGGCATTGGCCTCCGCCGCGGCGTCGCCGATCGTGATCAATCCTTCTTCTTCGAGGGCGCGCGCGATACCCACGACTTCCTGCTGGGCTTTCTCCACCTCGCGCAGTTTCACCGTGCCCATCGACTCCATCTCTTCCTTCTGGAGATCGGCGGCGCGCTTCGACATGTTCGTCAGGAAATGCTGACGCACCGGCTCGCTCGCGCCCTTGAGCGCGATCGTCAGCGTCCGCTTGTCGGCGCGGTTGATCATCTCGCGGATGCCCGCGGCCTCGATCTGGATCAGGTCGTCGAACACGAACATCAGGTTGCGGATGCTGACCGCCAGGTCGGGCGAAAGGGCTTCGATCTGCTCGAGCGCGCCCCGGCTCATGCCCTTGTCGAGACGGTTGAACAGCTCGGCCACGGCGCGCATGCCGCCGCGCTGCTCGCGCCGCACGTTGGCCAGACCCCGCAGCCGTTGTTGAATCACCGTCGAGACGTGCGCGATCACATCGGGCGGAATGTCCTGCAGGCTGGCCATCCGCATCAGCACGTCCGTGCGGAGTTCCTCGGGCAGCTGCGCCAGCAGTTGCGCGCCGTTCGTGGTACTCAGGTGCGCCAGAATCACCGCGATCGTCTGCGGATGCTCGCCGACGACGAACTTCGCCAGCTGCTGCGGATTGGCCTTGTCGAGTGAATCGAAGCCCGCTTGCGTCTTGACGCCGTTGGCGACCTTGTCGAGCAGACGCCGCGATTGATCCGGCGCCATGGCCTTCGCCAGCAGGCGCTTCGCGTGATCGATCCCGCCGGCCGTCACCGACGCGCCCGCGATCGCGAGCTGCCGCAGCTCGGTCAGCACCAGATCGTTCTGCTCCGTGGAGATATTGCCGAGCGTGGCGATCTCGCGGACGATGCGTTCGATCTCGTCTTCCTGAAAGTGCTTGAACAACGCGGCCGACGCGTCGTCGCCCATCGCGACGAGCGCGATGGCGGCCTTGCGGACGCCGGGTACCTGCGCGTCGGTCGCCATCAGCGTTCCTCTTCCGCGAGCCACGTGCGCATGATGCGCGCCACGTACTCGGGCTCTTCACTCGCGAGTTTCGCCACGCGCCGCGCGAGCAACGGACGTTTCTCATCGCCCGTGCCCTCGAGTTCGGGCGTGCCGCCGGCATAGCGGCCCTCGAGCTCGCCGACGGTCGGCGGCCTCGACACCGTGGCGGTGGCGCCGGCGGCCGCGGGCAGCGCCGCGGTGGCCTTCGGCGCCGTCAGCGCGCGCCGTGCCATCGGCCGCAGGAATCCGAAAATCGCCAGCGTCCCAATCAGCACCGTGCCGAGCAGCCGCAGCGCCGACATGCCGTCGTCGTGCAGCATCTTCTTGGCTTCGTCGCCGACCCCGGCCCAGCCGGAGGGCGCGGGCGCGACGTCGGGCTCCGACGGCGTGTCGAACGCGATGCTGTCGACCGTGAGCTGATCGCCGCGCGTCTCGTCGAAGCCGACGGCCGACGCGACGAGCTTGTGGATCCGCTCCAGCTCTGCGGGCGAGCGAGGTTTGGCCGGAGCGATCTCGCCCGGCTTCGCCGCGGCGCGCTCCTCATCGAGAATGACCGCGACCGACAGGCGCGCCAACTGGCCGCCGGGACTCGTGCGATGGCTCGTGAGCTGTCCCACTTCGTAGTTGGTGGTCTCGGTCGATCGATTGGTGCCGGACATAATCGTGGCGGTCGCGCCTGGCAGCGGCGGCGCCGCCGGAATTGCGGCCGCACCTGGCGCTGGAGTTGCGGTGCCCGCGGGCGTCGTCGCCGCCGGCGTGGTCGCGGCCGCAGCCGCGTCAGCCGGCGCGCCGGTGACACCGGGCGCGGACGTTGACAGCGCGGGAGGCAAATTGGCCCGTGCGCCGGCCGCACCCTGCGGATTGCTGCGCGCGTCCGACTCGCTGATCGTCTGCTTGCTGCGGACGACCGATGACGGATCGAACTTCACTTCGGTGACGTCCTCGACGTCCGACTTGAGGCGGGCCGACACGTTCACGCGGACGTGGCCCGCGCCGACGACCGGCTCGAGCATCGCGACGACCTGCGCCGCCGTGTCGCGCTCGATGCGCTGCTCGCGATCCAATCCGACCGCCGAGGACGCTTCGTCGCCCGCATCGCCTGAAGGCGTGAGCGAACGGCCGTACGTGTCCAGAATGACGACCGACTCCGGCCGCAGCGACTCGACGCTGGCGGCAATCAGCCCGGTAATCGCCTTGACGGTCGATGGCGGCAGCGGCTTGTTGTTGCGCAGCTTGAGCACGACCGACGCCTTGGCGGATTCCGCTTTGTCGGTGAAGAGCGATTCCTTCGCCATCGCGATGTGCACGCGCGCGCTGACGACGTCGCTCAAGGTGCCAATCGTGCGGCCGAGCTCGCCCTCGAGCGCGCGGCGGAAGTTGACCTGCTCGAGGAACTCGGTCGTGCCGAACGCCGGACGATCGAAGATCTCGAAGCCGATCCGGCCGGCCGACGGCAACCCGCTGCCCGCGAACTGCAGACGCATTTCATCGACGCGCTCGGCCTGCACGCGGATCGTGCGGCCGCCGTCGGTCAACTGATACGGCACTTTCGCGTTCTTCAATTGACTGGTCAACGCCGATGCCGACTCCGCGTCGAGATCGGACGCCAGCAGCGCGTAGTTGGGCTCGGACATCCAGTACGCCGATCCGACGACGATGCCGACGACGGCCGCGAAGGCGAGCGCGAGCGTCGCGGTCTGCTTGGGACCGAGCGACTTGATGAGCGACTTGAGGGGAGCGAACAAATCAGAGTTCATAGAGGTTCGTCACGCACGGGATCGGGCTAGATCGCGATCTTCATCACGTCTTGGTACGCGCTCACGAGCTTGTTGCGGATTTGCACGGTGAGCTGCAGCATCACGTCGGCGCGCTGCAGCGCGATCATCGCTTCGTGCACGTCGCCCGATCCGTCGAGCATGCGCCCCACGGCGGTGTTGGCGTCGGTGTCCGCGTTTTCGAGATTGCCGAGCAGATCGCCGAACGACACGCCTCCGCTCGACGCGTCCCCCGACGCTCCGGCGGCGGACGTGGACGAGGAGACGCCCGCAGGCGTCAAGGGCAGAGTGGCAGAGCTGATGGGATCGATAGCCATGGTTATTTGCCGAGCTCCAGCGCTTTGGAAAGCGTGTCGCGAATGAGTGTGATCGCGGAGAGATTGGCTTGATAGGCGCGGGCGGCGCCGACCATGTTGACCATCTCTTCCGGCACGTCGACGTTCGGTTCCGCCACGAAGCCGTCCGCGTCGGCGTCGGGATGACCCGGCTCGTAGCGGCGGCGGAATGCGGACTGATCCTCGGTGACGTCGGCGACTTTCACGCCGGTCGTCGAGTCGGATGCGCGATCGAGCGAGGCGCCGAACGAATCGGGGCCGGTCGATTCAAGGACGACCTCGCGGCGCCGATACGGTTCATTGTTGGGCCCGCGCGTCGAGTCCGCGTTCGCGAGGTTCGACGCGGCCACTTCGAGCCGCGCGCGCTGCGCATCGAGGCCCGTCGCGCTGGATTGAATCGCCGACAGCAGTGTGGGCATGGGCTATTTCTCGTTGATGGCGTAGCGAATCTGCTTGAACTTGTTCGCCAGGACGGTCTCGGCCTGGCTGAAGTCGGCGGCCGCTTGCGTCATCTTCAGCAGCTCGTGATCGAGCTGGACGTTGTTGCCGTCGCGCTTGGCCGCCAGCCCCTCGGTTTCCGTCGTCGGAATTGCGTTCGACCCGGTCTTGGCGGTCGGAATGTGCCTGCTGTTGGTGACGGTGACGGCCGAGGCAGCGAGCTGCGTCTGCAGCTGCTGGTCGAAGCTCACTTCGCGCGTCTGGTACCCCGGCGTGTCGAGATTGGCCAGATTGCCGGCCGCCGCGGCTTCACGCGCGACCGCCCGGGTCATCTGCCGGCCGAGCGCCGACATGATGGCGGCGTCGCTAATGGTGTTGCCCACCGAAGCCTCCTCCTGCACAACCCGGCACACGCACGTGCCGCGGCGACAACCGCAAAAGCAAGACTGATACCGGACGCGGATCGGGCCTGATCTCGGCGATCCAGCGATCTGCGGCCCCAACAAACTGTCGGCGGACCGACGGCGGGTGTCGGGTTCTGCAGTCCAGGAGACGGGTGTTGCTCGCGCAAGCGAGACCCGTCCCCTGCATTTTTGATAACGTCTTCCTGCGTGCCCACCGATCCATCGCCGCTCAGAATCCTGCTGGTCGAAGACGAGCCCGAGCTGCGTCAGTTGATCGCCGACTCGCTCGAGGCCGACGGCTTCATCGTCGCGCAGTCGACCGACGTGAAAGACGCGATCGAGCGGCTGCAGGGATTTGCGTATGACGGTCTGGTGACCGACTTGCGGCTGCCCGACGGCGACGGCATGGCCGTGCTCGACGAGGCGCTCAGCCGCTATCCCGGCATGCGCTGCGTCGTCGTGACCGGTTTCGGCGGCGTGGACGAGGCCGTCAAGGCGATCAAGCGCGGCGCGGTGGATTTTTTGATCAAGCCGTTCCAGCTCGTCCAGCTCGTCCAGATCATGCGGACGGCCATCAACGAGCGGCGGCTCCGCCAGGAGAACGCGGAACTGCGCGCGAAGCTCCACGATCGTTTTCGGTTCGATTCGATCGTCGGCGGCAGCAAACCGATGAAACACGTGTTCTCGACGCTCGAGCTGGTGGCGCCGATGAACACGACGGTGCTCATTCAAGGCGAAACCGGCACCGGCAAGGAGCTGGTCGCGCGGACGATTCACTACAACAGTCCGCGCCGCGAGCAGTCATTCGTGGCGTTCAGCGCGGCGGCGATTCCGGAAGGATTGGTCGAAGCGGAGCTGTTCGGCCACACGAAGGGCGCGTTCACCGGCGCCATTCAAGCGCGAACGGGCCGCTTCGAACTCGCCGACAAGGGCACGCTCTTCATCGACGAAGTCGCGTCGATGTCGATGTCGATTCAGGCGAAATTGCTGCGCGTGTTGCAGGAGCGCGAGGTCGAACGCGTCGGCACGTCGCGCCCCGTGAAGATCGATGTGCGCGTACTCGCGGCCACCAATGTCGATCTGCTGAAGCTGGTGCAGGACGGATCGTTCCGCGAAGATCTCTATTACCGGCTCAACGTCGTCCGCGTGGTCTTGCCGCCGCTGCGCGCGCGGCCGGAAGACGTGCCGATGCTGGCGCAGCATTTCGTGCAGCAGTCGTGCAAGAACAACAACCTGCAGGCGAAGACGCTCAGTCAGGCGACGCTCCGGGTGCTCATGTCGCACACGTGGCCCGGAAATATTCGCCAGCTCGAAAACGCCGTCGAACACGCCGTCGTCATGAGCGCCGGCGCGCTCGAGCTTCAGCCGGAGATGCTGCCGGCAGAGCTGATGAACCCCGGCGCCTCGCACCAAGGCACGGCGATTCCAATTCCCGATGAGGGCCTCGACTTCGCGGCCGTCATGGCGGGCATCGAGAAGGATCTACTGGTGCGCAGTCTCGAACGCACCGGCGGCAACAAACGCCAGGCCGCGCGGCTGCTCAACCTCAGCCGCACGACGTTGATCGACAAGGTGCAACGGCTCGGCATCGGCGGCGGTGACGCGGCGGCTGAAGACTGAGGATCCCGCCAACGCGATGCTGTTCTTTGCTCGCATCCATACGAAGTCTCTGACGCGTGTAGAAGTTCTGTCCTCGGTGTGTGTTTCTCGAGCCACTCGGTCGCAAGCTCGCGGACGATGAAGTGCCCGTTGGGCGCGCGAAATGGATCGCTCGCGGCCAGCTTCTCCATAGCCGCACGAACGTCCGCATCGGAGAAGCCGTCAAGAGCCATGATCCCCGCTTGGCGGACGATCCGGTCGGCGTTCGTAAGCGAGCGAAGAAGCGTGTTGTGGACCAACGCCCGGTTCGCGGCGCTCATGGGCACCGGGGGCTGCCTACTCATCAATAGCCCCAGAGTGTGCATCGCCGCAACACTGCGCCCCTGATCACCCGAGCGCTGGGGCTCGACCAGCTTGACCAGCGGGCTGACGCCAATTTCACCGAGAGCGATCACCCCATCCTGAGCCAAGCCTCCGGTCTGGATCGCGCCGAGGAGTGCATTGAGCGCGCGCGGGTCGTGGAGCCCGGCGACGACGCTGATAATGGTGGCGTAGCCCTCGGTATCGCTCTCTGTCAGCGACCCCGGGCCACCACTGTTCTCACGAGCATTCTCACGGTCAAGCAACCGGATGAGCGCGAGTGTGACGCGGTCGGCCTCCGCGGGGTACTTCCGGAGCAATTCGGGAGGTTCGCTTAGGCTCAGGAGATGTCCGAGCGCCTCCATGCGAATCGCGGGAACCTCGCTGTCGAGTCGGGTCAGCGTCTCCGACAGTGTCTGCGCCCACGCGGGGCACGCGAAAAGCGTGAGCACGCCCGCGACGCGAAGGATCGATCGGGAATTCACTGACGCGGATGTTATCCCCGAAAGTCACTTGAGCTGACGGCATGCGACTGACTGAGAGCGGCCCGATGCGCGTCAGACCGAAATCGCGCTGGAGGGAGTGAGCGGTTCGAGCACGAGTGCGAAGGCATGTTTGGTTTCGCAGCCGCGTAGCACTCGTGCGATACGCGACAGGTCGAACCGCGAACGGACGGAAGTGCGATTTCGAGGGCCGGCTCTCCGGAGGTCGCAGGGCGTCAGCTCAAGTGGCTTTCGGGGATAGACCGAATTGGGTGCAGCCTTGGCCTCTAGACCCGAAGTGTCTTACCTCATGACACGGTCCGACTATGCATGCGTTTCCGGCAGTTCCAACATCAGTCTGGCGCCGCCCGAGTATTCGCTGTCCAGTCGCAGCGTGCCTCCGTGTTTCTCTGCGATCCACCTTGCGACCGCGAGTCCGCACCCTGGCGCTCGGCCGGCGACGAAGGGCTCGAAGATCGACTCGGATTCCCCCGGCGGCACGCCGGCGCCGTTATCAATGACCGACAAACGGATGCGTTCACCTGTGGACGACAAATCAAACCGGATTTCGGGAGCCGGCCGATCTCGCACCGCGCGTTCAGCGTTGAGCAGCAAATTCGCAATCACGCGAATCAGCTCGCCCTCGTCGCCGAGCACCGGCGCATGCGACACGCCGTCGACGGCAACCGAGATCTGCGCGCGATTGAGTGAATATTTTCTAAGCGCGACGGTGCGCTCGCACAACGGACGAAGGTCGAGCCGCCGCGGCGTCCCGGCCTCACCCGTCACCAAGGCGGCCAGCGCCTGGAGCCTGGCGCCGACTTGGTCGGCATGAGCCTTGATGCGCTGCGCGCGTTCGCCTGACTTGGCGGAATCATCCGGCCGCGCCGCAATCATCTCGGCATTGCCTGAGATGACCTGCAGGGCGTTGCCCGCCTCGTGAACAGCCGTCGTCAGAAGCCGCGCGACCGTCGTCAGCCGGTTCAGGCCGTCGAGTTGTTCAGGGGACCAAGGCGACGGCTTCATCGGGCCATTTCTCCATTGCTCCATTCTTCCATTGCCCCATTGCCCCATTGGCCCATTGGCCCATTGGCCCATTGCCCCATTGCCTCATGACAGACCGAACCCGTGATCCGTCCTTGGGAACCATCCCGCCGGGTCCGGTGTCTACCCCGGAGCCAGCCAGCTGACGACCGCTTGGGGCTGGCCGCGGCCGACCTTGTGGCCGAACCCGGGACCACATACACTAAGGTGTCATTTTTCCGGGAGTTGGCGGCTGAGGGTCGGTCCTTTGACCGGCCGAGTCGCCGCCGGGGCCCGGGTGTTCGGACATGCGCGACCGCCCGGAGGCGGCCGCGGCGAAGGAGTTCAGGCATGCACATCGACGAGCGGGTCGTCGGCAACGTAATGATTCTCGACGTCAAGGGCAAGATCACGCTCGGTGAGGGCGACGAGACGTTGCGGGAACGCATCAACCAAATGATCGGCAAGGATCAGAAGCGGATCCTGCTCAACCTGGCCGACGTGCCGTACATCGACAGCGCGGGCCTCGGCGAAATCGTCCGCACCTTCACGACGGTGAAGAACAAGGGCGGACAACTGAAACTGGTCAACCTGACCAAACGCATCACGGATCTCTTGATGATCACGAAGCTGCTCACAGTCTTCGAGACCTTCGAGACGGAGCCGGACGCGCTGAAGAGCTTCTCATAGGCCGGTCGGCGGGCATGTCCCGCCTGCTCATGGCCCCCCATTCCGCGTCTCCCTCGACCCCGGCAACGCCGGCGCGCACGACCGATGCCGTGCGAAGCCGGGCGTCCGTGATGCCTCTACTGGCTTCGCTCCGGCCGAAGCAGTGGACCAAGAATCTGCTCGTCTTCGCGGGCCTGATCTTCGCGCCCAAGCTGCAGGATCCCGGCGCCGTCAAGAGCGCACTCGCCGCGTTCGTCGTCTTCTGTGCCCTGTCGAGCGTCGTCTACCTCGTCAACGACGTGCGCGACTGCGAGGCGGACCGGCGGCATCCGGAAAAATGCCGGCGTCCGATTGCCTCAGGCGCGCTGTCGCCGCGCGTCGCGATCGCGGCGGCGGTCGTGATCGGCGCGGCCGCGGTGGCCGGCGCGCTCGCCGTGAACACCGCGTTCGCCGTCGTCAGCGTCATTTACCTCACGATGCAGGTGTCCTACTCGCTGTGGCTGAAGCACATCGTGATCGTGGACGCGCTGACGCTGGCAAGCGGATTCGTGCTGCGCGCGATTGGCGGCGCGGTGGCGATCAACGTGCCGTTCAGCAATTGGCTGCTCTTGATGACGCTGCTCGGCGCGCTCTTCATCGGGCTGAGCAAGCGCCGCGCCGAAATCACGGCGCTCGCAGACGAGGCGAAGAGCCACCGCCGCATTCTGGCGGAATACAACACGTATCTGCTGGATCAGATGATCGGCGTCGTCACGGCGTCGACCGTGCTGGCCTACGCGTTTTACACGATGAGTCCGGAGACCGAGGCGCACTTCGGCACGAAGCGCCTCGCCTACACGATTCCCCTCATCATCTACGGAATTTTTCGCTACTTGTATCTGGTGCATCGGCGCGAAGGCGGCGGCAATCCCTCGGAATTGCTCGTCACCGACCGGCCGCTCCTGATTTGCGGAGCGCTGTGGACGGCGTCGGTGTTGGTGATTCTCTACGGGCCATGGCGCTAGACGCGATCCACGGCCGCTAACCAAGGAAACCATCGAGACGA
>Ga0209579_10003582_pt1 | contig 11200 bp, 5 predicted proteins | sample Coa_R1_2_FD_187152 | JGI IMG/M metagenome (GOLD analysis project Ga0209579, IMG submission 187152) | Surface soil microbial communities from Centralia Pennsylvania, which are recovering from an underground coalmine fire - Coalmine... | ecosystem: Environmental > Terrestrial > Soil > Unclassified... | reverse complement strand
GGCGCGGGATGCGTGTGGTGCGCGAGGAAAGCGAACTGGAAGCGCGACTCGAAGAGGCGCAAAGCGAGGCCAAGTCGGCGTTTGGGGATGCGTCAGTATTTTTGGAGAAGTATCTGGCGCGGGCCCGGCACCTGGAAGTGCAGATGCTGGCCGACACACACGGAAATTTGCTGCATTTGTGGGAGCGGGATTGTTCGGTGCAGCGGCGACACCAGAAAGTGGTGGAAGTAGCGCCGGCGCCGAATTTAGCGGCGAGCGTTCGGAATGAGTTGTGCGCGGCTGCCGCGCAACTGGCGCGCAAGGCGAAGTACAGAAACGCAGGAACGGTGGAGTTTTTGTACGACGTTGACGCGCAGAAGTGGTACTTCATCGAGGTAAATCCGCGCATTCAGGTGGAGCACACGGTCACGGAGATGGTGACCGGCATTGATATCGTGCGCGCGCAAATCCTGGTAGCTCAAGGGCATGGATTGCACGACGACGTGATGAGGTTGCCTCGGCAGGAAAGTGTGCCGTTGTATGGATCCGCTTTGCAGTGCCGCGTGACCACGGAAGATCCCGAGAAGAATTTTGCGCCGGACTACGGAAAGATTTCGACGTACCGATCGCCGGCGGGATTTGGGATCCGGCTGGACGGCGGGACGGCGTATGCGGGAGCTTCGCTGGCGCCCTATTACGATTCACTGCTGGTGAAGGTGACGGCGTGGGGCACGAATCTGCCGGAAGCATGCCAGCGGATGGACCGCGCGCTGCGGGAGTTTCGGATTCGCGGGGTGAAAACGAATATTCCGTTCGTCGAGAACGTGGTGAATCACCCGAAATTTCGCTCGGGCGAAGTGACGACGGGGTTTCTGGAGCAGTATCCGGAACTGTTTCGGTTCCCGAAGCGTGGAGATCGCGCAACGAAGCTGCTGACGTATCTGGGCGATGTAATTCTGAACGGGAACCCGGAGGTGAAAGGGAAGGCGGTGCCGGTGGCACTGGAAATGGCCGCGGTGCCCGCGGCGAACGCGGTGGTTACGCCGGAGCCGGGGACGCGGCAGCTGCTGAAGAAATTAGGGCCAGTGAAATTTGCGGAGTGGGCGAAAAAAGAGAAGCGGCTGCTGCTGACGGACACGACTTTTAGAGACGCGCACCAGTCGCTGATGGCGACGCGGGTGCGGACCTACGACCTGCTGGCGACCGCGCCGTTTGTGGCGGAGCGGCTGGCGAATTTATTCAGTCTGGAAATGTGGGGAGGCGCGACGTTTGATACTGCGCTGCGCTTTCTGCGCGAGGATCCGTGGCAGCGGCTGCGGGAATTACGCGCGGCGGTGCCGAATATCTGCTTTCAGATGCTGCTGCGCGGGGCCAACGCGGTGGGGTATGCGTCTTATCCGGATAACGTGATACGCGAATTCGTGCGCGAGGCTTATGCCGAGGGGATGGATATTTTCCGGGTGTTCGATTCTTTGAATTCGATTGAGAACATGCGGGTGTCGCTGGACGCGGTGCTGGAATCGGGCGGCGTGTGCGAAGGGGCGATTTGTTACACGGGCGACATTCTGGACAAGACGAGACCGAAATATTCGCTGAAATATTATGTGGGGCTCGCGAAGCAGCTGGAAAAGCTGGGAGTGCATTTTCTGGCCATCAAGGATATGGCGGGTTTGTGCAAACCGTATGCAGCGTTTGAGCTGGTGAAGAGATTGAAAGAAGAGGTGGCACTGCCGGTTCATTTTCATACGCACGATACGAGCGGGATGAACGCGGCAACGGTGTTGAAAGCGGCGGACGCGGGTGTGGACATAGCGGACGGCGCGGTGGCAGCGATGAGCGGCGGCACGAGTCAACCAAATCTGAATGCGATCGTCGCCGCACTGCGGAACACTCCGCGGGACACGGGCGTGGATCTGGCAGCGCTGAATGATTGCTCGGACTACTGGGAGACGGTGCGGACGTATTATTTGCCATTTGATTCGGGGCCAAAGGCGGGGAATGCGCGGCTGTATGAGCACGAAATTCCGGGTGGGCAATATACGAATTTGCGCGAGCAGGCGACGGCGATGGGCTTGGGGCATCGTTGGCGCGAAGTGGAGCGGATGTATGCCGACGTGAACCAGTTGTTCGGTGACATTGTGAAGGTGACGCCGTCGAGCAAAGTGGTGGGCGACATGACGTTGTTCCTGATGGCGAAGGAGATGACGGTTGCGGATGTGTTGAAGCTGGACGAGCACCACGATGTGGCGTTTCCGAATTCGGTGGTGGACATGTTTTCGGGCGTGCTGGGAACGCCGCCGGATGGCTGGCCGCGCAAGGTGCAGAAGATATTGCTGCGCGGCGCGAAGCCGGTAGAGGGTCGGCCGAGCGCGGCGATGGCGGCGGCGGATTTTACGGCTGAGAAGGAAGCGCTGGAGAAAAAGGTCGGGCACGCCGTACCAGACGATGATTTGCTGAGCTATCTGCTGTACCCAGAGGTATTCCTGAAGTTTGATAAATTCCGACAGGCGCATGGCGATGTCAGCGTGCTGCCGACGCCGCCGTTTTTTTATGGGTTGAAGTCGGGCGAGGAGATTACGGTTTCGATCGAGGCGGGCAAGACGCTTATCATTAAATATATGACGGCCAGCGACCCGCATCCGGATGGCACGCGGACGCTGTTTTTTGAGTTGAACGGGCAACCGCGCGAAGTAAGTGTGCGAGACAAGTCGCTGCGGGTGGTGGAGCGCGCGCATCCGAAGGCGGACGCGGCCGATGCCGGACAGGTGGGCGCACCGACGGCTGGAGTGATCAGCGGGATCGCAGTGCAGGCGAACCACACGGTGGAGCGTGGTGCTAAACTGATGACACTGGAAGCGATGAAGATGCAATCGAACATTTATGCGCCCATCGCCGGCCGTGTAGCAAAGCTGCTGGTAGCGCCGGGACAAAGCGTGGAAGCCAAAGACCTGCTGGTGACGATCGCCCCGTGAGCATGAACGCCCCGTGAGTGAAGGACAACTCCGCAGACACGACAGTTTTCGATCGAAGTTCCTGAGAAATCAGAGGAGCCTGGTGGTGTATCTGCCGCCCGGTTACGAGGAGCAGCCGGAACGGCGGTTTCCCGTTTTGTATTTACATGACGGGCAAAATCTTTTTGATGGATCGACGTCATACATTCCAGGGCAGGATTGGCAGGTTGGGCAGACGGCGAGCACGGAAATTCAGGCCGGCCGGGTCGAGCCGCTGATCATCGTGGGGATTTACAACACGGGAAAGTCGCGGATTGGCGAGTACACGCCGACGAAAATGCCAAGGCTGGGTGGCGGACGCGCGGACCGCTACGGAAGGTTTTTGCTGGAAGAGTTGATGCCGTTCGTGCACCGCGAGTACCGGGCGGAAGGCGGAGCGTGGCGTACGGGGATCGGCGGGTCGTCGCTGGGCGGACTGGTATCGCTGTACCTGGGATTGTCGCGGCCGGATGTGTTCGGGAAGATTGCGGCGCTTTCGCCTTCGGTGTGGTGGAACCAGCGGGTGATTCACCGGTTTTCCGAGGAGATTCAGGTGCACGCGCGGGCGAAAATCTGGCTGGACATTGGCACGCGAGAGGGTCCGCGGATTGTGGAGGATGTGGAGCGTTATCGCGACATTTTGCTGGGGCGCGGCTGGCGGTGGGATGTGGATTTGCACTACGAGCGCGTGGAAGGTGGCGAGCACAACGAGGCGGCGTGGGCGAAGCGCGTGGGTCCGTTTTTGCGGTTTTTGTATCCGGAGGGGTAGTGGGGGCGTTATACTGCGCGGCCTCACCATGGTGCAGGGGGTTAGCGTGGCGGAACAGCGACCACTGACGATTCTTTGCGTTACCACCTATGAAAAAGGGCAGGAGTTTATGCGCACCTGCAAGGCGATCGGGTGCCGGGTGTTTCTGTTGACGGTGGAGAAGCTGCGGAATGCGGAGTGGCCGCGCGAGGCGATTGACGAATTTTTTTTCATGCCGGAGGAGCTACCGCTGGCCGACTTGTTGAAGGCGGTGAGTTATGCGGCGCGCTCGCGGAAGATTGACCGGATTGTGGCGCTGGACGAATTTGATATGGAGAACGTGTCGGCGATCCGCGAGCATTTGCGGATTCCCGGCATGGGGCTGACGACAGTGCGGTACTTCCGGGACAAGCTGGCGATGCGGGCGCGGGCGAAGGAAGTGGGAATTGCCGTACCGGGGTTTGTGCACGTGTTGAATCATGACGAACTGCGGGAGTTCATGGCGACCGTGCCAGGTCCGTGGCTGCTGAAGCCGCGCTCGCAGGCTTCGGGTATCGGGATGAAAAAGATCCAGCGGCCGGCAGAGTTGTGGCCGTGGCTGGACAGGTTGGGGGATGAGCAGTCGCACTTTTTGCTGGAACAGTTTGTGCCGGGGTGCGTGTTTCATGTGGACAGCGTGGTGAGTGAGAAGCAGGTGGTGTTCGCGGAAGCGCACGCGTATGGAACGCCGCCGCTCGACGTTTCGCATGGCGGGGGAGTGTTTACGACGCGGACGCTGGATCGGGACAGCGAGGACGCCAGGGCCTTGCTGGCGATCAACCAAGAATTGATAGAGGGGCTGGGGTTGATGCGCGGAGTGACGCACGCGGAATTTTTGAAGGCACATGCGGATGGGAAGTTCTATTTTATTGAGATAGCGGCACGGGTGGGCGGAGCTTACATTTCGGACGTGATTGAGAATGCCACGGGCGTGAATTTGTGGCGGGAGTGGGCGAAGCTGGAAGTCGGGGCGGGGAAGGAGGCATACTCGCTGCCGAGCGCGCGGAAGGATTACGCCGGGGTGATCGTTTCGCTGGCAAAGCAGGAACAGCCGGATACATCGGCGTACAACGATCCGGAGATTGTGTATCGCGTGAAGAAGTATCATCACGCGGGATTTATTGTGAAATCCGCGAATGCCCCGCGGGTGAAGGAATTGCTGGACAGATACGCGGTGCGTTTCGTGAGTGATTTTGTGGCTTCGCAACCGGTGCCGGAGAAGCCGACGGCATAGACATCGCCGGAAAAGCAGAGGTCTCGCTTCGCCGCGAGTGACAAATTCAGAGTCGAAAACGGCGAAAAGTTTTCCACATTGCCCTTGGGGCAGGTAACGGGACTGGACCAGAGGGTAGTTACTTTCACGCACAAAAAGTTGATAGGTTGTTTGCAGTGGTTCTCGCGGGGGAATAAAGTTTTGAATTGCCCCGGTTGAAATCTGAACGGGTGGCCTATCCCTGGAGGATCAATGTGGGGGAACGCTAAGAAGCCGGAAACGCCGCAAGCCGCGCAACCGGAGCCGAAGAGTTTCGCAGTAAATCAAATGAATCAGAATCAGGCGCCGAAGCCAGCTCCGGCGACTTGGGAGGGAACAACTGCAATGAGTACAGATGCGATGCGTCCATTGGGTGGAGCGACCGGCGACCGCGCGACGGCCAGACTGGGAGCCAGCCTGCACGTGAAAGGCGAAATAACCGGGAGCGAAGATCTGCTGATCGACGGCTCGGTAGAAGGGTTGATCCAGCTGGACGAGCGGAAGCTCACGGTTGGAGCGTCCGCTAAGCTGACCGCCGACATCATTGCTCGCGAAGTAGTGGTGTATGGCAGCGTAAAGGGCAACCTTCGCGCCAAGGACCGGATCGAAATCAAGAAGGATGGATCGGTGAATGGCGACCTGACCACGGCGCGCATCATGATTGAAGACGGCGCCTACTTCAAGGGCTCGATCGAAATTGACAAGAGCGGGGAGAAGGATTCGCACGGCAGCGCGTTTGCGAAGACGAGCGCGCCGGCAGCGGCCGCGGCGGGTCCGAAGAGCATTTAGTCCGAGTTTGTCGCAGGGAGCAAGGCGGCGCGCTTGCCAACAGGCGCGCCGCCTTGTCTGTTTGTGGAGTAGCCACCCACCGTTGGCATCGTAGTTACCTCTATTGACACGTTACGTTTTATTCGTCACGCTACCAGGTACTGTATCAAAAAGTGTATCCAGGCGAACAGGTATGGTGCACCCTGTTCGCGCCGGGAGCGTGCCCTCCGATGCGACGAAGAACGCCTGCGGCAGAGACGCCGATTCATGCGCTCTGGTGTGCCTGCGGCGCTTGGTATGCGCTGGTGTTTGCCGGGTGCGGTGGTGGATCGGTGGCGCAAAGTCCGCCCCCACCTCCACCTGCGGCGGATTTCGTAATAACCATTTCTCCTTCTTCCGTGAATGTCGCACAGGGAACAACCAGCACGGGAATTCAGGTGACCGTGCAGGCGTTGAACGGATTTGCCGGGGGAGTGCAAGTGACTCTGAGCGGGATACCGGCCGGAGTTGCCGCCAACCCTGCGAGCCCATTTCTGATGCAGACTGGGGCGAGTACGACGTTGCTGCTGGGCGCATCAGCGACCGCCGCGGTGGGGAATACAACGGTAATGGTACAGGGAGTGAGTGGGAGTCTTTCGCACACCGCGACGCTTGCCTTGACGGTACAGAACGGAGTGGCCGCGACGGTTTCGCGGAGCACGTACGTGCGGACCGACGCGGCAGCGGAGATGGACGATCCCGCCGGAGAACCGCACCATCGCCATATGGCTTATGACGCAGCGAATCAACACCTTTTTGTCGCCAATCGCGCCGAGAACCGAGTCGAAGTGCTATCCGGGCAGGATGGTTCGCGCATAGCGGCGGTGGACGTAGCGGGGCCGAGCAGCGCGGACGTGTCGGCGGATGGCAAGACCATTTGGGTTGGCACCGTGACGGAACAAATTGCGAGGATTGATACCGGCACATTACAACGCACGGGCACGTTGCACATGAGCGGGGTAGAGCCTGTGGCGAATACCCTTTTTGACCGGCCGGAAGAGGTGGTCGCACTGTCGGGTGGCGCGCTGATGGTGCGTCTGCGACAGGCGGGCGGGACTGAGTCGCTGCTTGCGCTCCTTAATCCGATCGACAATTCGCTGGCGAATTTAACTGCAGCGGTGCCGCAGATCTTCCAGAACGGCGCGGGGGTGATGGCACGTTCGGGTGACCATACGCGGGTGATCGCGTGTGCGAATGACAGCAGCGGAGAAGCTGCGGTGTTTGATGGCAACGGGAATGTGGGGGTAGGGGCGAAGGCGATCAGTGACGGTGCCATTGCTTATGCAGTCAGCAATCAGAACGGCTCGCAGTTCGCAGTGGTGATAGCGAGTGGAAGCAGCGAGGAGGTCGTGCTGCTCGATTCGGACTTGAACTTGTTGTCCACACGCAGCACTAACGCCGCGCGCGGGTTAGTCTTTTCCAGTGATGGCACGACGATTTATCTGGCGGAGACGCAAAACGGGAACGCCGTGCTGACAGCGCTGGCGGCTACGGACCTGCATTTATTGGGGCAGATCGAGGACCTGAACCTGCAGAGCGTTGCTTCTGAAATTGAGCAGGTGGATGAGACGGCGCTGGTGTTTGGAGTGAGCAATCGGGGAGTGAGTGTTGTGGATGCCGCGAACCCCGGAACGATTGCTTCGGCGTTGCCAACGATCGCGAATCCGCCGGCGGCTTCACCGAGCGGCGGGCCCAACGAAGGAGGAACCGCAATTACGCTGATCGGGCAGAACTTCGGCGCGAATCCGGCGGTGCACTTTGGCGGGCAGGGGGCGGCCAGTGTCGGCGCGGGTAGCGGGACGCAAATACAGGCAACTTCTCCCGCGAGTGCCAGCAGCGGCGCAGTGAACGTAGCCGCTTATTTCGGCGATGGCTCGTTGGCACTGGCGCCGGACGCATTCAGTTACGGCCCGCAGGTGCTGGAGGTGTTACCCGGCGCGGGAAACGCAGCGGGAGGCGACAGTGTGGCGATCTACGGATATGGATTTGGGGAAGATGCCAGCAAGATCGCCGTCCAGTTTGGTTCGACCGCTGGAGCGGTGCAGAAAGTGGAAGACGTCGGCGCGGTTAGTACTTCACTGGGGCTGGATGCCACGTACCCATTTCCATTGCAGCGAGTGACGCTTAGCTCGCCGGCGGGATCGGCGGGAATCATGGATCTCACGGTGAGCGCCCCCAGCGGGAGTGCAGTCGCTCGACAGGCATTTCAGTACCTGCAGGCGGAGCAGGTTTATGCCAAGGCCGGTTTCTACAAGTTTTTGACTTACGACCAGAAACGCCAATGGATTTATCTGAGCAATATTGATCATGTGGATGTTTTGGATCTGAAGGCAGGGGAATTCCGCGCGGGAATACTGCCGCCTGGCGGGCCGCCGCCGGATGCGTTGATCCGACAGGTCACATTGACGCCCGATGCGTCACAACTGGCCATCGCCGACTTTGGCGCGCAGAGTGTGTATCTGATGGATCCAGACACCGCGACGGGTTCGACGGTCAAAGTAGGAGGGGTTGCCGGCTATGCGACCTCGGGACCGGTGCGGGTCGCGGCAACTTCTAACGGCACACTATTCGTGGGAATGGCAGAGTATGGCGGCAACTCCGCGGGGTGCAGCACGTGTCTGCTGCAGATGGATCTCTCGACTTCACCAATCAGCAGCGAACCGGCCCCGCAGCCACAAGTGTCGGCTCTGACGTCCGCGCCTCTTCTGGAGAACAGCAGCGATGGCAGCAGCGTGTTTTTTGCCTTTGCGGCCGCGCCAGGAGCACCGATGGCCACCTGGAGTGCCAGCGCCCCCCAGCAATTCGTTACCAATCAAACCAACATTGCGACGAATGATGTTGCCGCGGCGGCAGATGGAACAGTCTTTGCCTCGCGGGCCGGAAATGTAGTCGAAATTCGCGATGAGAATTTAAGTTTGCAGTCGGTCACCAGCCCTGCAGAGTTGGAGGGCATTCCGCAACGCACCGAGGTTCCCGGAATTGCCCTCCATCCAAGTGGAGCGCTGGTGTACGTACCGTTTCTCACCGGGTCGGCGCCGGTGAGCGCCCTATTTTCCGGGTTGCGCGGCGGCGTGGATATTTTTGATGCGAATACCGGGCGATTGCGGCAACGGGTGATGCTGCCGGAGCCATTTGCGATGCTTGCTGCCGACGTGGACGGACTCCACGGAAGGTTTTTAGCGATCGACGAGAATGGGCAGAGGTTGTTTGCGCTCACGGCGTCCGGGTTGACTGTGCTCCAGCTGGCCAGCGTACCACTTGGGTTTGGGACAATTTCTCCGGCCAGCGGATTGGCGACCGGCGCTACAGCGACGATTCGTGGCAGTGGTTTTCAGAATGGCGTGACAGTTACGGTCAGCAACAGCGCTGCGACGGTCTCTGTTGTGGATATGAACACGCTGAAAATTACCTTGCCCACGGTATCTTCCGGCCCTCAGACACTGACCATCGCCAACCCCAGCGGCGAAAGCATCTCAATTGACGCAGCCTTCAACGTGCCCTGAAATGCCCACTATGGCTGGCCGTCCTGCCTAACTTTTCGCTGGCGCATTTCATCCAAACCAAAGTAGAACAGAGGCGTCGAAATCGAGGGCAGAGGAATTTATGGAAACGCGAAAACTGGGAAACTCCGATTTGCAATTGTCTCCGGTGGGATTCGGTGCGTGGGCTATCGGCGGCGCCGGTTGGGAATTTTCCTGGGGCCAGCAGGAGGACGCGGATTCGATCGCCGCGATTTTGCGGGCGCTGGAGTTGGGTGTGAATTGGATTGATACGGCGGCCGTATATGGCACGGGCCATTCGGAAGAGGTAGTGGCGCAGGCAGTGAAGCAATGGAAAGGGAAGCGCCCGTACCTTTTTACAAAGAGCACGTTGCGGTGGGATGAAAACCGCAAGGTTTATCCGGACCACTCGGCGGCGTCGATCCGCAAGGAATGCGAAGACAGCCTGCGCCGGCTGGGCGTGGACGTGATTGACCTTTACCAGATGCACTGGCCACCGAGAGATAACGGGGCGGAACTGGAAGAGGCGTGGTCGGCGATGCGGGATTTGCAGAAGGAAGGCAAGGTGCGATGGATTGGCGTGTCGAATTTTGACCGGTCGCAGATGGAGCGCGCGGCGAAAATTGCGCCAATCACCTCGGATCAGCCACCCTATTCGATTATTCGGCGAGCTATCGAAGCAGAGGTATTGCCGCATTGCGAGAAAAATGGAATCGGCGTGATCAGCTACGCCCCGATGGCTTCAGGGTTATTGACGGGCGCAATGACCCGGGAACGGGCGGCGGCTTTGCCGGCAGACGACTTTCGCAGCCGCAACCCGGAGTTCAGGGAGCCGCGGCTTTCGAAAAACATCGAACTGGTGGAGCGCCTCCGCAAGGTCGGCGCGCGATATGGCCGTGGTCCCGGCGAAGTGGCAATTGCGTGGGTGCTGCGTCATCCGGCGATCACTGGCGCCATTGTGGGAGCGCGCAACGCCAAGCAGGCCGAGGGCGTGATGCGTGCAGGCGAAATCAAGCTGAGCAAGGAAGAGATTGCGGAGATCGAAGGCGCCGCCGCCGTCGCGACCGCCCGCTAAATAACCAGGAGAAGAAAATGGACTTCGGATTAAAAGGCAAACTGGCCGTGGTGTCGGGTTCGACAGCGGGCATCGGATTGGCGATTGCCACGACGCTGGCACGCGAGGGAGCACGGGTAGTGATCAACGGCCGGACGGCCAAGCGCGTGAATGCCGCCGCGGAAGGCATTCGCATGGAAATGCGCGGCGCAGAGGTGACCGAAGTGGCGGCCGATCTGGGAACGGAGGTGGGTGTCGCCAAACTGATCGAACAGGTTCCCGGCGCCGATATCCTGGTGAACAACCTGGGAATTTTTGATCCCAAGCCGTTTCTGGAGATTCCCGACACGGAATGGCAGCGCTTCTACGAAGTGAATGTCATGAGCGGCGTGCGGCTGACGCGTCACTATTTGCCGGGAATGCTGGAGAAGAAATGGGGCCGGGTGATTTTTATTTCCAGCGAATCCGGGCAGCAGATTCCGGCAGAGATGGTGCACTACGGAATGACCAAAACTGCGCAGATTGCCATCGCGCGCGGCGTGGCGGAATCCGTCGCGGGCAGCGGCGTGACGGTGAATTCAGTGCTGGTAGGGCCCACTGCCTCGGAGGGAGTGGGCGACTTTGTGGCCAGCATGGCCAAAGGCCGCGGGGTAAGTCCGGCGCAGATTGAAAAAGAATTCTTTGAGACGGTGCGGCCGAGCTCGCTGTTGAAGCGCTTTGAGACTACCGAAGAGGTGGCGGCGGTGGTGGCCTTTCTGGCCAGCACACAGTCGGTGGCCATCAATGGAGCGGCAGTGCGCGCCGAGGGCGGCGTGGTGCGCAGTATTTTAT